>OBLW0100002641.1_pt1 | contig 14405 bp, 15 predicted proteins | sample 1520161 | NCBI WGS metagenome assembly OBLW01 (sample SAMEA3539309, study PRJEB22396) | soil metagenome | biome: tundra; feature: field; material: soil | place: USA | collected 2010-05 | depth 0.15 m
CCGTCCGGTTCGGAGGGAGGGGTGGCGCTAACCCCGCCATCCCTACCCCTATCATGCCTTGTGCCTTTCGCCGGTGGAACACCCAGGCTCGGGTATTCGCTTGCGGAGCGGGCAAAGCAGCGCCATGCTTAAGCTTGGCCCAGGTTCGGCGGGGCTGGGCTTTTCCTTTTTGTTACAGGGCCTAAGATGGTTGAGACGATGGACCAAGTTTGCGTTACCTTGAAGCACTGGCTGGTGGGTTTTGCCCCGGACCAGTGGCAGCCGCTCTTTTCAGCCGTGCTTTCTGTCGCCGCGATAGTCATCGCGTTCCCCGCGCTCTTCGCGATCACCACCATCCTGGAGCGCAAGGGCCTCGGGCGTATTCAGAACCGTTATGGCCCCAACCGAGTCGGCCCATACGGCCTCCTCCAGCCCCTCGCTGACGGCCTCAAAGCCTTGACGAAAGAGGATGTCGTGCCGCATACGGCCGACCAGATCGTGCACTATCTCGCGCCGGTGGTCCTGGTGGTGCCGGTCTTCCTGGCCCTCGCGGTGGTGCCGGTGGGTCGGAACATGACTGCCCTTGATATCGATACCGGCGTTCTGTTCTTCTTCGCCGTTGGCGCCGCCACCGAGCTGTCGGTCTTCATGGCGGGCTGGTCAAGCAGGAACAAGTATTCGCTGCTGGGCGCCATGCGCGCTATTGCGCAAATGATCAGCTACGAGGTTCCCCTTATCCTTTCCGCGGTGACGGTCGTCATGGCAGCCGGCTCGCTGTCCACCGTGAAGATCGTCGAGGCGCAGGCGGGTTACTGGGGCGTCTTGCCGCGGTGGTATGTGCTGACGCCGTGGGGACTGGCCGGGTTCATCCTGTTCATGATTGCGGGCGCCGCCGAATCGAACCGTTCACCGTTCGATCTCCCCGAGGGTGAATCGGAGATTATCGCCGGTTACTACACCGAGTATTCCGGATTCAAGTTCGCGCTGTTCTTTCTCGGAGAATACCTGGGCATGTTCGCCATCAGCGGACTGGGCATCACGCTCTTTCTGGGCGGCTGGCACGCACCGCTCTCCTTCCTCGGCTTGATCCCATCCTACGTCTGGTTTTTCGCCAAGCTGCTCGCGCTCATTGCCGTGTTTATCTGGGTGCGCGGGACGCTGCCGCGGTTGCGCCTGGACCAGCTCATGGGCTTTGCCTGGAAATTGATGCTGCCGATGACGTTCACCAACATTCTTGCCGCTGGGGTGTGGCGGTTTATGCCGGCAGGTGTTGCACGCTGGGTGGTTTGCTTGATTCTCGTGGCCGCTGCTTACCTCGTGCTCGCGCGGATGCTAAGCGGACGAAAACAACTGGGTAAACGAATATATCGATATGCGGATTGACCTATGTAACCCTATGACTTGGCCCTTCGCCATCCTCGCCATGTTGACCCTGGCCAGTGCCGTAGCAGCCATGAGCATGCGCAACCTGGTCCATTGCGCGCTAATGCTGACGGTGACGTTCGCGGGTCTGGCGGCGTTCTATCTACAGTTGGATGCCCAATTCGTCGGGTTCGCACAAGTGCTGGTCTATATCGGCGCGGTGGCGATCCTGGTAGTCTTTGCCATTTTGCTGACACGCAGCAGCGAGCTGCCCCGGCAATCGATCTTCTCCACGACTTGGGTTGTGGGAGTCGGCATAGCGGTAGCTGTATTTGGATTGCTGAGCGGATTAATTCTGTCGAGCCGGGCCCTGACGCGAGAGATTCGACCACCGCCTGAAATATCCGTCCGTCAGATCGGCGACCAGTTGATGAACAAATTCATTTTGCCGCTTGAAGTGGTCGGCCTGCTGCTGACCGCTGCGCTGATTGGCGCCGTGATCATCGCGATGCACGAAAAGGAGGGCAAATGAGCAGCCACAATGGAGAATGGCGAACGCAGAATGGCTCACTGTGCGTGGAAACGCCCATCTGTCCTCTGTCCTCTGTCCTCCGTTCTCGTAATTCCAGGAGGTACAGGTGACGCCGCTTGCGTGCTACCTCCTCCTCTCCGCGCTGCTCTTTGCCATCGGCTTGGCGGGTGCCCTGACCCGTCGCAACGCCATCATCGTGCTCATTGGCATTGAGTTGATGCTCAATGCCGCAAACTTGAACTTCATTGCCTTCTGGCGCTACGGCCCCCATCCGCAGGCGCTTACCGGAGTGATGTTCGTGATCTTTTCGATTGCCGTGGCCGCGGCTGAAGCCGCAGTTGGGCTGGCGCTGATCATCTCGATCTATCGGCACCGCCAGACAACTAATTTGGACCAGGTTGATTCAATGAAGGGTTGAGATGGATTGGATTGTTCAACAGCTCTGGCTGATTCCTTCGCTGCCGCTCGTGGCTGCGGGACTGAGCGCATTGGCCAAACAGCGCCAACGCCGGCTGGCGGCCTCTCTGGCGATCGGCTCGATGGTGCTCGCCCTGGTTCTATCGTGTTGGGCGTTTGTGGACGCCCTTCAGCATTCCAACCAAGGCCCGGTCGCAAGGGAAGTGGTCAACTTCTTTTGGTTCCAGTTCGGAGATCCGCGGGTGAGCGACACAGCCTTGCGCCTCGGCTGGGTGCTCGACCCGCTCGCGGCGGTAATGCTGGTGATGGTCTCGTTAGTTGGCCTGCTCATTTTCATCTATAGCCTTGGCTACATGGCGCACGACGAGAACTTCACCCGCTTCTTCTGCTTCCTCGCGTTGTTCGCGTCCTCCATGCTGGGGCTGGTCATGGCCAACAGCCTGCTGCTGCTGTTCATCTGTTGGGAAATTGTCGGCCTTACTTCCTACCTGCTGATTGGCTTTTGGTATCACAAGCCCAGCGCGGCCGCAGCGGCGAAGAAGGCTTTCATTACCACGCGGCTCGGCGACCTCGCCTTGCTCCTTGGCATGGTGTGGCTTTATTCGCAAACCGGCACGCTGCTCTTTTACGACGGTGGTCACGGCTGCCTCGAACAATCCGCGCTGGCCGGGCTGGTCGCGCAAACTACGAGCCTCGGCATGGCCGTATCGACCGGCATCGGATTGCTGATCTTCTGCGGTGCCATCGGAAAATCAGGTCAAGTGCCGCTGCACGTGTGGTTGCCCGATGCCATGGAAGGCCCGACGCCAGTCAGCGCGCTCATCCATGCGGCGACCATGGTGGCGGCGGGCGTGTTTCTGGTGGCGCGAGTGTATCCCTTGATGGCCGCGCCTCTCCCGGGCGTGCCGTCGGTGCCAGGTGCGCTCCAGTTCGTTACTTGGGTCGGCGTCATCACCGCGGTCTTCGCTGCGAGCATTGCGGTTGCCCAGACGGACATTAAACGCATCCTGGCATACTCGACCGTTTCGCAACTGGGCTTCATGATGCTGGGTTTGGGCACGGGCGGCGTGGCCGTCGGGATGTTTCATCTGATCACCCATGCGTTCTTCAAGGCCCTGTTGTTCCTGGGTGCCGGCTCTGTGATTCATGGCTGCCGTGACGAGCAGGACATCCGTCGGATGGGAGGACTGCGCAAGCTTATGCCTGGGACCTTCGCGACTTACGCCGTCGGCATGTTGGCGTTGAGCGGCTTTCCGCTTATCTTCTCAGGCTTCTGGAGCAAGGATGAAATCCTCCATTCCGCGCACGGCTGGAGCACGCCTGCGCCTTTCTATCTTGGCCTCTTTGCCGCACTCCTGACTGCCTTCTATATGACCCGCCAGGTCTGTTATGTGTTCTTTGGCAAAAGTAGGGCAGGCGTCTCGCCTGCCCCCGATTCACGAGCAGACCACGCTGTAGAAAATGCGCCGTCGGTTAGAGCACTGCCCCCGCACCGCGGGCAGGCGGGACGCCTGCCCTACGTTCCTCACGAAAGTCCGCCGGTCATGCTCATTCCATTGGTGGTGCTGGCGGCGTTTTCCTTGCTCCTCGGCTTCATCGGCACGCCGGCTTGGCCCTGGTTCCAGGGCTTCCTGAGCGGTGAGAGCGTGACAGGCGAGATTGGCAAACTGTTCGAGCCCCAAGTGTTGGGGTTGATGGCGCTTTCGAGTGTCGTCGTCCTCGTCGGCCTGGGTTTAGGCTGGCGGCTCTACGGCTGGCTGCCCGTACGGAGCGCGGATCAACCCGATCCCCTTGAGCGGTTTCAGCCGGAAGTCTTCGCGCTGCTAAGGAACAAGTATTTCATGGACGAAATTTACGAGGCATCCGTGATCCGCTTCAACGCTTGGGGGGCACGGGCCTGCGACTGGCTGGATTACTGGGTTTGGAACGGCGTGATGCAGGTGCTCTCGCTTCTGGTGGTTGGAGTCGCCTGGCTTAACCGCTTCCTCGACGAGTACGTGGTGAATCCCGGGTTCGATGAAGGCTGCCGTCGTTTGACTAACGGAGGCTCCCTGATGTCGCGCCTGCAAGACGGGCGTGTGCAAAACTATCTCCGCCTCATCGGCGTGGCGCTTGCTGTGCTGGTGTTGTTTCTGATTTGGGGGTGCCGCGCCACATGAACGCCCTTCCCATTCTCACCCTCCTGACCTTTCTGCCCATCTTCGGCGCTCTCGTCGTCGTTGGTTTGAACTCGGGACAAAAGAGGCTTGCGCGTTGGCTCGCATTGGGGTTCAGCCTGGCAACGCTCGCGCTGGCTTTGGTCCTGTGGTACCAGTTCGACCCCGCCTCGGGCGACCTTCAATTTCAAGAACGGCACCCCTGGATTCCCACGCTGGGTGTTGAGTACCGGGTTGGCGTGGATGGACTGGGGCTGCTGATGGTCATGCTCTCGGTTATCGTGGTTCCGATGGCAATGCTGGCATCGTGGAGCATCGAGGAGCGCGTGCCTCTTTATTTCGCGCTGGTGCTTTTCCTCCAGGCCGGGCTCTTCGGTACTTTTACCGCCCTGAACTTCTTCCACTGGTTCATATTCTGGGAACTGAGCCTGATTCCCGCATTCTTCCTCATCAGGCTCTGGGGTGGACCGATGCGCACCACCGCCGCGACTCAGTTCTTTCTCTATACTATGGCCGGCAGCGTGGCTCTACTGCTCTCTTTCCTGGCCATCTTCCTGTCCACGGGTAAGTTTGATTTCACCGAATTGGCCGAGATGGGGCGAACAGGCACCTTGACTTCTGCACTCTCAGCGGAGCTGGGCTGGAGAGCGTTGAACTCCAGGCCGCTTTCGCTGATAATCTTCACTGGCGCCTTTCTTGGTTTCGCGGTAAAAGTGCCGCTCTTTCCGTTTCATACCTGGCTGCCTCCGGCCTACGCCGAGGCGCCGACCGGCACCACCATGCTGTTGACCGGGGTGATGTCCAAGATGGGCGTGTATGGCTTCCTGCGCATCCTGCTGCCGCTTTTCCCGGAACAGATGCATTGGATTTTGACACCGTTGCTTTGGCTGGCTGTGATCAGCATTGTCTTTTCCGCCAGCGCGGCGTTTGCGCAGCGGGACCTCAAGCGCGTGCTGGCCTATTCCTCAATCAACCACCTTGGCTACTGCCTCTTGGGAATCTTCGCTCTGGCGAAGTTCACCGGCATCGGCGCGGCATCGGCGACGGCAAAGTCTGCTGCCCTCAACGGCGTGTTCCTGCAAATGTTTAATCATGGCCTGACCGCGGCGACTCTGTTCTGGTTCGAAGGTCTGCTCGAGCAGCGAAGCGGAGGTCTACGCGGCTTAGACGATTTCGGTGGGCTGCGGAAACCGATGCCGGTTTTCTGCGGGCTAATGGGCATCGCTTTGTTCTCGTCCCTCGGCCTGCCCGGTCTGAACGGCTTCATTAGCGAATTCCTCATCTTCAGAGGCGCGTTCCCGATTATTACGTGGGCCACAGCCTTATCAGCGCTCGGTCTGCTGCTCACAGCGGTCTTCATCCTCACGATCTTGCAGCGCGTGTTTCACGGCCCGTTGAATCAGTCATGGTCGAAAATGCCCGACCTGACGCTGAAGGAGCGGATCGTCCTGCTCCCTGCCATCGCGCTGATGATTGTCCTGGGCATCTACCCGCAACTGGTGCTCGGCGTGATTAACAGCACCGTGGTGCAGATGGTGAGGGAGCGGACGTTCTGAACCCGGATGAACACGCATAGACTAAGCTCTGGAGGAAGGCAGCGGCGACCGCAGCGTCCCCTATTGTGACCATGCTCGCCTGGACGATTTACATTTCCTTCTGTGGCGCAGCGGCGCTGATGTTGGTGCCGAAAGGCAACGCCCGCGCGGCGCGCGCGCTTGCGTTGTTGACGGCGGTTATCGGGTTTGCCATCGCGCTGGCTGTCACCTTGGAAGCCAAAGCCGGAAGTCTTCAAACCATCGCCAAAGTCACGTGGGTCCCAGCCCTCGGGATCGAGTATCACCTCGCGGCGGATGGCATCAGCCTTACCCTGGTTCTGTTGACAGGCATTGCTTCCATCACGGGAATTCTCTTCTCGTGGAACATCGAGCATCGCCCGAAAGAGTTCTTCGCCCTTTACCTCACGCTCATCGCGGGCGTCTATGGCGTGTTCCTGAGTTTCGACTTGTTCCTGCTTCTGGTCTTCTACGAACTGGCGATCATTCCAAAGTATTTTCTCATCGCCATTTGGGGATCCACCAGGAAGGAGTATGGCGCGATGAAGCTGGCGCTCTATTCGTTCGTTGGCAGCGCGATGGTCCTGGTCGGAACCATCGCGGCTTTCGTGGTGGCGGGCGGCAAGACCACGAACCTGATTGAATTGGCCAGGTTCCCGTTCCCGCATAGCTTTCAAATGTGGGCCTTCCCGCTGGTGTTCGTTGGGTTCGGCATTTTGGCCGGGCTCTGGCCCTTTCACACCTGGGCGCCCACGGGCCACGTCGCCGCGCCGACGGCGGCGTCGATGTTGCTGGCCGGAGTGGTAATGAAACTGGGGGCGTATGGCTGCCTGCGAGTGGCCATGACCCTCTTCCCGCATGGGCTGGACCCCTGGGGTTTCACGGTGCTCGGGCTTGGTTCGTGGCGCGACATTCTGAGCGTGCTCGCGGTCATCGGCATCGTTTATGGGGGGACGGTAGCCCTCGTGCAGAAGGACTTTAAGTTCGTCATTGGCTACTCAAGCGTTAGCCACATGGGCTTCGTGCTGCTCGGTCTGCTGACGCTGAACACGGTTGGCCTGAGCGGCGCGGTGCTGCAAATGTTCTCGCACGGCATCATCGCCGGGTTGCTGTTCGCCGTCGTCGGGCGCATGGTCTATGACCGCACCCACACCCGCGATCTAGTGGCTTTGCAGAACATGAACCTGAGCAAGCTAATGCCTTTCGCGGCCGTGACCTTCACGCTCGCGAGCATGGCCTCGATGGGCCTGCCGGGGTTCAGTGGCTTCGTGGCGGAGCTGCAGGTGCTGATCGGAGCATGGCAGGCATTTCCGACTTTGGCCGTTCTGGCGGGGCTCGGCATCCTGATTGGCGTGGCCTATTCACTGCGCGCCCTGCAGCTAGCCTTCTTCAAGGATCACGCACCGGCACCGCCAGCCCCGGTTGCCGGGGGGCATGAGAATGCGCCCGCTGCACTGGAGCCGATTTCGGTGCCGGAACGAATCGGCGCGGTGCTATTGATCGGAACCTCGTTCCTCATCGGGCTCTACCCGAGGCTTCTGTTGGATCTGATCTCACAGAGCTTTAGTTCCCCGCTGTTTGACTGGTTGGCGAAGGGGGGTGTCCGATGAGCGGGGTCAGCTACCTTGAACTGCTCAAGGTCGCCGCGCCTGAAACCATTGTGGTGCTCACCGTGCTGGTCGTGTTGACGGCTGATCTCGTCGCGCTGCGTGGGTTGGAATTGCGCTTTCGGCTCCTCGTCAGCGCTATGATTTGCTGCGTCGGCTGCGCGGCTGCAATCGGCTGGATGCTGGCGTTGCCGCAGCAGGCGACTTTCCTGGAAGGCATGCTGGTAGTGGACCCGCTGACGCAGTTCGTCAAAGTCGCGCTGCTCCTGCTGACGATCCTCACGGTGCTCATTTCGGTGGAAACAGATTTCACCCCGCACGTGGGCGAGTACTTCGGGCTGATCCTGCTGGCGGCGGTCGGAATGATGTTCCTGGTCAGTTCGGAGGACATCCTGATGATCTTCATCTCGCTGGAGCTGACCAGCCTCTCGCTTTACATCCTCACGGCGTTCAGCAAGCGCAGCCCGAAGTCAGCGGAAGCGGCGCTAAAGTATTTTCTATTCGGGGGCCTATCGGCGGCCTTCACGCTGTTCGGGTTGAGCCTGCTTTATGGACTGTCTGGCGCGACCAACCTTGGCCAGATCGCCGCTGCCAGCACTGGCCCGAAGCTTGACCCGCTGTTGGTGGGGGCGCTCGTAATGACGGTCGTCGGCCTCGGCTTCAAGGTGGCGGCGGTGCCGTTTCACCTATGGGCGCCCGATGCCTATCAAGGAGCGCCCACGCCGACCGCCGCATTCATTGCTTCGGGTTCCAAGGTCGCAGGCTTCTTTGTCCTTGCCCGGGTGATGATGCACGGGTTCAAGGGTGCGGAGGGCAGCGGCGCGTGGCACGCCTATCAGCCGGGTTGGGTGCCGCTGCTGGCGATTATGGCGGGGGCTTCCATGTTCCTGGGCAACCTCACGGCGATTGTGCAGAGCAGCGTGCGGCGGCTCCTGGCCTACTCCGCAATCGCCCATGCCGGTTACATGCTGTTGGGGGTTCTGCCGCACGGGGAGCAAGGCCTGGCTGCGCTGGTCTATTACGTCATCACCTACGGGCTAGCCACGCTCGGGGCCTTTGGCGTCGTGTCGATTGTGGAGTGGCAAAAAGGCGGCGACCGCCTCTCGGACTTCGCCGGGCTAAGCCGCCGCGCGCCGGTTCTGTCGTTTTGCATGATGATTTTCATGCTCTCCTTGGCCGGTATTCCGCCGCTGGCGGGATTCTTTGGAAAGTTCTATCTCTTCGCATCCGCCTTGAACGCCGATCCGTCCAACTTGGGGCTGCTGTGGCTAGTGGTGGCGGCGCTGGCCCTGAGCGCGGTGTCGCTCTACTACTACCTCCAGGTGCTCAAGCAGATCTATGTCGCCGACGCGGAGCAGGGGGCCTGTGCGGGGCCCACACCGATCTTAAGCCAGGTCGCCATCGCCTTGCTGGCGCTTGCGGTGGTGGTGTTGGGCTGCGCGCCCGATCTGCTGCTCGGACGGTTGAGCCGCGCCATCCAAGCCGCAGGGTTTTAGGCGCTTTCGCCTTGCGAGACAACGGGGTCGCTGGTTAGATTCACCCTGCGATATGGCAACTATTGGACGATTCCAGAAGGGCGACGATATCTTTTACGCCAAAGTCATCGACGGCGAGATTTACCGCCTGCGCGGGGATGTGTTCGGCTCTCCCACCTTCGATAAGAAGGCGACTCCGCTGAAGGGCGTGCGGACGCTCACGCCAGTTGCTCCCTCAAAGATTATCGCTGTCGGCCTGAATTATGCCGACCATGCTCGCGAACAGAACAAGCCGCTCCCCAAGGAGCCGCTAATCTGGTTCAAGGCACCCACCTCGCTGATCCCGGATGGCGGCAAGATCGAGGTCCCGTTTCCGAGCCACCGCACCGACTTCGAAGCCGAGCTGTGCATCGTCATTGGCCGGCGCATCCGCAACGTTACGCCCGCCACCGCTTCCCGCTATATCTTCGGCTACACCGCCGCCCTGGACATCAGCGACCGCAATATCCAGAACAGCGAAACGCAATACGCGCGCGCCAAGTCCTTCGACACCTTTACGCCGCTGGGCCCGTATGTGGAGACGAAGGCCGACCCAAACGATTTGACCATCCAGCTTTTCCAGAATGGCCTGTTGCGCCAGAACTCGCACACGAGCGAGCTCATCTTCAATTGCTTCCACCTCGTCAGCTTCATCTCGACCAACATGACCCTGTTGCCCGGCGACATCATCCTCACCGGCACGCCGAGCGGCGTTGGGCCGATTGCCTCCGGCGACCGGCTGGAGGTGCGGATTCAGGAGTTCACACCGCTGGTCAATTCGGTGAAGTAACTCCGGTAACTCCGGCAAAAGGACTTGGTGAATTTGGCGAGACCCGTTATCTTGAACCGATGAAACAGCGCGCTCCTAGAAAGAAACCCCAGCCCCGCGACTGGCTGCTTGAAGAATGCGAGAAGCTCCGCCAGGAGTGCAACCGCCTCACGGACGGGCAACGCCTCCGTGCCCGGCAGCACGCGCTGCAAATCATCTACGGCACCGATGCAACCGTCCCGGCTGGTCGCCGTTGACTCCAATATCCTGCTCGCATTAGCAGGCGGGAATGAGGAAGTGCTCGATGCGTGGGAAATCATCCGGTCCCGGCTTCGCCCGGTGCTTTTAATTGTGCCGCCAACCGTTCTGGGCGAAGTGGGCCATCAGGCGGCAGACCCGTCACGTGCCAAGCTGCAGGCGTTGGCGGCGAAGGCGCTCCGCGAACTGCGTTCCCGCTGGATGCTCCAGCCGGTGGAATTGCGCGCTGACCAGGACAGCGCCGTCGAACAAGCGGCGGAGGAGATTTGCAAATCGGGACTGCTCCCTTTCGCCGAGCGCAATGATGCCTTCATCATGGCCGAGGCCGCGGTGCTCGAATGCATGTTGCTCGTGAGCCGAGACTCACATCTGCACGGGCTGAACCGGGCAGAATTGAAGCGACTGCTCGGGCGCTTCAACCTGGCCCCGCCTCTGATTGCCTCGCCGCGTGAAATCTTTGAGAAGTTTTATCGTTGATACCTGAATTTATGCGTTGGACCCAAACCCTCATTCCTACCCTGAAAGAAACTCCTGCTGAAGCGGAGATCGTCTCGCACAAACTGTTGCTGCGCGCCGGGCTTATTCGCAAGCTCACCGGCGGGCTTTACACCTTCCTGCCGCTCGGGCTGCGCGCGCTGCGCAAGGTCGAGCAGATCGTGCGCGAGGAGATGAACCGCGCCGGGGCGCTCGAGCTGCTCATGCCCGCGCTCCAGCCGCCCGACATCTGGCAGAAGAGTGGTCGTTACGAGTCTGCCAAGGACGTGCTGTTCAAGGTGCGCGACCGGGCGAAGAAGGAATGGGTGCTCGGCCCGACGCACGAGGAAGTTATCACCACCCTCGTCGCGGGCGAGATCAACTCCTACCGGCAGATGCCGAAGAACTTCTACCAGATCCAGACCAAGTTCCGGGATGAAATCCGCCCGCGCTTTGGCCTGATGCGCGCCAAGGAGTTCATCATGAAGGACGCCTACAGCTTCGACGCCACGGACGACGCGGCGCAGGCGAGCTACCGCAAGATGTATGACGCCTACGCGCGCATCTTCCAGCGTTGCGGCCTCAAGACGATTGCGGTCGAGGCCGATACAGGCGTCATGGGCGGCAAGTTCTCGCACGAGTTCATGGTGCCTGCCGAGACGGGCGAGAATGAGGTGGTCTTTTGCGAGGCGTGCGGGTATGCGGCGAACGTGGAAAAGGCGCAGTCCAAAGTCCAAGGTCCGAAGTCCACAGTCCCAAGCCTCCCGATCGAGAAGTTTGCGACGCCTGGCGTCGTGACCATCGAAGCACTGAGCAAGGCGCCATACAATGTTACCGCCGACTGCCAGATCAAGACGCTCGTCTATATGGCGGAGAGCAAGGTCGTGCTGATCCTGCTGCGCGGGGATGACCAGTTGAATGAGGCCAAGCTCATCAGTGCGCTCGGCACCGCGACCCTGCGCCCCGCCGAGGCCGAAGAGATTTTCGCCGCGCTGGGCGCGCATCCGGGCAGCCTGGGCGCGGTGGGCGTGACGACGCTGCCGGTCTATGCCGACGAACGCCTGCGCGCCGCCGCGGACATGACTACGGGCGCCAACGCGGACGGCTTCCACTTGCGCAATGTCGCCATTGGGCGGGACATTCAAGTGGCGCATTGGGCCGACCTGCGCCTGGTGCAAGCGGGGGAGGCCTGCCACAAATGCGGCAAGCCGCTCAAGGTCCAGCGCGCCATCGAGGTCGGGCACGTCTTCAAGCTCGGCACCAAGTACAGCGAGGCCCTCAACGCGCTGTTTCTTGACGAGGCTGGCAAACAGCAGCCGTGCATCATGGGCTGTTACGGCATCGGCGTCACGCGCACCATGCAGGCGGTCATTGAGCAGAGCCACGACGACAACGGCATCATCTGGCCGATTAGTGTCGCACCCTACACGGTGTGCATCACGCCGCTGAGTGTGGCGCCCGAGAGCGCCGTCATGCAGCGCGCCGAACAGATTTATGCCGACCTCACCGCGCGGGGCGTCGATGTCATTATTGACGACCGCAACGACCGGCCCGGGGTGAAGTTCAAGGATTCCGAACTGGTCGGTTTCCCCATCCGGATTGGGATTGGCGAGAAGTCGCTGGCAAAAGGCGAGGTGGAGGTCAAGCCCCGCGGCGGCGCGCTCATTCCGGTGAAGACCGAAGAAGCGGTGGAGAAGGTCTTGGTCCTGATCGAGCAATCCGTTCGCTCGTAAACGCTGTCCGCTAACCTGCAAACATCGTCCACCAACTGGGAAACGCCGTTTGCAAGGCAAACAAACGCGTTTTGTGGCCCCAAGTCCGCCTGACCCAGGGTTCTGGTTCCTTCGACAGACCACGAGCATGGGCTTGACTCCGCACGCGAGCCAAATACGGTTGCGCGTGACGACTCAAAGACCTCCTCAGAGGATGAAGAACAAAGCTGTCGTGTGTCTGGCCGCCACGCTCGCCGCCGCCCTGCATTCCTTTGCCCAGCCGGCGTTGCCCACCGCGGACCAGGTCGCGTGGGCCGATTTGGAGCATGGCCAGTTCGTGCACCCCAACCATCCTCAAGACATCTTGGGGATGGCTTATGCGAGTTTTGACCGGGGCAAATACGCCGACGTGGCCCTGTCGCAAGGGCCCGCTACGTCGTCTTCGTGGCCAAGCACGAGGATGGATTCTGTTGGTGGCAAACGGTGACGACCGATTACAGCATCAAATCCGCCCGATGGAAGGATGGCAAGGGCGCCATTTCCGACCAGGCGAAGCAGGCCGCCTACAATGACTACTACTGCACGCAATTGAGCGAGCTGTGCACCAACTATGGTCCGATAGTGGAGATCTGGTTCGATGGCGCGCTGAACCCGGGCCTGCGCACCCGGGTGGAGGACATCCTGCTGAAATACCAGCCCCATGCCTGCACGTTCCAGGGGCCGGTCAACAGTGTCCACTGGGTGGGCAACGAGGGCGGCAACCCGCCTATGCCGGTGTGGAACGCCATTTCCCAGGCGGCTTTTCAGAGGATGGAGGCCGGACGTGGTTATCCCATCAGCCGTGCGGGCGCCCCCGACGGGGTCTTCTGGATGCCGAATGAAGTGGATACGACCCTGAGCACCGAATGGTTCGGCGGCCACATCCGCCCGCTCGGCGACCTGCTCCGGTGTTATTACAACTCCGTCGGCAATAGCGCGCAACTCCTGATGAATGTCTCTCCCCGGGCTGACGGAAGCATGGCCCCGGATAACGTGCAACGAGCGGCGGAACTGGGGGCCGCCATTCAGGCCGCCGTGTCGGCTATCCCCTGGCGGCCACCAACGGCACCGGGGCAGCGGTGACGCTCGCGCTGGGAGGCCCCTGCCAAATCGACCATGTGCTCATTCAGGAGGACATCAGCAAGGGCGAGCGCGTCCGCCAATACACCGTCGAAGGACTGGCCGACGGCAAGTGGCAGCAGATCGCGGAGGGCACTGCCATCGGCCACAAGAAGATTCACCAGATCACTCCGATAACGGTATCGCAGGTCCGGCTCACGGTCTCACAGTCCAGCGCCGAGCCCCAAATTCGCAAGTTGTATGTCACCCGCACTGGCATTAACCCTCGCCGATGATACCTGGACGCGCGTCGCCGTGACGGGGGATGCCTACCTGTTCCGCCTGTTCGTCGATGGCAAAGCCGTGGGGAGATGCCGCTGCTCGGGTTCTATTATAATCCAGCGACCATGCTGCTCGGCGCGCGGTTCGCCAGCAACGAGACCACGCTGTCCGAATTCTTCCACGGCCACATGCGGGAGGTCCGCCTTTACAACTGCGCATTGAGCGGCCCGGAACTTTAGGCCGGATATTTCACACCCCAAACGCCGCGTGGGCACGCGGCCTGCGGGAGCGGCAGGTCTTTGCGCCGGATCGGGCGGCTCGGGGGAGGACGGAACCCCATTAGCACTCTGAACGGACACTCGGAATTGCCACGGTGTTGCTACGGTGTTGGGACGGTGTTGCAAGCGTGTTGTTCCCTTGTATATCCCTTGTACATCCCTTGTACATCCCTTGTACATCCGTCGGGACTTCGGTAACCCTACAATGTCTCCGCCGAGCCCCGCCGTAGCATTGACGGGACTCGTTTGGACGCTATTCAAATCAATCGCATTTTCTTGTGCGCGTGCAAGAACACGCCCCGAAGCGAGTGTTTCCATCCTCGAGATTGACGGAGGTGTTCGAGCCGGGATGCGCAGGCTGTCGTGGTGCGATCAAAACTAGAAGGGGCTGTGCGATCAAAACTAGAAAAGAGC
>OBLW0100002642.1_pt1 | contig 14405 bp, 9 predicted proteins | sample 1520161 | NCBI WGS metagenome assembly OBLW01 (sample SAMEA3539309, study PRJEB22396) | soil metagenome | biome: tundra; feature: field; material: soil | place: USA | collected 2010-05 | depth 0.15 m
GGGTGCGACGTTCCTGCCAGGCTTTTCCACGGTTCCGGCAGCGGAGCCAGTCATGGCTTTGACGTTGAGGTCCTCGACCCGGATCACGTCGAACCTGCGGGCGAGGTCGGTGGTGGTTCTCTCAACCCAGTCTTTGCGCCGGTCGCCATCCCTGGCTTTCAGCTCTGCGATCAGGGTCCTGACTTTCCTGCGGCGGTTCGACCCGCGCCGGGCACGGGCGAGCCTGCGTTGCAGCCGCAAGAGCGCCTCGGATTCCTTCAGGCTCAGCCCAGCCGGGCTGGTCATCTCACCAGTGGACAGCGCCACCGCGACAGCGACACCACGGTCAACACCCACGACGCCGCCGGTGCCGGGTGCGGGCACAGGTTCGGGGATCACAGCGAACGCGATATGCCAACGGCCCGCCCTGTCGGCTGTGATGCGGTACGACTTCCAGTCCATGAGGGCGCGGCTGCGTTTGAACGAAACCCAGCCGATCTTCGGGACCAGCACACTGCAGCGGGCCCGGTTGTCGCGGCGGACCCGCACAGCCGCAGGCCCGACGACCCGCAAACCCTCATGCTCGCCGGCTTTACGCCTCGTCGGGCGCCTGTGGGTCCCAGCGAAGAAGCTCCGCCACCCCTGGTCAAGGTCCCGCAACGCCTGCTGCTGGACCGTCTGCGACCCGGCAGCCAGCCACGGCTCCGCAGCCCGTGCAGCAGTCAGCTGTGCGGCCTGGGCGTTGAAACCCGGCGTGGGCCCCTTCCACCGCGCCCACATCAGTCGCTGCTCCAGGCCGAGGTTCCACACGTACCGGGCGTGTCCGCACTGCTCGGCCAGGAGCACCTCCTGTGCAACGCTCGGATACAAGCCGAACCTCATGGCACCCAACGTAACCTCGGCCACCGACACCCCTGCGGGAGCCAAAGCCCAATACTCGGCGTGGTCGCAGCGCCGCCGGCGACCTGCACGTCCACTTGGTGTTCGCCGCCAACTATCGCCGCGGCGTGTTCGACACGCAGATACTCAACCGGTGCGAACAGTTCATCGCGCAGGTGTGAACGGACTTCGGGGCGACCCTGGCCGAGTTCAACGGGGAGGTAGACCATGTGCACCTGCTCGCGGCCTACTCGCCGAAGGTGGCGCTCTCCCACCTCGTCAACTCCTTCAACGGCGTCTCGTCGAGGCGACTGCGACAGGACTTCACCGGCAGGATCAACACCGGCTGCGATGCGCGGCCTGTTCTGGCCTCCGTCATACCTCGCCCGGTTATGCGGTGGCCCGCCGCTGTCCACATGCAGGGACCTACATCACCAACCAGAAACGACCAGACTAGACAAGGTTTCCTCCCTGCCCTGAAGGGGCAGGGTTTCCACCCCAGATCACCCATGAGACGGCACCGATGGCAAACGGCGCCGGGATGGTCCCAGCGCCGCAGCTCAACTGTCTTTGGCCTTACGCGTCTGTGTGGCCCTGATCTTGCAGGTCCAATGACTCCTGCAACGCGCGGCGCGCGGCCAGTTCGTCTTCGCTCATGTGGATCACATCCTTCCCCAACAGTGCTCGTGGTATACGCAGGTGAGGGTACGTGGACGTCCTAGCACATTGAAACAATCTGCTCGCACCCTGAGACGGCACCCAGCGCCCGTTCACTGCCTTTCCGGGCTTGCCTGTGGCCGCAGAGGGCTCAGCCGTCCAGGTCGGCAACCCTGACCGTGGCCCCGCCGGTCTCGGCGGAGATCTGGCCCAGCACCGCTGCCGGGATCTGCGAGTCGACGGTGAGCACCATCAGGGCGCGGCCGCCGACAGCCTCGCGCGCCACCTGCATGCCGCCGATATTTGCGCCGGCGTCGCCGAGCACGCGACCGACCGTGCCCACCACGCCGGGCCGGTCGGCATAGGTGAGGAAGGCCATGTGCTCGGAGACCGGGACCTCCACGTCGAAGCCGTTGACACCGACGACCTTCTCGATCATCCGCGGGCCGGTCAGCGTACCGGCGACGCTGACGATACTGCCGTCGGACAGGGTCCCGCGCAGCGTCGTGACGTTGCGGAAGTCCAGGCTCTGGGGGTCGGTCACCAGGCGCACCTCGCAGCCTCGCTGCGCAGCCAGCAACGGGGCGTTGACGTAGGTCACCGACTCCTCCACAACGTCCTGGAACAGGCCCTTGAGGGCAGCCAGCTTCCAGACGCTGACGTCGTACTCGGTGATCTCGCCCCAGACCTCGATGTCCAGCTGGACCGGGACGCCCCCGGCCAGCGCGGTGTAGATGCGACCGAGCCTCTCGACCAGGGCGATTCCGGGACGGACCTCCTCGGCGATGACCCCGGTGGACACGTTCACAGCGTCCGGGACCAGCTCGCCGGCAAGGGCCAGCCGGACCGACTTGGCGACGGCAACACCGGCCTTCTCCTGGGCCTCCTCGGTGGAGGCGCCCAGATGCGGGGTGACCACGACCGACTCGAACTCGAACAGCGGCGACTGGGTGCACGGCTCCTTGGTCCACACGTCGATACCGGCCCCGGCCACGCGACCCTCCGTGAGTGCCTTGGCCAGGGCCTGCTCGTCCACGATTCCACCGCGGGCGGCGTTGATGATGCGCACCGACGGCTTGACGAGCTTGAGCGCCTCCTCACCGATGAGGCCCAGGGTCTCCGGGGTCTTGGGCAGGTGCACCGTGATGAAGTCGCTCTCGCGCAGCAGCTCGTCCAAGGAGACCAGCCGCACCCCGAGCTGCCCGGCGCGCGCCGTGCTCAGGTAGGGGTCATACGCGATGATCTCCATGCCGAAACCGGCAAGACGCTGCGCGGTCAGCGCACCGATGCGACCCAGGCCGACGATCCCCACGGTCTTGCCGAGCAGCTCGACGCCACCGTACTGGCTGCGTTTCCACTTGCCGGCCTTGAGAGCCTGGTTGGCGGGCGCGATGTTGCGCGCAGTGGCCAGCAGGAGTCCGACGGCAAGCTCGGCCGCAGAGGTGGTGTTGGACGTCGGCGCGTTCACGACCATGACTCCGGCGATGGTCGCGGCCTTGAGGTCCACGTTGTCCAGACCCACCCCGGCTCGGGCGACAACCTTGAGCTGCTTGGCGGCAGCCAGAGCCTCCCGGTCGATCTGGGTGGCGGAGCGGATCAGCACCGCGTCGACGTCAGCAATGGCGCCCAGCAGCTCGCCACGGTTGGCGCCGTCGCATCGCCGGATCTCAAAATCTGGCCCGAGGGCCTCGACGGTGGCGGGCGAGAGCTCTTCGGCAATCAAGACAACGGGCTTGGTCACGGGACCTGTCCTTCACAGCTAGCGGGAGATCGGCACGTCGTGCAGGCGTGGCATGCGGCCCGCCGGTGGGCGAAGATACCCGGCACCGCTCTGTGCCCGGCACATGTGAGTATGTGTCCACGTTCAGTTTAGGGCGTGCAAGGGCCAGGGTCGCGCTAGGCCCGCCATGTGGACCGGTCAGGTCAGCGGGCTGCACTGCCCTCGACGTAGTCGGCATCTGACGCCTTGATCCAGCTCATCAGGCCACGCAGCTCACGGCCGGTCTCCTCGATCGGGTGGGCAGCGGCCTTGGCACGCAACGCCTTGAACTCGGGGGCACCGGCGTCCTGGTCGGCGATGAAGCGCGCCGCGAAGGCACCGCTCTTGATGTCTGCCAGGACGGCCTGCATGTTCTCCTTGACCCGCGCGTCGATGACGCGCGGCCCCGAGACGTAGTCACCGTACTCAGCAGTGTCCGAGACCGACCAGCGTTGCTTGGCGATCCCTCCCTCGACCATCAGGTCGACGATCAGCTTGAGCTCGTGCAGGCACTCGAAGTAGGCAACCTCAGGCTGGTAGCCGGCCTCCACCAGGGTCTCGAACCCGTACATGACCAGCTGGCTGGCGCCACCGCACAGGACTGCCTGCTCGCCAAACAGGTCGGTCTCGGTCTCCTCGGTGAAGGTGGTCCGAATGCCGCCGGCCCGCAGGCCACCGATCGCGCGCGCGTAGGACTTGGCCAGATCCCAGGCCGTGCCCGTCTCGTCCTTCTCGACGGCGACCAGCACCGGAACGCCACGGCCGTCGACGTACTCGCGGCGAACCAGGTGACCTGGTCCCTTGGGGGCGACCATGGCGATGTCGACCCCGGACGGGGCCTGGATGTAGCCGAAGCGGATGTTGAAACCGTGGGCAAAGAACAGCGCCGAGCCCGCCTTGAGGTTGGGGGCGATCGACTCGGCATAGACCGCGCGCTGGACCTGGTCAGGGGTCAGGATCATCACGAGGTCGGACTCTTGGACCGCCTGGGCCACCGAGACGACCTTGAGGCCCTCGGCCTGCGCCTTGGCCCTGGACTTGCTGCCCTCGGCTAGGCCGACCCGGACGTCGACACCGGAGTCACGCAGGTTCAGCGCGTGGGCGTGACCTTGGCTGCCATAGCCAATGACAGCAACCTTGCGTGCCTGGATCACGGACAGGTCTGCATCATCGTCGTAGAACATTTGCGCCACGTCGGGCTCCTTCAGGTAGGTAGTGAGATTGCGTGAGGTGCGTTCGCAGTCGTGAGGTTCTGTGATCCGCCCGGCGGTGGCCGCGGTCTGCGCAGGGGCAGCTGCGCCTGGCTCAGGCCGAGCGCAGCGAACGGTCGGTGATCGAGCGGGCCCCGCGGCCGATGGCGACCATGCCGGACTGCACCAGCTCCTTGATGCCGAACGGCTCCAGGATCCGCAGCAGCGCCTCCAGCTTGTCGCTGTCTCCGGTGGCCTCGATGGTCACCGCCTCGGCGGCGACGTCAACGATCTTGGCCCGGAACAGATGGGCTGTCTCGATGATGTGGGAACGGGTCTGCAGGTCAGCGCTGACCTTCACCAGGAGGATCTCCCGCTGAACCGACGCCATGCCCGCGAGCTCGACGACCTTGAGCACCTCGACCAGCTTGTTGAGCTGTTTGGTGACCTGCTCCAGTGGCAGCTCGTCCACGTCGACCACGACCGTCATACGGGACACATCAGGGTTGTCGGTCGGACCGACCGCCAGGGAGTCGATGTTGAACCCGCGTCGGGAGAACAGGCCCGCGATTCGGGTCAGCACGCCCGGCTTGTTCTCCACCAGCACTGACAGCGTGTGCTTGCTCATCTCGTCCACCTTTCAGTCTTCGCGATCCCACGCGGGCGTGAGGCCACGTGCCGTCTGGATCTGGTCGTTGCTGACTCCGGAGGGGACCATCGGCCACACCATCGCATCCCGGTGCACGACGAAGTCCACCACGACAGGGGAGTCGTCGATCTCCATCGCGGCCTTGATGGTGGCGTCGACGCTGGCGGCCGTGTCGCAGCGCAGCCCGACGCAGCCGTAGGCCTCGGCCAGCTTGACGAAGTCCGGGACGCGCACCTGCTCGTGGCTGGTGTGCAGGTCGGTGTTGGAGTAGCGCTCGTTGTAGAAGAGCGTCTGCCACTGGCGGACCATGCCCAGGCTGGAGTTGTTGATGATCGCGACCTTGATCGGGATCTTGTTGATGACGCAGGTGGCGAGCTCCTGGTTGGTCATCTGGAAGCAGCCGTCCCCGTCGATGGCCCACACGGTGCGCCCTGGCTGAGAGACCTTGGCTCCCATGGCCGCCGGCACCGAGAAGCCCATCGTGCCCAGGCCACCGGAGGTGATCCAGCTGTTCGGTCGCTCATACTGCACGAACTGGGCTGCCCACATCTGGTGCTGGCCGACCCCTGCCACGAAGACCGACTCGGGGCCGCTGATCGCACCGAGGCGCTCGATGACGTACTGCGGGGACAGCCATCCCTCCTGGGGGGTGTAGCCCAGCGGGAACGTGGTCTTCCACTGCGCGACCTGCCTGCGCCACGGCTCGTAGTCCCCGCGATGGCCGCTGTCCTGCTCGCCGCGCAGCACGGTGATCAGATCGCTGATGACGTCCTTGCAGTCACCCACGATCGGTACGTCGGCAACCCGGTTCTTGGAGATCTCGGCCGGGTCGATGTCAGCGTGGATGACCTTGGCGCCCGGGGCGAACGTCGACAGCTGGCCGGTCACCCTGTCGTCGAAGCGAGCGCCGAGCGTGATCAGCAGGTCAGACTTCTGCAGCGCCGTGACGGCGGCCACCGTGCCGTGCATGCCCGGCATGCCGAGGTTGAGCGGCAGGCTGTCGGGCACTGCGCCGCGGGCCATCAACGTGGTCACCACGGGTATCTGGGTCAGCTCGACCAGCTCACGCAGCTCGTCGCTGGCACCGGAGCGGATGACCCCCCCGCCGACATACAGCACGGGACGACTGGCCGCCATGATGAGCCGGGCCGCCTCACGGATCTGCTTGCCATGCGGCTTGGCCACGGGGCGGTACCCGGGAAGGTCGAGCTTCGGCGGCCACACGAAGGTGGTCTGGGCCTGCAGCGCATCCTTGCTGATGTCAATCAGGACCGGACCGGGGCGGCCGGTCGAGGCGATGTGAAACGCCTCGGCCACTGCGCGCGGGATGACGTCGGGGTCGGTGATCAGGTAGTTGTGCTTGGTGATCGGCATCGTGATCCCGCGGATGTCGGCTTCCTGGAAGGCGTCGGTACCGATGGACCGCGACGTGACCTGACCGGTGATGGCGACAATCGGGACCGAGTCCATGTAGGCGTCGGCGAGCGGGGTGACCAGGTTCGTCGCTCCCGGGCCGCTGGTGGCCATGCATACGCCGACTCTGCCGCTGGCCGAGGCATAGCCCTCGGCCGCGTGTCCCGCGCCCTGTTCGTGACGCACCAGGATGTGCCGCACCCGGGTGGAGTCGAGCAGGGGGTCGTAGGCCGGCAGGATCGCCCCGCCGGGTATGCCGAAGACGGTCTCGACGCCAACCGCCTCCAGGGCCATCACCAGGGCCTGCGCGCCGGTGACCCGAGCCGCCGGCGCCTCGGCCTCGGCCCCGCGGGCGCGGATCGCCCCAGCCAGGTCCGACGGAGAGGGCCGGGGGCCGGGCCCATCATGAGTTGACGCTGCCGGGGTCGAGCCTGCCGGGGTCGAGCCCGGCCGGGGGGCGTTGCCGTCCGTCACTTTCGTCACCGCTTTCAGGAAAACGAGCGTCTCGTGCGTTCCGTGGTCCGACACAGCCCGGGATCGCGGGCTGTCTGCACAAAAAAACCCCCCGGTCCGGATCCGGACGTGAGGGGCAGCGCGCTGACTCCGATGAGAGTCTGCGCGCTAGGGAAGTACGAGAATTCGGGTCACGCCCCAACCGTGCGACACCGCCGATTGCGTGTCAACCGGGGGTGCTTGCTGTCTCAGTATCCGGACGAGATGTCCGAGGTTTGGACCTCGTTCAGCTCTCCAGCAGCGGCCCGGCCACGTCCACTAGCCACAGACAGCGCCACCGGCGGCGCTGCCCACCAGCTTGCGGTACTTGGCCAGCACACCCCGGGGGTACTTGGGCGCCGGCGGGCTGAACCCGAGCGCGCGCTCAGCCAGCACCTGCGGCGTCAAGGCCACGTCAAGGGTCCCGGCAGCCACGTCGAGACGGATCCGGTCACCATCGCGGACGAAGGCGATGGGACCGCCGTCGACCGCCTCGGGAGCCACATGCCCCACGCACAGCCCCGTGGTGCCGCCGGAGAAGCGGCCGTCGGTCAGCAGAAGCACGTCCTTGCCCAGACCTGCGCCCTTGATCGCGCCGGTGACAGCGAGCATCTCGCGCATCCCGGGACCGCCCTTGGGCCCTTCGTAGCGGATAACGACCACGTCACCGGCCAACAGGGCGCCATCGGCGACGGCGTCCATCGCGGCCCGCTCACCGTCGAAGACCCTTGCGCTTCCTTCGAAGACATCCGCGTCAAAGCCGGCTGACTTCACCACCGCACCGTCGGGGGCCAGCGAACCGCGCAGGATGCTCAGGCCGCCGGTCTTGTAGATCGGCCGGGACAGGGCGCGCAGGACCTGGCCGTCGGGGTCCGGCGGCGGGACGTCGGCGAGGTTCTGCGCGACGGTGCGACCCGTGACGGTCAGGGCGTCACCGTGCAGCAGCCCGGCGTCCAGAAGGGCCTTCATGACAACCGGGACCCCCCCGACGCGGTCGATGTCAGTCATCACGAACCGGCCGAACGGCTTGACGTCGGCCAGGTGAGGGACCGTGGCCCCGACCCGCGCGAAGTCGTCCAGTGACAGCTCAACCTCGGCCTCGTTGGCGATGGCCAGCAGGTGCAGGACCGCGTTGGTCGAGCCGCCGAAGGCCATGACGACGGCGATGGCGTTCTCGAACGCGTCCTTGGTCATGATCTGGCGGGCGGTGATGCCACGGCGTAGCAGCGCGACGACGGCCTCACCGGACTTGCGGGCGAACCCGTCACGGCGACGGTCGGTGGCCGGCGGTGCGGCACTTCCGGGCAGCGACATCCCGATGGCCTCCGCCACGCAGGCCATCGTGTTGGCGGTGTACATGCCACCGCAGGCGCCTTCGCCCGGGCAGATCGCCCGCTCGATGGCGTCGACGTCTTGCCGGCTCATCCGTCCCGCGGCACACGCCCCGACGGCCTCGAAGGCGTCAATGATCGTGACCGTCCTCTCCGACCCGTCGCTCATCTTGGCGATCCCCGGCAGAATCGACCCGGCGTACAGGAAGACACTGGCCAGATCGAGGCGCGCAGCGGCCATGAGCATGCCAGGCAGGGACTTGTCGCAGCCGGCCAGAAGCACGGAGCCGTCAAGGCGCTCGGCCTGCATGACGGTCTCGACGGAGTCGGCGATGATCTCACGGCTGACCAGTGAGAAGTGCATGCCCTCGTGGCCCATCGAGATGCCGTCGCTGACGCTGATCGTGCCGAACTCCAGCGGGTAGCCCCCGGCGGCATGCACACCGTCCTTGACGGCCTTGGCCAGCCGGTCCAGGGACAGGTTGCAGGGGGTGATCTCGTTCCACGAGCTCGCAACCCCGATCTGCGGCTTGACCCAGTCGTCATCGCCCATGCCGACGGCTCGGAGCATGCCACGGGCCGCGGCCTTCTCGAGCCCGTCGGTGACCTCGCGGCTACGCGGCTTGATGTCGGGCTGGCCAGTGGCTGCGGCCGCGCTGGACGAAGTCTGGGTGGTCAATGCGCTCGAACGCTGGGTCATGTCCGGATTCTATGACCCGTTCCACAGGCTGGGACCCTGATCTCGCTGTGCGGACGGCTCACCTCACGCGCCGACCTCCGGCTCACCCCGGGGGACGACGAAGTCACGCAGGTATGCCGTCTGCGGCGCCAGGCTCGCCCAGCGACCGTTGAACCCCAGGACGGCCAGGGCGGACGTGGGAAACCCCAGCGACAAGCGGTCCATGACGTCGCTGGACCCGGAGTCGTTGTGAGCCAGGGACGTCGCCAGCACAGGGATTCCGGGAGCATGGCCGACCATCAGGACGGCGCTGACCGAGTCCGGGACCTCCCGCAGCACCTCGAGCAGTCCGGCCGCGCTGGCCTCGTAGATTCGCTCGTCGAAGCGGGTCTGGGCGGCACAGGCTCCGGCAGCCCAGATTCCGTCCAGGGTCTGGCGAGTTCGTTCGGACGGCGAGCACAGGGCCAGCTCATGCACCACGGCGTGTGACGGGTCGCTCAGCCACACACCGATCGCATGGGCGTCCCGGCGACCCCGCGGGGCAAGCCCGCGGTCACTGTCGGTCTTGCCCTGGACATGCTCAGCCTTGGCGTGCCGAACCAGGGTCAGGGTGCGCTCGCTCGTCGGCGTCGTTGTCATCGTTACAAGGATCCTCCCGATCTCGGGATCCGGCGAGTCCAGGTGGGTAAGGGCTGGAGTGCGGCTCTGGCGCTGACCTGATCGACCTCCTATCCGCGCCGCCGCAAGGGTTGCTATCACGCGCAAGCTCCGCCGGCCCACCCGAGGACCCCGGTCATCGACCTCGCCCGGACCGACTTCACCGCCGGTGAGCTCCGACAGGTGCCCCGTCTTCTGGCGGCGTCGCAACACTGACCGCGCAAGGTCATCGATTCGCCCGGGCAAGCCCGTGTCTGGCAGCGGACGCGGCGCAGGCACCGCTGCCACCAGAGCTCTGACGAGGGCTTTGCTGGTCGAGCCCAGGGCCTTGCCGACCGACCCGTTCAGGCTTGGGCGCCCCTCGGCGTCGGGTCAGTCTGCCGGGCCTGCGCAGGCCCGGCACTTTCGACGCGCAACCCAGCGCGGAACCTGAAAGGCTACGTGGGCACACACTGTCCTCAGGGACCACAAGTCCCAACCGAAGGAGTGATGACCATATGGCCATGACCACGACCATGACCGGCGACGTCAAGTCGTCGCGCACGGACACCGCCCCGCTCGAGCACCCCCACCCGCGGGTCATTGCCAGCGTCGAAGCCCTCAAGGCCTGCGTGGGCACCCACCTGGGCGTCAGCGACTGGCTGACCATCGACCAGTCCAGAATCAACACGTTCGCCCAGGTGACCCGCGACCAGCAGTGGATCCACGTCGACCCGACGCGCGCCGAGGACGGCCCGTTCGGGGCGACCGTCGCGCACGGCATGCTGACTCTGTCGCTGTGCTCCAGCCTGCTGTGGGAGGTCGCGGTCATCGACGGCATGGGCGCCGCCATCAACTACGGCCTGAACAAGGTCCGGTTCCCGGCCCCGCTGCTGGTCGGCTCACGCGTGCGGATGCATGTCTCGGTGATCGAGGTCAAGGACATTGCCCGCGGCATCGAGGTCGTGTACCAGCTGACCTACGAGACCCAGGGGCAGACCAAGCCCCCATGCGTGGCCGACCTGGTCTTCCGGTACTACGGCCAGGACTGACTACCGCTCAGCCGCCGTCGTCTCGTCGGCGTTCACCACATTGCGCAACCGGCTGCCTCCCACAAACGCCGCGATCTGATCACGCAGCAGGGCCACGGCTCGCGGCGTGAAGGCCGTGGTCACCCCTCCCACGTGCGGTGAGACCAGGACCCCAGGGGTGTGCCACAGGGGATGGTCGGCAGGCAGCGGCTCGGGGTCCGTGACATCGAGTGCCGCTGTGATCCGGCCGGACCCGGTGGCTTCCACCAGCGCCTGGGTGTCCACGACCTTGCCCCGGGAGACGTTGACCAGCAGGGCGCCGTCGCGCATCGCGGCCAGGAACTCCCGGCCGACCAGACCAGTGGTGGCCCCGGACAGCGGCACGATCACGATGACCACCTCGTGCTCGGGCAGCAGGGCCGGGAGCTCGTCCACCCCGTGAACCGAGGCCACCAGCTCATCACCGCCCCGAGCGCGCGAGGCGACCGCCGTGAGCTTCACCTCGAACCCGCGCAGGCGACGCGCGATCGCGACCCCGATCCCGCCGTACCCGAGGACGAGCACCTTCTTGTCCGCCAGCGAAGGCCGGATCTTCGCCGGTAACCACTGCGAACGCCCCTGTGCGGCCACAAACTCGGGTATCCCGCGAAGCGAGCTCAAGGTGAGCGTGACCGCCAGCTCCGCCGTCGAGGCGTCGTGGACGCCGGCCGCGTTGGCGAGCTGGACTCCCGCCGGTATGGCGGGCAGCACGGTCTCGTAACCGGCGCTCAGGAGCTGAACCACGCGAAGACCGGGCAGCAAGGCGAGCCGGTGCCACGGGCTGGAGGTCATGTAGGGCGGCACCACGAAGGAGATCTCGTCGGGTCGCGGTGGCTCCCCCACCAGGTCCCAGGTCACCATCTCGGCGCCCGCCACGGGCCCGACGAGGTCAATCCATTCACGGTCCGGCAGCGAGATCACAGGCATGCCCAGACGGTAACCGGTGACCTTCTGCCCTCAGCACACGGCCCTGCGCGAGGTGCCCGGTGCCCAGGTGCTACAGGTCGCCACGCCCTGGGGTGTCAGGGGTGGCTCGTCGCCCCGTCTGCCAGCCCGCCCAGGCGAAGCGGCACCCTGGCCGAGCAAGCCCGGCCGATCACCGGCAGAGCCTCAGGAGGCCCCGAGCTTGGCCAGGATGAGCTCGCGGGCCTTGGCCGCGTCGGCCTGGCCCTTCATCTCCCTCATGACCGCACCGATCAGTGCGCCGGCAGCGGCCACCTTGCCCTCTGCCACCTTGCCGGCAACTTCCGGGTTGGCCGCGATGACCGCGTCGACGGCAGCAGACAGCGCCTCGTCGTCCTCGACCAGCTGCAGCCCACGCGCGTCGGCGACCGCGACCGGTGAGCCTTCACCGGCCAGGACGGCCTCGAGCACCTGGCGGGCCATCGAGTCGTTGAGCCGGCCGGAGGCCACCAGCGCGTCCAGCTCGGCAACGTCGCCAGGAGTCACACCGAAGTCCGCCAGGTCACGGCCCTCGACGCTGGCGCGCCGGGCCAGCTCGCCCATCCACCACTTTCGCGCTCCCGCAGGGGTCGCACCGGCGGCCACGGACTCCTCGATCAGCATGACCGCGCCCGCGTTCATGACGTCGCGCATCTCCATGTCGCTGTAGCCCCAGTCGCTCTGCAGCCGGTGGCGGCGCTCGGCGGGCGGCTCGGGCATCGTGGCGCGCAGCTCCTCGACCCGCTGGCGGGTCGGAGCAACCGGCACCAGGTCAGGCTCGGGGAAGTAGCGGTAGTCGTCGGCGTCGGACTTCACCCGGCCGGACGTGGTGACCCCGGTGTCCTCGTGCCAGTGCCGGGTCTCCTGCAGGATCGAGGCGCCACTGTTCAGCACCGCGGCGTGACGGGTCATCTCGAAGCGCACCGCCGCCTCGACCGACCGCAGCGAGTTGACGTTCTTGGTCTCGGTCCGGGTGCCCAGCGGGACCTCGTTCTGGGCGTCGGGGTACTGCGCCCGGGGACGCAGGGACAAGTTGACGTCGCAGCGAAGCGAGCCCTGTTCCATCCGGACGTCGCTGACCTGCAGCGCCTTGAGCAGGTCGCGCAGCGCGCCGACGTAGGCCTTGGCCACCTCGGGCGCCCGGGCCCCGGCGCCGAGGATGGGTCGGGTCACGATCTCCACCAGCGGGATGCCGGCCCGGTTGTAGTCGACGAGGCTGTGGTCCGCGCCGTGGATGCGCCCGGTGGCGCCACCGATGTGCAGCGACTTGCCGGTGTCCTCCTCCATGTGGGCACGCTCGATCTCCACGCGGAACGTCGACCCGTCCGACAGCTCGACATCGAGATAGCCGTTGAAGTCAATCGGCTCGTCGTACTGCGAGGTCTGGAAGTTCTTGGGCATATCCGGGTAGAAGTAGTTCTTGCGGGCGAACCGGCACCAGGTCGCGATCTCGCAGTTGAGCGCCAGGCCGATCCGGATGGCGGAGTCGACCGCGGCCGCGTTGACGACCGGCAGTGCCCCGGGCAGTCCAAGACACACCGGGCAGACCTGCGTGTTCGGTTCGGCGCCGAAGCCGGTCGCACAGCCACAGAACATCTTGGTGGCGGTGTTGAGCTCGACGTGAACCTCCAGGCCCATCACCGGGTCGTACTTCTTGAGAACCTCGGCGTAGTCGACGACGGGCTCTGCGGCCCTGGTGTCGGTGCTCATGCGTGGACCTCCCGGCCGGTAGCAGTGGTCGACAGCTCTGGCGCCTTGGCAAGAAGCGGCCCGCCCCAGCGCCGCACCAGTGCGGCTTCAAGGGCCGCGCCGACCCCATAGAGCCGCTCATCCTTGGTGGCCGGGGCAAGGATCTGGATGCCGGTCGGCAGCCCGTCCTCGGCGGCCAGGCCGCTCGGCAAGGAGATGCCCGGGATACCGGACAGGTTGGCCGGGATCGTGGCAATGTCGTTGAGGTACATGGCAAGCGGGTCGTTGATCTTCTCGCCGATCTTGAACGCGGTCGTCGGCGTGGTCGGCGACACCAGGACGTCGGCCTTCTCGAACGCCGCCGCGAAGTCGCGGGAGATCAGCGTGCGGACCTTCTGCGCCGAGCCGTAGTAGGCGTCGTAGTAGCCGCTGGACAACGCGTAGGTGCCCAAGATGATGCGTCGCTTGACCTCGTCGCCGAAACCCGCGTCGCGGGAGGCCGCCATGACCTGCTCGGCACTGGGGTCCTGCACGCCCTCTGGCAGGACCCGCAGGCCGTAGCGCATGGCGTCGAACTTGGCCAGGTTGGAGGACGCCTCGCTCGGCAGGATCAGGTAGTAGGCCGCCAGCGCGTAGTCGAAGCTCGGGCAGGACACCTCGACGACCTCGGCGCCCTGCTCGACCAGCAGCTGCACGGACTCCTCGAAGCGGGCCCGGACCCCTGGCTGGTAGCCCTCGCCGCCGAGCTCCTTGACCACCCCGATCCGCATGCCCTTGACGTCGGCGCGGCGAGCAGCCTCCAGGACCGGGGGCACCGGCGCGTTGATGGACGTGGAGTCCATCGGGTCATAGCCGCCGATGACCGAGTGCAGCAACGCGGCGTCCAGCACGGTGCGCGACACCGGGCCGGCCTGGTCAAGGCTGCTGGCCAGGGCGATCAGGCCGTAGCGCGAGACACCGCCATAGGTCGGCTTGCACCCGACGGTGCCGGTCACCGCGGCGGGCTGGCGAATCGAGCACGCTTGGCGTATTCCTGCATC
>OBLW0100002644.1_pt1 | contig 14394 bp, 14 predicted proteins | sample 1520161 | NCBI WGS metagenome assembly OBLW01 (sample SAMEA3539309, study PRJEB22396) | soil metagenome | biome: tundra; feature: field; material: soil | place: USA | collected 2010-05 | depth 0.15 m
AGTTGAAGCACCGCTTCGCCATGAACGAAGACGTCTTCCGGGTGCTGTTCACCAATGCCCCGGTGCCGAAACCGACCACAACCAAAACAACTGCATAAGGGAGATCCCTATGGCCAGCTTCAATAAAGTCATACTCGTCGGGAATTTGACGCGGGACCCGGAGTTGCGCTATACGCCTAAAGGGCTGGCGATCGCCAAACTCGGCCTTGCTGTGAACCGGGTTTGGAAGACCGAAAGTGGTGAGACCAAGGAGGAGGCTACCTTCGTGGACATTGACGCTTTCGGTAAGCAGGCCGAAACCATCGCACAGTACTTGAAGAAGGGCAGTCCGCTCCTTATGGAAGGTCGTCTCCGCTTGGATCAGTGGGATGATAAGCAGACCGGCCAGAAGCGTAGCCGTCTGGGGGTTGTTCTGGAAGCCTTCCAGTTCCTTGGTGGCGGCAAGGGCGGAGACAGCCCCGCGCCCGCTGTTGCCCGCCCGGCAACTGTCCCAGCCGCGGCAGCGGAGGCTCCGCCTCCAGCGGGGGCCGAAGCGCCCGAACCCGAACAAGACGATGTCCCTTTCTAGCACTTAGCGATGCTTCCGGGCGACATTCCGCTCATCTTTCACGCATCACGTTTCACGCATCACGTTTCAAAGTATGGCAAAGACTGAAGTTATTCTAACGCACAACATCGTTGGCCTGGGCGGCGAATCCGACCAGGTAAAAGTGGCCGCCGGTTACGCCCGCAATTATTTATTTCCGCAGGGCCTGGCCGTTCCGCTGACGTCCACCAACAAGCGCCGCATCGAAGTGCTAAGGCAGCGCCGGGCAGAACGCGAAGCCCACGAGCTTAACACCATGACCGAGCTGTCCAAGAGCCTCTCAAAGCTGATCTGCCTGATTACCGTCAAGACCGGCGACGACGGCAAGATGTTCGGGACGGTCACCTCGGGGATGATCGCGGACCAGCTCAAGACGCAGTTCGACGTCACGCTCGAGAAGCGGAAGATTCACCTCGATGCGCCCATCCGCGCTCTGGGTGATCACGAGATCGAGCTGCGACTACACGCGGACGTGAAAACGAGCCTCAAAGTCCGGGTCGAGAGCACGACTCCGCCGCCGGCGCTCCCCGTCGGGGCCGCTGCCGAGGCGACGAAAGAAGAGCTCAAGACCGAGAAGCGGGGTCGCCGTCCCGAAGCGGCCGGTGAAAGACCGCACGCAGGTGAGAGAAAGCCGCTTGCCGCGAGAGGTGAGCGGGTCCAGAGGCCAGAGAAGGGTCCGAGGCCCGAGAAGGCTGCGAAAGCGGAGCCAGCACCCGAAACGGAGAAGGCTCCCAAGGCGAAGAAGTCCGAGTGAGGCTGGGTCTTACCAGTCCTTGATTGGCCGGCTGCGGTCCGCGGGTTTGCCGGTGGGTTTGAGTGGCAGCATCTGCTCGTCGCCCTTCTGCGCATCCAATAACTGCAGCGCCTGCTCTGGCGTCATTTGGCCCATCGCCTGGGCCGGCTCGCCTTCCTGCTGCTGCTCGTCGGTTTTGTCCTTTGGCTGGCCGGCCTGCCGTTGGGCCTGCTGCTGATCCTGCTTCTGCTGGTCGGGTTTCTTGGCGGCCTGCTTTTGCTCGTCCTCTTTCTTCTGCTGTTCGGTCTTTTGCTGCTCGGAGGACTTCTGCTGCTGGTTTTGCTCGGATGGTTGCTGGTGGCCTTGTTGTTTCTGCTGCTGCTGCTGCTGTCCTTGCTGATCTTGGTTCTTCTGTTGGTCCTGCTGCTGTTGCTGCTGCTGTTGTTGTTGCTCTTTCTTGTTCAACAACTCGACCATTCTCTTGAGCAATGGGTCATCGGGGAATCGCCGAATCCCGGTGATGATGTTCGTCTTGGCTTCCTGGTTTCTCCCCCAGATGTAAGACTGCGCGCCGCCGTGGAAGTAGTCTTCGGCCGTTTGGGCGCCAAGCCACAGCGGAGCGATACAGAGGCTAATGCTTAGCAGTGTCTTGTACACCTGTTACTCCTTTCAACCGTTCAATGAAGTCCGCATAGTGGCTGGTGGTCGGGTCTTCAGCCAGTTGCTTCTCCATGATCGCGAGCGCCTCGGAGTAGTCTCTCCGCTTCACCGCTGCATCGGCCTCCGCCTTCGCCATCTTTGCTGCTTCACTGGGTTCTATATTCTTAGACTGGTTCGACTGCTGCTGCTGTTGCTTGAGTTTCTCCAGCTCTTTCTTCACGAACTCATAGTTGTACTTGGCATCCGCATCCTGCGGATTGAGTTTCATAGTGCTCTCGTAATCCTGGATGGCTTTTTCCCAGGACTCTGTGCGCTGCTTTGGGTCGGGGTTCTTCTCCCCGAGGTGGTAGAGGGCGTTGCCCTCGTTGTAATAGGCCAGCCCTTGCAGCTTTAAGTCCGGCGAAGTCAGGGTGGCGTTGAATTGCTTGGCGGCTTCATCGAATTGCCGGTTGCGGTAGGCGGCGGCGCCGGCGTTGAAATGCAGGCGGGGGTCGTCGGTCTTCTTTTGGAGCAACCGTTCGTATTCCTTGAGCGCCTGGTCGTATTGCCCGGCCTTGTATTCCCTTAGCGCGCTGGACGGGGAAGCGAAGCCCTGCGCCGGCCAAAGGAGGGACCACGAAATACACGAAATACACCAAAGGGACAGAAGCGAGGATTGCGGCTGTAGGGCGGTGGCTGGCGACCTGGGTTGGCCGTTGGCCAGCGAACTCCGGCTTGAGGAAGGGCCAGCATGAGTCTGCACCGGTTTCGCGTCTTTCGCGTATTTAGCGGGGCTCAGTCGTTTGCGTTCCGGGAACAGCATTTCCACGAGCAACAATACAATCGCGACCGCCAGCGGCCAATAATATCGCTCGTGATACTGGCGGACAAATTTCTCCTGGTGCTGAGACTTGGGCAGCTTGGCTAGTCCCTGGTCGTAGAGCGTGTCAATGGCTTTGGCCCCGCGCAGGGGCAGGTAGAAGCCACCCTCAGTCGCGCCGGCGATCTGTTGAAGGAGCCGCTCGTTAAGGTGCGACTTGACGACGTTGCCCTGCTCGTCGCGGACGTAATCGCTGCCACCCTGGGCGTTCTTGATGCGCAACAGCTCGCCCTCGGCCGTGCCGATGCCAACTGTAAAGATGCGCAAGCCCTCCTTGGCCGCGCTCTCGGCGGCTTCCAGCGCGCCTGAGTCGTGGTCCTCGCCGTCGGTGAACAGGACGAGGATCTTGTAGTTGTCGCCCTCTTTGTAGGCAGACAAGGCTGTCTCGATGGCAGCAGCGAGGGCAGTGCCGCCCTGGGGAATGGTGTTCACATCGAGCGTTTGGAGACTTTGACGGAAGGCCGCGTCATCAATGGTCAGGGGGCACTGCAGGAAAGCAGTGCCGGCGAAAGCCACCAGGCCGAGCCGGTCGGACTTGGCCCGCTGCATCAGCTCCAGCGCGGCCAGTTTGGCCCGCGCCAGGCGATTCGGCGGGATGTCCTCCGCCAACATGCTCTTAGAGGCGTCAATCCCGACGACGATGTCCAGCCCCCGCTGTTTGATTTCCTCCCAGTCGAAGCCCCATTGCGGCCGCGCCAGCGCCAGGATGAGGCAGACCACGGCCAGAACCAGGCAACCCAGGCGAATCTTTTGCCGCTGGGCGCAAATGCCGACGGTCAAGGTTGGCAGAAGCCGGGCCTGGATGAACTGCGTGAGCAACTGTTGCCGCTTGCGCCCGGCCCACCAGAAGAAAGTCAGCAGCGCCGGTGGAATCACCAGCAGCAGCCAGAGCATGCGTGGATTGGCGAAGATCATGGGAGGGAAGTCCGAAGTCCGAAGGCCGAAGTGCGAAGGAAGTCCGAAGTCCGAAGTCCGAAGTCCGAAGCGAGGGTCGAACGCGGAGGATCACTCAGCAGATGCGAGGCACCTACCTGCGCCTTCGGACTTCGGACTTCGGACTTCGGACTTGCGGTCATGGCAACCTCCTCCAAATCGTGTGTCGGAGGAGCACTTCCAGCAGCAGTAGCGCCAGGCCGGGCGAGATCACCCAGGCGAACAGTTCGTTATGATGCGAGAACTTCTTCACCTCGGCCTCGGTCTTCTCCAGCTTGTCAATCTCGGCGTAGATGGCCTGGAAGTGTTGAGCATTGTCGGCGCGGTAGTACTTGCCGCCGGTCATCTTGGCGATTTCCTGGAGCACGTCCTCATCGAGGTCTTCCGGGTCCGGGTCGTAGATCTTCTGGCCGCGGAAGTCGCGGTAGAACCGGCCATAGCGGTCAATACGGGGGCGCCGTGACTCACCACGTTTACCTACACCGATCGTGTAAATCTTCACCCCCAAGGCCTTGGCCGCCTCGGCGACAGTGCGGGGGGCCACTTTGCCGGCGTTGTTCCGTCCGTCGGTCATCAGGATGACGATCTTGCTCTTGGACTTCAGATCACGCAGGCGGTTGATCGCGGTGCTCAACCCCGATCCAATGGCCGTCGAGCCACCATCAATTGTCCCAAGCTGCAACCGCTCAAGGTTCTGCTGCACAAAATCATGGTCCAGCGTCATGGGCGCAGCGGTGTAGGCGTCCGTGGCGAAGACAACCAGCCCAATCCGATCATTGGGCCGCTTCTCAATGAATTTCTTCAGCACTTCTTTGGCCATGGTCAACCGGTCGGCAGGCTCGCCATGGAGCTCGAAATCCTCGTCTGCCATGCTAAAGGACATATCAAGGACGGCTGCGATGTCCACGCCGCTCGCGGTGACCTTGGTTTCGCTCTTGGTCAGGCGCGGCTGTGCTAGGGCAACGATGAGCATTGCCAGGATGAGCCAGCGCAGCGCTGCCAGGAAGGCCCCGGAGCGCGTACGAGACACGTTGAGAATGCCGCGTACCAATTGGACGGACGAATAGACAAACGCCGGCGGTTTGCCTTGTTTGCCTTTCAGCCAGCTCAGCACCGGCAGCAGCAGCAGCAAGAGCAGAAAATATGGGTGGCCGAAGGTCATGCTGGTTCGCCTGCCTTGACGGTTTGCAGCGTGGTCATGATCGGCTCGGTTTCCTCCACCAACCGCATTGCCGAATCGTGGAGATCATGCAGCTCTGGTGGGCCGGGTTCGTACTTGGCGAACTTGACCAGGTCACAGCGCTTGAGGAATTCGCCCAGACTCTCCTTTTGGTCCGGCGTCAGCAGATTGGTCTCTTGGAGCTCATAGAGGAACTCCTCGGTCGTGCGCTCGGGCGCATGAAAATCGAACCGCTCCTCCAAGTACCAGCGGACCGTATCGGACACCGCGATGCAGAATTCGCGCGGCTGGCCGATCAGCGCCAGCGCCTCCCGGAGCTTCTGCTTCGCCCGGATGTGGGATGGGATGGCGGGGATGATCATGGCCCGTGCGCGGCGCTTCTGCCAGTAGCGCCGGGCCCAAAACGCCAGTGCCGCCACCGCGAGCACCAGCAACAGCCACCCGACCCACGCCCATCCGCTCGGGATTTCGAGCGGCGGCTTGATGTCGCGCAGGGCGTTGGTGCCCGGGCCGCCCACCATGGCGGAGCTGTGTTGTAGGTTCGTGGCGACCATGGTTCAACGCAGGCAGGGCGCACAGTCCACTGCGCGCCAGGAACCCAGTCGAAGCGGAGCTGCCCCGCCAGCGGCGCGCAGGGGACTGCGCGTCCTACCAGATTGGAATTTGGGCTTTGGACTCATTCTTAACCTCGCAGCCGCCGCTTCTCGCGGGTCTCGAAGAACCGGCCCAGCTCCGCCGCGTAAGGCTTATCGGTCCGCAGGCGGATGGCATCAATGCCGGCGGATCGGAATAGCCGGGCCAGGTCCGCTTGGGCGCGCGCCTGTCGCTCAGCGAACGCCGCCCGCTTGCGCTCGTCGCCAGTGTTGACCTCGACGACTTCACCTGTCTCGGCGTCATTGAGCACCAACCGGCCCAGGGCCGGCAACTCCAGCTCATACCGATCCGTGATCTGGACCGCCACGACGTCGTGGCGGCGGTTGGTCTGGCGAAGCCGGGTAAAGGACGCCTGGGCCAGGGATTCGAGGAGCATCATCTGGGGCCGCAGCTTGCCGCGTCGCCGGTCCGCTGCCACCGTGGGCGAGCCAATGAAGTCAGAGATAACTACCGCGATCGCCCGATGCGGCGTTACGCGTAACAGGAATTCGAGCGCGCCGTTCAAATCCGTGCCGCGATGGCGCGGCTCAAAGAACAACACCTCGCGTATGACGCGCAGCACGTGGCGCCGGCCCTTGCGGGGCGGGATGAACTTCTCGACCTCGTCGGTGAATAGGATTAGCCCTACCTTGTCGTTGTTGCGGATGGCCGAGAACGCCAGCACCGAGGCAATCTCCGCGGCCAGCTCCCGTTTGGACTGCGCGTGCGAGCCGAACAAACCTGACGCGCTGGCATCCACAAGCAGCATCAGCGTCAATTCGCGCTCCTCCACGAACTTCTTGACGAACGGATGGTTCATCCGCGCCGTGACGTTCCAGTCAATGGTGCGGACTTCATCCCCGGGCTGATACTCGCGCACCTCGTCGAAATTCATACCCTGGCCCTTGAAGACGCTATGATACTGGCCCGCCAGCGTCTCGCTTACCAGCCGGTTGGTCCGAATCTCAATCTGGCGGATCTTCTTGAGAATCTCGCGGGGAATCATGGCACCGGCAATTCGTCAAAGATCTTCTGGATGATGATCTCGCTCGTCTTCTCTTCCGCCTCGGCCTCGTAGGTGATGGCCACCCGATGGCGCAGCACATCCATGCCGATGCTCTTAACGTCTTGCGGCGTCACGTAGCCGCGGCCTTTCAGGAAAGCGAAAGCTTTGGCGGCCAGTGTCAGGTTAATCGTCGCTCGCGGCGAAGCACCGAGCTGAATGAATTCCTTGACCTGGATCTTGTAGGCTTCCGGGTCCCGCGTCGCGCACACCAGATCAACGATGTACTCCTTTACTTTGTCATCCACGTAGATGTCGTTGATGACCTGGCGCGCATGGAGAATCTGCTCTGGCTCAACGACTGGGCTGGTGACCGGGGTGCCCGAGGTGCGGGCCATCAGGTCCAGGATTTGCCGCTCCTCCCCGCGCGACGGGTAGCCGATCTTGAGTTTGAGCATAAAGCGGTCAACCTGTGCCTCGGGCAGGGGATAGGTGCCTTCCTGCTCAATCGGGTTTTGTGTGGCCAGCACGAGGAACGGCTCCTCCAGTTTGAAGGTCTGGTCGCCGATGGTGACCTGCTTTTCCTGCATCGCCTCGAGCAAGGCGCTCTGCACCTTGGCCGGGGCGCGGTTGATTTCGTCCGCGAGCACAAGGTTGGCGAAGATCGGGCCCTTGCGCGTCGTGAACGCCCCGGATTGGGGATTATAAATCTGCGTGCCGACGACGTCGGCAGGCAGCATGTCGGGCGTAAACTGCAGCCGCGAGAACTTTACGTTCAGGCAGTTGGCCAGAGACTTCACCGAGAGCGTTTTGGCCAGCCCGGGCACGCCTTCCAGCAGCACATGCCCGTTGGCCAGCAAACCGATGACCAGGCGCTCGACTAGGTAGGCTTGCCCGACAATCACTTTGCCTATTTCGTTAAAGAGCGGGCGCGAAAACGCCCCTGCTTCCTGCACTGCCTCGTTGATGGCATTGATTCCGGTATTCATTGATTCTGAAATATTATAGACCGATGGACAGGAAAACCAGAAAATGTGTTCAACCGAAAGATGGTACTTGAATTGCTGCTTCGGTGGCGGTGAATCGGGCCAGGCCGCGGCAAGGGCTGAAGTCGCCTGGCCAGCCGCAGGGTTCGTCAGGGGTATGGTTGGAAGGCGTCGGCGCTTTGGTTTGAGGGCGTGCCGCGGTTCCTGTGCGGACAGAATGCGGCGGATTTGTTGAGAATATAGAGCAACGATCAAACCAAAAGCCACTAGAGCAAAAGACCCAATGAGAACCACCCAACCAGCCATCGTCTGCCGGCTTGGCTCCGGTCTCGCGGCCTTGATCCTCGCGACTTTGTTGAGCGCCTCCTGGCCAACCGCTGTGGCGGCGCCAGTAACCTCGAAGCAGGCAGCGGCGGCGGTAATCGGCTGGCTGACTCTAGACCGAGGACACCTTGGGGAGACGCTGGGGACGTCCGTCCAGCGCGTGGAGACGTTCAACGACCAGGCGGGCAATCCCCTTTACTACATTGCTTACCTGGACCCGTCCGGCTTTGTCATTCTTGCCGCTGATGATCTGGTTGAGCCGATCGTGGGGTTTGCCGTGGCGGGCCAGTTCGATCCATCTGGGCACAATCCTCTGGGTGCGTTGGTGAGCAATGACCTGGCAGGCCGGATCGCCTACGCGCGGCAGGCGGGCTCCGTTCCGCCCAATGCAAACGCATTGCAGGCCCAGGCCAAGTGGCGGCAGCTAAGCCCCACGAATGGCAAGCCGGCCATCTCGCCCAAAAGGCTCACCTCGGTTACGGACGTCAGAATAGCTCCGCTGACGAAGAGCATGTGGGACCAGTCCACCACTGCTGGCGCAGGCACAACCGCCTGTTACAATTATTACACTCCACCCAACGGGAACGGCAACCCAAACAACTATCCGGCTGGGTGCGTCGCGACGGCCATGGCGCAGTTCATGCGCTATTATCAGTTCCCAAGCACCGGCGTCGGGGCGGCGTCCCTCACGATTTACGTGGATGGCTCTCCCACCTCGTATTCGTTGCGCGGCGGCGATGGAGCGGGCGGTCCCTACCTATGGAGCAACATGCCGCTGGTACCGCCAGCCAACCCATCAATTGCCCAGTGCCAGGCCGTCGGCGCGTTGATTGCTGACGCTGGGGCTACGGTTAACATGGAGTATGCCAGCGGGGGCTCCTCATCGTCCCTGTCCGATGCCAGCACTGCCCTGGTTAGCACCTTCCATTTCGCTAGCGCCAGATACGGCTGGAACAATAATTCCGATCTCGGCTCCGGTTTGGTCGGCATGATCAATCCCAACCTCGACGCTCGTTACCCGGTTTTATTGAGCATTCAGGGCACCAATGGAGGTCATGCTGTGGTGGTTGATGGTTACGGGTACAGTCTTTCCACGCTCTACCACCACCTGAACCTGGGCTGGTCCGGGACGGCTACCGCCTGGTATGCGCTGCCGCTTATTGACACTGGCATCTACCTGTTCAACGTGGTGTATGGCTGCGTCTATAACACCTACACGAATGGCAGCGGCGAGATCATCAGCGGCCGCGTACTGGACCAGATCTCGCGACCGGTGGCCAATGCCACGGTCACCGCCACACGCAGCGGCGGTGGCACTTACACGACAACCACTGACGGCCAGGGCATTTACGCTTTGGACAGGATTCCCCCAGCTTCTTCCTACTCCATTACCGTTACCAAAGCCAACTACAGTCCGACCACCGGTGTTTTCGCTACTGGCACCTCCCAGGATCGGGCCCCCACCAGCGGCCGTTGGTTGATTTGCGCTGCTCGGTAGTTTTCTCCAACTCCATCCCTGTCAGCCCAACGGCCTCGGGCGCCTTCGTGAACGGCGTTTGGAGTGGCAACGTCACCGTGGGACAAGCTGCCACCAATGTGGTGCTCAAGGCCGATGATGGCGCTGGGCACGTGGCATTGAGCAACCCCTTCAACGTGGTAACGTCGCTGCGGCTCGTGTCGCCCCAACGCCTGGACGGGGGCCAATTCCAATTCACCGTTTCCAGCGCGCGAGGTCAGCATCTGGAAATCCTGGCCTCGACCAACTTGCTGAGCTGGACCAGCGTGACCAACCTGACCAACACCACCGGGACAACCCTTTTCACGGACCCAGCCGCGAATCCCGTCCGACGGTACTACCGCGCTCACCAGTTGCCTTGACGCAGCCCCGGCTAGAACCTCATTTGGGCCTCGAGGATGTCCTGGGCGATTTGCTGGCGCAGTTCGGCTAGCGAGGCGAACTGCTTCTCGGCGCGTAACCGTTCCACAAAGGTCACCTCCAATTCCTGGCCGTAGAGGTCGCCGGCAAAGTCAATCAGGTGTGCCTCGACCCGCAATTGCGGATTGGCGTCCCGCAGGGTAGGGCGGTGTCCGATATTCAAGACGGCGCGGCACCTCCTGCCGCCCATTTCGGCATGGACGGCATACACGCCGTGCGGCGGCAACGCGAGCCCTGTCGCATCGAGGTTGGCGGTCGGGAAGCCTAGTTGGTCCCCTAGCCCGTCGCCCCGGACGACCTTGCCCGCTAGTGCATACGCGCGGCCCAACATCTGACTCACGCGGTCCAAGTCGCCCGCCCGGATCGTTTCCCGGATGCGGGTGCTGCTCACGGCCCGGCCATCAAGCGAGACAGCCGCCATCCCATGCACCGCGAATTTCAATTCCGTCCCGAGCTTCCTCAAGAGCTCAACGTTGCCTCCCCGCTTGTGTCCGAAGACGAAGTTCGCCCCGACACAAAGGCTCTGGATGTGACCCGAATCGCGAGCTAGCCCCCGCACGAAGGCTTCGCCAGTCTGCTCACTAAACGCCTGGTCGAACTGGATGAGCAGGAGGGTGTCGGCGCCCAGTGATTCAATCACCCGCAGCTTCTGCGGCAGGGAATAGATCAGCGACGGCACCCGGTTTGGGGCCACCACCGTGTTCGGATGCCGGTCGAACGTGAGCACCAGCCCAATCGCCTCATGCTGTTTCGCATCGCCGAGGGTTTGCCGAATGATCTGCTGGTGCCCGAGATGCACGCCGTCAAAGAACCCGATGGCCAGGCAGACCTTGCGGGCCGCCGGCTTCAGTTCCTGAGGGTCATGGATGATTCGCATCAGAGTTACATGAGTTGCACCGTTACATGAGTTACATGAGCTGCAACGTTACATCAGTTACATCAGGAGCCGCAATGTGCCCCGCCCATGTAACTCATTTAACTCATTTAACTCATTTAACGATGCAACTCCCCTGGCCCCCCGCCAATTGCAGGAAAGGCAGCACGCGTTTCTCCAGCTCACGCGGCGGGAGCTTGAGCACTTCCGCCAGTGGGATGGCTTGCGCCACATCGAACTTCCCTGAGGCCACTCGTCGCAGGGTCGCGAGATGCGCGCCGCAGCCGAGCTTCTGCCCCATCTCATGCGCGATGCTGCGGACGTAGGTTCCCTTCGTGCAGGCAATGCGGAAATGCCCCAGCGGCTCCTGGTAGGCGCTGAACCGGAAATTGTAGATATGCACCAGCCGTGGCTCGCGCGGCACCTCGATCCCCTTGCGCGCCAGTTTGTAGAGCGGCACGCCGTCTATCTTCACCGCCGAAACCATCGGCGGCGTCTGCATCAGATCGCCCACGAACTGCGCCCCCGCCTCATTGAGCTGTTCCACCGTCAGCGGCGGCACCGGCAGCGACGCCACCAGTTCACCGTCGGCGTCGTAGCTGTTGGTCGTCTCGCCGAACTTGATCGCGCCCTCATAAACCTTGTCGTCCGACATCAGCTTCTCTGAAAGCTTTGTGCCGCGCCCCAGCACAATAATCAGCAAGCCGGTCGCATTCGGGTCGAGCGTGCCGCAATGGCCGACCTTCTTGATCCTGAATTGCCGGCGAATCGCATCCACCACGTCATGGGAGGTCGGCCCGGCAGGCTTATCAATCAGGATGGCGCCATCCAGCGCGGAGAATTCTTGCATCATGCGTTGTTAATCAGTTTCGACTATGGTGCGCATTTGCTGGGTCGCTTTTGAAGGAAAATCGTCCACAAACCGTCACCCGCCAGCCGCCTCGAACTGCCCTCGATCACCGCTCCAAGCCCGCCTCCCGGCGCCTTCGAGCTGGTCCGTGGTCTGTGGTCCGTGGTCCCACATTCCGTAGTCCGTGGTCAACGAGGTGGCTTTGGGGTAGCCTTGGGGTAGCCTGAGGGTAGCTTCGGGATAGCCTCCGGGTAGCCTCCGGGTAGCCTCCGGGTAGCCTCGGGGTAGCCTGAGGGTGGCTTCCGGGTGCCTACCGGTTGGCTACCAGATGGCTTGAGGGTGGCCTCAGGGTGGCTTTGGAACGTGAAGATTCATCATTCATCATTCAACCTTCTGCATTCCCTGGTTAGGGGTGGCTTCCGGGTGCCTAGCGGTTGGCTACCAGATGGCTTGAGGGTGGCCTCAGGGTGGCTTTGGAACGTGAAGATTCATCATTCATCATTCAACCTTCTGCATTCCCTGGTTAGGGGTGGCTTCCGGGTGCCTAGCGGTTGGCTACCAGATGGCTTGAGGGTGGCCTCAGGGTGGCTTTGGAACGTGAAGATTCATCATTCATCATTCAACCTTCTGCATTCCCTGGTTAGGGGTGCCTTTGGGCGACTCGACACCCCCGGCAGTCGATCATTGAAATCGCGGACATTCCTGGCGAGATTGCTTGTGCGCGCAAGATCCTGGAAATGAACAATTTACGCCCCATATCCCCCGTTCTGGCCGTTTTCCGCCGTCCGCCGCCCTCCGCCTCATTCACGAAGCTGCGGGGATGACCTCCAGACGCGAAAAAGTCGGGCCGTCAGCCCCATGACGCCTTTGCCTTTGAGCGCGTAGGGCAGAATCGTTTCGCCCCGGTCACACGGTGGATGGCACGGCTGGCTTGCACGCTGTTGGACCGAACGGGTCTAGTTGCGGTTCAAGCATCGCAGCACAATGGCACAACACCTGCGATAGCCCAACTTTCTCGCAGCCGGCGAGCAAGTTCGGGGCGGCATCGGCGCGCGGACATTCTTGTCCGCAGCCACGTCCAAACGCTCCGCGGCTCCGAAAACGTCTGTGCTCCGCAAACCGCTCCACCTTGCTGCGGACAAGAATGTCCGCGCGCCGACTCGGCTGCGGCTTTGCCGCGCTTTGTCCATTGCCCCCGCGCAAGAACTGCCCTCTGCCCCCAGCCACTCCCCTTCACACTCCCCGCACCAGCGCCGCCATCCGCACCCGCAACGCCCGCGATAGTTTCCATGGCGCCTCCACCGACACGGCCTTTGTCCCGCGCTCCATCTGGCTGATAAACACCGGATGTAGGTCCGCCTTCTCTCCAAGCTTCTCCTGGCTCAGACCTGCCCGCTTGCGGAAGGTGCGGACGTTCGCTCCGATTTCCTCCGAACTCTGCCGATTCCTGGCACGCCCCAGAACCCAACCAGGAATCGGGATGCCAGATCATAGCCCGGCGGCTCCAATCTTCCGCGCTGCTTTCGCCAGCATCCCGGTGCCCGATCGCCTAATAAATCCCTCCCTCCATTGGTTTCGACATGCTCGCCAGCTCACCGCAGAAAAGCTTGGTTGTCCGGCGCTAGTTGCCCGCCGCCGACTTGCCAACGTGACGCTATTGCCATTTCAAACAGGCAACTCTCAATCCGTGGCAAAAGCGACTAGACAACAGCCACAGCAACGGATACCCTCGCATATGCAAGATCAGCCAGACCAAAGCCAAACACCGCCCGGGAGTTTTCTAAAAGCAGACCTCTCGCTATTATGCTCCGCGGTGAATACGTACGTGACTTCAGTTGATGAGTTGTACGGTCACTATCTCGACTCCACCATAGGTTTTCTGGCAAACCATCAGCAGGTGCTCGAACGACAGGAGGGTGCTCGGAAGCTGTTACCGTCAGTAACCGATTTGGATGCCATAGACTTCTCCTACGGTCGCGGCAACCCCAACGACCCATCCAATCGGCTGCTCCACACAACCACTCAAGGTGAGTTCAAAAAGCGCAATGCCAAAGGTGGCAGCAATCACGTTCGGGCTGCCCAGTTATTCGTGGTGCTTCTCTACTCGTTTTGGGAGACGGCTCACAGAGCCAAGTTGGCGGAAGCACTGGGCTTGAGCGACCCCGATGGACTCGAGATTCCACTCCTTGGCGATTTGAGGCAACTACGAGGTGATGTGGTTCACCATCGGGGTATCCTCACCAAAAAAACGGTCACGAAGTTGTCGGTACTTTCCGGATTTCAGGAAGGCACAGAGATACGCTTCAAGGAAGAGGACATTGAGGCCCTGGTGTGGAAGATAAAGGCTGAGATGGATAACTTGGTTGTTCGGGCTGGCGGTTCAGACCCGAAACACTGGACGATTTGGCACGTTCAGTGAAACACAGAGAGTACACCGTTGCACCGAGTCACGGCCTCCTCGACAGCACTTCCCAATGCGGGCGTCACGCAGGGACCGTCATCGGGGAGGCGATTCGCTACCAGAAGAAGGAAACGAAAGATGGAAGACGCACTTCAGAAGTTGATTGGCCATGCGGCTCATGAGACCCTTAACTTATGAAGAAGTTCATCGCTATCGCTTCTGAGCGCATGATCGCCGGAAATCGTCTGCCGCCTCAGAGGGCGGCCGAGCAGGCCGGAGAGCGCCTTCAGGCCAACGGCACCCGGAAGGTTGTTCAGCTCCTGCCCCATATCTTCCTGTTTGAGTTCAAGGGCAAGATCGAGGCGGCAGTTCGCTTTGCGCTGGCCTGCTTCGACCCGCTTGACGAAGTAATTGTGATTGAGATCCACAATGAATT
>OBLW0100002645.1_pt1 | contig 14393 bp, 8 predicted proteins | sample 1520161 | NCBI WGS metagenome assembly OBLW01 (sample SAMEA3539309, study PRJEB22396) | soil metagenome | biome: tundra; feature: field; material: soil | place: USA | collected 2010-05 | depth 0.15 m
AGTTGCAATGGATCTACAGAAGACGCCGGCAGGAACCGCGATCCCTTATCCGGCGGGGCTGGCGCTGGTTTCCGCAGGAGGGCGCGACCAGCTCCTCGTGGCAAACAATTTGTCAGACAACGTCGTGCTGATGGATGTAACGAGCGGCAAGGTGCTCCAGCGGTTCGACCTGAGCACGAATGATCTGGTGCCATCTTCTTTTCCTTACACGTGTCTGGCCGCGCGGGATGGTCGCCGCGCATGGTGCAGCTTGTGGAATGCATCACGCGTCGCGGAACTGGATCTGACTGACGGGAAGGTTGTGCGGTGGATCAAGTTGCAGGAGCCAGACGATCCCATTGCGCCGGGCTCGCATCCGACTGCGATGCTGCTCAGCCCGGATGAGAAGTCGCTGTACGTGGCATTGTCCAATGCGGATGCGGTTGCTGTAATTTCAACTGAGAGCGCGCAAATCGTTGCGCTGCTGAGCACCAGGAATCGGAATCAAGAATTTGCCGGAACTTATCCGAGTGCGTTGGCGCAGTCTGGAGATGGGAAACGGCTGTTCGTAGCTGATGCTTCCGCCAACGCCGTAGCCGTGTTTGATACTTCGACGATCAAGCCGAACGCTTCGACTGGTGACGCCACCGCTTTGCCTGCGCTCGGATTTATCCCCACTGATTGGTATCCCAGCGCGCTCGCCGTGCAAGGCGACGATCTCTTTATTGCCACTGCCAAGGGCCAAGGGACGGGCCCGAATAAGGGCGTGGGGAAAACTGGATGGGAACTGAAGCACCACGACCACCCCTACATTCCCACATTGCTGCGGGGTTCGATCGCGCGGCTCAACCTTCCCGCGACTCTCGGCAAGCTCGACGAACTCACGCGGACCGTGGAGAACGATAATCTGCTGCACAACAATCCTGGCACGATCCAGTTCGCGGGCGGCAAGAATCCGATCAAGCACGTTATCTATGTGATCAAGGAGAACCGCACCTACGATCAGGTGCTTGGCGATCTGAAGGTGGGTAACGGCGATCCGTCGTTGACGATGTATGGTTCCGACATTACGCCCAACGAGCACAAACTGGCATCGCAGTTCGGGGTGCTGGATAATTTTTACGACAGCGCAGAAGTCTCCGGCGATGGCCATCTTTGGTCAACCGCGGCCATTACCAGCGATTACAACGAAAAGACTTGGCAGATCGCGTACCGGGGCAAGGAGCGGACGTATGACTTCCAGGGAACGGTAGCCGGTGAATATCCGCTCGATCGTAATCAGCCGGATATCGACGATCCTTCCACTGGTTTTCTCTGGGACAATGTTGCTCATCATGGGCTGAGCTATCGCGATTACGGCGAGTATGTGAATGCCGAATGGTGCAACAAAACGATCAAGGCATCGTCACCTAAGGAAGGAACTCCTTCGGGACAGGAAGCCGCATGCCCCAGCACAGAACTTCATCAGGGGGATCCGCTGGCGCCCAATGTGGGCGATCCGCACGCTGCGCCGAGTCCCTGGCCATGGGCAGTGCCGCTGTTTAAGCGGGTGAAGCCTACGAAGGCGGTGTTGCGAAATCACTTCGATCCACTGTATCCCGATTTCAACACGGACTATCCTGATCAGCTGCGCGCCGATGAATTCCTGAATGAGTTTGTCGCTTACGCGCGCGCCCGGGCGACCAACGAAAGCGCGGAGTTCCAATTGCCGGCATTCGTGTTGTTGTATCTTCCTGACGATCACACAGGTGGCACGCGTCCCGAACGGCCTCGGCCGGCGGCCTCGGTGGCCGACAACGATCTTGCCCTGGGGCGCGTGGTGGACGCGGTGTCGCACAGCCCTTACTGGGATGACACTGCAATCTTTGTTCTGGAAGACGATGCGCAAAATGGCGCCGACCATGTCGACGCGCATCGCTCCATCACGTTCGTCGTCAGCAAGTATTCGCCGGGAACAGTGGCCGAACCTTACATTGACCATCGTTTCTATACCACGGTAAACGTGATACACACGATGGAGATGCTGCTGGGCTTGCCGCCGATGAACCAGAATGACGCATACGCACCTGCCATGGGTCCGATGTTCGCGGGTCGAGGCAACCAGCCGGCATTTCAGGCGGACTTCCGCAATCTGAAAAACGGTCTGATCTACGAGACCAACAAGCGCGATGCGCCTGGGGCGAAAGAATCGGCGAAGATGGATTTCTCGCGGCCCGACGCGGCGGGAGCGGCGCGTCTGAATAAAGTTTTGTGGAGGGACCAGAAGGGCGATGCGCCGGTACCAGTGCCGCGGCACAACGTATTTCCGGCGGCCGATTGAGAAACCGTTGTAGTCGCGAAGCGACTTGTTGGCTCGAACACCGGTTCGCGCTCTCGGATGTTTTCGATGCGCATCGAACTTGGCCTCCGCTGACCTCGGCTTTACACTAGAGATGTGAAGATCGCGCTGGGCCAGATTAATCCTACGGTCGGAGATTTCTCCGGCAACGCCGCAAAGATCATCGAGTTTTCACAGCGCGCGCAAGCCGGCGGCGCGGAGTCGATTCTGTTTCCCGAGTTGTCCGTGTGTGGGTATCCGCCGCGCGATCTGGTGGAGCGGCCATCGTTCGTAGCGCGCAATCGCGAGACCGCGGAGCAGATTGCCTCGGCAACGCGCGGTATTTCGGTTATCTGTGGACTGGTGACTCCTGCCGAATCTGAGACTGGCAAGTCCGTAATGAATTCGGCCGCGCTGTTGCAGGAGGGAAAAATTGCGTTCCTGCAGTCGAAGATGCTGTTGCCCACCTACGACGTTTTCGACGAGATGCGCAACTTCGCACCGGCAAAAAGCCAGCGCCTGTTTTCCTTCGGCGGCAGCCGCGTGGCGCTGACGATTTGCGAAGACGCGTGGAACGACAAGCTGTTCTGGCCCAAGCGGCTTTATGTGGTGGATCCGATCGAAGCGCTGGTTCGAGCCGGTGGCAACCTGATTTTAAATATTTCAGCCTCGCCATTCTGGATCGGCAAACGCGAAGTGCGTCGGGACATGCTGGCCTCGATCGCGCGGCAGTATAAGATTCCGGTCGCAATGGTGAATCAGGTCGGTGGCAATGACAGTCTTTTATTTGACGGATCGAGCTTCGTTCTCAATGCGGAAGGAAAAGTCATCGCGCAGGCATGTTCGTTCGAAGAAGACCTGATCTGCTTTGATTCCGAAAGCCTCACTGGGGATCTGCACGAGCAGATCGAAGGCGAGGAAGCCAGCGTGTACTCGGCGCTGGTACTGGGGACGCGCGATTACATCCACAAATGTGGATTTCAGAAGGCCATCGTCGGACTGAGCGGTGGCATCGATTCAGCCCTGACAGCCGTCATCGCGGCCGACGCAGTTGGGCCGGAAAATGTGATTGGCGTGGGGATGCCTGGCCCTTATTCTTCGCCCGGATCAATCGGGGATGCCCGCACGCTCGCCAACAATTTGGGAATTCGGTTCGAGTTGCTGTCAATCGACTGCGCGGTGGAAGCGTATCGGGAAACGTTGAAGGAAGTGTTTGCAAATCAGAAGGAAGATGTTACCGAAGAAAATATTCAGTCGCGCGCTCGTGGAACGCTGTTGATGGCGCTGTCCAATAAGTTTGGCGCGATCGTCCTCTCCACGGGGAACAAGAGCGAACTGGGCGTAGGCTACTGTACACTTTACGGGGATATGGTGGGAGGACTGGCGGTCATTTCGGATGTGCCGAAAACACTGGTTTACCGCCTGAGCCATTACGTGAATTCGCGCCATCCGGTAATTCCTCAGGCTACGCTGGGGAAGCCGCCCTCGGCGGAGCTGCGGCCCGACCAGAAGGATAGCGACTCACTGCCCCCCTATGAGATCCTCGACGCGGTGCTGGAAGATTATGTAGAGGATGCGCACTCGGTCGAGCGTATTGCCGGGGATCGTGGCTTTGACATTGAAGTGGTGCGGCGCGTAGTACGGATGGTGGACCGGGCCGAATACAAGCGCCAGCAGTCGGCTCCGGGCATTAAGATTTCTGCGAAGGCTTTCGGCTACGGGCGCCGTCTTCCCATCGCTGCTAAGAGTGAGGTCTGAAGATTTCTAGCGACTACGTATGCCTGCTGCAACAATCTCTGACTTTGAATTGAAAGGAAATCATGCGCGGTTCTATCACTCCGATCCTTGTCCTGATGCTGCTTGTCCTAATCCTCACGTGCGGTGTGGGGGCCGCGCAATCTTTGACTAACGCGAATCCTGCGGATAAAGTCGCCACCTCATCGGTGGTGAATCTTCCGTCGGAGGCCACCGTGGATTCGTTCATGCAACAGACTTTTGGCTACCAGCCGAACGTGACCTGGAAAGTTTCCAGCATCAAGCCGGCGCCGGTTCCGGGATTGGCGCAGGTCGACGTAGTGCTGGCCAGTCCCCAGGGCCAGCAAAGTAGTCGGTTTTATGTGACGGCGGATGGCGAACACGCCGTGGTGGGCGAGATTATTCCTTTTGGGGCGAAGCCGTTCGACCACGCGAGGAAGACATTGGAAAAGGGAATCTCTGGTCCCTCGCGCGGACCGAAAGATGCATCGGTGATGGTTGTGGAGTTCGGCGATCTGCAATGCCCGGCCTGCAAGGCGGCGCAACCGGCAATTGAGGCTCTGATTGCGGCTGAACCGAACACGCGTTTCGTGTTTCAGAATTTTCCTCTTGAAATGCACAACTGGGCGGCTAAAGGAGCGGCTTATGCCGACTGTGTCGCGCAGGTGTCCAACGAAGGGTTCTGGAAGTTCATCGCAAAGACTTATGAGACTCAAGCTGATATCACCGCCGAAAATGCCGACCAAAAACTGACTGCGCTGGCGGATGGCGCGGGAGTAAAAGGGGCGGACATTGCAGCATGCGCCAACACGCCTGTGACCAAGGCACATGTGGATGCTTCTCTGGCGCTGGGTAAATCGGTGAACGTGAACGGGACGCCGACCTTGTTTGTGAATGGCCGGAGCATTGGGAACATAAGTCAGGTTCCGGCGGAGACGCTGAAGGGGTTGGTGGATTTTGCAGCCAAGCAAGGGAAGTGAAGCCCTCTATTTTTCCGTCAGCCAAATTTCATCGGTGGTTCGGCTGCGGTTGGATACTATGTGCGGCGTGATTACGATCAGCAACTCGTCATCCTGGGTGGTGAGGGCGTTGTTGACCATGGCTTGATTAAGGCCGGGAATGGCGCCCAGGCCTGGGATTCCGCTCATCGAACGCTGATCGCTGACGGAGATTTGGCCTGCCACCACAGCCGGTTCGCCATCTTGCAGGCGGATGCTGCCTTGATATTCTTGGTTTGCGATCACGGGCACGCCATTCGAGCTTTGACCAGTGAGTGAGCGCACTTGCATTTCCAGCTTCATGCTGATTTCTGAGTTCCCGTTGATGACCGTCGTGGTCTTCATACTCAATCCTAAATCTTCATAGCTGACCGAAGGGAAAGGAGGAATATAACTCTGATTGCCCAAGACCTGAGAAATCTGCGGCGAATTGAAAACGGGCGCGTAGGAAGCGTTCAGGATGGGATAGCGTTCTCCGATGTGGAAAGTGGCTTCTTTACCTTGCCCGGCGCGCAGAGTGACGCGGCTCACGGCGCGCGACCATGACTCGTTCAGAGAAAGAGCTGCGGAGAGTTGATCCAGGCTTAGCCCGGAAAATGTGAGGCCACCCCCGAAAGTAGCCAGGGGCTGGCTGAAGATCGAGTTCTGCTGGCCTTGCAGTTGCGCCAACAAGCCGGAAAGTCCCGACGACCCTGCCTGGTTTATTCCGCCGGAGGAGATCAGTTGGTTGATAAGCGACTGGATATTCTGTCCGCCGCCCAATGCCAGCAATGCAGCTACCGGGATGTTGAACAAGTTGAAAGTGTCAGGAACGTGCAGGCCGATGTTTCGGGTTAGATCGTGGCTGATCTGGTAGACCTCGACATCGAGCGAAACCTGCGGGCTCTCGCCGGCCAACTGTTGCATCAGCGTGGTGCACGCCCGCAGCGATGCCTGGGGCGCCCGCACTTCCAAGGTTCCATTTTGGCCAGGGTTTATTTTTTGAAAATCGCAAATATTGCGCAGTGAAGTAACCAGTTCGGTTACCTCTTGCGCACTGCTGGCTCCGGGCACCGTGAAAGTTGCAAGCGACATCCGGTCGAACTGCTTATGATTTTCCGGAGTGTTTGCCGCAATCAGCAATTGGTGCGTGTCGAGCGGCGTCCACATGGTTTTGCTGACCCGGCCAGCCAGATTGAGAGCGGTAAAAAAATCAACATCATCCACATAGAAGCGAACGGTCTTGGTCTGAACGGAATCGTCAAACTCAGCCGTAACCCCGTAGGCGGACGCCAGTTCGGTGAAGAGGCCTCTAACGTCGCCGCGATAATGAAACGTTGCCCGCTCGGTCTTAGGTTGTAAATGCACTTCGTAGGAATCGGCCAGGAGCGCCTGTAGTCCCCCAGAGTTTGAGGGCGCTTCGCTCTGCAACGTCTCCGCTAGGCGACTCTGCAGGTAGTCATTGTCGGGATCGAGTTTCAGGGCAGCGCGGAACTCTGCTGCAGCCGGGTCGCGCTGGCCATCGGCCAGGAGATCATCTCCGCGCTCGGTGTGCTGGAATACTAATTGCGACTTCGCCACTTCTCGGGCAGAAAAGAATTGCGGGTCCCGCGGAACCAGGCGCGATGCTTCGTCGAACTCGAGGAACGCTTGGTCAAGATGGCTGTGGCCTTCGAACTTTAACCCGCGAGAGTACGCGTTGCGCGCTTCTTTTATATCCTTCTTAGATGGAATGCAGTTGATGCCGCCGGGCACGCCGTTGCCGCAGGAGATCACGGGGGCGTCCACCGGTTCGTCGCTCGCGGCGAACAAGGGAAGAACGGCGAGTGCCCCCAGAAAACAGACTGCAAGAATGGACCGCGCGTGATGCATTCGAATGATTCTACCTTGCCCCGCTGCTTCCGCCGAACGCTAATAGTGCGGGTACCTTCGGTAAAAATACAGTGTCCGGATAAGGCTTAGTTTGCCGGCGCTGCCTCGGAGTTCCGTTCCCATGGACAGCCGAGGGCCGCAGTCCCCACATTGTTTGCCAGCCATGTGCGGCTGACGGCGTGGATAGAACGGGGGAGCAGCGATTTCTTGCAGATACTTGCAATCAGCTCAGCATCAGCCGCTGAATGTCGCGGGCCTTGCCGGTGTTTTCGTCGCAGTCGACGACGACGGCGCATATGCGAACGTCGCCCGTGGCGGGCTCGAAGCGTACGGGCATACCGTTGAGGAACTTGTTGACGACCAATTCTTTCTTCACGCCGATCACGCCATCGAAAGGTCCGGTCATCCCGACATCGGTAACGTAAGCTGTCCCCTTGGGCAGAATGCGTTCGTCCGCGGTGGGAACGTGCGTGTGCGTGCCGACCACGGCGGTCACGCGGCCATCAAGATACCAGCCCAGATCGGAAGAGCACGTGTGCGTGCCGACCACCGCGGTCACGCGGCCATCAAGATACCAGCCCAGGGAAATTTTTTCCGACGTAGCTTCGGCGTGGAAATCCACAAAGATTATTTTTGCTTCAATCTTTTGCAGCAACTGGTCGGCGGTGCGGAATGGATCGTCGTTCGACGCCATGAACACGCGACCCTGCAAGTTGATCACGGCGTACGGGATCTTTCCCTTTTGACCTTGATAGAGGCCCCAGCCGGGCATATCCGCGGGATAGTTGGCGGGGCGCAGGACGCGGCGCGCGGGGCTGTGGCCGTTGCCTTCAACCATCTGAAAGTAATCGAGGATTTCGCGCTTGTCCCATACGTGATTACCGGTGGTGATGACATCGATATTCAGTTCGAAGAGCTCTTCAGCGAGCGCGGGAGTGATTCCGAAACCGGCGGCGGAGTTTTCGCCATTGGCGATGATGAGGTCGATGGTGTGATCGCGGACGATGCCGGGGAGACGGTCCTTGACGATGGTGCGACCGGGGCGCCCGAAAATGTCGCCGATGAAGAGAATTCGCATGTTTACGCCGAATTTCGATGGTAACACGGGAAGATTGCGGCTTCGCTTAGTTCCCAGGGGGAGCGAGTTCCGCGGTGCGCAGGAAATCGAAGTTGCCGGCCGGATTCAACCGTAGATTGCGAACGCGTTTGTTGTGGACCAGAACGTTGTCGAGATACCAGAGATCGATGTAAGGCAGTTCGTTGGCGAGAATGAGTTGCAGCTCGGCGTAGGTTGACTTGCGCTTGTTTTTACCGACCTCGCGGCGGGCCTGGTCGATGAGCACGTCTACTTTTGGGTTTGAATAATGACCTCGGTTTGCGCCATTCGGCGGGAATCTGGATGAATGGAATACATAGAAGATATCTGGATCCTGATTGCCGCCGACCCAACGCAATCCGTAGAGCTGAAATGCCCCGTTAACTACGTCGGCGAGAAAAGTTGCTGACTCGAAACTGCGAATATCGAGCACAATCCCCACCTCGCGCAATTGCTGCTGGATCACGGCGACCATGAGGCGTGTGCTCTCAGTGGTGGAAGTCTTCATAGTGATGTGAAAGCGAACGCCATTGATTGCGGGATAGCCGGCGGAATCGAGCAGCGCGCGGGCTTTTTCGGGATCGTGATCGTAAGCAGGGACATTGCCGTTATAGGCCCAGCTTTGCGGGGGAAGCACGCTGTGGGCCGGCTGCGCCCATCCACCCCAGAGATATTGAACCATGGGACGTCGATCGATGGCGTAGGCGATGGCTTGCCGGACGCGCACGTCTTTCAAGATGGGATCGCGCAGGTTGAAGCCGAGGTACTGAATCTCTGTGCCGGGGGCGTGTTCGACGGCGATAAACGACTCGCGCTCGAGAGTGTGAACGGTATCGGGTGTGAGCGCGTTGATGGTTAAGTCGCCAGTGCCTTTGCGGAGTTCAAGGGCTTCGGTGGTTGCGTCAGGCACCACGGCGAAACGCACGCGGGGGAGTTTGGCCTTTTCGCCCCAGTAATCGTTGTTGCGTTCGATGATGAGTTCTTTGTCCGTTTCGGAGCTGACGAACTTGAATGGTCCGGAGCCGATGGGATGAGTGGTCACTTCATTTCCGCTGCCGAACGGGACGATGCCGATGGCACCGTCGGAGAGATTCCAGGGCAGAGCAGCGTCCGGTTCTTTCATGCGAAAAATGACCGTGTAGTCATCTGGCGTCTCGATGTGATCGACAAAGCGATAGGTCGCGGTTTTGGCACTGCGAATCTTTCCCGTGAGCAGGGAATCGAAAGTCCACTTCACATCGCGCGAGGTGAGTGAGCGTCCGTCATGAAAAGTTACGCCATGGTGCAGGTGGAAGATGTAGGTGAGGGGATCGGGAATATCCCAGCGCTCGGCTAATCCGGGCGCAACATCCAGGTTGTCGCCGCGCGAGAGCAGGTCGTCGAAGATTAAGTCGTCGATGCGCTCGGACTGTGCGTCGACTCCTATTCGCGGGTCAAGATTTGTGGGGCTTGACTCGATCAGCATGACCAGCGTGTTGGGATCGGGCCTGCTAGAGCAGGAGAGTAACGAAAGCGACAGGGCAAGAGCGGCCAGAGTTGCGAGCGCCGGAGGACCTGATCGAGCGCAGCGCATCAGCGGCAGTCCAGACACATCTGGTGAAGGGTGTTAACGGTTTTCCAATTGCGGGTCGTGGCCTCGACGGATAGTACGCGGTCCAACGGATGCTTCCACAAGCTGCTGCCGGATACTCCATTGGGAAAATAAAAATAGACTTCCTTGCCCAGACAGCGAGATTGATCCGGCTCCAGCGTCAACTCCGTCAACTTCTTCAGGGCCAAGGGTGCCGGAGCTTCCGACAGGAAAGCAACGTGAAGCTTTTCGGGATTGATGCTGGAGTCGTTTAAGAATGGATTGTTTGCGATCGTCTTATTGATCTCGTCCGCGGTTCTGGAGATAACAGACACGGCAAAGTCGAACTGACCGATGATTTGTTTCTCGATCTTCCTGGACAATGCGGCTGGCGAAATTGTTGCCGATTTAAGAACCACGTTCCCGCTTTGAATGTAGGTCTTCACCTGCTGCAAACCCAATGCTTCAAGAGAGGTTCGAAGCTGGTCCATTTTTATTCGGTTATGTCCGCCGACGTTGATTCCGCGAAGCATTGCAATGTAAATCGGCATAGTGTCAAGAATACAGGTACGAGTATCAAGGATACGAGAGTTTGCCCAGGATGGCTGCGCGCTTCGCGCCGGTTGCCGAAGGGACGTTAGATGGACGGCGATGCCAGGTTTCATTGGCCAGAACGGCGAATGCTACTGCTTCCTTGGCCGCCGCGGGCAAGCCAAACTCGTCGGAAAATCGAAGGCGTAATCCGAGCGGCGCAAGTTCTTCAGTTAACATCTTTACCAGCGTGGAGTTTTTCGCACCACCTCCGGAGAGAATCACTTCCTGAAACTTTTGTTTTCTTGCGGAGTTGTTGGCAGTGTAGCGCTGGACCGCATCTGCGATCGATCTCGCCGTTAGCGCCGTGGCGGTGGCGACAATGTCTGGTTTGCGACTGCGTCCGCACCTTCTCAGAAAGTCGCGGACAAAATCGCGGCCGAATTCTTCGCGACCTGCGGTCTTGGGAGGAGCTTTACGAAAAAAGTCCCGCTGCAATATTTCACGGATGACTTTGTCCAGCACTTTCCCGGAGGCGGATATTCTCCCGCCGCGATCAAACGGCTGGTGGAATAGCTTGTCGGTGACGGCATCAATCACCATGTTGCCGGGGCCAGTGTCAAATGCGAGCACTTTGCTGGCGGGCGCACCGGCAGGAATTGCGGTGAGGTTAGCGATGCCGCCGACGTTCTGCACGATTCTTCCGACGCGAGCATCGCGAAAGAGCAGATAATCGAGGAAGGGAACCAAGGGCGCGCCTTTGCCCCCAGCCGCCATGTCTGCCGGACGAAAATCAGAAACCACGGGCGCGTCCACTCTGGCCGCGATGATTGCAGCTTCGCCGGTTTGCCAGGTGGCTGCGAGTTTGTGTCCCAGGAAACGCTGCGCCTCGCCTTGATGATAGAGGGTCTGTCCGTGGCAGCCGACAAGCTTTACTTTCACGCGAAACTGCCGTTCGGTGGCGAGGATCGCATCGGAATACAGTTCGCCAAGGAGGAAATTCAGGCGGGCCAAATCGCCTACACTGGCGCGCGAAGCGTTCATGGCTGCTAGTACAGCGGAACGAACTTTGTTCGGGTAAGAGTATTCCGCGTGGCCGACTAATTCGAACTTAGCAGGAACACGGTTCGCGTGACCTGTGTGCCCGCTTGGTTCGGCATGGGCAAACTCTCCGCGCGAGGTTTGAGGGAACATTCGCACGAGTGCCACGTTGATGCCGTCGGCCGACGTTCCGCTCATCACGCCAGCCACGATCATTTCCCCTGGCCTGGTCATGGACGAGGCCGCCGCGCATTCTTAGGGCCAATTGTTTCCGCGCGGACTAAAGCTTCCAGTCGTACCTGCTCGCCGAATTCCCAAAGCTTGCGCGAAAGCTTATCAAAAGTTGCGGCGGAGGGCGGCTTCGCCATGCGCAGAAGCTTAGCTGACTTCTTTTTGAATGCGAGCCCGCGGCGCATCGATTCGGAGACGCGCTTGGCGAACTTTGGATCGCTCTCCACCGTGTGCAATAACTCTTCGTAGGCTTGCGTGATGTAATCTTCACGGTGACAAATCAAACATAGATCTCCACCGGCGCGAATGTGCTCGACGGCGGCTTCGCCTACAGGCGCCGCCGATAACACTCCAGCCATTTCCAGGTCGTCTGAGACGATCAGGTTGCGGTAGCCGATCCGTTCGCGCAGGATGTCGGTGATCCAAACCTTTGAGAGCGATGCTGGAGTGCGATCGTGCGTGACTTGGGGATAGGCGGCGTGCGAGATCATCACCATTGGCAAGGAGGCGTGGAGCAGGCGGTAGGGAAGCAGGTCCTCTGCCAAGAGTTTTTTCAGCGGCTTGTCGATGACTGGGAGATCGTGATGGCTGTCGAGAGTGCCTTCGCCGAGGCCGGGGAAGTGTTTGCCACATCCGAGGACTCGCACCCCGCGCAGACCGGCTAGAAACTCGCGAGCATAGGCAACGGTCTCGCGCGGATTCCTGGAAACAGTTCGAGAACTCATCACGCTGCGCGAGGCTTCGAAGGCAAGATCGAGGACTGGGGCGAAGTCGACATTGAATCCGAGAGCCCGGCAGTTTTCTCCCAGCACTTGGCCGTGCTTGCGGAAAAGTTTGCGGTCACCGGTGGCAAAGACGTCGGCGGGCGAGGGCGACGGCCCGAAGACGTCGCGAAAGCGGTCTACGCGGCCACCCTCGAGATCGACGCAGGTGAAGAGCGGAGTGGCGATGCACGTCTGGCAATCGCGCAGAAGACGACTGGTCTGCTCGGGAGTCTTTATGTTGCGCGCGAACACGATCACTCCGGCGGGCTGCAGGCGCGTGAGCAGGGAACGGAGGCGCGGGTTCATCTCGGCGCCGTCAAAGCCGACGATCAGGAGTTGACCGATCTCGTCCTTCGATTTGGATCTATTTGCGCGCACTTTTATCTCAGATTTCTTTCTTCAGTTGCGCGAGAAGGTTCAATGCCTCCAGTGGCGTGAGTCGGTTCAAGTCTACCTCGCGCAGCTTCTCCAGCACGGGCTGAGACAGCGGTGTGAAGATGGTCAGCTGCGTCGGCGGAGGTGTGGCTCCCGGCGAAAGATGGCCTGTGAGCTCACGCTCGGCCGACTCGTGTTCGGCCAGCACTTCACGGGCGCGCGTGATTACTTCGTTCGGCAAGCCCGCGAGCTTCGCCACTTCAATGCCGTAGCTGCGGTCGGCCGCACCGGGCTCGACTTTGCGCAGGAAGGCGATTCCGCCGCCGGTTTCTTTTACCGAGACATGATAATTCTTCACTCCTGAAAGTTGTTCGGCTAATTCCGTCAGCTCGAAATAGTGGGTGGCGAAAAGAGTCTTGGCGCGAACGCGCGCGTGCAGATACTCGACCGCGGCCCAGGCGATGGCGAGACCGTCGTAGGTGGATGTGCCGCGGCCCACTTCATCCAGAAGAATCAGAGAGTGCGCAGTCGCGGTGTGCAGAATGGCCGCCGTCTCCGTCATCTCTACCATGAAAGTGGAGCGGCCCCGTGCGAGATTGTCGCTGGCGCCAATGCGAGTGAAGACGCGGTCGACCACGCTGAGGCGCGCCGAGCGTGCGGGAACGAACGAGCCCATCTGCGCGAGGATCACGATGAGCGCGCTCTGCCGCAAATAGGTGGACTTGCCGCCCATGTTCGGGCCGGTCAGCAGCAGAATGGTGTGGGTGGATGCGTTCAGATAAAGATCGTTGGGGACGAAGCGCTCGCTGCCTCCGGCCATTTCCTGCTGTTCGATGACGGGATGGCGGCCCTCCATGATTTCCAGCTCACCGGCGGCAGCTTCGACGGGAGCAATGAAATTGGGGCGACAATAATTCCGCAACGCGGCGACCTGGGCGAGCGAGGCCAGCACATCGACTTCGGCAAGGGCGAGAGCAGTCTGGCGGATTCGCTTGGCTTCGGCGGCGATGGCGGTGCGCAATTCGATGAACAGGCGCCGCTCAATCTCGACGATCTTTTCCTGCGCGTCCAGAATCTTGGCTTCGTATTGTTTCAGCTCGGGAGTGGTGAAGCGCTCGGCTCCGACCAGGGTTTGTTTGCGTTCGTAATCCTGCGGGACGAGGTGCAGATTTGATTTTGAAACCTCGATGTAGTAGCCGAAGATGGAATTGAATTTTACTTTGAGTGAGCCGATCCCCGTCCGCCCGCGCTCGCGTTGCTCGATCTGGGCAAGCACCTGCTTGCTGTTGCGGGAGAGTTCGCGCAATTCGTCGAGATCGCGGTCGAGGCCGGACGCAACGACTCCACCGTCGGCAAAGCTTAGCGGCGGCTCGGGGACGATTGTTTTTTCGATGCGGTCGCGCAGATCGGATAATTCATCGAGCAATCCGTGCAGAGTTTTCAGCCGTTCGGCGGTAAGGCGCGACACGGCAGCTTTGATTGCCGGAATTTTAGCGAGCGAAGATGCAAGGGCCAGTACGTCTCTTGGATTCGCTGTTTCCAAAGTGACGCGGCTCAAAAGGCGCTCCAGGTCGAATACACCATCGAGGGCGCGGCGCAGCTCCTCGCGTGCGATTGTTTGCTTTACTCCTGCTTCCACGGCGTCCAGACGCGCATTGATTTCGGCAAGATCGAGCGAGGGGCGCAGCAACCACGCCCGCAACAGGCGCTTGCCCATAGGAGTGACAGCCACATCGATGGACCGAAACAGAGTGATGCCCGCATCAGTCCCGGCGAACAATGGTTCGATCAGTTCGAGATTGCGGACGGTGACTGCGTCCAGCACGAGGCAGTTCTGGCGCTCGTACCAACCGATGCGGTCGACGTGATCGAGCGATCCGCGCTG
>OBLW0100002646.1_pt1 | contig 14389 bp, 13 predicted proteins | sample 1520161 | NCBI WGS metagenome assembly OBLW01 (sample SAMEA3539309, study PRJEB22396) | soil metagenome | biome: tundra; feature: field; material: soil | place: USA | collected 2010-05 | depth 0.15 m
CTCTCCGCTATCTTAACGGTTGAGCGCCCTTTCCATTTCCAGCTGAGGCGGGACACCCTCCCCTCCTCCGGTCTGGGCGAAACGGCCCTGCCAACATAATGCGCGACAGAGAACTTCGGGACCCGTGGCTTGGCCGCCCCGGTATGCGATCTCGGAAGGGCATATTCAGAGAGTCTGGCCCCCGCGGTCGATAGAAAGCTGCCCGAGCATACGGCGTATCGGGAGTCGTTGGGAAATCAGCCTTTCGTGGACGGCGCCCGGCATGTTGCCCGGACTCCGGTTTATCGGCTCGAAGTAACGCAGTCCTCCAACTCTACGGTGCTAACGATACCGCCGCTCTCTAGCTCCTCCGGCAGCTCGTCACCTCGCTCTTGAGAGAAAAGCCAAATCGCTTCGAGTATGCGTTTCGCTGGAAGGCTCGCACTGGCTTGAATCAGGAGCGTGCCGCGGGTATCGCGTCGCCAAGCTGCGATGTCAACGTCCTTAACTGCTTCAAATAGCCAAGGTTTGTAGCTGCCTCGATCTGGACGAGTTCACCGACCAGCGGACAGCTTCCCGCATTCTTGTCTGAATCTGCCCGGCAGACTTTTGGAGCAAACACTCGAAATGCCTTACAAATAGGCATGGAGTCACCGAACTCCCATCGATTGAACGCGCCGACTGCCAGCGCTCGGTATTCGGCACTCGGCAACTTCTGTGAACCGGCGGCGGATTGGGGCGCGTAAACCATTGGTTGCGGACGGCTGCCACGCGAACTCAGACGTCACGGATCTTGCTAAAGACAATCACATCCCAGCCGCGAATGGTGCAAGGCAATGCGGAATACGACGATGATCGTTGAACAAAAACTTCTAACCCCGAAGGAAGTCGCGAGATGGCTAGACGTCTCGATCGATTGGGTCCACAATCATGCCACGCGCAAGGAACCCCGTCTGCCTGTGGTCCGAATTGGCAAGCTACTTCGGTTTCGCAATGAAGATGTCGAAGCGTTCATACGCGGACAGTGCCGCAAAAATGGCAAGATTCTAGCCGTCAACAGTTCACGGACTTCGGAGGCCAAGTGGGAAGGGGTAGAAAGCTACTAAGGACCGGTTGGATTTCTCTGGATAAGAGATACAACCCACATCGCTGGGTCGCCCACTGGTATACCGGCGAGAGCTACCTCAGCAACGGGGTATCACGCTACCGCCAACGTTCCCTCCTCCTCGGCTTCAAGACCAAAGACGACCTGCCGACTAAGAGCGCGGCGGAATCTAAGTGGGCTAAAGTCCGAGACCGGACGATCACGCCCGAATATGAAATGGCGCCCGTTTCCGCTCCGACATTCTCGGGCTTTGTCCAGACGAGGTTCATTCCTGCACGTGAATCCGGCTGGAAACCTCGTTCCCGAGAAAGATTCCAGTATCTATACCACAAGATGGAACCTGTGATCGGGAACCTGCTCCTGGCCGATATCGACCGGGTTAGGCTTCAGAAATTGCTGGACTGTCTGGCGAAGGAACACTGCTACGATACAGTCCATCTCACCCAGACATATTTGCAGGCCATCTTTAGCCACGCAGTGGACGAAGACATCATTGAGAAGAGCCCGGCGCGAGGCCTCACAATCCCGAATTTCACTCGGGACCGGGATGAAACCATCCTTTCGCTTGAGGCTGTGCGGCAGTTCGAGGATGTTCTCGAAGGTAAGGATAAGATCCTGTGGCAACTTCTGTCCCGTTGCGGTCTGCGAGCGGGTGAGGTTTTCGGGCTTCAGTGGCAGGATTTGACCGCCGACCACTCCTTGCGCGTCCAGCGGATCTACGCGCGCGGAAAGGTGAGTGAACCGAAGACGAAGAAGAGTAAGGCTCCCGTAGTCGTGCCAGTTGTCCTGTACAAGGAGCTGGTTAAACTGCGGGAGTGCGCCGAGGACGGTTCTGACGGCGCGTGGGTATTCCCGTCGAGTCGAAACCGCCGAGGTACTGTCATGCCGATCGACTACCACAACTGGCTCAACCGAACCCTGAGGCCGGTCTCGAACGGGCTCGGGATCCGAGTAAACCACCTAATCCTGCGCCGGACGTTTGCCACGTTGGCCTACAATTCCGGCGGCGATCTCAAGGACATCCAGGCCCAAATGAGGCATGCCAGCGTGAATACCACGGCCAATATTTACACAAAGCCAATTCCACAGAGCGTGCGCAATGCTGTCGAGGCGCTCGACCGAAGAATTCGCAAACGGGAGAAGCAGCAGAAAACGATGCCGAAAGCATCCCGGAAGCGCGGCTGACTGCTATTCGCAGCGTATTCGCAGCACGTAAACTATAGCGCCAAACCCGGTAAAGGCTTTGTTTTGTATGGTGGGCGCGACAGGACTCGAACCTGTGACCTCCTGCGTGTGAAGCAGGCGCTCTAACCAACTGAGCTACGCGCCCCTTCGCACCAAAGAACAAACCGGTGCTGGCGGGCTGAATCTTCGAGTTTACCTGAAAACGAGGCTCGACCGCCACCGCTCCTATGGGGGCCGGTGCCAATCACCCATGCTCCGGCCCACCCTGGATCTGGAACATCGCGGAGCTGTTTGTTGCTGTCGATCAGATCGTGGACCGTTTCCATCTACGGCGTGGTCGAGGCGGGTTGCAAAGTGGTCGTCGACACCCACCTGAAGCGGGCTGGTATGCACTGGACCGCGTACGCCTCCAACACGATCGTCGCGTGCGCTACGGCACCCTTACGACGGAGTAGTGCTGCAGAGCGATTACGTCGGCGCCGTTGGCCACTGAACCGAGGAACGTCAGCGTCAGGCCGGCGCTATACGAATCGGGTGCACTCAAGACGCCGGTGGCGAAGCTGGTGCTGGCGCCCCAGGCTTGGGAGCTGACCTGCGCGCCGGTGGTCAGAATCGAGGCGTCCAGCCGCCCCGTGAGCATGGTCTCGACGGCCGCCGCGCTCACGCTGAGGGCCGTCGTGCCGCCCCACTGGATTGACATGGCGGCTGCGCCTGCGTTGCCCACATGGGCGTAATCGACGTGAATTTCGATTCGGTCGCCAGGAGCGAGTAGCCCGCCGGGAATGCTGCACGCCGCCAGCGCCGTAAGGTTAGGCAGCGAGGAGGCGGCGCCGGTGCCACTGCACAGCACCTGCGGCGCGGGCCAGGAGGTGGAATTGCTGGCCGCCGTCCGGTAGCTGGCCAATAACACATCGGTCGGCTGCGGCGTGGAGGCTGCGGCGAACTGGATGGCGCCGCTGCCGGAGAGCGTGTAGTCGAAACCCGCCTTCTGCAAAACGCCATTGCGATAGAGGGCGATGCTGGACGTGGGGTTGGGAACCCCGTTCAGCGTGAACACCGTGTTGGAGCCGTCGATCGTACCGGCGGGCGAGTCGCCGTCGACGAAGTTATACGGGGAGCCGGAGCCGCTGCCGCAAGGGCCGGACGAGCCGTTCACGTATACGCAGTCGGCGGGGTTGCCCACCACCGAGTCCACCTGGCCGCTCGAATTGACCATGGCCACGTGGCCGGCCGCAAACCCCGGAGCCATCAGCGGCCGGGCCCCCAGGTCGGCCACCAACCCCACCACGCTCGACTCCGCAATCGGAGTGGTGCCCGTGTCCGTCGTATCCGAACCGCCCGACGACGCCGGCGCTGTGCGCACGTCGCGGACGTGCAGTGGCATCAGGCTGGACGGCACGCTCCAGGATTCCTGAAACTGGGCGAAGCCATCGCTGTTGTAAGTCACCGTGTAGATGGTCGCGGGCGTGCTGGTCGTGTTGGGAACCAGTTCGACCCGCAAATTGCCGTTCAGCACTTTGACGGTCGAACTCTGCGTGACGACCGAGGTATTGTCGATCGCTTGGAAACTGGTCCAACTGATGGTCAGGGTGCCGTTGAAGCGCGTGCCATCGGCTTTGTACAGAACATCCTGAATGGTGGTCAACGGCGGACCGGCCAGCACCGGGCAAATCGACAACGCGGCGGCGATGAACAGACGGCGAATCATGAATCCTCCGGGAAAGAAGCAGAGCGGCCTCGCGTCCGTTCGGACGCCGAGTGGAAGCGGAACCTTCCTGCCGATTTCAGTCTAGCCACGCGGCCTCGTCTCGGCCGCGGCCTCGCGCCTTCATCCACGCCGCTAACCCACGGCAAACTCTGGATTTCCGCGCCCGCCGAATTTTCGCGACCGGTGGTGATCGGGGATCTTCCGCGGCTCACCCCAAAGCTAACGTGTTATAGTCGTGACCATTGATCGTCCTCGTGCGCAATCAGAACCGCGGCGCCATGTTGGGAGACGCTGTCACGGTGGCGGACACCAGCGCCACGCGTAACGTCGGCTTGCTCAAGCACAAGGGTCTGAACGCCGGCGAAGGCCTCTGGATCGTCCCCTGCCAATCGGTGCACACCTTCTTCATGAAGTTTGCGATTGACCTGGTGTATCTGGACAAGCGGCGGCGCGTGCGCAAAGTGCGGCATGCCGTCCCGCCGTGGCGCGTCAGCGGATGCTTTTGGGCCCACTCCGTGCTGGAACTGCCGGCCGGAACCGTGGCAGAGACGGGAACCCAGCCCGGCGACCAGTTGTCGATCGAGTAACCGTCCTACCGCATCGCGCCGCAAACGGCGGCGCCGATCAGTGCCAGGTCGTGGCTATCGGGCACGATTTCGAAAAAGCTGCCTTCGAGCGAGGTCATCTTCACCATTTCCTGCAGGTATATGCCGAGCAGACCGACATCGATGTATTCGGTGTTGGGACCGGCCAGGTAGAAGCGGCCGGGGCCATCCAGGTGGACGCTGGTGGCCGTGGCGGCGGCCAGCGCGCGGTGCCACAGGCGGACGAAGCCGACCGCGCGGGCATCGTTGTGGCGCGCCGCGAGAAACACCTCTTCCGGCTCCAGATCGAGGAAGCGCAGGCGAATCGCGCGGTTGCCCATGATGCCTTCCAGGTGTCCCACGCCGCCGCAGCCGCAATAGCGCTCCTTGGGGTCGAGCGTCACCACGGAATGGCCGGCCTCCCAAACGCCTTCGCCGCGCGGGTAGCGGCCGAAACCGACGCCATCGCCCAGGCTCCAGACGCGCACCAACTTTTCCATCGCGCCGCGCGTAGCGGCGATGCCGGCGGCCAACGCATCGGCGGAGTTGAGCGCGACCACCGGCGCATCGATTCCGTCGGCTTTGAGCGCCTCGCTGAGGCGCGCCTCGATGGCGAGCCCTTTCAACTGACCCAAATTGGGCGCTTCTTCGATCACGCCGTTGCGGATCACGCCGGGTAGTCCGGCGCCCACCGAATCCACCGGCGCGCCTTGCCGCACCTTGGCGATCAGCTCGCGGATCGTGGAAATCATTTCATCCGCGTGCAGCGATTTCAGATCGATGCGGTCCGCGTCGCCCAGCTCGGGGTACGAGTGCACGGCGCCCAGGCTGGTAGCCTCCACCGCGCCGGCCCACAGGTAATTGGTGGCCAACACCCCTATGCGCAAACCCATCCTGGCCTCCTCAAATCCGCGTCAGCTTGTTGATACCGTTGAAGGCCGCCATTTTATAACATTCGGCCAGGGTCGGATAGTTGAACACGGTATCCACGAAATAATTCACGGTGCCTTTCAGGATCATCACGGCCTGGCCGATGTGCAACAACTCGCTGGCGCCCTCGCCGATGATGTGTACGCCCAGCAGTTCCCGCGTTTCTCTATGGAAGATCAGCTTGAGCCGGCCAGTGGTATCGCCGCGAATCTGGCCGCGCGCGGTCTCGCGATAATAGGCCAGGCCCACTTCGTACGGCGCGTCTTCTTCGGTCAACTGTTCTTCGGTCTTACCGATGAACGAAATCTCGGGGATAGTGTAAATGCCGTAGGGGTAGGTGGCGCGGTTGGATTCGATCTGGAGCCCGAAAGCGCGCGCCGCGGCGATGCGGCCCTGCTCCATCGAAACCGAAGCCAGGCTGGGAAAGCCGATCACGTCGCCGGCGGCGAAAATATTGGGTACCTTGGTGCGATAGTTCTCGTCGACGGCGATGCGCCCCCGCTCGTCGGCTTCCAGGCCCGCGGTGGCCAGGTTCAAATCGTCCACGTTGCCATGGCGGCCCACTGCGTACAGCAGGGCGTCGCCGGCAATCCGCTTGTTGCTTTTCAGGTTGGCCACCACGCCGCCGCCCGGCGCCTCTTCCACGCTGGCCACTTCCTCGTTCAAACGCATCGTCACGCGGTGGTCGCGCAGGTTGTAAGAGAGCGCTTCCACCATTTCCTGGTCGGCGAATTCGAGCAGCCGCGGCCGCTTTTCCACCAGGATCACGCGCGAACCCAGGATGGCGAACATGCATGTGTATTCCACCCCGATCACGCCGCCGCCCACCACAATGAACGTCTTGGGTATCTCCGGCATGTTGAGGATCTGGTCGCTGTTGATGATGTTGCGGCCGTTGATCGGCACGGCGCGGGAGGCGGCGGGCTTGGTGCCGGTAGCAATCAGAATGATAGGCGCTTCCAAGTCCGATTGGCCGCGCGCATTCTCCACGCGGACGTGCATAGGGTCGAGGAACGAGGCGCGCGCGTAAATCACCTCAATGCCGTTGCGGGCAAGCTGCGCCTGCGTCACGTCCACTTCCGTCTTGATCACTTGGTTGACGCGGAAGCCCAGGTCGGCGATGGAGATCTTCTCCTTGACGTGGTAGTTGATGCCGTAGATGCCCTGATATTGATAGCCGGAAAGGTGCAGGACCGCTTCGCGGATGGTCTTGCTCGGAATGGTTCCCGTGTTGACGCAGGCTCCGCCGACAATCTCGCGCTGCTCGACGACTGCCACGCTGCGCCCACACTTGGCGCCTTGAATCGCGGCCCGTTGTCCCGCCGGACCGGAGCCGATGACGATGAGGTCGTATTTCTGCATGTCGAACCCGTGACGCCTGCCTATTATCGCAGGACCGGGTCGTTCCGCGTGGAGCGGGGATGCTGGCCGATCTCCGTAACGGCCGCTCCCTATGGTCGCGGCTCCGGTGCGTTCAGAGCCGTGGCCGAAGGGAGCGGCCGCCGGCGATTGAGCCTGGATTCCGAAGTCAACTTCGGCGTAGTTGCATTTCCACAGCGGAAAACCAAGAAAAAGCAAGTTTTGTATCAGGGCACGGCTTGAGCCGTGCCGGAGCGGGATGAACCTGATGGGCTTTAGCCCCTGGCCGGCAGACAGGGGCTAAAGCCCTCAGAATGCGGGCTGTCGGCGGCACGGCTCAAGCCGTGCCCTGATACGAGGCGTCCAGCTTCGGAATTCGGATTGAGCCGACTATTGCACGGCAGGCCCTTACTTCACCGAGTTAAAGCGCGATTCGATTTCCGGCCAGTTGACCACGCTCCACCAGGCGGCGATGTAGTCGGGCCGGCGGTTCTGATACTTCAGATAGTAAGCGTGCTCCCAGACGTCCAGGCCCATCACCGGAAACTTGCCCTCCATCACCGGGCTGTCCTGGTTGGCCGTGGAAGAGATCTCCACTTTCCCGCCCGACTTCAGCAGCCACGCCCAGCCCGAGCCGAAGCGGGTGGTCGCAGCCTGATTGAATTTCTCCTTGAAGGCGTCGAAGCTGCCAAACGCGCCGGCGATGGCGTCAGCCACGTTGCCCACCGGCGGACCACCACCACCGGGTTTCATGATCTTCCAGAACATCGAGTGATTGATGTGGCCGCCGCCATTGTTGCGCACGGCGGTGCGGATGCTCTCCGGAACGATGGCGAGGTTGTTGGCCAGCAACTCCTCGACGGTCTTGCCGGCGAGGTCGGGCGCCGATTCCAGCGCCTTATTCAGATTGGTGACATAAGCGTTGTGGTGCTTGCCGTGGTGGATTTCCATGGTCATCTTGTCGATGTACGGCTCAAGCGATTCGGGCGCGTACGGCAGCGGTGGAAGCGTAAATGGCATCGTTTATCTCTCTCTTCTTGTACGTGTTTCCCCTCGGGCTGGGCATGTCCGGCCCCTACAAGTGATGTGTATGTGGGCCGGAGCATGCCCGGCCCGCCCAGTTCAATTCACTCCGCCGGCTCTTTCAAACGCATCGGCGATGCGGAACATGGTGATCTCGCCGAAATGCCGGGTCAGAATTTGCATCCCCACCGGCAGGCCTTCGGCGGTGCGGCCGCACGGAACGCTCATGCACGGTATGCCCGCCAGGCTGCCGGTAATCGTGAATATATCGGATAAGTACATGGCCAGGGGATCGTCCACTTTTTCGCCCAAACGGAATGCGGGAAAAGGCGATACCGGCGCCACCACGGCATCCACTTCTTCGAACGCCTGCCGGAAATCGCGCGCGATGAGACCGCGCACTTTCTGCGCCTTCAGGTAATACGCATCGTAATAGCCGGCGCTGAGCACGTAGGTTCCCAGCATGATGCGCCGCTTGCATTCGGCGCCGAATCCTTCGCCGCGCGTGTTGCGGTACATGTCGGCCAAGGTCGCCGAATCGCCGGAGCGAGACGTGTAGCGAACACCGTCGTAGCGCGCCAGGTTGGAGCTGGCCTCGGCGGTGGCGATGATGTAATAACTGGCGATGGCGTAATCGGTGTGCGGCAGGCCGATTTCGCGCACCTCGCAGCCGAGTTGCCGCAGCACTTCCACGCCGCGGTAAATCAGGCTGCCGGATTCGCTCGTCATATCTTTTAGATACTCGCGAGGGAGTCCAAGCTTCAACCCTTTTACGTTGCCGTCCAGGGCCTTGGTGTAATCCGGCACCGGAGCCTCGGCGGAGGTGGAATCGCGCGGATCGCGGCCGGCGATCACGCCCAGCACGCGCGCCGCGTCCTTCACCGTGCGGGCGAACGGCCCAATGTGGTCGAGTGAGCTGGCGAAGGCCGTCAGACCGTATCGCGAAACGCGGCCGTAAGTGGGCGTGACGCCGGAGACGCCGCAGAACGAAGCCGGTTGGCGGATCGAGCCGCCGGTATCGGAACCGAGCGCCACTACCGCCGTGCCCTGCGCCACGGCCGCCGCCGAGCCGCCGCTCGAGCCGCCCGGAACGCGGTCGAGCGCCACCGGATTGCGCACCGGCCCGAATGCCGAATTCTCGGTCGAGGAGCCCATCGCAAACTCATCGCAGTTGGTCTTGCCCAGAATCAGACCGCCGGCTTCCTCCAGGCGGATGATGGCGGTGGCGTCATACGGCGGAATGTAATTCTCGAGCAGCCTCGAGCCGCAGGTGGTGCGAATGCCGCGGGTGACAATCACATCCTTCACCGCGACCGGCACTCCCGCCAGCGCGCCGGGCTCCTCGCCGCGCGCGATTTTTTCATCCACCCGCCGCGCGGCGCTCAGCGCGCGCTCCGGCGAAAAATGCAGGTAAGCGCCGGTCTTGGGGTTTTCTTCTTCGGCGAAGCGCAGTGCCTCTGCGGCCAACTCCTCGGCGCGGAAACGGCGCGCCAGTAGGCCTTCGCGGATTTCATCGATAGTTAGAGAGGCGATTTCCATGGTAGGGCATGCTTTTAGCTTGCCAACGTCCGCTTCCGGGCGCGCTTTTTTTAGCTTCTCACGGTTCGCGGCGCCAAGTGGAGCAGGCGCCCCGGCTTTCGGGTCCGATGTGGATTATGCCTGCCAACTGTTTTCGTCAGCGTTCGATCACTTGGGGCACCTTGAAATACCCCGCTCCGGAGTCTGGCGCATTGGCCAGGGCCGCCTGGTTGCCCAGCGGCGGCACAGGCACGTCGGGCCGCAGCGTGGCCGTGTCCTCCGCCTCGTACAGCACCTGGGACATGGGAGCGGCAATGCCCGTATCGAGCTCGTTCAGCTTGCCGATGTGTTCGAGAATCTGGTCGAGGTCCCCCTGGAACCGGGCGACTTCGGCATCGCTCAGATTGAGGTTGGCCAGCCCGGCCACGTAACGGACTTCCTGTTCGGTGATCTTCACGCCAGTGCCTTCGTCCGGGAAGCTTTGTAGAGGCCGCGCAGCACGGGGTCGGCGATCGCGTCCGCTTCATCGGCGACCAGCGCCGGCGCGGATTGGGCCGCGCGCTGCGGCTCGCGCCGCCGGGGCACCACGCGGAATTCCAGATCCTCCACTATCTCCGGACCAAGCTGCCGCTCCAGGTTGCGCACAATGTGATAGCCCAGCACGAAAAGCTGCCGCTGCCAGATCTGATCTTCCACTTCCACCACCAGCCGCCGCCGCACCAGCTTGGCCGCGCGCGTGTGTGCTGCGATCCGTTTGCCCACGGCTTGCGGCCATGCCGCGCAGGCCAAATCGCTCTCCGTGATCATGTCGCCGGGCAGTCTCAAACCGCGGATGAGCTTGCTCAAGCGTTCCATTTTTGTGACCGGTTTGGTTATTGTATCATGTGCCCGCCGCGGCGAAGGCTCAGAGTCTTGTCTCATGCAAGATGAGCCTGGAGCGGGGGTTGGTTTCTCATACAAGATGAGCCTGGAGAGGACGCGATCCGGCATGCTGGGGGTTGATCGTCAACATGCAGGTGGCAGAAGGGTTGAGCCTGGAACAGATCCGGGCGTTTTTGGAGGCCAGTAACGAGGTCGAATTCAGGGGGGTAATCGGGCGGAGATTTACGGTTGGGTAAATGAGACGTTGCGTGTGCAGCACTATGAGGAATTGAAACGGGCTGGCCGTGGACTGATCCGGCGTTACGTGGAAAAGATGACAGGACTGAGCCGGGCGCAGACGACGCGCCTCATCACGCGGTACCAACGCGGCGAGGCAGTGAAGCCGCCGACGTACCGGCCCCACCGCGTCCCGCAGCGCTACACGCGGGAGGACATCGCGCTGCTGGCGGCGGTGGACGAGGCTCACGGAACGCTGAGCGGTCCGGCCACGCGCAAGCTGCTGGAGCGGGCGTGCTACGACTTCGGCGAAGCCGGCTACCGGGGCGTTCAGGAGCGTCTGTGCCTGCCGGACGGAGAGCCAGTTCCCCAGGCGGACGCCCTTTGACGCGACTCACTTCACGCGCGTGACGCCGTTGGCCAGCTCCGGCGCCAGCAACCCGTTATCGGCCGCCTCCACTGCCAGCTTGCGCACCGCCGTGATCCGCACGTTGATCGACACGGCGCCGAGCCCGCGGGCCTCTCGAGTGCAACTCGCCAGGCGCTCACGGTCGCCTTAGCGAAGCCGGGCCGGGGTTCCTGGACGGACAACCAGGCGAAGAACTTGTCGAGCCCGAGATTATACACGCGGCGCGTGATCGGGGAGGAGACGCTGTCCAGCACCAGCGCCTTGAGTTTCTGCCACTGGTTCGTTTGCGGAACTACAATCAAATCATTCATTTAGGTCCCCCATAATGGGCATTATCGGTAGTCATGTGGACCTTACCTCGGGTCGGCGCAGACATCAAGCAATATGCCGAAACGGCTGGATTCCCCGAAACGAAGCTGGCGGAAAGGGGATTTAGAATCGGGAATGGCCCCGGCTGGAGCGCTGCGCAAGCCGGGGACAGCATCCCGATCATGATGTCGCGCCCCACAGGGTCGCGTCGAAGCTTCTCTTCGACCCAGAACCCGATTCATGCGACTACTCGGTGGCAGGCTGGGGAACGGCTTGGTCTTCCGCGCTGCGTGGACTATGCTGAAGGCAATCATGCGCTGGATGAAGTTTCTGAAGATCGGTTCGGTTGTGGTGGTGTGCGCCGCGGCCGGGGTGGCTGCGTTTCTGATCGTGTCGGACCGGATGTCGCAACCGAACCCACCTGATCGGGCCACGCTGATTGCCAAGGCTCGGCAATATGATGTTCACATCCTGCGAGACAGGTTTGGCGTGCCGCATGTGATTGGAGCCAGAGACGCGGATGTGGCCTTCGGATTCGGCTTTGCCCACTCCGAGGATGACTTTGCCACCATCCAGCAGGTGACGCTTGCGGTGCGCGGGCAGCTTGCGGCCACCGACGGGAAGAGCGCCGCGGTAACGGACTATCTAATTCATCTGTTCAGAATTTGGGAGACGGTGAACGCGCGCTACGAGAGCGATCTGCCCGCGGACGTGCGGAGGGTACTGGAAGCCTATGCCGATGGCGTGAACTACTATGCGGCGCTGCGTCCGGAGAAGTTGAAGCGAGGCATGTTGCCGGTGACGGGCAAGGATGTCGCAGCCGGATTTGCCTTCAAGATGCCGTTCTTCTACGGATTGGACAAGACGTTGCGCGGGTTAAGCAATCCGCCGGAGATAGGGTCAGGCAACGATGAGAAGGCGATGCTCTTTGCGGGCGGTTCGCTGGCCGTTGGGTCGAATGGGGTGGCGGTTGGGCCGTCACGCTCGGCGGATGGCGCTACACGGCTGTTGGTGAACTCGCACCAGCCGTACACTGGGCCGGTGGCCTGGTATGAGGCGGTGCTGGAGAGCCGCGAAGGCTGGCATGTGGCCGGGGGATTCTTTCCCGGATCGCCCTTCATGCTGCACGGCCACAACGAGCACCTGGGATGGGCCTGCACGGTGAACGAGCCCGATCTGGCGGACGTTTACAGGCTCACCATCAACCCGGCCGACGCCAACCAGTACCTGCTGGACGGAAAGTGGCGCGACTTTGAGAAGAGCGATGCGAAGATTCGCGTGAAGATCTGGGGACCGCTGATCTGGACCGTGCACCGCGATGTGTTGTGGGCGGAACAGGGCCCGGTGCTGAAGACGGAACGCGGGGTCTTCGCCATCCGCTATGCGGGCATGAACGAGATTCGTCAGCCGCTCCAGTACTTCAGGATGGACAAGGCCAAGACAGCGGGTGAGTGGCGGACGGCGATGGCTGTCCAGGCGTTGCCGAGCCTGAATTTCACCTATGCGGATGAGAAGGGGAATATTGGCTACGTCTACAACGGCTTGTTTCCGGCGCGAAAGGAGGGCGTGGATTGGAAGGGCGAGTTGCCGGGAGATCGGTCGAACCTGATCTGGAGGAGCTATCTACCCTTCGACAAGGCGCCGCAGGTGTGGAATCCGCCGGCGGGATTTGTCTTCAACTCGAACAACACGCCGTTTCGTGCCACCGCACCGGCGGACGATATGAAGCCGCAGGATTACTCCACGTCACTGGGCATACAAACCGACATGACCAACCGCGCGTGGAGAGCGCTGGAGACCTATGGTGCCGATGCGCACATCACAGCGGAGACGTTTCGGGCGTACAAATACGATCTGGCTTACAGCGCGCGCTCCGATGTTGCGCGGTTGGTTGCGGAGGTTTTGGCGCTGGATGCGGGCGGCGATGCGGAGGTTCGCGCGGCGCAAGAGATTCTGCGGCATTGGGACCGGCGGACAGAGGTGGGGAATCGCGGCGCGGCGCTGGCCGTGCTGACCTGCCAACCGGTGTTGATGGCCAGAATGGCGGGCCGGACTCCGCTGCGCACGATTGACGCGCTGCGCACGGCCATTGCCACGCTCAAGACGCACTTTGGACGGCTCGATCCGCAGTGGGGCGCGGTGAACCGGTTTCGGCGGGGCAAGGTGGACCTGCCCATCGATGGCGGGCCGGACATCTACCGCGCGGTGTACGGAGAGTCGCAGGCGGACGGGACGCTAACGGCCGCGGCCGGCGACACGCTGATCATGTTTGTGACGTGGGATAAGGCGGGCAAGCTAAGTTCCGAGAGCATCCACCAGTTCGGGTCGGCGACGACCGACGGGCAGTCGCGGCATTACGCGGACCAGTCGTCGCTGTTTGTGGCGATGAAGACCAAGCCAGTGCTGTTTTGGCAGGCGCAGTTGGCTGGGCATGTGGAGGCCGATTATCGGCCGGGGGCTGGGGCTAGGTAGAGATTGAAGTCGCAGCCTGGACGAAGCTCTACGATACCCGCCAGCGTGGTGCCAGTATCATCATAGAAACCAGTATCAAATGTGAGATCAAAGTAGGCGGCGGAACCGGGTTCGGTGCTGAACACGCGGCCACTCTTGATGATGGAATTATCGGCGCACAAATCGACTCGGAAGCGACGGACATATCCGATCGTCATCGGCAGGATCCCAGCGGAAACGTGATACAGCCGGGCCTGGATATCGTAAACGCTCATCACGGACTTCGACCAATTGTGAAGAGAGAAGTAGGTGTGAATCTCGAACATGCCTGACGCCTTCCCTCCAAATTCCTCTTGACGGCAGGAAAGCACCGCGTACGCTGGGTTGGTCCTAGCCGCAACGATCGGTGCAACTGTGGCCTTCTCGGTAACAAACGCGTGCCGCTACCTTGGGGCTGTCATCAAGTGGGACTGTCTTGCGGGGCCGCCAGGGTGGAGGCGGCCCCGCGTTGCGGCGTGGCTATAGCGCCCGCATGAAGGCGACCAAGTCCGCCTTCTCTTGCGCGGAAAGCTGGGTCTCCAGGATGAGGTTGAAGAATTCCACCGTGTCGTCGAGCGTCAGCAGGCGGCCGTCATGGAGGTACGGCGGGCTGTCCTTAACTCCGCGCAGGGGGAAGGTCTTGATGGGGCCGTCAGAGGCGGCCATCATGCCGTTCACCATGCGGGGCTTGT
>OBLW0100002648.1_pt1 | contig 14387 bp, 13 predicted proteins | sample 1520161 | NCBI WGS metagenome assembly OBLW01 (sample SAMEA3539309, study PRJEB22396) | soil metagenome | biome: tundra; feature: field; material: soil | place: USA | collected 2010-05 | depth 0.15 m
TGGGCAAGACTTCATTTGAAGAAGCCCGCACCGCCTTTCGCGAACAGGTCGCCGCGCTGGTCGAGGGCGGAGTCGACTTGCTGATGCTCGAAACTTTCGGCTATCTAGAAGAATTGCATCAGGCAGTGCTGGCCTGCCGCGATGTGACCACGAAGCTTCCTATCATCGCGCAGGTGACGATCGACGAAGATGGCAACTGCCTCGACGGCTCCGACCCCGAAGCCTTTGCCGCGCGCCTGGCCGAATGGAATGTCGACGTGCTCGGCATCAACTGCAGCGTAGGGCCGGTCGCGATGCTGGACGCCATCGAGCGCGTTCGAGCCGTCACTTCCCTGCCGCTCGCGGCGCAACCAAATGCCGGCATGCCGCGTTCGGTCGAAGGAAGAAATATCTATCTCTGCTCGCCCGAATACATGGCGAGCTACGCGCGAAAATTCGTGGCCGCCGGAGTGCAACTGATTGGCGGATGCTGCGGCACCACGCCGGAACACATCCACGCCATGAGATCGGCGTTGCGGGTAGGCGAAGCGCGCGGCAAGACCGCGCTCACGGAGGCGATTCATACCGGAGTAGTACCCTCGGCTCCCGCCAGTATTCCGCTGGCGAAGCGCTCCAACCTGGGCGCCAAGCTGGCCGCCGGAGAATTTGTCACCATGGTCGAAATCGTGCCCCCCAAAGGCATCGATATTCGAAAAGAAATTGAGGGCGCGAAGTTCGTCAAGTCCGTCGGCGTGGACGCGGTCAACATTCCCGACAGCCCGCGCGCCTCGGCCCGCATGAGCAACCAGGCGCTGTCGCTCCTGATGCAGCAGGCAACCGGAATCGAAGCCATCCTGCACTACACCTGTCGCGACCGAAACGTCCTTGGAATTCAATCGGACCTGCTGGGAGCGGCGGCCACCGGCATTCGCAACCTGATCTGCATCACCGGCGATCCGCCGAAGATGGGGAATTATCCCGATGCGACCGCTGTCTTTGACGTAGACGCCATCGGCCTCGTCAATATCGTCCACAATTTGAACCGCGGCTTGGACTTAGGCGGAAACCCAATCGGCACAGGGACAAGCTTCGTCATCGGAGTGGGCGCCAATCCCGGCTTGCCCAACCTGGACGAAGAAATTCGGCGCTTCGAATACAAAGTGCAGGCCGGGGCGGAATATGTCGTGACCCAGCCGGTCTTTGACCTGGGGCTCTTGGAGGCTTTTCTGCGACGCATTGAGCATTGCCGAATCCCGGTGGTCGCAGGTATCTGGCCGCTGGTAAGTGTGCGCAACGCCGAATTCATGAAAAATGAGCTGCGCGTCTCGGTTCCCGACGAGATTCTCAACCGGATGACCCGGGCCGCAAGTCCGGAAGCGGCGCGGGAAGAGGGCGTAGCCATCGCCCGTGAAATGCTGACGGCGCTCCGGGATCGGGTGCAGGGCGCGCAGATCAGCGCACCCCAGGGGAGATATAACTCCGCCGTCGATGTCTTGGAGGCTCTGGGATCGAAACGGCCCGCGACGGTATAGAGCGCCGGTGTAGAGCTCAAGGTCGCGTTGAAAATACCGATTCGCGTCGACCCATTGATAAGTCCCCGGTTTCCCCCGTGAACCTCTGTGTCCTCCGTGGTTGAGCCCTTGACTCTAGTCGCAAGGGCAACAAACTCCAGGAGGAGAAATGGTCGCGTTTGTGTGTGTAGTTTTGCAACGTCAAAATCTGCAACACGTCCCTGCCTAAAAAATTTACACAAATTGACTATTTCGCTGGACATTTCTCCCGCGAAGCGGCATTACAATAGAGACAGGAGCAACTGAATTGGTAAAGTTTGAAGAATGCCTCGAGCGTTTGGAGAAAATTGTTCAGGAACTGGAAAAAGGTGAGGTTCCGCTGGAGAAGTCTCTGACGCTGTTTGAAGAAGGCATGCAACTTTCCGCCACCTGCCGGAAACAACTGGAGGAAGCGGAAGGGAAAGTTGAGATTCTGCTCAAGCAGAACGGAAAACTGCAAACTGAGCCCTTCGAGCCCCCGGCCGAGAAAGTCTTGCGTAGGTAGGGTACAAGGCTTTTGCAACTCGATCGGATTTGACAACGCCCACGCCTGCGCGGCGGATTGCCCGCGCAGCCAAGGTCGCCGCGAACTGGCGGCGTAGTCAGGGGGAAGTCATGGAACCACTCAGCGTAGTCCTCTATCAGAAAGACCCCGGAACAGCTAAAAATCTGGCGGTCAGTCTCTCGAAAATCTTCGAGTCGGTCTTTGTGGCCGCGACTTATGACGAGATTGCTCGTAACCTTGCTCAGCATCGCGCCGAAGCAGTCGTCGTCGATCTCGAAACCTACGGTCCGGGAGAAGTCCAACGTCTGCATCATGACTTCCCCGACCTGTGCATCGTCGGCACCCACCGCCTTGCGGACGACAAACTATGGGCCGAGGCCATGACTTTGGGCGCCTCCGACATTTGCGAGCCGCGCCATGGCGACGTCGTGCGTTCTTTGCTGCACAGGCGCTCGCGCCACGCCGCCGCGTAACCCGGAGCAGGTCTGAGGCATCGGAGATTCGGCTCTATCAGTTTGCATGAGCAACAAGAAACGGAACGGAACGGCAAGCCGCAATCTCAATGTGTTCCAAGGACATCGGCGTGCGGAACGCGGAAGAGCATTTCGTCAAGGCGCAGCTGGTATCCAAGATCGACGCCCTCCTGAAAGCTCGCGGTCTCAAACAGGTGGAGGCGGCCGAGTTGTTTGGAGTCCGCCAGCCCGATGTTTCCAAGCTGCTGCGCGGCGAGTTCCGCCAGTTCTCCGTGGAACGCCTGCTGCGTTTCCTGGTAGCGCTCGATCAGGATGTGGGCATCGTGGTAAAGCCGCACCGTGACAGGAATAACGCTCCGGCCTTGCAAGTTTTCTGAATTTGCCGAGTTCCACGGCGTCAAAGCGAAGGACGTGCGTGTGAAAAAGAAACTGTAAGCAACCCCACCTAAGAGTCAAGAAACCTTGCGTTTCTCGGAGTTTTTGGGCTTCGCTTTCTCTTGCTTCTTCTTGTTCGTGCCATCATCCTTGTCCTCATTGTCGTCACCGTCATCGCTTCTGGCGCGAGGGATTCCAAAGAATCGCAGCCACCACGGGATAGTCAAGATCCCACCGAATAGAGTTCCAAGCACCGGAAACCAGATGGATAACGCAGGATTAATCCACGGGTACTGAAAGATCAACGGTGTACTCTTCTGTGGTTTGTCTTCCGTTCCATAGACTATGGCCTGTTTGCCGACTTCTTTCGGCATAATGTTGAACACTACTTCCTGAGTCCGTTTCTCTTTGTTGAGTGTTACGACCACCTCGTCCTTGGGCAAGACCGAGAATCCTGTCGCGTAGAACACGAGACGCGATTTACATTCCTCACTGTCCGGCGGTAGACTCGCCATCGCTGTCAAGTTGATGGCGTGCTTGACGTCGAATCGATCAGGAACGGGATCAAATTTCACTTCGCAATGCTTCGGCCCTCGGATTATGTTGCTTACTTGCCCAATCTGATTTATCTTGAGTTCCAATTCGAGGAGCACTTTATAACTGAGAGGCATCCTCTCGACATCCTGTACCGCACGTCTGAGTTTGATAGATAAGCCCCAGCTTGCCGCGATGATTGCGCAGCCGGAGAGCGCGACGAATACTGTCAGCCATCTCTTCATGAGCCACCCGGGAAGGATTGGGTGAGAGCATCCCATGGGCGGAGGGGTCTGTCAACATACCCCGACAGACACACTTCTTTATTTGTTCCAGTTCATCGGGGCGTGAGGATAGGGATGGCCTTAATTCTTCGAAGTTGAGTTTCACAGTGCTCTAGGGCCGTAACGGCAGGGGAGAAACTTGGCCGGTCAACCGCAGGAAGCCCTCGATGAGCAACAGCATTTCGATACTCACGAATAGTGCGAACCGAGTTCGCCGATCCAAGCTTCCTGATAACATTCCGAACGGTACGGTATTCATCGTCAGCCAAGCGATTCAGGTAAGGGATTGTTCTGCGAAATCTGCCACAACATAATTCGGACTTCCTCAGTTTTAAGGCCTTGTGAATTGCTCCCCGAGTAATCTCCTTGGGCCAGTCCTTTTTCCGCACATCGATGGTTGGTATGAGGGAACACTCGGAGTTCACAAAAAGAAGTAATAAAAAAAGATCCTCAATCTTGCTTATGAAATAAGCAGCCGAATTGAAGAACTGCATTTTGAGGATATGCAACAAGAGCTGCTGTTCTTCGTCATTTTCGGCACCTTCCAGATCTTTGTACGTATGCGATTGAGCCAGCAAATGCGCCGCTTCGAAGAAGGCATTTTGGATTTGCAACCATGTTTCGGCCGTATTTGTGTGGGCGGCCCATCGGCTCAAGTCGGAAATCGCGGCCTGCGAGGGAGACCAATCGTTCGCGTCAGAAAACCCCTCAAACTTAGGCAGCTGTTCTCGGTGAGTCCTGTAGAGGACCTCCATCCGAGACTCACGGAACATGTGCCTGGCAAGGTAATCCCATCCCGAACGGTTCAGGTCGTCTTGAACATCGAGCGATTCTGTATAGCCTTTTTGCCCAATATGCGAATCGCTGAAAGAAATGTCGATCGTTAGCTTCTTCATAGTCGGCGTGCCCGTTTGTCCGCGAATAGAACAGTTTATCCAAGCGCCCGCCGTTCCAAACACCTGCCACGGTACGCTACGTCAAATTTCGCGTGACCGGCAACGGCGGAGGGCAACACCCTACGGAGTCGCCGACATGGCCTCGCTCCCTGCGCGGGCCGTTCGCAATGACCGCTACGCGACGATTGGCGCGAGAAGCCCCTGTTCTCGCAAGAAGTCGTCCATTATCCCGTCCCCAAAGTCACCGCGAAGATGTTTATCGACCCGCGCTCTTGATTTTCCTAAGCGCTTCTTGGCCCATTCTTGCCGCGATCGGAGGTGTTGCAACCACTCTAGATCATGTTGCTTCTTGTCTTGGAAACGTTGTTGCCCAGGATGGCGGCCGTACTCGTCGGCGGCGAACGTCGGGCCGTTCTTTCCGCCAGCAAAGACTCCTCCAGAGAAACTAACTTTCCAAAGATGCGGCAACAAGAACCAGTCGTCGTCGAGCGCGCGCCACTCGCTTGTCGACACGCGTCGCTCCGGATAGAGCCAATCTCGCTCGACAGCCGCGACGTAGCGAGTGGCCCTCTGCTTGAGGATGTAGTTAATTCTCAACACTTCGTCCTCTTCAAGTTCACGACCGAACTGAATCTCCCCCAAGTGCTTCATGGTCTGATCGTAGTAGCGAGGGTTCTCACGAGTCTCGGTGGGCGTCGCCCACAGGTTACGGACCAGCTGTAGATGAGTAATGATTAAGCACGAGTCCAGACCGAGCGGGAAGAGTGTCCGTGTCCCGATCTGCTTAAGGCTCGGATCGTTGGGGTGCATCCACTCACTCGTAAACATCACCTTGCAGTAAAACGTCACCGGGTTGTCCGTCACGAGGAACTTGGTCGGGCTTCGCCCAGCACGCACTATCTCCCAGACTCCTTCAGTCCACATCGTCGCGCAGGATTGGAACAGACTAGTTAAGACGACGAGGGTCGAGTTCTGATCCCAGGCAAACTGCCGTTTTATCTCTTCGAGGCCTCTCGGCGTGCGGAATCTCTGGGCACCGATGTAGCGAACGAAGGGTTGAAACGACTCACACACTCCGTCGTCGATGCCATGAAAGTCCGCGAACTGCGCGACGGCGCGTGGGCTGTCGTTATCGATCGTTCCGAAGAAAAACTGTTCTAGCTCGTCCGTCGTCTGGCCAGCGAAGTTGAGCGCGTACAGATCGTTCTTATAGAAGCAACTGTCAGGGCCGAGATAACGAACGGCCCTGCGTTGATGCGCGTGTCCGTCTTGCATGATCGTTTCGGGATGAAGATCGAGGTAGTAATACTTGCTCACGCCAGATGGCAAGAACCTTCGCTGATACCATTCGGGCACATAGTGGTGGGCGTGTGACTGAGCGCGGCGCATAACTTCAATTCCAACTCAATGATCAAGCTGCAACCGAAACGACGCAACACACAAAACACCAATTCTTGTGCAATTCCTGTGGAGAAGGCAGAACGAATGGGGAATTCGGGACAGACGGTCGTTCCCGGCTCTTGTGATCTCAGGGTTTGAAATATGGTGAACGTTCCGTCGGTCTCCATCTTCACCTGGCGAGTGTTAATTCAGCACCATGATACTAGGATGGGTTTGGCACCGACCAAACGGATCTCCGAAGGGGTCATTTCGGTTAGATCAGATATTTCTGCCCTCTTTAGGCGTACATGAAAAAGCAATTGGTACCAAGGTGCTCCCTCTAAAGCCTTGGCCGCTTTCTCAAGTTCCTTGAACGGCGGTGCGTTGAGCAAATGTCTTATGGCGTCTGTCCCGGGACCGTGCAAACCAGCGGCGATCATGACTCGCCGGGCATTGCGACGATCCGAGCGCGGTAAGCACGTAAATAGAAGGTAATCTTCCTTGGGGATGCTGCGGTTGTCGAATTGGTCATAGGTTGAAAAGAAAGGGGCCTCGCCGTGCGCCGAGCTCACAAACTGATGACCTTTCGATTCCCAGCGCAATCCGTACTCCACGATAGTACGAATATCTGCGTCGCTCGGCGTGTGTAGATTCCAGGTGAGATTGGCACGATACTTGTGGCCTGGTTCGATTATTAGTTTGGGCGCCTCGCCGGTTGGCAACCCCAAATAGAACCTTGCGTCCACATTGCTCACTTGGCTTCCGAAGAGCACAACATCGTCTTCGGGCTGAAGTTGGGGAAATCCGCTAGCAAGCTTGATAAAGCGCGTGTGTCTATAAAAGCAATGCCGGAATGCCTCCGCTGCCGATCTCTCTATGGGATAGAACTCACCCGGTGGGAGGGGTAAGAACGGATGATTTGCGGCCGGAATCAGTCCTATCGATTGGGAAACCGAAGCAGGACTAAGAAGGAGAAGTAGTTTCTGCTCTTGCTCTTGATTCTTATCCGACCAAGACTCACGGAGATCCTCAATCGATGCTCCCGCTGCTACATATGCTAACGTCTCTCCGACGCAGCGAATCCATGCTCTTCGGCTCCACCTCTTCCGGAGGGCGGACCGCCCCCACTCTCGGAGTGTTAACCCATCCCCATCGGCGTGGATCAAAACCTCCGAGCCCGGAGTTAGGCCCAAATTCTTTCGTTGCTCGGCAGGGATGGTAATTTGTCCCCGAGGACCTACCTTCCGAATTTGATCAGAGCTCACTGAGTTGCTCCGGTAATTTCCAAAGTCTATAGTAACGTGAAAATAAGGGGACAGACCTGTCGTACCCCAAGTTCGAATTCGCAAAGAGCCGGCTGCCCTAGTTATCGCGCGGCCAGTTCGTCCAATCGCGCAAGCGTATCCGGATAGCGGCGCACTAAGAGGACAAGGGCCGCTGCCTGGGGATTCGGCTTGGCGCGTCCCTGCTCCCATTTTTCCAGCGTTCTTTCGTTGATGCGTAATCGGCGCGCGAAAACGGCGCGCGAGCAGCGGAGTTTCTTACGCGTGTCGAGGATCAGCTTCGAATCCACTTTCGGCAACGGCGCGGCCTCGACCTTGTAACTCCTCAAGGTAATCTTGCCTTCGCGTCGGCCCTTCATCGACGCCACACCTGTCATCAACTCATCGAAGATATCTCTCTTCATGGCAAGTCCCTCGTCCCGTACTTTTTTATTTATGGTTTAGAAACCTAGGGACAGCTGCGATCACTTAAGCCACTGAACTTTAATTTCCTTTTCGAGCGGTTTGAATTCCAGATCGCCGGTGACGAGTTCCGCCCTTCTTTCCTTTGCCAGCGCGGCGGCAAAGGCGTCGGCCATACTCAATTTGAAACGCGATTTGAAATCGGCCGCGGTATCGGCCAGCGCGCAGGTCGTGGAATGAAAATCAATCGGCAGTCCCTGAAGGAGCTAACCGGCCTCCGCCCACGCTTGAGCGGGGCAGCGAAAACGCCGGAGCCAAAGACCCGTGCAAAAAAAAGACACCCCTTCCCAGCCTCGGCCTTGTCAAGCTTGACTTTTCGATCGGGACGAAATGGGGGTCCTGCGTCGGGAGAAAGCCGAGTGCCCCACCTATTCGGTGGAGCGCAGCCAGTTTTGCAGTCGCAGACCCTCGACCCTTGAGAATTCTCTTTCGTTGTCAGTGACCATCACGTGACCACGCGCCAGCGCCTGAGCCGCAACCAGCAGGTCATTGGCGCCGATGGGTGTGCCCGCGTTCTCCAGACGGGTTCGCAGCAATCCGTAGCTCGTGTCCGCCGGGGCCTCGAAGGGTAAGACTTCCAGCGCCCCAAGCACCGCCTCTAACTGGGATGAGAGCCGCGGCGAGCTTTTCTTATCGGCTCGGCTCTTATCGGCTCCGTAACGCAATTCCGCAGCGACGATGATGCTGGTGCAGACCTGCTTTTCGCCAACCCTGCGCACGTGCCTTGCCACCATTCCCTGCGGGTTGCGGACGAGGTCGGAAACGATGTTGGTATCCAGAAGATAGCGCATTAGAGTTCGACCGCATCAGGGGGAACATCCAGGATGGGAGGGAAATTCTCCGGCAACGGCGCAAGTTTCGCCAATACAGCGAGTAGAGATTTCGTCGGAACGGGCTCGATCACGAGACGGTCTCCTTCCTTACGCATGATGGCCTCGTCACCCGGAAACTCAAACTCCCGGGGAATTCGCACCGCCTTGTTCCGTCCATTCTTAAAGACCTTGACGTGGCGTTCGGGGCTTGTTTCGGCGGACTCCGATGGCATATGCCACGCATATGCTAAAGGATGCCATTTGTCCACCTCCTTTGAAAACAGGGGGATAGACGGAAAACAAGGGGACAGGGACGCACCCCAGCCTGAGCGAATTCATCATATTCAGCGAGTGAGCACCATCACAGACATAACCCTCGCCATGCTCGAAAATGAAACCTGATAGGCCAAGGCAAACGTGTGTCCGTCGAGAGAGACGGGCCTCCAGACCGCAAGGAATCGCAGGTCGGCGGACCAAATCAGAGGTCCAGGTCAACGATCATTGACAACCAAAATACCACTAGGGCATCTCGCCCTCCAGCAATTGCCCCAAAATGGGAATCACCCCTAAGTCCTTTGTTTTGTATTTGATGGAGTTAACTCCTTAATTTTGAACACTTTAGCCCAAATCCGGGGGGGCGGGGGGGGTACAGAACCGATACCGAGCCAGTACATACAATCATGTCAATACAACAAACATGGTACAGAAGGAATGGCACCCATCTTCCTGAAGCTACGCCACTAAAGCAAAGTCATCCTACCGACGAATCGGGCTGCGGCACAGACCGACACCTCTGACTTGATGCCCGACACCTGCGTTATACTGCCCTGCCATGTTGAAACAAGCTCTGGAGCAGGGACGCGAAGCCGCGGACCTGGCGCTCGAACAACTCTTGCCACCGGCCACGCAACATCCAACCTCCATTCATCAGGCCATGCGGCACAGCGTTTTTGCCGGAGGCAAGCGCCTGCGCCCCATTTTATGCATGGAAGCGGGCCGCATGATCATGATAACGAGTGCCGCCAGCGCGTCGAAAAAAACAGCACTGCCGCCCGGAATCGAGCAACTTGGAGCCGCGCTCGAAATGCTCCACACCTATTCGCTGATCCACGACGATCTCCCAGCGCTCGACAACGACGACTTGCGCCGCGGACGTCCCACCAGCCACAAAGTCTTCGGCGAAGCGATCGCGATTCTGTCTGGAGACGCTCTGCAAACGCAGGCCTATGAAGTGCTGGCGCAAATTCTGTGCCCGGCTGAAGCGCGGGTAGCGATCATCCGCGAAATTGCCCACGCCACCGGCACCATCGACGGCATGATCGGAGGCCAGGTCGTTGACCTCGAAGCCGAGCATAAGAAGCCCGATCTTGCGACCCTCGAATACATTCACCGCTCGAAAACGGCGGCGCTAATCACCGCCAGCGTGGTAACCGGGGGCATCTATGCGGGAGGAACACAAACAGATCTAGCCCGCCTCCGAACCTATGGCCAATCAATCGGTCTCGCGTTCCAGATCGTAGACGACGTGCTCGACCTCACGCAGACCTCCGAACAACTGGGAAAAACCGCGGGCAAGGACGCCGCGGCGGAGAAGACGACCTATCCGGCTTTGTTCGGAATCGAGGAATCGCTCCGCCAGGCCGACGCGCTCGTCGATCGCGCCTGCGCCGAGCTTAACGAATATGGCTCTCCCGCGTCTAATCTGCAGGAACTGGCTCGCTTCCTGGCAGAGCGCAAGAAATGAATGGTTTTGAACGTGTGGTGACGAGGCTCTGCCCCGTTCAGGTCGAGCGCAACACGACAGTGTCTCGCACGATCTTTCGGGTGCCGGCATCGTCAGCCCTCGCCGCAATAATTATTTTTTTCGCGTTACAGATCCAAGCCCAAACCCCGCCGGCATGGCGCTACGATCTGCGGCGCGGCGATCACCTCACTTACCGCTACACATTTCAACGTCGCACGGAAAGCAAAGAAGAGCAAAGCCAGGTCGAGGTCCGCTTTCGCACTCACGTTTTGGTCGCAGGAGAAAATGCAGACCGTCTCAGCGTAGGATTTCAGCGCAATCGCGAAGCCGCCGAACTGACCGAGTTCCGCTCGAACGGAAAAGACAAACTCGCCCGTGAGCGCGTTGATTTCGAGAAGCGCCTGCGCAAACGTCCTTCTCACTTCTCGGAGGCGATGGAGACTTCACTCATCGGAGAGCCGCGCTATCCGTGGGAATTTGCGCGAGAAACCTACAGCCATCTCATCGACACCTTGCATGAGGTGATGAGTCTCCCTCCGACCCCGCCGCCTAAGGGAGCGTCGTGGCCGAACCGATCCATACAAGGCTTTGATTTTCGATGGATCGACGACGAAACCATTCACGGCAAACTTTGTCATCGAGTCGAAGGTGCATTTCCCAACGGGTCGCTCAAGTTGAGCTACTGGTGGTCGCCGGAATCGGGCGTCCTTGAGCAAATAGCCTTCGAAGGCAGCTATGACTCTGGCACCGTACGCGAAACAGCGCGGATGGAACTGGAATCGAAGGCGCGCGGCGAGTCGATGGAAAGCTGGCTGGCGTCGCCGGAGATGCGTTTAGGCGTCCTTCAGGTATTGGTGCTGACCCCGACTTTGCCGATATCCGCGGAGCAACTTACTCCTGCTCTCACTTCCGACGATCCCACTGCGCAGTCCCTCGCGCTGGCTGCGGCCTCGGCACGCAAAATTGAAATCTCTTCTGCCACTCTCACTAAGCTTGGCAGAAGCCCGAGCGCTTTGATACAAGCTCAGCTAAAGCTGAATTCCGGCAACCCGTCTTTTCTCGCGAACGAATGCCACCACCCACTTCCCCTTAAATCTCCTCCAGAGAGATTTGCCACCATATTTGACGTCGTTCCGCCCGCCGCCAACTCGCCGACGGATAAAGGTCAATCAGCCTATCTGCTGCGCATCCCACTCAGCTATCGTGCCGAGCGGCCATCGCCTTTGTTGGTTTATCTGAGCGGCGGCGCGGGCTATGCCATCGATGGCGCAGCCACCGCCGAAGATGTGGTCTCGCAAACCGACTACCTCGTCCTCTATCCGCAAGCCCCTGCGTCTTGGTGGACGCCCGCAGCTGCCCGGAGCTTTGACGCCATCTTCCAGGATGTTTTGCACCGTTACAACGTAGATCCCGATCGCATTTACCTGACCGGCTTCAGTAACGGAGGTACAGGAGCGCTCTACTTCGCCGCGCTCTGGCCGCAGCGCTTCGCTGCCGTTGTATCTCTGATGGGCGCAGGCCAATGTAACGAACAAGTCAAAGCTGGACTGCCGAATGTTAAAAATCTTCCGCTGCTTTTTGTTCACGGAGAGAACGATCCGCTGATCACCCCCGATTGTTCCAGAGTTACCCACCAGGCATTCACCGATTTGCATCCGGCGGTGCCGCCACAGTTAAAGATCCTGTCCGGCCACGCCCACGACATTACGCTACAGAACGATGAAGGCTTGACGCTGGCCTTTTTCAAGGACAAAGTTCGCAATCCATTTCCGCGCACGGTTGATCTGAGCGAGTTCGATGCGATCGCCGTTCGGGCATACTGGATCGAGATTCTGGACGGCGCGCCGGGCAAGTCCGATCTGGATGCTCGATTGAAGTCCGACAACACGATCGAAATTCACAGCCACGAGGTCAAGAAAATTCGCCTGCATCTACGACCCGAGTTGCTGCCCGAACCGGGTGACTATCGCGTGGCTTGGAATGGCAAGAAGATGTTCAGCGGGCCGCTGCGCGATTATTGCTCCAGTTCGGACGCTGCAGGTCCAGACCCAAAGCTCGACCTCAGCGATATCCGGGATCTTGAGCTTCCCGGGAAGATGTAGGAGTGCAAAACCCTCAACCACAAAGGGCACGAAGGTTCACGAAGGAAGAACCTCAAACGCGCCGCATTTTGTATTACTGTTTACCTGCATGGCGCAGATCACGATTCGCGATCTCACGAGCATCGACGACCTTATTCAGTTGAGGGCGGTGGAGAAAGAAGTCTGGGGACTCACCGATGACGATACCTTGCCGCTCACGCTGACCATTGCCTGCCAGGCGGCGGGCAATATTTTCTTGGGCGCGTTCGAGAAGGATAAGTTGGTGGGATTCGCGTTCGGCTTCCTGGGGCGGGAGCGCGGACAGACCATGATTCACTCCCATATGCTGGCGGTGCTGGACGCGTATCGGCATCTGGATCTGGGGTTGCGGCTGAAACAGACGCAGCGCGAACGGGCACTCGCCATGGGCGTCCACGAGATCACATGGACTTACGATCCGCTGCAGAGCCGGAACGCGCATTTCAATTTTGCCAAACTTGGAGTGTTGTCCGATACCTATCGTGTCGATTTCTATGGGCCGGAGACGAGCAGCATGCTGCATCGGAATGGAACCGACCGGCTGTGGGTGCGATGGGCGCTGAATTCGCGGCGCGTGCGGGACCGGCTGGCCGGAAAGAGCCTGAATACGCGCGCGGAAATTCTCGATGCCATGCGTCTGCTGGCGCCGCTGGTGCGCTTCGATCCGAGTGGGAAACCGGGACGAGCCGATCTGGCGGAAGCGCTCGCGCGGCAGCGCGTGAGCATTGAGATTCCGGGGGACATCATGGCGGTCGAGCGGGAGGATATGGGATTGGCGCGCGAGTGGCGAGAGGCCACGCGCTGGGCCTTCGGCGAAGCGCTCAAAGCGGGATTTTTTGTCCTGGAGTTTTGCCGCTCGATTCGCGGGCAACAGGGCCCGGGAGCCTATTTGCTGCAGCGGGGTGTGATAAACGAGCTAGGGGTGGAAGTATAGAAAAGCCAGAAGCGAAAAGCTAAGAGCTAACAGCTAAAAGCTAAAAGCCGTTCTTCTAGCGCGAATCGAGGGCCTGGCGTTGTTCTTTCATGGTCTGCAGGAACGCCTCGACTGGAACCTGGAACTGCTGACGGAAGAGATCCACCAGTGCATCTGTGCTTCCCGAGTTTCCGGTGGATGCGGTTTGCAAGGTTGCCAGGCTGTCCTCGGCCGTGGGTGGTTCCAAGCCGTCGGGCGTAACCAGGACTTCCGGGTGTTTGTGCTCATTCACTTGCAGAATTGAGACGATGCGTTGGGCCTTTTCTGCTTGTTCGGTTGTGGCTCGCAAGAACTCCACGCCCATGCCAAATTCTGGATGCGCGACCAGCACAATCGCTCCGGCACGAACGTCCCCTTGGGCTGTCTTTGCCGATAGAAGAACTCGAGTGCCCCTGGGAAATGGGGAATTGGTTGTGAGGTAGCACCCTCCGGCGCTCAGGTCGGAAAGGTTGGAAACCACCGGGGGATCGTCCTGGTCGGGCTCGGAAAGCTGGCTGCTCAACCAGCGGCGTAGAACGTTGCGCTGGTCATCCGACGGATCCGTGAAGCGGACGCCCGCTTGTACTCCGTTGCCTCCCCAAGCCACCTCGCCCTGGATTTCCAGGGTCTGCTGCGTGCCCGGTAAATCGAGAGAGAAGCGGAGCGCATTTTCTTTGGGGAAGCGGCCAATGAACTGAATCGCCATGCCGCCTTCGCACAGGTCGATCGTGGTGGCTTTATATTGCGCGTTGCCAAAACAAGCAACTGGAATTTGCACCGGGAGCCGCAACTGAATCCGGCGTTCGCGCTTCATCAAGGCCCGCACCGCCCGGAAACTGGCCTTGGCCCGCTCCACCGCAAAGGGTTTGTGCAGCACGAAATGCGCGCCCAACTCGAAACCGCCCTTCAGCCCGAGGGAAGCCTCGACCAGAACGATGGCCAGCGCGCGCTTGTTCACGGGGGCGGCTTTCGCTGCGACCAGGACCCGGCTGGCGTCGTCGGTATTGGAGCCGTCGACGATAATCGCCTCAAAGCGCT
>OBLW0100002649.1_pt1 | contig 14384 bp, 8 predicted proteins | sample 1520161 | NCBI WGS metagenome assembly OBLW01 (sample SAMEA3539309, study PRJEB22396) | soil metagenome | biome: tundra; feature: field; material: soil | place: USA | collected 2010-05 | depth 0.15 m
AGGGAGCTTCGACAAAATCGGATTCCATGCTGATGCCGGTGATGCCGGCCCACTGTTGCTGGCCGCCGAGAATGTGGTGCATGAGGTGGCCGAATTCGTGGAAGAAAGTTTCCACGTCGCCGTAGTCCATGAGGCCAGGATCGGTAGCGGTGGCCACGGGAAAGTTGCACACGAGAATGGCCTCGGGCAATTGCTTGCCACGGATGCCATCGAGTACTGGGGCCATTTCGGCGTGGCTGTACTTGCCGGGGCGCGGATGCATGTCGAGATAGAAGCGGCCGATGGGCTTGCCGCTGTCGATGACGATCCAGGTTTCGACGGTGGGATCCCACGAGGGAATATTTTGTTCTTGCTGGAAGCTGACGTGGAAGAGGTCGGCGGCGGTGTCGAGGATTCCCTGCTTCACCTCCATGAAGGGGAAGTACGGACGGACGGCTTGCGAGTCGAAGTCATACTTGCTGCGACGAACTAATTCAGAGAGATAGCTGCGTTCATAGTCCCAAATTTCCTTGGCGCCGGGGTCGGTCTTTTGTTTTTCGGCGAGCAGCATTTCGAATTCGCGTTTAGACAAATCGCGGGAGGCGTCGTTGACCTGCTTGATGAAGTCGGCGATGTTGTGGCCTTTGGCGATCATTTTATCGGCGGCATTGTAGTCAGCCCACGATGAATAGCCGAGAAGTGTTGCGATCTCGTAGCGCGTCTTCATGAGGCTGGTGAGGACTTCCTGGTTTTTGGGGTAGGCGCGAGTATTGAAGGCGAGAGACATGCGGCGGCGCAGGGAATCGCTCTTAGCGAAAGTGAAGACCGGGAGAGCGTCGGGATAATCGGTGGTGAGATGGACTTTTCCATCGGCGCCGGGCTGGTGGCGGTCGATGTAATCCTGAGGCAAGCCGTCGAGTTCGGCGGGATCAGCTTCGACCGTGTTCTTACCATCGGAAATATTGCGATCGAACATGGACTGCTGTTCGGTGGCCTGATCGTTTAATTTCTTGAGGCGCGCGCGGGTGGCGTCGTCTTTGTCCACGCCAGCGAGACGGAATTCGAGCAGTTGGCGCTGGACGTAGAAACGGGTGGCGGCATCGGCTTTGGAGAGATCGAGCGCGGCGAGCGCGTTGTAAACCTCGTGATTGAGGGCGACGGCAGTCTGGGCGGCGCTCGCTTTGGTAAGCATCAGGGTGGCGCGGTCACGGAATGTGGCGTCGGGATGCACTTGCTCCATAAGTTCGGCGAAATAGCCAGCGGAGTTATTTTGGTGGACGGCCTCATCGAAGGGGACGAGGGTGTTTTCAATCGTGCGCGGTCCTTTGGCGGAGAGCAGCGTGTCGATGGAACGCTGGCCGGCGGCGAGGCGGTCGGTCTCTATTTTTTCGAAGGCGGCAATGTCCGGCTTGCCGGCCCAGATGGTGGGCTGAGAAACGGTGATTTTCTGAGCGGACAGTACGGCAGCGAGAACGAGCGGGAGACAGAGAAAGATAGTCAGGCGTACCGCGAACATCATGAAAGAACCTCGTCGAGGAAGTTTTGGACGGGTGAAATGAATTAGTCCAGTGATTTTAGAACTGATTTTGAAGTGCAGATAAATTGTTGATGAAGGCGTCTTACGATGTCAAGCTGTGGAGGGCAAATCGTCGCTTCAACAAGACTCGCGCCTGATGTTCTGTTACGCCTCCTACCGCTCAGGGTTGCTGACGCGACAGGCCGGACTTCGTCCGGGGGACAGCCGGGGGCGGCTGCCTCCACAGAGTCCATCTAGCGCCAGCGTTTTAGTGCTGGCCAGAGTTGGGTTAGGGTGCCGAACTTAGCGCCGCGGCAGATGAAGACATCAATTTGTTTTTCGAGCGCATAGGGATTGTCGGCGGATGTGCCGACGTATTCGACGTGGTCCCAGAGTTGCTCGAGGCGATCGCGATTGTCGTCGAGGACGATCATACAGTTACCAGAATAGCCGCGCGGTCCCCACAGGAACCACGTTTGATGTCCGCTGAGAGAGCGGGGCAGACCGTAGCGCCGGCCGAGGAAGTCGATGGCACCGGCCTGGCCGTAGTCTTGCGCGAAGATGCCGCAGGCTTCGTCTTTACGCTCATCGGGGGAAAGGCGATTCCATGTTAACGCGGTTTCGGCGACGATTTCTTCCCAGCCGAATTGATCGGCATACCACTGCGGCAGAGCGGCGCGGGCGTGGCTATGTTCCATCACGGGCAACTTCATGGGCAGAGTTTTCGTGTAGGCGATGACTTTGTCTGGGGAAAGAACAGGCACGGTCACGGGCGCCAGGTGGGCACCGCTGGCGAGCAGGACGATGACGATTACGGGCTTCAGCCAGCCGCGGCGGGAACGAGTGTTTTCCGGTGCGTCACCGTTCTTCCCTTCAATGGCAGATTCAATGACGACCGCGCCGGCAGCCAACAGCATGGGATAGACCGGAGCGAGATAGTAATTCTTGCCGTGAAGAATAAAGAAGACGGTGAAGCAAACCAGATAGCACCATCCGAGCGCGCGGTAAGGTTTGAGTCGGGAAGAAAAGAGTAGGGCGAGTAGTCCAGTGAGCCAGATGGGCGCGGTGATGGGGTCAAGAAGGAATGTCTGCTGGAGGAAGTATTGCGGCAGAGGCAGGATGACGTCGCGGCCTTCGGCGCGAATGTTGTGCATCAGTTCGAGAAAGGGCCAGTGGTAGTGGATGTTCCACAGCAGATTGGGGAGGAAGATCAGAAAGGCTGCGCTGCCGCCGATCCAGATCCACCGATTTAGGAAAACGCGGCGTTGAGCGGTGAGCAAAAGACCGACGACCATGCCGAATCCGAAGAGAGCGATGGAATACTTTTCCTGCAGCCCGATGCCGGCAACTACGCCGAACCAGAGCCAATAACGCGGACAACGCTTGACCGCGAGGATCGCGAAGTATACGCAGCCCATCCACAAATTGGGTTCGAGGCAGTTGGTACCGAGCAGGCTTCCATTGGAAAGATACTGTGGCGCGATGAGGATGGTGATAGCGCTTAGGAGGAGCGCGAAACGGCGTCCGCCGAATTCGCGGGCGAGGACGGCCGTTTGCACTGCGAGAAGAGAAGAAGCCAGCGCGGGGATGAAACGAATGCTCCGGAGAGAATCTCCGAGGACGGCGCGGCAGATGTGAATCAGGAACGGAATGAGTGGCGGCTGGTCGACGTATCCCCAGGCGAGGTGATCGCCGCAGGCAATGTAGTCGAATTCATCGCGAAAGTAGCCGTAGCGATTGTTGAAGTAGATGTGGAAGAGAAGGTTGGCGAGGGTGATGGCCCAGATGATCACCATGCCGAGCCGAGCAACGCTTTGTGGGGTCGAATGAGACTCGACCGAGATTTTTGTCGTGCTCGCCACCGGAGGACTAGGATACTAGATGAGTCGCTGGGATAGTCCGGGATTTTGAGCGTACGCTTGCGGTGGCAAGTTCAATGCGTTCTTGATTGGGTGTTTTCCTTTGTTATCGGGCCTCCTCCCAAGCTATTGGTGTGTCCACAACAGCCCGTGGGAATAATCCGTAATCGAATCTGTGTACGGACCTACAATCTCGCCGAAATCATTAATTCCCTCTGCGACATTCGCCTCGCCGCCGTATTGGAGGACAGTCAGCGAGGAGCCTCCCGACCACTCGAAGCCACATCGATGGGCCCCGTCCCCGCAAGCAGTGGAATTGTAGAATCCAACTAGTTCATCATTAGCATCGGTCCCCTTGGCCACCGTGTTGTCGCTGCCCCCAGGAGTGATATCAATAACTTCCCCGCCCCAGGTAATCGTATTACCGCTCAACGAGGGGATTGCAGATAGTTCAAAGTCGTCTTGATAGGGCTCGAAATAATAGATGCCCGTCAGCGTCGCTTGCCCGTTGATGCCATAGCCCTGCTTGTACTCGAAGTTTCCCCCGCCGCTGACCCCAAGCGGATAGAACTTTCCTCCGTAGTACATGAATGTTTGATATCCAAACGTGCTCGGCGAATAAGCCCATCCAACGATCTGTCCAGCATCGTTGGTGCCGAACAGATAAGTCGCTGTCGCAGTTTGTCCATTGTAGTTGTAGTCAATCTGCTTCGCGCTCCCGCTGGAGCTTAAGAGAAAGCCATGATATGCCCCATTCGAATCTTCAAAGTACCCGACGATCTGCCCGAGGTTGTTGATTCCCCAGGGCTGCACGTTCGTCGCTCCAAATACGTTGAGGGTGGTGCATGTGCCTCCTATATTCCGGAAGGCATAGTTGGGGCTGGTGAGAGAAGTCTGATAGGTCCCGATTATCGTCCCCATCTGCCCTGGTCCATTGATGATTGCACTGCCGTTCATGTCGTTCATCGCGGTCGGAATCGTGCCGACTGCGCCTGGGCAGTCGATCGGAGTAGAAGTGTACGTATACGGCTTTACGATGGCATTGGCGTTCGCGACCGGGGCGTTGTCAATGTCGTAGTCGATGCTCAGCGGAACGCCGCCCCAGTTTGCGTTTGGCGCGCTCTTGGGATTGGTATTAATCAGAAACTGGTGCATGCGCTGGCCGTCAGGCCAGAGATTCTCCTTTATTCCCTGATTCCAGATCGTGACCTGACCGTCAGCCTTCGCGATCCAGATCGCCGCTGGGGCCGGACTTACCAGCGAGATGTCGCTGGTAATAGGAGCGGGGTTTGCGTAGACGCCCGCACTGTAGCCACTGTAAAATCCAATCTCGCTCACAAATCCGTTCACGTATGCTTGGACTGCAAGGCTGCACGTGCTGTGGTCGGGCGTGTAGTTCTCGATGTCCAGGAAGATGATCCCCCGCAGTAATGCCAAGCAAGCTATCTTGCGCCACCGCCTGGTCGGCCTCCTCTGCGCCCTGGTCGCTGGCCGTTGCTTGCGTGGTGCTAATGTACTCTGTGATGTTGTTCGCCTTATCGCAAGTTGATTGCAGGCCAAACCAGATGGGTACTACCCCCCAAGCCTTGCCCCTCAATTGAGGAGACCCAGCCTGGACCGTTGTTCGATATAGGAATGGGATCGTTATGCCTGTTTGGTGATTTTGGGAGGTAGATGTATACGTCATAAGAACGGACTGGACGCCATCCACGCAGTCATCTGCGGAATCGTCGGCACGTTGTATCCGTCAAATCCGAGATGTGTGCTAATGGTGCTTGAAGCATCGGGGATCTTGGAAGCGCCGACCGTCAGCGAAAGTGACGTTCCGATGTGTGGCTGCAGCGCCCCCGCAGAACCCGGCGCCGGTTTGCCGGGGGTAACATCGACCCAAGTTTTGCCGGCGTCCCGGGTGGCGAGCAACCTGTCGGTTAGATTGGCCCAGCCCTGGTCGCCGTCAACGAAGCTTAGCTGAATGGCGGCACCCTGAGAGGAAACCTCGACCGTGTTGCTCGTGCGATTTTGGTTAGGCCCGAGCGTGTAGAGCGAAAGCTTTGTCGCTGCGATGCGGGGCTCACCTCCATTTCGGGGAGCCTTCACCTGCTCGCTGTGCGCTGCGATCAGAATAGAGCCCGCCAGGTCGGAAGAATAAATCTCGGGAAGCTTGGACAGAATCCGCTCCTCCTTCCAAGTCCTGCCGCCGTCGCCGGTCGCAGACAAGACGAGCGTTGACAAATCGGGCCCCATCAATGGGCCCACTGCATACCGGGCTAGCAAAAGCCCGCGATGCTCGTTTACAAAGACTGGCAGATCGATGCCGATCCCCGTATCAGGACCGACAATCGAAGGTTTGGGCAGCGAAACCTTTTGCCAAGAGTCCCCGGAGTCGTGAGTTACGAAGACTTCCTGGTCCTTCCCGCCCGCTATCCATCCGTCTGTCGGAGTCACAAAGATGAAGTGATCGGATGTCGGAGTATCCTTGGTCGGCGTCCATGTCTTGCCGCCGTCGACGGTTCGGAGCATCTCGCCCGCGCTGGGATTGGCGGAGTTGGTGGCAATATCCAATATCTCCCAGCCGTGTTGTGAGTCGACGAAGTCGAGCCAGCTTCGACCAGAAAAGCCGTAGCCGTCCTCGAGTTGCTCCCTGGAGAATGCGTGGGCAATCTTTTCTTGTGCGACCGACCAGGTCTCCCCGGCGTCGGCAGTAGAGGCAAGCGCAAAACAACGGTTGTCGGCCGCTATATCACGGTCGTCGGAGCAACTGAGCAGCGCCCAGCCCGTAGACACGTCGAGAAAGAAAACGGAGGAAAGAATCTGGTGCTTGTGATTCAGCTTCGGGGTGATGTCCTTCCAGCTTGCGCCGCCGTCAGCGGTCCGGAAGAGCTTGTTACGCGTTGCGGCCCAGCCCGTGTCAGCTGTCAACAATTTCATGGATTCAATTTGGCCCGCTTGCTGCGCTTGTGTGTCATGAAACAGACAGAGTGTCAGCAAAAGCGAAAGGAAGAGACTTAGTTGCCTTGTTTGCATGGAACCCTCCTGATTAAGAAATGCACGAAACCTGATGATCACACGAAGACCCAAGCTCGAAGGGCGTCGTTCAGTCATCTATGGGACGCCGCGAGGGAAGGGTGCGGCGACCGAACGCACCTAACTGTGCTCGGTGATGGATCTAGCGTCAACCTGACCAAGGCTGCGGTTATGAGATCGCGGACGGAGACTGCCCTGCCGGGCGTCGTGAAGAAGGCTTCCGGGCTTTGCCCGCCGGACAGCCGAGCGGGGCTGTTCCCGCATTTTCTTTTACATTCTCATGCGAATGCGGTCGTGCACCAAGGTAACGTTCCTTATTGATTGCCTATTCTTGGCGCTGACGGGCCTGTGGTAACGTTTGACTTACCGCATATTCAAAAGGTTTGAGTAAGGTTTTTCCTCAAAGTGTCTTCGCCGACTCGCAAACCGGGCATCCACGTCGCATGGACCACGGTCACCTACCGCAGTGTGGCCTTGATGGTCCTTGCCGGCGCAGTCGTGTTGTTGCTCGGAATGCGGTTCACCTTTCCGCAATTTACCGAGAATAGCATCAAGGCGGCAGACGGCGTGGCCAATAGGATTTTAGAGCGAGTGGCGGGGATGGCGCCGCCAACGGGCGGTGGCACGTCCACAGCGCAGCAAGCTCACTTTACCGCGCTCGATGGCACGGTGCGGGTAAAGAAGGGCAGCAGCAGCAGCTGGCTGGCGGCGGATTACAACGTCCCTTTAGATAAAGGTGATGTGGTCCAGACCGGATCGGAAGGCATGGCGAAGGTGGTGTTCAATGACGGCACCAGCTACACCGTGAAACAGGATTCGCTGATCGTGATTGAAGAAAATTCGGCGAACGATCAGCAGCAGACGAATGTGGCCGTGGCGGTGAGTACGGGTACGGTGGATCTTTCAACCGCAACTTACTCGCAAGGATCGAAGTCGCAAGTGATCGTGGATGGAGCGACGGCATCATTGGGTCCGGAATCGACGGCGCAGGTGCACAACGATCCCAAACTGGATCAGCACGAGATCCTGATGAAGAAGGGCGCTGGCGAAGTGACGCGCAAAGGGGAGACGGTACAGTTGGCGAACTGGGAAAAAGTCAGTTTCCAGGCGGCCGCGCCACACATGGAAAAGGCGAAAGGTACGGGTCCACCGACGCCGATTTCTCCTGCGAACATGGCTCCGATCTTTACGTCGGGTGAGACTACGAAGGATGTGGAATTTTCCTGGACGGCGATGGCGAATGCGGTGGGGTACCGGCTTCGTATATCGAGAAACCCTTACTTTTCTTCTACACTGGTAGATAAGAGAGTGAATACAGCGGACGTTACCGTTACGAGCCTGGGCGAAGGTGCGTACTACTGGGTGGTACAGTCGTACGAAGCGTCAGGAAAAGAGTCGGTAGAGAGCGAGAAAAATCGCTTCACGATTATTCCCAAGGGAAAACAGACGGAAGCGATCGATCTTGAACTGGATCCATTTATTCAGCACGGGCATGTGATTGAAGTAACCGGAAAGACCCAAATTGGCGCCCGGGTAATGGTGAACGGGCGGGAAGTGCCTATGATTACTACGGAAGGCACGTTCCATTACTTTACGCCGCCACTGGCCACGGGCGAAGCTGTGATCACAGTTACGGCGCAGACGTCCCAGGGCGGAGTGAACACGCAGCAAAAGAAAATCATCATTCAGTAAGCAGTAAGCCGGGTTCGCCCGGAAAATCGAACGGTTCGAATAGGCAAAACGAGAGAAGATTTCGTCATGTCAAGCAACGGCTTTCATTCATCGCGTTCCCACAACCTGAGGTCCTTATTCAGCCTGTTCTCGAGCGATCTGGCGATCGATCTGGGGACGGCCAACACGTTGGTGTATGCGCGCGGCAAGGGCATTGTGGTGAACGAGCCCTCGATTGTCGCCATCAACAAAAATACCGGCGAAGTGGAAGCCGTGGGCAAAGAGGCGAAAGAGATGCTGGGCCGCACGCCCGGCAACATCGTCGCCATCAAGCCTATGAAAGATGGCGTGATCGCCGACTTCAAAGTCACCGAGAAGATGTTGAACTATTTTATTCAAAAGGCGCACAACCGGAAAATGCTGGTGCATCCGCGGATTGTGATTGGAGTTCCTTCGGAAATCACTCAGGTGGAAAAGCGCGCGGTCATGGACTCGGCCTATCGCGCCAAGGCCAGTGAAGTACATCTGGTGGAGCAGGCCATGGTGGCGGCGATTGGGGCGGGACTGCCGATTACCGAGCCGAGCGGGAACATGGTGGTGGATATTGGCGGGGGCACCACAGATATCGCTGTAATTTCTTTGAGCGGCATCGTCTACTCGCGTTCGGTACGGATGGCCGGGAACCAGATGGATGAAGCCATCATGAATTATCTGAAACGGAAATATAATTTGCTGATAGGCGAGCGCACCGGCGAGCAAATCAAGATGGAAATTGGGTCGGCTCATCAGCTCGACAAGCCGATGACAATGGAGATCAAGGGACGAAACCTGATCGAGGGCGTACCAAAGACGATCACGGTGGACGATGGCGAGATTCGCGAGGCGCTCAGCGAGTGTGTATCAACCATCATGAATGCGATTCGTGTAGCCTTGGAGCGGACGCCGCCGGAGTTGTCTGCCGATATCAGTGATCGTGGCATTGTGCTTACCGGCGGAGGGGCGTTGTTGAAAAATCTGGACAAGCGCATTCGCGAGGAAACCGGGTTGCCGGTCTCTATTGCCGATGATCCGCTGTGCAGCGTGGTGCTGGGTACGGGCAAGATGCTCAGTGACTTCAAGCTGCTTAGAAAGATATCGATCGAGTAACGGATTTCAGTTTCGAGTACCGAGTACCCAGTACCGAGACATAGTGCGACGGCGATCGAGAGTTGAAAGCGAGTGTCGTGGCTCTCGCCAAGAAGTTATTTCAGTACCAGGTGCCAGGTACTAAGCATCGGGTAACTCGCAACTGACGTTATGGAATCCGTACTCGGCCGTTACCGCAATCTGACCATTCTGGTGGGAGTGTTATTTCTGCAGGTGCTGGGACTCGCGGTACAGGTCAAGCGCGGAGCGGATGCGGAGAACACCCGGCTCATCCGCATTTGGGCGGTGGATACAATCACTCCTTTCGAGCGCGTCCTGATCTGGGCGCAAAATGGCAGCAGCAACCTGTGGCACAACTATTTTTTTCTGCGCGGAGTGCGTGCGGAAAACCGGCAACTGAAGCAGCAAATCGAGCAAATGCGCCTCGAACAGGTGCGGCTGAGCGAAGATGCGGGGCAGGCTCACCGCTTGCAGCAGTTGCTGTCTTTTAAAGAGCAAGTCATTGCTAAGACCGTACCCGCGCAAGTGATTGGATCGAGTGGAAGCGATCTGTCGCGGTCCATTTATATCGATAAAGGTTCGAATGAAGGCATTGCGTCGGACATGGCTGTAATTACGGCGGGCGGGATCGTGGGGAAAGTGCTGCGCGTTTATCCGTCGACTTCGCTGGTGCTGATGATCAATGACCAGACGAGCGGTGTGGGCGCGATGCTCGAGAAGTCGCGGTTGCAGGGCGTCCTGAAGGGAACTCCTGAGGGAGCGGTAATCCTGGAACGGGTGATGAGTGACGAACAAGTCGTTCCCGGAGACACCGTGCTGAGCAGTGGAGGCGATCAGATTTTTCCCAAGGGGCTGCCGGTGGGCACAGTCACCAAAGTGAGTCCGGGCAGGGAAATGTTTTTGAACATTCAAGTGAAGCCTGCCGCTGATCTGAGCCGTCTGGAAGAAGTGCTCGTGGTTACCCAGAAGAAGGAGCAGGACGCAGTGGTCGACAGCGGGGTCCGGGTGCGGGCTGCCGATATTCTGGCGCAACGGTTGCCTTCGGTGCCGAACAAGCCCCCGGATATAGCGGTATCTGGATCCGCCACCTCGGAAAACAGTAAAGCTGCCGTACCGGGACCTGTCACCAGCCCAGCCGCGAAGCCCCTGAGTCCCACCGATAGTTCCGGGAAGCCCAAGGTTGTCCAACCAGCTGCGACGAGGCCGATGCCCAGCGTACCCGGCGGCGGCACCGTGGCTGCGCCCTCCGCCGCTGCAAATGCAGTCAATCCTGGCGGGGAGCACAGTGTACCGGTTGTAGGCCAAGCCACTCCGGGTCATTCTCAAAATGGGGATGCTCCAAAGAAAACCGCTCCGAAGGCAGCCTCCGGCGATCCGGGGTCGACTGTTTCTCCACGTCCAGGATCGAATCCCGCAGGTTCGCCGGTGACACCAGCAACGGCGCGGCCTAAACCTCCGGTCTCCGAGCCCAATCCGCAGCCGCCTGCAACGGATGATCCGCACTAGCGTGCCCATCACTTACACTTCGGGAGAGCAAATTGAGGTCTACCGGTTCAGCATCCCGGTAACGGTGGGAGTGCCTTTGCTGGCGCTATTTCTGCAGGCGTTCATCCCCAGGCGTTTTCCGTTCTTCTCCATCTTCGACCTGCCGTTGCTGGTAACAATTTTCTTTGCCATGGCGCGGCGGAATCCGATTTCCGGCCTCTTTACCGGAGCCGCCATTGGTCTGGCGCAGGATATGTTGGGAGCCTATCCGATCGGAATTTACGGCATTGCTAAGACGGTGGTGGGTTATGGGGCATCGTCACTAGGGGCGAAGTTAGACGTGGAAAATGCTGGCGCGCGGTTGCTGGTTACGCTGGGATTCTATCTGCTGCACGCGGCAGTCTATTTCACCGTGGCGCGCGGCATGGTTAATATGACGCTGAACTGGAGTTGGAGCCGTGGACTCTTAGCGGGCTTGGCAAACGCGGTTCTCGGCGTGGGACTGTATTTTCTGCTGGATAAGTTCAAGCAGAGAACGTAAAACCAGTTTCTCGGCTCTCCGTATGAGTAGGCCGTGACTTACGTTACTTTCGGTTTCTCCCGGATCAGCTCCCTAAGAGCTAGAATTGATTTACATCCCCTACAGATTCGAGCGGCCCGGACCGGGCATGGTTCGCGTATTAACTGAGAAGCGAGAACTGAGAACTGATGTTTAGCCGTGACGAAAAAGTATCGGCGATCCGCCTGACGGCGGCGCAGTACATGATCCTTGCCATCTTTCTTGTGTTGGCCTACGGGTTGTGGCGGCTGCAGGTGATGGAGGGCGGTAAGTATGCGTCGGCGGCGGAAAAAAACCGCATCCGCAACGTGCCGATTCTCGCGCCTCGTGGCAAGATTCTGGACCGCGAAGGACGCATCATCGTCGACAACTATCCGTCGTTTTCCGCTTTGCTGCTGCGCGATTCCTCCCGTGACCTCAACGCTGACGCGGAGATGATTGCGCAAGGACTGCATCTGGATCCGAATGAAGTGCGGACGCGTATCCACCATTTCGCTTCCATGCCGCAATATCAGCCGATCTTTCTGAAAGAAGACATCACTCAGGACGAACAGGCCTTTATCGAAGCGCATCGCAACGAGTTGCCCGAACTGGATACCATCAGGGCGGATCGGCGCTTGTATCCGCGCAAGGGATTTATGGCGCACCTGATCGGCTATGTGGGCGAAGTGACGGAAGACATGCTGAACCAGGCGCAGTTCGAGCTTTATAACCCGGGCGACGTGGTCGGAGTATCCGGCGTGGAGCGGCAGTATAACAACGCCCTGATGGGAAAGAACGGAGCGCGGCAGGAGTTGGTGAACAGTCACGGACGCGAAGTGGGCCTGCTGGGTGAAACCGACGCGGTGCCCGGAAAACAGTTGAAACTCACAATCGATATTGACTTGCAGATCGCGGCCGAGGAAGCGTTGGAAGGGAAAAACGGCGCCATTGTGGCCATGGATCCTCATACCGGTGAGATCCTCGCGATGGTGAGCCGTCCTACCTTCGATCCTAATGATTTTGCGGTGCGGGTCTCGCGAGATGAATGGAACAAACTGGTCACCGATCCCGATAAACCGCTGCTCAATAAGGCGATTCAAGCGCAGCTGGCGCCGGGATCGACTTTCAAGATCATCATGTCGGTGGCGGGTTGGCAGGAAGGCATTGCCCAGGACCTGCACGTGAACTGCACCGGCGGCGCGGAGTTTTACGGGCGGCGGTTTGGTTGCTGGGTAAAGGGCGGACACGGCCCCGTAAGTTTGGAGAAGGCTATCTACCAGTCTTGCGATGTCTTCTTCTACACGCTGGCGGAAAAGTTAGGCATCGACCGCATTGCCAGGTACGCCACCGCGTTCGGCTTGGGACAGAAAACGGGAATTGACCTTCCTAATGAGGTTACGGGCGTGATGCCCTCGGAAGAATGGAAGATCAGGAACTTTAAACAGAAATGGTTTGCCGGAGAAACTATTTCGGTCGGCATCGGCCAGGGTGCGGTGGCGATCACTCCGGTGCAATTGCTCCGAGCAATTTCGGCGATTTCGATGGGCGGGCGCATGGTTGTGCCCCACGTGGTCGATCCGCAAGAGCTCCCCAGCGGATACGTCGAGACCAGTCACGTTTCTGAAACGAAGAGCGTTCCTATCGATCCGAACGGTTGGACCTTTATTACTGATGCAATGTCGCGGGTTCTGCTGCCGGAAGGGACGGCTCCCTCGGCGCATATTCCGGGAATTGATATAGCCGGCAAGACAGGATCGGCACAGATTGTCTCACTGGCTACGCGGGCGAAGTTCAAGAACAGTGAAGCGCTGGCTCAGAATGGATGGTTCGTGGGATTCACGCCACGACGTAATCCCGACGTTGTTGTCTGCGTGCTGTTCGAAGGCGGAGAGCACGGAAGGTTGGCGGCTCGTGTAGCGACACAAGTGCTGAAGGCCTACGTCGACAAGCAGCGCCGCTTGCCCAACAAGATGGTGGAGAAGCCGAACAGTGACGGCAAGGTCGATATGGGCGCACTCTGGACAGCGCCCGAGGGCGACAAGTTAGAGGGCGGAAGGTTCTCCGTGGAGTTGCCGAGAAAGCCCGCCGTGGTGGCGACTGCTGCTCCGGGGATGTTGCTGGCGAACTAGGAGTGTGGACGATGCGAGGGCGGGACGCTCCGTCGCGACAGCCGGCAGGATGCCGGCGCTACAACCCTGAAAGCCGAAAACTATAGTCTGAGCTAAGAGCCAGAAGCCAGGAGCTAGAAGCTAGAAGCTGTTCTTATGTCACGTTACGTTTCATTTCGCGATTTTGACTGGCTGCTGCTGATCTTTGTGTTGATGATCTGCGGGCTGGGGGTGATGGAGATCCGCAGCGCCACCATGCACACTAAGTTTGCCGGGTCGCACATCAAGCAAATGTACTGGGTCTTGGCGGGTGTGGGGATGATGTTTCTGATCAGCCTCGTCAATTACCAGGCGCTGCTGGATCGGATTCATTGGTTTTACATTGCGGCGGTCGCCTCGCTTATGGCGGTGACGATCTTTGGACAGAAGTACCTCGGCGCGAAGCGCTGGATCAAGATGCCCGGCGGCAATCACTTTCAGCCCTCCGAATGGGTGAAGCTGATTCTGATATTGGCGATGGCGAAATTCTTTGCCGATTTGCGGCATCGCGATCTTTCCTGGCCGGACTTTATGAAAGCCGGAGCCATCGTCGTGATTCCAATGTTGCTGGTCTTGAAGCAACCTGACTTGGGCACGGCTCTCACTTATATTCCCATCGCAATCATGGGAGTTTTTCTGGGCGGAATGCACTGGAGGCAAGGGTTGCTGGTGGCTGTGCTCGCCGGGATCGCCGTAGGAGCTGTATTCTTTGTCCCCCGCGTTCACGTTCTGAAGACTTATCAAAAGCAGCGGCTAACGAGTTTTCTACAGCCGGAAGACGATCCGCAGGGGTCGGGGTACCAAGTTGAGCAATCCAAGATTGCGGTGGGATCTGGAGGGTTGTGGGGCGGAAAAGGCTCCCAAACGCACGGTGCTTTCCTACCTGTTCCCCAAACGGATTTTATTTTTGCCGCATTTTCCGAGGAACATGGATTCGTGGGCGCGCTGGGGGTTCTGCTGCTATACTTCATTGTGCTGATGCGTTTGACGCAGAACGCGCAAACAGCGCCCGACCG
>OBLW0100002650.1_pt1 | contig 14379 bp, 25 predicted proteins | sample 1520161 | NCBI WGS metagenome assembly OBLW01 (sample SAMEA3539309, study PRJEB22396) | soil metagenome | biome: tundra; feature: field; material: soil | place: USA | collected 2010-05 | depth 0.15 m
GCTGGCTCGCCGCAAATCGGATTGCCGTCGAGCGTTTCAGGCGTACCGGGATGCTTTGGAGGAGCAGAAGTTGCCGTATCATAAGCCCAAGGCGGTCTGGTTCTACGACAAAAACTTCTGGGGCCGCAAGTCCAAAGCGCCCTACCGTTGGACCGGAAAGAAGTGGTTCGGCTGTGTCCCTTGGGTACAGTTCGTGGGCTATCAGGTGCGCTACGACGGACTGGTGCGGATCAAAAAGGACTCATTCAACAAACACCTGCTCCGGCCCCGCGAGACAACCGACAAAGTAAAATTCGGATTGCTGCGCTGGAGTCGCACCTTTCCAAAGCCATATGACCCGCCATCCATCCTTGCGAAGAAGGAGCAGGCCATTCTCTCGCTTCGCTAGAAACTCACTTGCATGGGAGTGGGTCGGGTCAACCCGCTGCGTCGAACGGATGGTCCGCTACCGATGTGCTGGGCCAATGGATATAGGAAACTGCATCGAAAACCGATAGTGCCTACATTCCTGAAACGATTCGACCGAGAACGAGCGCGCCAGGTAATCCGCCTCAAACGCGCTGGGATTGTCTATGGGCCAGGAAGGCGTTCTCGACAATCAGGGAGAGGGGGCAGACGGGAGCCTATGGGGTTTCCTTACAGTTACACGGCACAATTTGAAAACGCGGGTGGAGTGCGGCTGATCCAGAATCCCTATCGAGCTTCTTCCGCCCTCGCAAGATTGGTCGCCTGGATGTTCACGCTCTGGAAGGATCGCTACACCGCATTGGAAAGAATTCGACGGAAGCTGGTCATGTGGCTCCGTCGGGTGGTCACCAGGAATTGAGATTTCCACGGCGCCTACCACCCGATGCGCGCCGGGGAACAACAAACAACTCGGGCATCATGGTACGAAACGAATAACATAAAATGAATAAGAAGCGTAAACAAACAACAACCACGCCTTCAATGGCAACATCAACGCCGCCAAAGGAAGCAGGCACACCGCAATCCAGCACACCTCCTCCCGCCGTGCCCAACATCGCGGAGCCTAAACAACAGGAAGCCGCTGGACCCGCAACAATAGAGGCAACCCCTAGTTCGCTGATGGTGAAGGCGACGACACACATCAACGCTACGGTTGAAACCAAGGCAGATGGGGCTACCGAGGATGACGCCTGGGTATATTTCACCGTTGAGGCAAGTCTGTACAGCGAGGGATTTCAATTTGAGTTCTTCGGGTCGAGCTTGACTGACGCATTTCCGATTCGCATAGCCGACGATGAAAAGAGCGTGGCGCAGGTCGGCGGCATGTTCCCTTAAGTCCCGCAGTATATTATCGGCCATGATTTGGTTTCGATTTCGCTCCATTCGATCCACATCGAACCTCTTCAAATCGGCGGGCGTTTTGATCTCCTTCCAGGGGTACGGCATATCCGCAAGCACAATGCGCAGTCTGCGTTCCTTTGGCACTCCTTGGTTAACCTCCCAAACCGTTTTGAAAAACTCGAGTTCCGCCTGGTCCGGCCATCCGGTTGTTTGCATGTCTCGCAGCATCTGCACCACCAGTTGCGTGTCTCCGTCGGCGCCGCCAGAAACTGTTCGACCAGGCCCTGGTCGTTACTGGGCAATTTCATGTAGATAACCCCAACTCGCTCCGCAAAGGCTTTATCCCGCACCAACGAGGAATTGAAGGCCCAATAACGTGGACGGTTATGGACCTCACCCATGATCACCACCTGACGGTCAGCTAGGGCTTGCAGCAGAAACGTCTTGGGCTCGGCCCCTTCGCGGCGCAAGAACTCGACAAACGGGCGCAAATGCTCCTCGGGATTGGTGATCAGCGGACCAGAGGAGGGTGTCGCTTGGACTGCTTCACGGGCGGACGGTGTCCCAGCGGCATGTCCCGACGGCACGGCTTCAGAAGGGAAGCTCGGGATTGGCCCCAGCATCAAAGCTAGGGCCGAGAGTAAGGTTACGGCGGGTTTCATGGTGAATTTAGGGGCCTTCCGGGCGGCTTGGATAGAAAGTAATGCTCATGGTCTCGCCCAACGATAGAGGTCAGCGATGGGCGCCTTCCCAAGCATCCGACTTCCACTGACGGCCGCGGCGCTCATTCGCTGCACCTCCTGGTTGGGCCGGGTTCAGGGTGAACGACCCTCCAACCCGACTCTTTGCTTGAGTTCCTTTGCGATGCGGTGCGGAGCCAGTTCGTTCTTGAGGAATAGCCGGTGTTTGATCTTCCTGCGGGATTCGCGGGATAGCCGGCTCAGTAGCTCGATGTGGATTGACCGCTGGCAGACCAGCTCGGCACGCAGCATGGCCAGCTCCTCTAAGACTACGTGCGCGAAGCGCACGGCTAACATTGGATCTTCTTTCATAAGTTTAAGCTCGGGGCCGGACCTTGTAGCCTTGGCCTGGCAGGCGCCTGCCTAGGCCGCACTGATGCGATTGTCGCAGTCAGCGGCGTATCCGACCCCGAGCGAATTCCTGCCCAACGATCAAGCTCAGACACCGCCGACATGAATGCCGCCCTCTCAAAAAAGACGCCCGTCGGCGGTTGTCTGAAGCGCATGGTTCGGAGGTACCGGATCATCCGCAAAACTCCCACGCACGTCTATGTGCGCTGGCAAGAGAAACGCGGGCGGTCTGACTGGGCCACTCGCAGCCGCAAGCTAACGCACGCTCAAGTTGTTCAGCAATACTCGTATGAACCTCCGAACTATGATTATGCGACGGCCAGCCGTTTATCCAGGATCGGGCCTTCCACCTTCCTCTCGGGTGTAAGTTATTGATTACCAGCCTCATTCGCGTTGACCTCCAGCCGTCCGGTTTGTATATCAGCAGCCGACATCTTCCCATCTTTTCGTGCGTAAGTTGCTCATTATCAACGACGCTGGTCCGAAGAATACGATGGCGTGTTCATTTCCTGCAAGCTCTTAATTTAGCTCACCCTTGGCGTTACAGGAGCTTTCATTGAAGGCTGCTGGTGTGCGGAGCCTGGGCTGATCCTGAGCAGCGCGAGTCAGGAGGCCAGGTTGATGAGGCGACTCACTTCCGGCGCATGATTCTGTAGGCGGCGAAGGAGAGCACGATGAGGTTGAGTGTCACCAGAACGGCCAAGATCTGCCCGATTGAGATTGCCGCCAACATTTCACCTTGCGTTACCCGTAAGATAGCACAACTCCACATGGTGATCCCTTGTGGGCGAACGTGAAAGGCGACGATGGCAGGATGACGCTGCAAGGCCATTATCCTGTCATCCTGGCCTGCAACGGAAAGCCTCGAATTCACCTGGATTCTGATACCGATGCCTGGCTAAGAAGGTTGGTAGTGCTGTCGTTGAAGACCCCCACCCATGAGCAGCACTTTGGAAAGATGGCTGAACTGATTCTGAAAACTGAATCTGCTGGCATCGCGAATTGGCTGCTGAAAGGCCGTGCGAAGCTGGCGAAAGACAAACTCCAACTGACCCAAACCCCAGACCAGAAAGCCCGAGCAGCCACATTACTGCTGGCGTCCGATAGTCCAAGTGCCTTCGTCCGTTCGTGCCTGATTAAGAAGAGGATGGGGAGTTGGGGGTGGTTGTCCTGTATGAGCATTATCAAAATTGGTGCCGATTGAACCGCCTGCGCTCATTCCCATCCAAACCGTTCAGCCGCATAGCCAAAGAGGAAATTGAGATCACCTGAGGACTCAAACTTCGCCATGATCTTCCTGGTGAAAATGGCAAGGCAAAGAGAGGGTGGAAAGGACTGGGGCTGGTGGAGAATGGTAATCGGAAGAATCTGAAAAACGAGTCCACGGAGTCCGCAGCTTGAATCAGACGACCCGGAATTCGTGCTCCCTGGTACTTGTGAGGCCTTTGGATGGCCTGGACCACCTCGACGTACCGGCCAAGGGTTAGCACGCCTCAAAAGCTCGTTGGGGAGCAGGAAACGGTAGACTGATCGAATATCTCGGCAGCATGGAGATGAGGTATCCTCAGCCCCAGCTCGCTGCACAAACGCTCGATAGAACCACGCTGATCGTCCGTCACCGGCAGGGTCAAGGAACAGATACGGTCTGGACACCAAATTCGTCAGCGAAAGCAGATTCATCCAGTTGGTGCCCGCTAATCGGGTGGCGTATTGCACGACGAAGTTGCTGCTCAACATGCCATCCAGATTCAGCAGCGGATATGGCCCCTTTCCCGTTTGCGGGGGTCATGCTGAGAAAAGTTGCCGAAACTGGGAACCTTTACGGAGATAGGGGTGCTTTCTATCTCTGGAATTCCCCACCTACGCCGGGACACAAGTTCACAGCAGATCGTACGGGGTCAGGATACCCAGAAGCTCGCCCTTGTTCTGCCGCAGAACCAGAACAGGCTGACCATCCCAACTTGCCAGAACATCTCTGACCGCGTCGGTCGCTCCGAAGGTCCGAGCTTCAGGGAGTGTGAATCCGTTCCGCTTCGCCTCCTTCAGTGATTGGACAAGCAGATCCTTCAATGCCACTCCGCTTGGGCTGCACCTCAAGTATTGGGCCAACACCTTGTCGGGAACCAGTTCCCAGAGTGGTTTGCCATCACGCATCGACTTGAGAGGGAGGCAAGAGAACGAGCTTGCAAGCATGATCTGTCGAATAAAACTCAGCGGCTGCCACATTTCTGCGCAGATGACGTTCCTGACCATGAAGTCGCTAACTTTGTCGTAACCATTCATAAGAGCATCCTCCAGTATCACGGCCAACTCGACAGCGTGCGCCGTCGCGTATCGGGCCGCCGCGCCCCCGTGCATTGCATCGTTTCGAGCTTGCCTGACACGGTCATAGAGTATCGGGAACGGAATATGCAGTTCCCGAAAGGCATCTGGGACAGCGTGAAACAGCGGCGACTGGCTTGCCAGCCCAACGATGTACTTCTCGTATTTTCCGAGGCTGCCTTGCTCCTTCCTCAGATAGCATCCCAGCCGCTCCAAGACAAAGACGATCTCCCCGAACGCTTCGGAATCAGCCTGGGCTTTGAGTCTTCCTCGCGCAGTTGATCGCGAAAGCTTAGCGCGACTTCCTTGCTGATTTCGAGACTTCTTGGCATAGGCGGTCCTTGTCTTCAATAGACCAGCACCAGCACAGCGGCCTGTTCAGCGGATTTTACCGCATCCTCGAACTTCCTGTCCTTGTTGTTCGCCTCTTTAAGCTTGGCGGAAACCTCTGGCACCGATTCGAGGAAGCTGAGCAGGAAGCTGCTCTTTACGGCGTAGTTCACGTTCTCGGGCAGCGCCCCGCTGGTCGCTACGGCTGCTGCCGCATTAAGCTTCGCCGAAACCACGCCGACCACGTTGCCGCGCTCCTCCACTAGTGCGCCGCCTGAATTGCCGGGCTGGACCGGCACGCTTATCTGGAAATATTTTGGGTCATCCTGCGCTCCAGAGAGCGCGGCAATTTCACCTTTGGCCAACTTGGGAGCGAACCCCTGCAAACCGGGGTTGGGGAAACCGACCGTGGCCACGGTGCCGCCCATCCTCACAGTGCGGCTCGCGGCCACTGGCAACGGGCAAAACTTGCCCTCCGCCTTGAGCAAGGCGATGTTATTTGCCACGTCGGTCTTCATTACTTTAGCGGAGAGTAATCCAGCCGCAGTGACCAACCGCACCTGCGCCCCGTTCCCTGCTACATGCTCATTGGTAATGAGATACCCATCCTCCGTGATGAAGAATCCAGTACCGGAAGATTCTGGGCGTGTCTGCACAATGCTCGCGGCTGAACTGTCGGCCCCAGCGGTGGGAACCTCACGCGGCTTAAATGTACGTGCCAGTTCTTGGCCCTCCGCAATTTGCTTCCGTGTCATCACGTTCTCCAGTATGGTCGTGTTTCGTTTTGATTCGTTGCTGCCCCGCGCTGCCGCCAGGAGTGCCCACTTGTAAGCCTCGACATAATCCTTCGCTACGCCTTGGCCCATGAGGTAGCAGAAGCCCAGAGCGTGCTGAGCAGCCGCGTAATTCTGATTGGCGGCTTTGCGATACCACTTCACCGCCTCCACTTCGTCCTTTTCCACGCCTTGGCCGTTGCCGTAGCGGATTCCCAGAGAGTGCTGAGCAGCCGCGTAATTCTGCTCGGCAGCTTTGCGAAACCACTTCACCGCCTCCACATAATCCTGCGCCACGCCGAGACGGCCAAGAACGAACGCTTTGCCCAAATCGAACTGGGATTGAGCATCACCCTTTTCTGCCTTGGCGCGGACATCAGCCAACAGCTTGCGGTCAGCCTCACTTTGCTGGGCAGGAGATTGAAAAGCAGCACCGGCAAGCAAGAAAAGCAGAAACGACCTCAGCAACTTCGCCTTCATCATTTCCACTGGCGACTGCGGCCTGTTGTCGTGGTGCAGGTGGCAAAAGGATTTGTGGCGCACCCAGTAATGCAGCCGCCGAAGGCCGATGAACGATGATAATCTTAGTTTCATTGTGGCTCCGTTCTCAGTAATCGTCAGATTCGCCCTGACCCTCACTCGTCTTTAGCAGATAATGGGCCAATTGGGGGCTTGCGTTAGTCGGCCACGTTCGGAGCTACAGATTTGCACCGAACCCCTTCTGAGCAACTTTTCGCGGGTACCAAGAGATTTGTGGTGGGGAGAAGCCGCAGCAGTACAAAGCCATGAATCCAAAAAATGGACACGCCCACTGCCCATGCGGTACAGCACGAGCCGCGAGCCGGTTTCGCTCTTGTAGCTGGTGACCACGCGCTTGGAGTTGGGCTGCCCTTGTGGGCCAAGAAGGTGCGGTGCCTGCTCTGTGCGCCCCTAGAATGCCCAGTGCTGTTTCAGGCTGAACAGATTCCACTGCTCGCGCTTTAGCTCGCCTTCCCAGACGACGACCGTTGGCTTCGGGGCGACCGGTGGCACAGGCGGTGTCACAGGAGGCGTGCCGGGCGTTAATGGCGGCTGCGTTGGCGGTAGGACCGGCGGCACCGTGGGCGGCGGCGGTGTGCCCAGCTTCAGCGCCTTCGCCTTGGCGGCGGCCAGGAGATACGTGTCGTAATCGTACGTGATGTCGGCAGCCTCGACGGCCTCTTTGAACCAGACCCGGTCGAAGCAGTTCGCGTCTTTGCCGGCGGCCTCCACAGACCGTCTTGTTCTTTGCTGAACGGGATTTGGTTAGTGCTGCGCTGGAGTCAAGCGCCTGGAATTCGATACCCCTCCTGCCTCACTCCCCTTCCTGCTGGTATGATTTCAGGGTAACGGCCTAGCCAAAAGCCAGTCCGCCCCACCCCCAGCCCTTTTTGAAGGTGCTGAGGGTTTTCTCGTTTAACCCCCCAATCCCCAAATACTTATGTCCCCTCAAGCAGGATTTTTACTCCAAACCCAAGTTCTCCCTCGTCTCATCTCCGCCATCCCCCAAGCCGTCTCCTTCATCGGTTCAGAGGATGCCCAGGAGCTGATTCAGGACGGCACTTTGATAGCAGCCCAAATGATCCACAACGCAGAACAGGCAGGCAAAAAAGTCGTTCGAAATCCTGGTGCTGGTCGAAGAGGTGCCAGAAAGATCAGGACCATCAGCGCAGGAAACGTGGCCTTCTACACGATCCAGAAGTTGAAGTGCGGCAGAAGGTCCACCGGTTCAAGCACGGTCGATGTGTATGGCTCAGGTACGCAGATCAACGGCACAACCAGATTGACTTCCCTGGATGAAGCTGCGCCGATGACCGGTGTTGATGACGTTGGCGAGCCTTTATTGCTTCATGACGTGCTCTCCCGTGATGAAGAAGATCCCGCCACCAAAGCAGCCAGACGCATTGATTGGCAAACCCTAATGGCCGCTTTGTCAGCAAGAGATCAAGCCATAATCAACTGCCTGGTCGAAGGCAAACCTCTGGCATCACTAGCTCGCAGACGGCACCTGAACAACTCGACGCTGCTGTATCACAAGGAGCGTCTGGCCTTGAAGATCCAGAATTACATGGGCAGCGACATCCTCATCCAAATTCGCCGCAAGCCAAACTGGAAGGATAGCCTCGATGCCTCCCGCGAACGTTTGGCCGGTCGAGAGGAACGGAGGCACCTCTAATTGGCGACCACACACGCCCCTGCACCTGCCTCTTCTTCTGCGGCTGTCAAAGGCTGTGCGAGGAGAGGCGGGTGGGGAGATTGGTGCAGTTGGCGGGTTGAGTTTTAGCTATAATGACAGGGCCGGTGTCCCGAAATATGGTGTCCCTCATTTGCCATACCATCGTGGTGGGCCTCGGGGGATTACCGATTTGTTCACAATCTTTCGCACCGTCGGATTAGTCCATCCACGGTCATCGAAGACCCACCGCGTACCAGAATCATCTGTATGGGGCACTGGATAGACCAGCATGGACTTGACTGACGGTTCAGGAAGAGGCGGGTGTTCCGGGTGAGCCAAGCTGTAAAACCCAGCAGATTTGCCGATTTTGACGATTGTCGCATTGCCGGCTTGCGCCACGACCTGAGCCATCAGCGTCAGTGGCAATAACAGCAATGCAAACGAACCAACAATTGTTAGCATCTTTTATTGGTAACATTGGTTCACGCCAGCTTGCTGTCGTATGCCTTTGGCCTTAGCCGCGGTACCCCCGACGACCAAGCTCAAGAAGCTCACGGTGCATGTCCAGGGTCGTATCATATCGGCATGGCAAAGGCGCAACACCCTTACCTCAGAGCATCGCGCCTGGCCAAAACAACAGACAATTAAGGTTACGCCCTCCCAGCAGCTTTGGCTTTGGCCCATCTCGCCTTTTGAGCTGCCCGGATGTTTGCCAAGCCAGCCGCGCTCATCTTCTTCCTGGCTTTCTTTACGGGTTTGGCTGCCAGACCCTTACCCTGCGCAGCCATTCTCTTTGCAACCCCGGCACGAATGTTGGCTAATCCCTGAGCGCTCATCTTCCGTTTCTTGGGCTTCTTGGCAGGTTCAGCTTCTGGCGCTGTCCCTTTGATCTTCGCCCATCTTGCGATTTGAGCTGCTCGCATCCTGGCCCTACCGGCGGCGCTGAACTTGTACTTCCTGGGTGCTTCACTCGTTTGGGCAGTAGTGGATACATCGCCGCCTCCCAGGATTTCAGTCAGTTCACTTTGCAGCGACTGGATCTTCTCCTGGATGTCGGCTGCTTTACGGAGTTGTGCTGGTGTAATATTGATCATGATGGGAGAAGTGTGGATGGATTTGGTGTAGAGGTCAAGTAGCTGCTGTCTAATCAGAGTTGAATTCGAGCCTGGAATCTATGAACATCACCGACCGAGTTCTTGAGCCGTAGACTTTCATTCTTTACTGGTTGTCTGTTTGAACTGGCCTTGCTGGTCTTTGCCTTCATGTGGGGCTGGCTTTTTCATCGGCCGGCTCTCCTGGACCTTCGTTGGAGCTTGAAGGCAGCCCTGATTGGGATTGTAGCCGCCATTCCTCCCTTCGTGTTCTTTCTCTGGACCCTCAATTCCGGCCTACACGTATTCTCCCGGCACCAACAATTGATGGAATCTTTGCTTCGACCTCTCTTTGGTAATTGGTCCGTCCTGCAGTTGTTGGTCATATCGGTCATCGCTGGCATTTCTGAGGAGGCGTTCTTTCGTGGGGCAATTCAAGGAAGCCTTGCAGATCGTGTGAATGTGATCCTGGCTGTGGTCTTGGCCTCTGCGTTGTTTGGAGCCTTTCATCTGCTCTCCTGGACCTACGCGATCATCGCAGCGTCCATTGGGACGTATCTGGGGCTGCTGTGGATTTGGACGGGAAAACTGATGACCCCGATAATCACCCATGCCGTATATGACTTTGCTGCGTTGGTTTATTTCTTCAGGTTTCGTCGGCCTGATTGATGTTTGCTTGGTTCTTTGCCGAAATCTGATAAGAACTGCAAAATCAATTCCTGGAAGCACCTTCCATCAATCGCGCCTTATTGGTCTTCAAATACGACTCCATAGTTGCATGGACCGTCGTCTGAGTTCTCCGCATTTGTCCGAGTTTTCTCATCATCCTGTAGTCGACGAGGCTCTTGCCAATATCTGTAATCTGAATGTAACTGTGTTTCGTCTTCCAGAGCTGACCTTTGGCCAAAGCTGGTGAGGAGGTCTTCCTATTATGTGCCGTTGTGGTTCGCATTAAATAGTATGGCGCAGTTTGGTCATCCTGGCAAATCGACATACCCACTCAACGCAGCCTTCAACTTGTCAATCAAAGCCGGTTCCATGAAACGGTAAACATCGGGGATTCGGAGGCAGAGCACCGTCTTTCCATCTAGCAGCCTGTCGAAATACCCACGTTTTTGAAATGCGCATAGTGCTTCTATTGGGAAATTCGCATGCTCTTCTTGCGAGAGCGCACTATTTCAACAGGCTGCTAGGGCCTCGCTGAATTTCTCCCTCAATATTCGCCCGTGCTTCTTCTCCATGACGAAGATGATATCCGCCCAACCGATATGGCCCTTGTTCACCCGGATTCTCGCGCCTGGTTCTGTTGCTGCTGACCTGACTTCATAACCCGGAAAACCGCGGTACATGGTCTCCGCAGTCAAACTTCGGAACCGGTTTTGGCTGCAAATGAAGAGGAGCTTCTGGGGTTGGTTCATGGCGTCATTGTTTCACGGTTGCCGGCAAGGTTTTCTGCTGCTCGACTTCCACGCCTTCAAACCTTTCCATCACCTGCTGTTGAAACCATCGGAATGGGGGCCGGCGCTTGGAATAGAACAGATGGCTTGACCGACTTCGATGATAATCCGACGAGCCAAAGCGAAGAATGGGCACACGAAAACCAGCGGCATCCTCCAATAACTCAGCCCATCGATGTTCCAGTTTCCTGTTAGCCGTAGTGAGCCAAACCCCGACGGGAGTGGCGACCTGGAGAAGATAATCAATATGCCAGTGGGGTTCGGCCGTTGATTCCAGGTGATGGCCAATACGAGCACGGAGACCGCCAGAACCAAACGCACTGCCCACATAGGCATAAAAGCCGGGGATAATGTCGAATTCTCCCAAACTGCCGATTCCCAACCGTTTCATCTGGGACACTTGGACGACCAGGATGTAGGTGCCGTTGTCTTCGGGCAGGTCCACCAGCAAAACGGGTTGGGCTCTTGAATGCACCTTCAGCTTATTGAGATAGATCGGGGCTGGCATCGAGCTTGAATCTGACCCGGAAGGCACCAGATTCATACGTTGTCGATACGATTCGAAAACGACCGATCTCCTTTGTCGTGTGGACGTGATTGCCGCTACAGGGGCAGGCATCGTAATCGCCAATGTGGACAATTCGAATCGTCTCACCGGCGCTTTCAGGTAGGCGGGCCAGTTCATAAACCTGCTCCGCCTAGCTTCGAAGAAGAAACTCCTCCCACACGGAGAGATTTCGAGCGATCACCTCGTTTACCCGTGCTTCAACCTGCTTGGCCTCTTCGGTGGTCAAATCACGAGCGTAGTGATAATCCGCCTTGGATTTCTTCTTCTCAAGGTGGGTGGTGAATGGCCTCGCACACCTGAACATCACCCTCAACGTCGCGGTGAGAATGTGTTCCACAGAATGCATCCGAGGGTCAACCTCCTTCTTGGGCACCGCAGTTCCCTCTCTGGCGTCAGGGCTCGGGGACAGCGCCTGCGGACTGGGGCCGTTTCTTCCACTTCCGTCGCCTTCGGGTAATCTCCGCGTAATACAGGTCGTTGACGGCGGTGTATTAGCTAACCCTGGCTCCGGTGTAATGTTTTCTGGACTCATATTTGCAAATCAACTGGGCGTGCAAATGCAAGCCGACATACAGGAAAAAGACAAAGGCATTGGGTTTAGGCGAGGATATACATCGTGGCAAGTAGAACGCTTGATCTTTCTCAAGGTAACTCTTTCAGACGAAGCTATGACCGCTATATCTCGTGGAAAGACTGTGTTTATATTAGCGCTAGCAATGGAGTGTGGTACTTATAGATACATGGACACGAATGGTGTTCCTCGCGTTCTTAAAGCATATGATGTCGGCATACCTTGCGATCCGGCGACTCTCGATAATGACGGACACCCAAATGTGTTGAACGGGGTAATCGCTGCAGACATATTTCTGTAGCCGCGTATTCAATCGTTCCGGTAGCTGGCTTTAAGGGCGAATAGAGGGGTGGTGTTTGGTCATTGTGAAGAACCAGATCAATGCAATAACCAGCATGTTAGGTCGCAGAGCCAGCACTTGATGAGGCCAGGAGATTTATGAGGTCGATATTCCTGAGTTCTGGAGGGCGGAATCTGTGAGGCGGTGGTGATCGTGAGAATTGAAGGCACCGGCGGGGTGAGACGATCAGAGGTCAGGTCTTGTTGCAGGAGGCCAGGTGGATGGAGCGGTTCAGGGCGAGCGGTGGTGAGCGTCCGGATGAAAGCCAGCGCCAGTTAGAAATGCAACTCCTTTTGGCATTAAGGGGGCAGGCTAACCCCTCTCCCCCTTCATCAATCGGTGCCTTTGGCGGTATAATGAATTGAACTCGGTTCATTCGTTAAGGACCACAAATCGAAGAGGGGTTATGGCCAGATCAACGCACTACACCCCTCCCCTGTCCCGCTTCATTGTCTGCGCCCTTTACCACGAGGCTAGGCAACGCCGAATTCCCATGACCCAACTCGTCAATGATTTGATCGAGTTGGCGTTAAAGGAAACCTCGGGCTCGAAAGAGGCTCAGGCACAGGAAGCAATGCTGGTGGGGGAGGGGGTCAAGGAATACCAGACGAAATAGCGACCACAGCAAACCACATCACCGGGGCTCATTCTTCACCGACTGAGCCCTGTTCATTTTCACCAGGGAGGTCGAATCCTGCTCTTATTGGGGTGCGAACTTCGGGTCTGCGTAGAACTCCAGGTAGCCGCATTTTTCACAGCGGAAGGCCCCAACCGGAATGCCTTCAGCGGACGGCTCCTTCGTACTGGTCCAAAACGATTTCCTCGGCTGTCCTGCATGCCAACCCTCGACAAGAATGCCGCCGTGAGTGTAATCCGGCACGAAGCCTTGGACCATATCGCCAGTGCATTTCGGGCACTTCATCTGTTCGCACGTCATAATGCCGTAGAGGTGCTCCCAGGACAGCCGTTAAGCTATTACAAAGGGCACTCCATTTTGGATGGTCAGGTCGCCAGCCGATCTCCCGAGACCTATTCCTCGGGGTTTCACTTTTCAGCATCAACACAACAACCAACAACGAAAGGACAAACATGATCAGGTTAGAATGCAATTACAGCAAAAAGCTGGGTTTGCCCGGCTACAGCTCCCATCAGTTCGCCATCACCCTCAGGACCGAAATCGCAGATCTCAACCAGGTGCAAGCCGAGAGTGCCAGGCTGTATGAACTGCTTCAGGACGGCGTCGATACCAGCATCAAGGAAACCGGTTACCTGCCCACAAACGGCAACGGTAACGGTCAACGTGGCAGCAACGGCAACGGGCACAACCAGAACCAGGGTGCCGAGAATGGTGCCTGGAACTGCTCCGGCAAACAGCAAGACCTCATCCTCAAGATCGTCGATGAGCACAAGCTGGAGAAAGCCAAGGTCGAAACGCTGGCCCAGGATCGCTTTGGCAAGACCGTCAAGGCGCTCAACAAACTCGAAGCATCTGGGCTCATCGAAGAGCTGCTGGAGATGACCGGCCAGAGCAGGGGCAATGGTCGGAGGCGTTTCTCCAGCCGTTTCCAGAGAGCAGGTGGACGATGATTGCCACCGTTGATTCTGTGCAGGTTCATTCGCCAGCACAACCGAAGGCTAATCCAATCGAGACCCTGCAAAAGACCGTCTCTGCATCCCGTCTCAACACCTGGCTCAGTTGTCGGCTAAAGTTCTACTTCCGCTACGTCCAGCAGATTTCCAAACCCAAGACGCCATCACTGCACGTCGGTTCAGTGGTGCATTTGGTGTTGCAGTCTTGGAACATGAGCAGGTGGAGGAAGCAGGAATTCCAGCTCGAACGGTTCAAAAAGCTGTTCGATGAAAGGTGGAAGGACCAAACGACCAAGATCAACTGGGACGGCGAGGAAGATGATCAACGAAAAACAGCATGGTCGGTGTTGGAGATGTATTTCGCCGAGACACCAATCAAGGCGAACGAAATGCCTGAGGCGGTGGAGGTGCCGATGGAGACAAACCTCTCTAAATACGGGCTACCCACGTTGATCGGGGTACTGGACCTGGTTCGTGCTGGCGGTCGAATAGTGGACTTCAAGAGCACGGGCAAGACACCAGATCCGGAAGATGCAGCTCACCAGAACGAAACTCAATTGTCCTGCTATTCGGTGCTGTATCGAGAAGCAACTGGGCATCGGGAATCAGGACGGGAACTGCATCACCTGGTCAAAACCAAGACGCCGAAGCTGGTTATCACGGAACTGCCCCCGATGACCGATACGCAACAGGTCCGGCTGTTCAGGATGATGGAGTCGTATGTGGAGGGGTTGGCGAGAGAGG
>OBLW0100002652.1_pt1 | contig 14366 bp, 8 predicted proteins | sample 1520161 | NCBI WGS metagenome assembly OBLW01 (sample SAMEA3539309, study PRJEB22396) | soil metagenome | biome: tundra; feature: field; material: soil | place: USA | collected 2010-05 | depth 0.15 m
TCAATGTCCATTTCATCCCAACAGCCTACGCCACCCCACAACTTTGCATGCTCTCCCGGGACGCCGCCGAACGGGGAAGAAACCGCTTGGTTCGCCTGTGAGATAAACGGCGAAACGATCGCACATGAGTTGGAGTGCGGCCATAACGCCGCCGGCAGCCTAGTCCAAAACCTCCGCGCGGGGTTCGTACCACCTGAAACATCCCGTACGTCCTGGTACTCTGCGACCGCTACAGGGGTTTCGGGGCGATTGCGTATCGGGAAGTCGGGCCGCGGCGGATTCATCGTTCCCAAAATGACGGTCGAAGCTTGGTGAATCATCAAACGACTCCATTCGAATAGTGGAAAAGATGATGCGTTTTCGCGACAACCAGGCGAGATTTATTTGGAGTTGATACCCCGAACTGGCGTGCGGGAAGCGGTCCAGCCATGTATTGAAGGATCTTCAGAAAGAGCCAGCATCACGAGGCTCCGGAGAAAGGTCACTGCATGAAGGGGGGCAAAGGAGCCCACGAATCTCCAAGCAACGCCCTCACCGCCTTAGTATGCTAGGCCGACAAGGGCAAACAGCCCCAGCCACTACGGTGCGAGCCCCCAAAATGTACTGCTTTTGTACCGCCGGGATGCCCATTCGCGCGATTTTAGCGATTTCAGAGGATGTGGTCAGTGACAAAGGAGAAGTGACGTAGCCCTTGCTTTTTCCAGTATTTGTGACAAAATCGATGTGGATTTGCGCAAGGGGCTGGATGAGGCGGGACTGTTCGAGTCCTACCTGAGGAGCAGGGCTTATCCGTCGGTCTTCAGCCTTCAGGTTTCCCCTCTGCCATTTCCATACTTCAAGGTGAGAAAAAGTCGGCCGATTCGTTCCTAGGCGAGGTATCGGTTCGTGTTCTTAACTTCAGATTTCCCTGCAAATCCGCAGGGGAATGGGAGCGCAGTCGGGCAACCCAACTGTAATCTCATCTTTTCGTAAGTAACTAATTCTTAAAATCTTAAGCTCTCCTTCAGACACAGCGAGGCGGAAAATTTCACCTTATGCGTAAATTCATGGCGGAACCTTCAATTTATGCGGTCTCTTTATTTCACCTTATGAGGTTGCAGTCCTCATAAATGATAGAAAGATATTGCGATGAACTTTCACCTTATGAGTGCACCCACATGGTGGGGGAGAGGCTTGATGCCTCTCCCCTTTTACTTGCTGGAAACATGGAGCCAGAGGCACAGGGTAAACTGACTTCAACTCCTGGCAATCCATTCCGGATAAGATCCTCAATTCGCACCGAGAACTGCTCGATGGCTTGACGCGCAGCTCAGCAGGATGGAGGCGGCGCGAATGGCTTCCGAGCCGGAAAGTATCTGATGAGATCGAACGGCAAGACTGCCCTCATGATCGGCGCCGGTCCAGCGGGATTGACAGCGGCTTTCGAGTTTCTGAAACACTCCGATATCAGGCCTATTGTGCTGGAGGCGTCGCGGGAGATCGGTGGGATTTCGCGTACGGTCCGGTACAAGGGCAACCGGATGGATATCGGCGGGCACCGATTTTTCTCGAAGAGCGACCGGGTGATGGGGTGGTGGCTCGAACAGATGCCACTTGAGGCAGGCATAGAAGATGCAACCACCATTGGCTATCGAAACCAGACGCGCTCGATTGCGGGACAGGGAGCGGCAGCCAAAAAGACCGCGGCCGATCACGACCTGGTGATGCTTGTTCGTCCGCGCAGGAGTCGCATTTATTTTCTGCGGCGATTTTTCGATTATCCGATTACGCTCACCCGAGACACATTGAGCAAACTGGGCATCACGCGCATGATCAAGGTTGCCTTCAGCTATGTGGCTTCGCGCGTCTCGCAAATCAAGCCGGAGAAATCGCTCGAGGATTTCCTGATCAACCGGTTTGGCCAGCAACTTTACCTCACCTTCTTCAAGAGCTACACGGAAAAGGTCTGGGGCACTGCCTGCAATGAAATACCGGCCGAGTGGGGCGCGCAGCGTATCAAGGGGCTCTCGCTGACCAGTGCACTGAAGCACTTTCTGAAGAAGAGCTTCGGCAGGAGTGAAGAGGCAATCGCGCAAAAGGGAACAGACACTTCGCTCATTGAACATTTTCTCTATCCGAAGTTGGGCGCGGGGCAACTCTGGGAACACGTTGCGGAGAGAGTTGTAGACGCGGGGGGCGAGATTCACTTGGGGTGGAAGGCGATGCATGTCCACACCGATGGCAATCGCGTGGTCTCAGTGGACGCAGTGAGTGACGCCGGAGAGATGCGGAATTTCGTTGCCGATTACTTTCTTTCGACGATGCCGATACGCGAACTCGTGAATGCCATGGAGGCTACGGGGACCGCAATTCCTGGCAATGTGAAGCAGGTTTCCGACGGACTGATCTACCGCGACTTTATTACGATCGGCATCCTGATCGACAAGCTCTCGGTGACGGAACCCGATGGAGGACTGCTGAAGGACACGTGGATCTATATCCAGGAACCGGAGGTGCAGATTGGACGTTTGCAGATCTTCAACAATTGGAGCCCTTACCTTGCTGAGCCCGGCAAGGTGTGGATTGGTCTCGAGTATTTTTGTTATGACACCGATCCGATGTGGAAGATGCCCGATGAGGAACTCGTTAAGTTTGGAGCGGGGGAACTGGAGAAGATCGGGATTCTGATGGCGAGCGATGTGCTCGATTCGCACGTGGTGCGTGTGCCCAAGACCTATCCGGCATACTTTGGAACTTACGATAGATTCGATGAACTGCGAGCGTTTACCGATCGCTTGGAGAACCTGTTTCTTATCGGCCGCAACGGCATGCACAAGTACAACAATCAAGACCACTCGATGCTTACTGCTATGCAGGCGGTGGAGAACGTGGTGCAAGGGAAGACCGGCAAGGAAAATATCTGGAGTATCAATACTGAGCAGGATTATCACGAACAGAAGGCAGTCTAGGCAAAGTTTGCCGATGCGCTTTGAGGCGCATGGCAGGCGCGGCACGGGTTGGACTACACTGATTCTGCTATGACTACTGCATTTGTTTACCCTTCGATTCAGCCGCGCTCGCCTCAGGGCGGGTTTGTGAATGAGCCTTTTGTCGACTTCAAGACGCCGGAGAATGCGCGCGCAATGAAGAGTGCGCTCGACGAAGTGGGGTCGCAACTGGGACGCGAGTACGACCTGATCATTGGCGGAAGGCGGCTGAAGACCCAGGACAAGATTCGCTCCATCAATCCAGCGAGGCCTGCGGAAGTTGTGGGCGTGCACCAGAAGGCCGGAGCGGAGCACGCTGAAGAGGCCGTGGCCGCGGCCCATCGCGCTTTTGAGTTTTGGAGCAAGACGTCGACGGGAGAAAGAGTGTCACTGCTGCTGAATGCAGTGGAGATTATTCGCCGCCGCAAGTTCGACTTCATGGCGTGGCTAACTTATGAAGTTGGCAAGAACTGGGCCGAGGCCGACGCCGATGTGGGCGAGACAATTGACTTCCTTGAGTTCTACGCGCGCGAAGCGGTCAGGCTGGCCGCGGCGACGCCGCCCATCCAGTATCCCGGCGAGCGCAACGAGTTGATCTATATTCCGCTGGGAGTAGGCGCTGTGATTCCGCCATGGAATTTTCCGTTTGCGATTATGGCGGGGATGACGGCGGCTTCGATCGTTACGGGAAACACCGTGATACTGAAGCCTTCGAGCGATGCGCCGACTATCGCGGCAAAATTTATTGAAGTACTGGAAGAGGCGGGAATGCCGGATGGCGTGGTGAATTTCTGTCCCGGCTCCGGCGCTGCATTTGGCAATGCGATTGTGGAAGATCCGAGGACGCGCTTTATTGCATTCACGGGATCGAAGGCCGTGGGGCTGGAGATTCATGAGCGTGCGGCAAAGGCCAGGCCGGGACAGATCTGGATCAAGCGCACGATTTTGGAGATGGGCGGTAAGGATTCAATCGTGGTGTGCGCGGACGCGGATGTGGACGCTGCGGTTGATGGCGTGGTGGCTTCAGCGTTCGGATTCAGCGGACAAAAGTGTTCGGCATGTTCGCGAGCGATTGTTGAAGCACCTGTCTACGATATTTTTGTTGAGCGGTTGCGGGAGCGCGTTGCAAAGCTGAAGGTGGGTGATCCTGCGGCCAATGCGAACATGGGGCCGGTGATCAACAAGGCTGCGCTTGCATCGATGCTTGGCTATGTGGAGAAGGGCAAGAAGGAAGGCCGATTGATTGCGGGCGGCAATGCACCGGCGACTGCAGATGGCGGCTACTTTCTGGAGCCGACGGTGATTGCGGATGTTGCTCCGAACGCAGTGCTGGCGCAGGAGGAAATATTCGGGCCGGTGTTGGCGGTGATCAAGGTTGCGAGCTTTGAAGAGGGCATGAAGGTTGCGAACAACACTGAATACGGACTAACGGGCGCGATCTACTCGAGCGATCGGGAGAAGTTGAACCGGGCGCGGCAGGAGTTTCATGTGGGGAATCTCTACTTCAATCGCAAGTGCACGGGTGCGATGGTTGGGGCTCATCCGTTTGGCGGGTTCAATATGAGCGGGACGGACTCGAAGGCGGGAGGGCCGGATTACCTGTATTTGTTTGCGCAGGCAAAAAGCGTGGCGGAGAGGCTTTAGCCGGTGGTCTAAGTGGTTGTTTCGAAAGTGTCAAATGTTCGCTCAGGTGGTGCGAAGTTACCGCTAAATGTTCGCTTAAATGGTTACGAAATGGTGCCAAATGTTCGTCTAACGGGTTGTACTTCTTCGAGGGCTTAACCTTTCAAGCAATCCAAATCCGCGATTTGGCTGCTCGAAAGGTTCCGGATTTGAGCAAAGGGTTGTTTGGAACTACCCGGAATGGGTGTAAATAGGGGCTTTTGCGCACAAAAAAGGCGCTTATCGTGCGCTAAAAGCCCCTCTTTACAGGGACGAAACACCCTATAAGGTGTCATAGCCCAGTTGTAATTTCCGGTTTTTCCTGACTGTGGGCGGTTGAGGTTTGTGGTATCCCACTCTTTCCGCAAAATGCGGAAAGGATGGGGCACACGGCGCCCGGCCAGAGATCAGGAATCAGGGGTCGGAAGGCCCCGGGCCGACGGTCGCTCAGGGCAGGCTCTGGGGCGCCCGCAGGCTTTGGGTACATCTTGAAAAATGCAACCGCAGGTCCTTCGACTCCGGTCGCCGCAGCGACCTCCGCTACTGACGAACGGGCTGATTGAGTGACGTAGTAACCCACCCTTTCGCCAGAAAAAAGGCGAAAGGATGGGGCACGGGAGCTTTTGGGGGAGAACCGGCGCCGCTTCATCGAGGGACGTAACTCGCGACGGCGAGTCAGGGTGCTCGGGATGACAGATTGGTAGGTGAGATACTTCCGAGCTCAGGCGACGGCGGAGGGGGCGGACTGTTCTTCGGCGTCGATTTTGCTGCCTACTTCGGCGGCAGCTTTTGCGAGGACGCGGTGGTGGATGGTGAATAATGCCAGTTCGAGGCGGTCGCTGACGCCGGTCTTGTCGTAGATGGAGCGCAGGTAGTTTTTGATGACCTGTTCAGTGGTTTTGAGGCGGAGGGCAATTTCGCGGTTCTTGCAGCCCTGAGCGATGAGGGCCACGATGCGCATCTCCTTGGGTGTGAGGCGGTCGCGAACGCGCGTGCCGACCATATCCTCTTCGGGCGATTCAGGCAGCATGAGCTGAGGGGGCACCCAGGTATCGCCGGCAGCGACGTGGTGGACGCATTCAACCAGGGCGGGACCGGTGACGTTGCGGAAGACCACGCCGCGAAAGCCCTGCTGCAAATAAGCACCGGCAACCTCGCTGTTCTCCGCGATTACGATGCCTCGGCTTCCCACGGTATCAAGGAGCATGCGCAGCCGGGTGAGCTCGGGGTGGAGGGAAGCGGCAAACAGGACGATGGAGCCGGGGAATGTGGTGATGGCATGGTACATGCGGTCGAGATCGGTGCATTGAGCGATGATCCGCAGACCCTCGTCCATGGCCAGCACTTTGGCGGTTCCTGCGCGAAAGATCGCTTGCGAATCGGCCAGTATAAGTTTATTCATAACGTGCGCCTCACCTGCGGGACTTTACTGCTCAATGTTTTGCAGCCGGCACGACTTTGATTTCCGGCAAGAGTGGAGACTGCGGTCTGAAATCGGACTTTATTTTCTTCCGTTGTAACCCTATCGGCAGAATGGCTAGAAATCCTGCAAATGCCCAGATCTGCGACACTGCGAATCGTAAGAGTTCCTAAGGTAATCTGATGGACTGGGACCTAATTAGTCAAGTGGGATTTAGCAGGACAGAGGCTACAACTTTTGGGGAGTGAAGGCCCATAAAGATCACGGCAGGAAGCGCGAAAGTTGCTGATTTTCAGGGGCAATCAGGCCCTAGAAAGGGAAAACTGCGTTCTACACTGAGGACATATGGCGAGGCCGATTCTGTTAGCGGTGGATGACGACGTAAGCGTTCTGGAGGCGGTGGTTCAGGACCTGCGGCGGCAATATGGCGCCACTTACCGGGTGATGCGGGCGGGGAGCGGGCAGGCTGCACTGGATACGCTGGCGCAGGTAAAGACGCGTCAGGAGCCGGTGGCACTGCTGGTGAGCGATCAGCGTATGCCGGGAATGGCCGGCGTGGAGTTTCTGGAGCGCGCGCAGGAGATTTATCCGGATGCGCGGCGGGTGCTGCTGACGGCCTACGCGGACACGGAGGTGGCCATCCGCGCGATCAATACGGCCCGGATTCACTACTACCTGACGAAGCCCTGGGATCCGCCGGAGGAGAAGCTTTACCCGGTATTGACCGACCTGCTGGAGGATTGGCAGGCTGGCTATCGGCCGCCCTTTGAAGGACTGCGCGTGATTGGTCACCGGTGGTCGTTGAAGGACCACAGGGTGCGCAACTTTCTTTCGCGGAACCATGTGCCCTACCGCTGGCTGGACATTGCAGGCAACGAGGAGGCTTTGCAACTGCTGAAGGACGCGGGGCTGGATCCGGACGTGTTGCCCGTGGTGTTGTTTGCCGATGGGGCCGCGCTGGTGGACCCGGAGACGGAGGAGCTTGCGGCGCGGGTTGGGCTGAGGGTCCAAGCCGAGCAGGAGTTCTATGACATGGTGGTGGTGGGCGCCGGGCCTGCGGGGCTGGCTGCGGCGGTTTATGGCGCCAGCGAGGGGTTGCGTACGGTAGTGATTGAGCCAGTAGCGCCGGGAGGCCAGGCGGGGTCTTCATCGAGGATTGAGAACTACCTTGGATTTCCTTCAGGAGTGACGGGAGCGGACCTGGGGCGGAGGGCACACACGCAGGCCACGCGCTTTGGCGCCGAGTTTGTAACTCAGCGGGCTACGGGCCTGCGCATCGAGGGGCAATACCGCTTTTTGCAACTTGCCGACGGGCGCGAGGTTTCAAGCCACGTGGTGCTGCTGGCTCCCGGGGTGCAGTACCGCAAGCTTGGAATTCCTGATGCGGACCGGTTGACGGGGCGGGGCATCTACTACGGAGCGGCACTGGTAGAGGCTGTTGCGTGCAAGGACGAAGAGGTGTTTGTGGTGGGGGGCGCGAACTCGGCCGGCCAAGCAGCGCTGCACTTTGCCAAGTTTGCCCGCAAGGTGACGATGCTGGTGCGGGGAGAAGGACTTTCGGCAACCATGTCGAAATACTTAATCGATGAGATAGAGCGAACATCCAATATTGTGGTAGAGCCGGGCACGCAGGTGCTGGAGGCAATGGGCGAAGAGAGGCTGGAGACGCTGAAATTGAGCGGGCCGCAGGGGGAGTATCAAGTTCCTGCTTCGTCGGTGTTTGTGTTTATTGGAGCGGCTCCGGGGACGAAATGGCTGCCGGCGTCGATCTTGCGGGACGACAAAGGGTTTTTGCTGGCAGGGCCGGATCTGCGGATTGAAGGCAAGTTGCCGGAAAGCTGGCGTGAAGCGCGCGAGCCGTACTTGCTTGAGTCCAGCGTGCCGGGTGTGTTTGTGGCCGGCGATGTGCGGCACGGTTCGGTAAAGCGCGTGGCCTCGGCGGTGGGCGAAGGATCGATTGCGGTGCAGTTTGTTCACCAGTACCTGGCAGGGTTCTAAGGGGTTTTGGGAGGGAGCTTTACAGGCTGCGGAAAAAGGAGCAATTGGTGAGAAACACCCAAAAGGCATACCTCAGGGCCTAAAGGCCCCATTGATTCCATGCCACTTATGCCGGGGTTTAAACCCCGGCATACCACCCGAACGAGTTTTTCCGCAGCCTGTTTAGACGGTTGATATGGAAATTTGCGGTCTCCCACTCTTTGTGCAAAAGGCGCACAAAGGATGGGGCACCCGCATTAGAGTCACGGTGAAGTTGGATTAGGTGGAGGGGAAGCAAGCACGGATGAGCGTGGAAGGGAAATCACTGGAGATCGAGTCGGTTCCGTTGGCGGAGATTGTCGAAGCTCTGCGCCGGACGCGTCCTTTTGCCGAGACGAGCGCGGAGACTCTGCTTGGCGCGCTTGGCGGCGTTGTCGGCGTGGAACGCGTGACGGCCAGGGCGGGCGCGGTGCTGATGGAGCCGGGGAAGCCCTGGCACTACTATTGGCTGGTGCTTGACGGCGAGACACGGGCCGAGCGGCCGGAACAAGATGGGTCGCTGACACTGGCGGGAATTGCGCGCGCCGGCGAGGGATTTGGCGAAGCGCCGATGCTGACCGGCAAAGGCTACTCGCCATTCCTAATTACGGCGACACGGGATTCGCTGCTGTTGCGGTTCACGGAAGAGGATTTTTGGAAGCTGCTTGCCTGCTGTGCATCGGCGCGCAAAGTGGTGCTGGCCGATATGGCGGTGCGGTTGCAGGCTTACCAGGTGGAGGCGCTGCACCGCGAGAAGCTGGTGTCATTGGGGACACTGGCGGCAGGGTTGATGCACGAGCTGCACAATCCAGGTTCGGCGGCCAAGCGCGCTGCTTCGCAACTGCGAGAAAACCTGAAACGGCTGCAAGAGCTGAGCCTGCGGTCGGCGGGGAAGCCGAAGACGCAACTTCAGTTGGAGTGCATGCACAGCTTACTGGATCACGCGGTTCGGAGCTGCTCCGCGCCCGCATTGAGCACAGTGGAACAGTCGGACGCGGAAGAGACGATGTCAGAGTGGCTGCAGGCGGCCGGAGTAGAAAACGCATACACGATTGGGCCAGCGCTGGTGGCGATTGGCTTCGACCAACAGGAACTTGACTGCGCGCGGGAGGCGTTTGCGGCGGAGAGTTTTTCAGACGCGCTGAACTGGCTGGAGGCGCTGGTTTCAAGCGTGTCGCTGGTGTGTGCGATTGAGGAAAGCATCACGCGCATTTCAGACCTGGTGATGGCGGTGAAGAAGTTCGCTTACGACGAGCGGTCGCCGGACAGGGAAATGGACGTACACGACAATTTGCAAAGCACGCTGACGATCCTGGGCCACAAACTTCGGCTGAAACAGATTGGCGTGGACAAGCGGTTTGAGGCTGAACCTTCAATCATTCGCAGCAAAGGATCGGCGCTGAGCCAGGTGTGGACCAACCTGATTGATAATGCCGTGGATGCTTCACCAGAGAAGGGGCAGATTGAGATTGCGACCTGGAATGAAGCAGGGGCGGGGGTCGAGCCGGGATGGCTGGCGGTGAGTATCACTGATCATGGCGCGGGGATTCCTGAGGATGTAAAGCCGCGGATCTTTGAGGCGTTTTTTACAACCAAGCCGCAGGGATCGGGGACCGGGCTGGGGCTGGAGATTGTTCACCGGATTGTGACGCAGAAATTTGGCGGCACGATTGAGGTGGAGTCGCAGCCGGGGAGCACGCGGTTCATTGTGAGGCTGCCGATGAAGGGTGCGGAGGGTACGCGGTAGAACGTTGAGCGAATGATTTTGCCTTTGGCTGTGGTAGGACCACTGGGGTTTTCTGGCGTATGATGGGTGGGCACGTAAACTTTCCCTCCGCGAGGAATTCTAGTGAAACCGCAGCGTTTTCATATTAAGCAGAAGCTCTTTGTGCCGGTTCTGGCCTTGGCATTTTTGGGATTATCCGCGAGCGCTTTGCATGCGGCGGCGAACTGCGACGCACGCGCGCTTGGCGCCAAGGGTGATGGAACCACGAAGGACACGGTTGCGCTGCAGGGTGCGATTGATGCATGCGCCAAGCAGGGGGGCGGCACGGTGCGGCTGACGGCGGGCACGTATTTGAGCGCGCCTATCGTGCTGAAAAGCAATGTTACGCTGCGGCTCGACAAGGGCGCGACGCTGCTGGGATCTGCCAACCATGAGGACTACCCTCCGATTACGATGTTTCATTTGCCGGATTTGCAGCCGCTGGTGAGCGCGACGAATGCGTCGAACGTGGCGATTGAGGGCGAGGGCACGATTGACGGCAATGGCGAGAGCTGGTGGCAGCAGGCGCGGGCGATCAAGGATCATGGCGTGCTTGGCAACGGGCACCCGCGGCCGAAGCTGATCATCTTCGATCACTGCAAGAATGTTCGCGTCGAGGGAGTGACGATCCAGAACTCGCCGATGTGGCAACTGGTTCCGTATTACACCGACAACATGGTGATTCGCAACGTGAGGATCCTGGCGCCACAACACTCGCCGAATACCGACGCGATCGATCCGTTCTCATCTTCGAATTTGATTATCGATCACGTATACTCCGATGTGGGCGACGACAATGTCGCGATCAAGTCGGGGCCGATCAATTCTCCGGGGCCGGACGATCCGAGCAAGAACATTACGATTACGGACTGCACGTTCAAGCATGGGCATGGGCTTTCGATCGGGAGCGAACTCTCCGGTGGTGCGCAGAATATTCGTGCGGAGCGGATCAGCTTTGAGGGCACCGACAATGGGATTCGCGTGAAGTCCAATCGCGACCGCGGGCACGATGTGGGGAACCTGATTTTCCGCGACATCACGATGAAGGATGTGAAGAATCCGATTATCATCAGCGAGTACTATCCCAAGGTGATGCCGCCGGCGGACGAAGCGGCACAGGCGGTTGGGCGGCTGACACCGCACTTCCACGACATTGTGCTGGAAAATGTGACGGCGACAGGGGCTGGCGTGGCCGCGGTGATTGCGGGGTTGCCGGAGTCACCGGTGAAGAACGTGGTGCTGAACAATGTGAAGATCAACGCGGAGACTGGAATGTCGGTTGGCTATGCCGAAGTGACGGGCAATGGCGTGGTGGTGACCGCAGAGAAGGGTGAGGCGATTACGAAGATGACGGGGGCTACTGTTACGCTGCGGTGAGAATGGGGCTTTGCTTTCAGCTTTCAGCTCTCAGCTTGATTGTGGCGGGGTTGGGGGCTTGCTATCCCACCCTTGAATCAAAGGACGATTCAAGGATGGGGCACCCTGGGTTTTTGCGACACTTGAATCGAAAGTGCAAAACACGAAGAGGAGCTGCGCTGACGGCGCAGCCCCTCTTTGCATTGACTGGCGGGATTTATTGGTTGACGCCGCTGGCTAGGAAGCCACCGTCGACTACCAGGGTTTGTCCGGTGACGAAGGAGGCGGCGTCGGAGGCGAGATAGATTGCGGCACCGATAAGCTCTTCGGTTTTTCCGAAGCGGCCCATGGGGGTGCGCATGAGCAGTTCCTGACCGCGGGGTGAGTTGTCGAGCAGGTTGGCGTTGAGGTCGGTGCGGAAGACGCCGGGAGCGATGGCGTTTACGGTGACGCCCTTTCTGGACCACTCGACGGCGAGGGAGCGGGTGAGGGAGGCGACGCCTGCCTTGCTGGCGGCGTAGGCGGCTACCTCACTGAGGGCGACGAAGCTATTGAGCGAGGCGATGTTGATGATGCGGCCGTAGCCGCGCTCGAGCATGTGCCTGCCGAAGATCTGGCAGGCGCGGAGGGTTCCGGTGAGGTTGGTGTCGAGGATGCTGGTCCATTCTTCCTCGGGGAAGTCGAGGGTCGGGGAGCGCTTGATTCTTCCGGCGCAGTTGATGAGGATGTCGATTTTGCCGAAGCGGTCGAGGGCGGCGGTCAGCAATGTTTCCAGCGATTCGCGATTGCAGACGTCCGAGGTCAGGCGGAGAGATTTGCGGCCGCGAGCTTCGATTTCGCCGGCGGTCTCGTCTACTTCGTGCTGGCGGCGCGCGGTGGCAATAACGTCGGCGCCGAAATCGGCAAGCCCGAGGCTGAGGGCGCGGCCGATGCCAGAGGTGCCTCCGGTAACGACCGCGGTTTTGCCCTCAAGGCTGAGAATGTGAGCTGTCATTCGATCTCCGTGGGGAATGCGTTTTGATACATCGTTCGAGATTCAATTTCGTTGGGAATGCCGGCACTCGATTGTTGGTTATTGAATTCAACTTCAGAAATGTCCTGATGGCAGCGTCAGCACAGTAGAACTCTCGTTCCCTCAGGGGCTAAAGCCCGCGGTATTGTTGGTTGATCTGAATGTACGGGCTAAAGCCCGTACCCTTCAAGCTAAAGCCTTTTTCAACTGGCTACAAAGGACGATTCATGAGTTGCGGCCTAGAAAGACCGGGGCGATGTGGCGGTTGTAGAGATTTTCAGTCACGTTTTTTGCGATCACGGATTCGTTGGCTTCAAGCAGGTCGAGATAGCGGCGGCCCATTTTTGCGGCGACCTTGAAACCGACATGAAGCAACTGGCGGAGGCTGCTGTTATATGCGGGGTTGGCCTGGACGTGACGCAAGGAAGAGGTGTATTGGTCCGAGGTCCAGCCGCGGACTTCATCGGGCGAGGGGAGCTTCGCGGGATCGATGTCGATGACGGTGGCGTAGGGGGCGCAGAGCTCTTCGCGGTGGGCGAAGGCTTCGGCGTAGATTTCCTTGGCGAGGGCGAGACCGTCTCCGCCGGCTTCGGCGAGGCCGATGAGTTCTTCAAGCCATGTGGTTCCGGCGGTCTTGAGGTGGACGCCGGCGTTGAAGCGCCTGGTGCATGCGTAAATGGCGGGGTAGATGGAGAATTTGTCGCTGCCGGAGTGAACGCTGAGTTTGAGATTCGCGGGCAGGCCGAATTGTTTTACGGCGTAGGCGATGGCGGCGATGTCGAGGCCGAATTCGCGCTCGAACTGAGCCACGTCGCCGACGTAGTCAACACCCTTATTGAAGCGGCCGCTGAACTTGGGGGCGATGGTCTGGACGGGAATGCCTTCGTCGGCGATGGCGGCCAGGATGATCAGCAGCTCGACGGGGCTCTGGGTGCGATCGGTTTCGTCCATTGAAACTTCGGGGATGAAGTTACCTTCGCCTTTGGCGCTTACGACCTTGCGGTAAACTTCGCCGGCTTTCTTGACGGCGGCAAGAAATTTCTGCGCAGCCTGGCGGAGGTCGTCGGCAGTGATGTCGAATGCCGCATCGACGCCGGCGAGTTGAATGCTGCCGAGGAGTTCGGGATGGCGCTTTATGAAGGCGTCGATGTGCGCTGCCTGCGGGGGCTGGCCGATGAAGTCGGCTACGTCGATGGTGAAGAAGTCGCAGGGGGCGAGGAAGCGGTCGACGGTTGCAATGGTGATGTGGTCGGCGTCGCAATAGTAAGGGAGCTTCCACGCGAGTGCTTTGACTGCGGCATCGGCAGCCTGACGAGCTGATAAGGGCTCAGAGCCGATGATCATGTGTTCGCGGTTCGACTTGTTCCACACGGGAACGACTTCGATGCCGCTCGAGAGGGCTTTTACGCAGGCCTGTAATTGAGCCTTGGCCTGGTGAGAGAATCTGTCCCCTGTTCCAACCGAATATTTGTTAAGCATCAAGCCTTGGTTCTCCATGGTCCCTTTTTCTGTCTTGAAGAATTTGTGATCAAGTCTGTGCGGCGAGCATTGCGCCAGGGGCTGCAAAAGAAATGTCCTTGCACCGTCCCTACGGGACTCCGTAGTGGAATCGTGAAATACCGTTTCCCCACGCTGAAGCGCGGGGCTAACAAACTTTGCGCCTCTGGCGCGGCTGCCAGGACATCACTTATGCGGCATTCAATAAAGCCCGAACAGGTTCTGTTGGCATTGTGCGGGGGTTGAACCCCCCGCCTCCCTCCGGATTGAGTTTTTCCGCAACCGCTAAAGCCCTTATTGATGTTTTAGCACTCGGGGCACGACTAGAGTTGCGCCTTGTCAAAACCTTCGCTGCCGGCATTCAACCAGGGGCTAAAGCCCTCACTGATATTGCGGCGTTGCGGCACGACTAAAGTCGTACCCCTTCAAAACCTCCGGTTGCTAGACCGTCGCTTTCATGGCCTCGGCTTGTTCATGAGACTCTGTGAGGCGGCTGCGATGGGCCCATAATCCTAAACCGGGATTGGCGATGAAGAAGACTTCTTCGCCATTGACCTGGTTGTAACCGTGTTGGAGCTTTGCAGGATCGAAGCGCGACGTCATTGTCTTGAGATCGCAATAGCTGAAGCCGACGCCTTCGACTTCTTCCCGAGTGAGCTGTCCGGGGCACCA
>OBLW0100002653.1_pt1 | contig 14366 bp, 15 predicted proteins | sample 1520161 | NCBI WGS metagenome assembly OBLW01 (sample SAMEA3539309, study PRJEB22396) | soil metagenome | biome: tundra; feature: field; material: soil | place: USA | collected 2010-05 | depth 0.15 m
AACCCCTTCCATGATCACGGAGGATTTGCGGCTCCATACGGCGCGGATCCTCCGTGATCATGGAAAAGCGGGGCGGTGAGGGGGGTGGTGGCGCCGCTGCGCCGCCGCGGCGCGGCGCGGCGGCGGCGCGGCGTCAGACGGTGAAGACGACTTTGCCGAAGACGTCGCCGGAGATCAGGGCGGCGAACCCGTCGGCGGCCGACCTGATCGGCAGCACCCGGTCGATCTTGGGACGTACCCCCGTCTGCACGCAGAACTGCAGCAAGCGGCCAAGCTGGTCGCGGGTCCCCATGGTCGAGCCGACGACCGACAATTGCAGGAAGAAGACCCGGGTCAGGTCAGCCGACGGCACTGCCCCGCTGGTAGCACCGCAGATCACGATCCGGCCGCCGGGCCGGAGGGCACGCAGCGAGTGGGCCCAGGTGGCCTGGCCGACGGTCTCCATGACCGCGTCCACCCGCTCCGGCAGCCGCGCGCCATCCGGGAATGCCTGGTCGGCGCCGAGTTCGAGGGCACGGCCCCGTTTGGCTTCTGTCCTGCTCGTCACCCAGACCCGGTAGCCCGCGGCGCGGCCCAGCAGGATCAGGGCCGTGGCCACGCCCCCGCTGGCGCCCTGCACGAGGACGGTGGCCCCTGGCTCAAGGCCGGACCGGGCGAACAGCATGCGATAGGCCGTCAGGTAGGCCGTCGGCAGGCACGCCGCCTCCTCGAAGGACAGGGCCGGGGGCTTGGGCAGCAGGTTCCGCCTGGGCACGGCCAGTCGCTCCGCGAACACCCCGTCGTAGCGCTCGGACAGCAGCGATCGCCGGGGATCAAGGGTCTCGTCACCGCCGCCCGCGCTCGGGTCGCCGATCACGGCGTGCACGACGACTTCGTTGCCTTCCTCGTCCACCCCGGCGGCGTCGCAGCCCAGCACGATCGGCAGCCGGTCCGGCGAGATCCCGACACCACGCAGCGTCCAGACGTCGTGGTGGTTGAGCGAGGCGGCCTTGACGGCGACAGTGGTCCAGCCTGGTTCGCCGGACGGCTCGGGGTGCTCGCCAAGGTCCAGGCCGGCCAGCGGATTCTCAGCGTCGATGCGTGCGGCGGTAACAGCGAACATGGCCCGCACCCTAGCGCTACACCCGGTACAGCGCCGTCAGCAGGGGCGACGAGGCGGCCAGCGGGGGGCCCGATGGGCATGGCCCGGAACGCCGTCTGAGGAATGGCCTGAGCTACCGCTGAGAGTTAGCTGAGTGACCCCGCAGAACAGCAGGCCGGGGCCCTGAGTCTGTGCCATACTCGGGGCGGGAAGCGGCCCCCTGACATCCCCAGGCACCCGAAGGACTGGAGTGGACTTCACCTCCTACGCCGAGCTGGCGGTGCGCTTGGTGAACACGGATTGCCCCGATCACGGTCACCGTGACGGGCTTGTTTCTGTCGACGGCTACCGCGCCTTTACCGCGGGCGCGCCCCAGCTGAACTCGCTGGTGACGCCGGGCGACCTTGAGGCGCTCGCGCACCTCAAAGCCGATCTGCGGCTGATCTTCACCGCCGCCGCGGCTGGGAAGGGCGAGGAGGTTGTCGAGCGCCTTAACGCGCTCCTCATCCGGTACCCATTCCATCCCGAGATCGCGCAGCACGACGGCCAATCGTGGCACTTGCACCTCGCCGAGCACGGTTCCGCGGCGGACAAGTACGCCGCGCGAGCCGTTGTCGGCCTGGCCGGGATCGTCACCCAGATGGGCCCGGAACGGCTCGGCTCCTGCACGGGCGCGGAATGCCAGGGCGTGTTCATCGACGCGAGCACCAACCGGTCAAGGCGTTTCTGCTCCGACCGGTGCGCGGCCAAGGTGAGGGCTAACGTGACGGCCTTCCCCGGCCGCCGGCGCAGCCACGACGCCGCGCAGCGCGCGTCCACCGCCGCGGGCTGAACCGCGGCCACCGCCGCGGGCTGAACCGCGGCCACCGCCGCGGGCTGAACCGCGGCCCCAGCGCGAGCCGAGCCACCGCCTCGCGCGGACTGAACCGCCGCCCCGGCCACGGGCGGAATCGCCCAAACCGGCGCAGCGCGTGGGTTTGCCGCGCCGTCCTGTGACGGCTGGGCAGGCCGATTCAGTAGGGGATAGATTCCGCCGAGCCCGGCGGGCTACCGTGCGGCGGCAGCGGAGCGTGTGCTCCGTGCACCCGACCGTGACCCGTGTTATCGAAATGACGCCAAACGACTGCTTCTCACGCCCCTTGACGATCATTAACATGAGGCCTACTCACGGGGCGTATGGCCCACGTATGCGGACCGGAAAGAAGGTTCGACCATGTCAACTGAGTCTGTAGCCCCTGCTACCAGACCGGCAGACGTTGGCCTCAGGCGGGAGATGGGACTGATCGGCGCCATCTGGGCGTCCGAGACCTCGATCATCGGCTCCGGCTGGCTGTTCGGCTCACTGTTCGCTGCGCAAGCGGCCGGGACGGCAGCCCTGCTGGCCTGGGCCATCGCCGGAGTCGCCGTCATCATCCTGGCCCTCGTCCATGCCGAGCTGGGCGGGATGTACCCGCTGTCGGGGGGGACCGCGCGGTTCCCGCACTTCGCGTTCGGCAGCGTGGCGGGCATCTCGTTCGGGTTCTTCTCCTGGCTGCAGGCGGTCACGGTGGCGCCGATCGAGTGCTTCGCGGTGATGCAGTACGGGTCCTACTACTGGCACGGCCTGTACCACGTGAACGCGGCGGGCGTCGGGAACGTCACCGGGGTTGGCTTCGTGATGACCATCGTCCTCATGGCCGCCTTCACCGCGGTCAACTTCCTGGCCATCAAAATATTCGCCCGGGTCAACAGCACCATCACCTGGTGGAAGGTCGCCATCCCGGTCCTGGCCATCATCGTGCTGCTGTTCAAGTTCAAGAGCAGCAACTTCGGCGCGGGCGGCGGCTTCATGCCGTACGGGATCAAGAGCCTGTTCGGCGCGATCCCCTCGGCGGGCATCGTGTTCGCCTATCTCGGCTTCGAGCAGGCGGACCAACTGGCCGGGGAGATCAAGAACCCGCAGCGGAACCTGCCACGGGCGATCATCGGGGCGATCCTGATCGGCACGCTGATCTACATCATGCTGCAGTTCGTGTTCATCGGCGCGATACCGCACGGCCTGATCTCCGGCCCGAAGGGCTGGCTCGGCATACCGGCCACCAGCGCCATCGCCATCGGGCCGTTCGCCGGCCTGGCGGGCGTGGTCGGGCTCGGCTGGCTGGCGATCATCCTGCGGATCGACGCGTTCATCTCGCCGTTCGGCACCGGCATGATGTACGTGACCTCGACCTCACGCGTCGGCTACGGCCTGGCCCGCAACCGGTACTACCCGCAGATCTTCCAGAAGACCGACCGCAATGGCGTGCCCTGGGTCAGCCTGATCTTCGCGTTCGCGTTCGGCCTGGTCTTCCTGCTGCCGTTCCCGAGCTGGCACTCGCTCGTCGGCCTGGTCACCGGGGCGTCGGTGCTGATGTACGCGGGAGCGCCGCTGTCTATGGGCGCGTTCCGCGGGCAGGTCCCTGACCTGCACCGGCCGTACCGGGTGCCGGGCGCCGCGGTGCTCAGCCCGGTCGCATTCATCGTCGCCAACCTGCTCATCTACTGGTCAGGCTTCGAGGTGATCTGGAAGCTCGGCATCTGCATCGTGATCGGCTACGTCGTGATCGGTGTCATGATGGCCTTCGACCCCCAGCGGCCGCCGCTGGACTGGAAGTCCGCCCAGTGGCTGCCGATCTACCTGATCGGCATGGGCATCATCTCCTGGCAGGGCCAGTACAGCGGTGCTGCCTCTACGCCGCCGCCGTTGCCGCCGACCAACACCGGCCACATCCACTTCTGGTGGGACATGGGGGTCGTGGCCGTGTTCAGCCTGGTCATCTACTACTGGGCCCAGTACACGCGGCTGCCCAGGGAGGAGATGCAAGCACTCGTCGAGCGGCAGGCGGAGCAGCCCGCTCCGACTGAGATCATCCCCGGCCACTAATCACCGGACGATCCCGGGCGGCGGGTAGCCGACCGGGATCGACCGGGCCATACGCCCCACGCCGGAGGCCCCATCCCCCAAGCCGGGATGGGGCCTCCGGCTTTGGCTGCCGGGCTTTCACCGGCAGGGAGCCTCCGGGGACTTTCACCCGCATGGGCTGCCGGGCTCTCCCCGTATGGGGGCCTTCTGGCGCACTCATGGGCTGCCCGGCCGGCCGCGGCGGTAGCGCAGCAGCACCCGGCCCTCGATCAGGCCGGCGGGTATGACCCCGAACTTCCAGCTGTCCACGCCGCCTGCGACGGGATTGTCAGCCACCAGCCACCAGCCATCACGCTCTCGCCATGCCGCGCGCTTGACGAGCAGCATGCCCGGCTGGCCCGGATGCGTGGCGATCACAATCTGGCCCGGGTGTATCCGCACCGTCCGGCCTGGCCGGACGGCCCGGCGGACCAGCAGCCAGTCACCAGGACCCAGGGCGGGTTCCATGGACTGTTCGGTCACCGTCACCCGCCACAACGGCCAGCGCATGCATCCCTCCCGGTTTCCCGCAACGTCGACGGGGTAGTGTCGGACACCGGTAACCCATGATCCGACATGAGAGAAGGGGATCGATGAGGCTGCTCGCACGTCTCCTCGAGCCGAGGGCCACCGCGCACGCTCACTGCGACCTGCCCTGCGGTGTCTACGATCCGGCCCAAGCCCGGATCGAGGCCGAGTCCGTTAAAGCGATCATCCAGAAGTACCACGACAACGACGACCCGGCGTTCCGGACCCGCGCGCTGCTGATCAAGGAGCAGCGGTCCGAACTCGTCAAGCACCACCTGTGGGTGCTGTGGACCGACTACTTCAAGCCGCCGCACTTCGCGAAGTACCCACAGCTGAACCAGTTGTTCAACGAAGCCACCAAGCTGGCCGGCGGTGGCGGCGGCACGAAGAGCAGTACCGACGTGGCGACCGCGGACTCACTGCTCTCCAAGATCGACGAGATCAACAAGATCTTCTGGGAGACGAAGCAGGCCTGACCGTCTCCAGGAGAGCAACGTTCCCGAATGCGCAGGGCCCCCCGGACCGCCGTCCGCGGGGCCCTGCGCATTTCCATCGGCCTTTGAGGCTTCGCCGCAGGTCAGATGTGATTTTTGAGACCCGGACGCGGGGCGTTGCGTCAGCGTGGCGCGCCGTGGGCGGTAAGTTGCATGGCAAGGCAGATGATGGCCGCGAGCCACACAGGACGGCAGACGGCACTGGAAGGGCAGACGTGATCGAAAAGACGACCGCACCGGCCGCTGCGGGCGCGCCACTGGCTGCGCACGAAGGCGGGAGCCCGCCTGAGCGCACGGCCGAAGACCGGGTGACGATTCGCATGCCCGCCGAAGGCGCGTACCTGTCCGTACTGCGCACGGCGACCGCCGGCCTGGCCGCGCGGCTCGATTTCACGCTGGACGAAATCGAGGATCTGCGCATCGCCGTGGACGAGGCGTGCGGCATCCTGCTCAGCCAGGCCGCACCCGGAGCCAGCCTGTCCTGCGACTTCACCCTCGGCGAGGAGAGCATGACCATCGCCGTGTCCGTGCTCAGCCAGCGGGCCCAGCCGCCGTCCCGCGACACGTTCGCCTGGACGGTCCTGTCGGCGCTGGCCGGCGCCGTGGACGCGTGGGTGGGGCCGGGAGGCAAGGTCACCGTACTGCTCAGGAAGAGCCGTGAGCCATCGAGGTCCTTGTGACCGAGGAAATCGAGGTCCGCGTCACCGGGCATGTCGATGCCCGGGGAACCGGGGAAATCGACATCCGGGTCACCAGCGAGATCAAGGCCACCCCCGACGAGGAGATCGCGGTCACCTCGCCGAGGATTCAGCATGCGGTGCAGGACCGGGGACGCGCCCGAGCGCTGTTCGGGAGGCTGGCTGACCTGCCGGCTGGCGATCCGGACCGGCTGCGCATCCGCGGCGAGCTTGTCGAGCTGCACCTGCCGCTGGTGGAGTACCTGGCGCGGAGGTTCCGCAACCGCGGGGAATGGCTCGATGACCTCACCCAGGTGGCGACGATTGGCCTGATCAAGTCGATCGACCGGTTCGACCTGGAGCGCGGGGTTGAATTCTCCACCTATGCGACACCCACCATCGTCGGCGAAATCAAGCGTCATTTCCGCGACAAGGGATGGGCCGTCCGGGTGCCGCGGCGGCTGCAGGAGCTGAAGCTCGCGCTGACCAAGGCCATCGGGGACCTGGCCCAGAAGGAAGGCCGCGCGCCGACGGTCGCGGAGATTGCCGCCCACCTGCAGATGACCGAGGAAGAGGTGCTCGAGGGCCTGGAGTCGGCGAACGCTTACTCCACGGTGTCGCTGGACGCCCCGGACTCGGGGGACGATGACGCGCCCGCGGTCGCCGAGTCGCTCGGGATGCTGGACGAGGCCCTGGAGGGCGTGGAATACCGGGAGTCCCTCAAACCACTGCTTGAGCAGCTTCCCAGCCGGGAAAAGCGGATCCTCCTGCTGCGCTTCTTCGGCAACATGACGCAGTCCCAGATCGCCAGCGAGCTGGGCATCTCACAGATGCACGTGTCCCGGCTGCTGGCCAGGACGCTGGCCCAGCTCCGGGACGGGCTGACCGCGGAGGACTAAGGGCGGCTAGGGACGGGTCCCAGGCGGTCCTGGGGACGCGGAGCGCTCCCCGGACAGGGCGTGCAGGCTCGGCGGCGCCAGCACGGCGGTGAACCCGGCCACGGCCAGGACCAGCGCGGGCACGCCCCACAGGTACCGGTGACCCTGAACCAGGTAGATGCCGACGATGCCCACGAACAGCTGGGTGAGCAGCGCGGGCGTGCGGCTCCACCGGCGGCCTCGGGCCAGCCCGGCCGCGACCACGGCCAGCGCGGCCGCCGTGCCCAGCCCAATCAGGGTCAGCGCGACCCCGCTGGCCTGCTGGTAAGACTGTCCGGTAGCGGCGTCGACCCCGGCCAGCACGCTGGCCGCGAGCACGATTGCCGCCTCCGCTGCTTGCACCCCGGCCGCACCGAGCAGGCTCGGCGGCTTCTGTGGCATTTCTGCCTTCCTTCTCACGTCGCTACCCTGATCGCGTGCGTGCACTTCTGATCGTTAACCCTCGTGCCACCTCAACGACCCAGGTGCGCCGGGATGTCATCGCGCATGCGCTGGCGTCCCAGGCGGAACTGGACGTCGTGGAGACACGGTACCGGGGTCACGCCGCCGCGCTCGCGGCGGCCGCTGTCACCGACGGCCACCAACTGCTGTTCACGCTGGGCGGCGACGGCACGGTCAACGAGGCGGTCAACGGGCTCGTCGGCGGGCCGCGGGCCGGTACCGGTGCCCGCACCGCGAGCGAGCTGCCTGCCCTGGCGGCCCTGCCCGGCGGGAACGCGAACGTGTTCACCCGCGCGCTCGGGCTGCCCACCGATCCGATCGACGCGACCGGGCGCATCCTGGACGCCCTGCGCTGCGGCCGGTACCGCGACATCGGCCTGGGCCTGGCCGGGGACCGGTATTTCATCGTCAATGCCGACCTCGGCTTCGGCGCCGAGGTGGTCCGGGCCGTCGAGGGCCTGCGCGCGCGCGGCCGGCCCATCACGCCCCGGCTGTACCTGCGGACGGCGCTGCACCAGTTCTACACCGGCACGGACCGCCGGAAATCCGCTCTCACCCTGGAGCGCCCCGGGCAGCCCGCGATCGGCGGCGTGTTCTTCGGCATCGTCTCGAACACCTCGCCGTGGACCTACCTGGGCCGGCGCCCAGTCAACCCGAGCCCGGGCGCGGACTTCGATACCGGCCTCGACCTGTTCGCCGTCAGCCGCATGGGCACGGTGGGCACGCTGAACGCGCTGCGCCAGATGTTCGTCGCACGCGACCAGCCTCCGGATGGCAGGCACGTGCTCAGCCTGCACGACGAGCACGAGTTCACCCTGAGCTCTGGCCGGCCAATGGCGCTCCAGGTGGACGGCGAGTACGTGGGCGAGCAGGAGGCCGTCCAGTTTCGCTCCGTTCCGCACGCATTGAGGGTCATTGTCTGACACACCCGGAACGGGACATAATGTGATCCATCTGACACTGAAATCCGCCCGAACCTTTGCCTAAGACCCTTGCGTTTGATCCGTCAGCTTGACAGGCTTGAACACGGTTCGGGTGAGCGGCGCCATGTTACACGTCGTCACCATGCGGGTCTCGTCGGATGATTGTCATCATCCCAAAGGCCCGGGCCTGGAGCCCAGTGGGGGCCAGGTTCAGGAATAAATGATCGCGCATACCCCGGGACTGGTACGGGTCCCGACATATGGCCTAGTTCGTGAAATCATTCACAAGCGCGGGCGGGGCCATCTAATCCGGGCTGCGGCCCGGTTTGAAGGAGGAGTGGACCGCATGGACTGGCGCCATCACGCCGCCTGCCGTGACGTGGACCCGGAGCTATTCTTCCCCATCGGTAATACTGGGCCTGCGCTGCTCCAGATCGACGAGGCCAGGCAGGTGTGCCGACGTTGCCCGGTAATGGAACCGTGCCTGGAGTGGGCCATCGACAGTGGCCAGGACGCAGGCGTCTGGGGCGGCATGAGTGAGGACGAGAGGCGTGCGGTGAAGCGGCGCGCCACGAGGGTCCGCGCCCACGCCTGACCGCCTGGCTGCCGCTCAGGCCGACGCAGAGCGTCAGGCGGACGCAGGGCGGCGACAGCGTCCCGGGGCTAGCCGGGGACACGGTTAGCCGCTCTGCCGCTGACCCGTCTGCCTGCCTGCCCGTCTGGCCGTCTGCCTGCCTGCCCGTCTGCCTGCCTGCCCGTCTGGCCGCCGGGCCGCCCGCCTGCCTGCCCGTCTGGCCGCCTACCCGTCGGCGGCCGCGGCTTCAGCTAAGGCCTCCAGCGGGAGATCGACGATAGCCTCGGTGCCGCCGCCGATCCGTGGCTTGACTTCGAGGCGGCCGCCGAGTTCCGCGACGACAAGCGTCCGGACGATCTGCAGCCCCAGACTGGTGGCGGAGTCGAGATCGAAATCCTCCGGCAGTCCGGCGCCATTGTCACAGACCCGGACCACGAGGCGGTCCCGTTGCCTCGACACCATCATTTCGAGGTTTCCCGCCGACCCCTGGGCCAGAGACTGGGCCAGCCCGTGCTGAAGCGCATTCTGCAGCAATTCCGCGAGCACCAGCGCGAGTGGTGTCGCCACCGCTGAAGGAAGTTTTCCGAACCGTCCCAGGATGACCGGCTTCACCTGCGCCTCGGACGCCGACACCTCCGCTGTCATGGCGGTGACCCGGTCGGCGATGTCATCGAAGTCGACGATCTCCTCGGGGGTATGGGAGAGCGTCTCGTGCACAGTGGCGATCGAGCCGACGCGGCGCACCGCCTCCTCGAGCGCCGCGCGCGCCTCAGGCGCGTCCAGTCGCCGCGCCTGCAACCGGAGCAGTGCCGCGACTGTCTGCAGGTTGTTCTTCACCCGGTGGTGGATCTCCCTGATCGTGGCGTCTTTGGTCATCAGTTCCCGTTCCCGGCGACGCAACTCGGTCACGTCGCGGACCAGGATGAGGGCACCGGTGCGCAGCCCGTTCACGACGAGCGGGATGGCGCGCAACTGGACGACCGAGCCGTTGCCGTCCACTTCGGTCTCGCGCGGCGCCCGGCCGCTGGCCGTCGCCATGAGCGAATCGTCGGTGGGCTTACCCGGGGCGCAGAGCCGTGCGGTGACCGGCCCGAGGTCCGCCCCGACCAGGTCAGCGGTGAGGCCGAGCCGGCGGTAGGCGGACAGCGCGTTCGGGCTGGCGTAGCTGACCTTTCCTGACCGCCCGAGGCGGAGCAGTCCGTCACCCACCCGCGGCGACCGGACGAGTGCGGGTTGCTGGCCGGGCCACGGGAACATCCCCGACGCCACCATCTGGGCCAGGTCGTCCGCGCCCTTCAGGTAGGTCAGTTCGAGCCGGCTCGGCGTCCGGGCGGAGCTCAGGTTGGTGCTGCGCTCGATCACCGCGATGACCTTGCCCTCGCGGGTCACCGGGATGGACTCCCTGCGCACCGGGACGCCCCGGGTCCACTCCGGGTCGCCCTCCCGGCAGATTCGCTTCTCCTGCCGGGCCGCGTCGAGGAACGGCCGGGCTCCGGTGCTCGCGAAGGAGCCGACGACGTCGTCGTGGAACGTCGTCGGCCCGGTGGTGGGGCGCATCTGCGCAAGCACCACCCAGCCGGAGCCGTCCTGCAGGGGTGCCCACAGCACAAGGTCGGCGAAGGACAGGTCGGCGAGCAGCTGCCAGTCGGACACGAGGGCTTGCAGCCAGTCAACGTCGGCGGCCGTCAGGGCGGTGTGGCGGCGAGCCAGGTTAGTCAGCGTAGGCACCCTGTTATCATCGCCGACCGGGCCCACTGCCCGCACCTGCGCACCTAGCTGGCAGTATTCCCCCATGCCCGCCGGCCGTGATCCGCTGCTCCCACTCCGGGCGGCTGCCACTGCCCGGGAGGCGGCGGGGTTGCGGCGCGCGCTGCGGCCCCGCGGCCCAGGACCCGACGGGATCATCGACCTGGCCTCCAATGACTACCTAGGCCTGAGCCAGGACCCCCAGGTGGTCGAGGGCGCTGTCGCCGCCGCCCAGCGATGGGGCACCGGCGCGACCGGCTCACGCCTGGTCACCGGGGACACGGGATTGCACGCCATGCTGGAGAAGGAGCTCGCCGGGTTCGCGGGCGCACAGGCGGCCCTGGTGTTTTCCTCCGGCTACCTGGCCAACCTGGCCGCCGTGACAGCACTGGCGGCCGCCCTGGACCCCGGCGACGGACGCAGCCGGCCCTATGGAAGCCAGCCCGGGGACACCAAGCCCCATGGAAGCCAGCCCGGGGACACCAAGCCCCATGGAAGCCAGCACCGGGGAACCCTCGTCGTGTCGGACGAAGCCAATCACGCGTCCCTCATCGACGCGTGCCGGCTGTCGGCCGCGCGGATCGAGATCGTCGGCCACCGCGATGTGAGGGCGGTCGACCACGCGCTCGCCCGCCGTAGTGAGCCGGCGGCGCTTGTCGTTGCGGAATCGGTTTTCTCTGTGTCTGGCGACCTGGCGCCGGTAGGCGCGCTGCACGCGGTGGCCCGCGCCCACGGCGCCGTGCTGGTGATCGACGAAGCGCACGCCTTCGGCGTGCTGGGCCCCGGCGGGCGTGGGGCGGCGTGGGCCGAGGGCATCGCGGCTGAGCCCGATGTCGTCCGCACCATCACCCTGTCGAAGGCGCTGGCGGCCCAGGGTGGCGCCGTGCTTGGCGCGGCCGAGGTGATCGAGACGCTGATCAACACCGGACGGTCGTTCATCTTCGATACCGCCCTGGCCCCGCCGGCCGCGGGCGCCGCGCTGGCCGCTCTCCGCGTGCTCGCGGCCCGCCCGGAGATCGCCCGCCAGGCGGCGCGCAATGCCAGCCGGCTGGCGGACCTGGCGCAGCGCCGTGGCCTGGAGGCGTCACGGCCGGCCGCCGCGGTGGTCAGCGTGCTCCTCGGGGCGCCGGAAACGGCCCTGGCGGCGCAGCGCCTCTTCGCGGCGCATGGCGTGCGGGCCGGCTGCTTCCGGCCGCCCTCCGTCCCCGCGGGGCGCTCCTGCCTGCGGCTCACGGCCCGGGCGAGCCTGTCCGAGGCGGATTTCGGCACTGTGGCGCAGGCACTGGCCTCGGTGGCGGATCATGTCCGGATGGCCGCACCCGCGGGAAGGAACTGACTGTGATCGCCCCCCCAGCCATGAGCGACGACGGCGGCCCGTCGCTGGGCGGGCAGGTTCCCAGGATCCCCAAGTACTACGCGGTCAAGCGGCAGCTTCTCGACCTGACCAAGGCGATGGAGCCGGGCAGCCCGGTCCCGCCCGAGCGGGAACTCGCCCAGCGGTACGGGACGTCGCGGACCACCGTGCGCCAGGCCCTGGCCGAACTCGTCGTCGAGGGACGGCTGCTGCGGATGCAGGGCAAGGGCACATTCGTGGCTAAGCCCAAGGTCGCGCAGCTCCTCGAACTGGCCAGCTACACGCAGGGCATGCGGGCGCACGGCCTGCACCCGCAGACCAGGATCCTGGACACCGGCTACGTCCCCGCCGACGACCAGCTCGCCGGGCTGCTCGGCATCCGGCCGGGCAGCCGCGTGCTGCGCATCCACCGGCTGCGGCTGGCCGACGGCGAGCCCATGTCCACCGACATCTCGCACCTGGCGGCCCGGCGCTTCCCGGGACTGCGCCGCAACCTCGACCGGTACGCCTCCCTCTACGAGGCGCTGGCCACTGCGTACGGGATCCAGCTCGCCGAGGCGGTGGAGACCATCGAGACGGTGCTCGCCGATCCCAAGGAGGCCCGGCTGCTCGGGGTGGACGTGGGCCTGCCCCTGTTGCTCCTGTCCAGGCAGGCGTTCGATATCTCCGGAACCCCGGTGGAGTGGGCCCAGTCCAGGTACCGCGGGGACAGGTACAAGCTGGTGACCCGGCTGCACCGATCTGACCAGCACGGGGCTGACCAGCACGGGGCTGACCAGCACGGGGCTGACCAGCACGGGGATCAGCCTGGGGATCAGCCCGGGGCCGGGAGGTAGCGGCATCAGCGTCGTCATCATCAGCGGCACCGGCACCGGCGTGGGCAAGACCGTGGTCACGGCCGCCCTCGCCGCGCTGGCCCGGGCCCGGGGCGACAGCGTGGCGGTCGTCAAGCCCGCGCAGACCGGCCTGCCGCCCGGGGCACCTGGCGACCTGGCCGACGTGTTCCGGCTGACGGGGATCACCGACACCCACGAGCTGGCCAGGTTCCCCGGCCCGCTCTCCCCCGAGGCCGCGGCCCGGGCGGCCGGCCTGCCGCCGCTGGACCTGGCGGCCGCCGCCGAGACCGTGCGGGGCCTGGCCGCGACCAGGCAGCAGGTGCTCGTCGAGGGCGCTGGCGGGCTGCTCGTCCGGTATGGCCCGGCGGGTGGCACCATCGCCGACCTGGCGCTGGCGCTCGGCGCTCCGGTGCTGGTCGTGGCGGCGGCCGGGCTCGGCACGCTGAACCACACCGCGCTGACCCTGGAGGCACTGGCGGCCCGCGGGATCACGCTCGGCGGGCTGATCCTGGGATCATGGCCGGAAAACCCAGGAATAGCGGAACGCAACAACATCTCCGATCTCGAAGCCCTTACCCGCGGCCGGGTACATGGCGTGCTCAACGAGGGCGCGGGCACGCTCGACCGGGCGGCGTTCCTGAGCGCGGCCAGGGCCGGCCTGGCAGCCACGTTTGGCGGCTGCTTCGATCCGGAAGCGTTCCGGGAGACCAACGCATGGCAGAAGGAGCGGGCGTGAGCGGCGGAGGAGCGGGCGTGAGCGGCGGAGGAGCGGGCGTGAGCGGCGGAGTTGGTCTGAGCAGAACCGGGGCTGGTGCGACCGACGACATTCTGGGCCAGGCGCGCGGCCAGGTCCTCGAGACGGGCCGCGGGCTGGACGAGCAGCAGGTCCTGCGCTGCCTTGAGCTGCCGGACGAGCGCCTCAGCGAGCTGCTGTCGCTGGCCCACGAGGTGCGGATGCGGTGGTGCGGCCCCGAGGTGGAGGTCGAGGGGATCGTGTCGGTGAAGACCGGCGGCTGCCCGGAGGACTGCCACTTCTGCTCGCAGTCCGGCCAGTTCGAGTCTCCGGTGCGGTCCGTCTGGCTGGACATCGACGAGCTCGTGGCGGCGGCACGGGAGACGGCGGCGACAGGAGCGACCGAGTTCTGCATCGTCGCCGCGGTGCGCGGGCCCGACGAGCGGCTGATGGCCCAGATCGCCGCCGCCGTCACCGCGATCAGGGACGCGGTGGACGTCAACGTCGCGTGCTCGCTCGGCATCCTCACTGAGGCCCAGGCGGCCGGGCTGGCCGCGCTGGGGGTGCACCGCTACAACCACAACCTGGAGACGGCCCGCTCGTACTTCGGGCATGTGGTGACGACGCACGGCTGGGCGGAGCGGTTCGACACCTGCCAGCTGGTCCGGTCGGCCGGCATGGAACTGTGCTGCGGCGGGATCATCGGGATGGGCGAGTCGGTGCGCCAGCGCGGCGAACTCGCCGGGCAGCTCGCCGCGCTGCAGCCGGACGAGGTGCCGCTCAACTTCCTGAACCCGCGCCCGGGCACGCCGCTCGGGGAACGGCCGCTGCTCGGCGGCGCCGAGGCGCTCAAGACGATCGCTGCCTTCCGGCTGGCGCTCCCCCGGGCGGTGCTCAGGTATGCCGGCGGACGCGAGCTGACCCTCGGCGATCTGGGCACCGAAGCGGGGATGCTGGGCGGCATCAACGCCATCATCGTCGGGAACTACCTCACCACACTGGGCCGTCCAGCCCAGCAGGACCTCGACATGCTCACCAGGCTGCAGATGCCCATCAAGGCGCTGTCTGCCACTCTCTGACCACGGGGCGTCCACTCTCTGCCCGCGGGCGTCCACTCTCTG
>OBLW0100002655.1_pt1 | contig 14361 bp, 16 predicted proteins | sample 1520161 | NCBI WGS metagenome assembly OBLW01 (sample SAMEA3539309, study PRJEB22396) | soil metagenome | biome: tundra; feature: field; material: soil | place: USA | collected 2010-05 | depth 0.15 m
CTGATTCGCGGTGATTGGTACGGGCAACGTGAAGGACAGCGCGCCCGTGTCATGATCCCAACGTGATCCGCTGTTGAAAGAAGACCTCCAGTTGCCGTGCCCCATGTACGATGGCGATGATCTGCACCGGCGTCGTTTCCCAGCGATAGGCGATGACGTAGGAGTAAACCGTCCAGAAGCGGTGTCGCGAGTCGGCCAGGTCTTCGCGGTGGCGGCCCACCTTCGGCGTCTGCCCCAAGCCTGCGAACGCATCGTAGAGCCGCGCAACAACCTGGTCCGCGCTGTCGATGCTGTCTTCGGCGATGTAGTTCCAAATCTCGATGAGGTCCGCCCGCGCTTCCGGCGTGAGGACAAACCGCCGCCAGCTCACGTGCTGGCGGCCCGGCGCCGGGCACTTAGCTGGCGGATCTCCTCAAACACGGCATCTCCGTCGAGCAGCTCGCCACGGTCTGCCTGTTCGATGCCGCGCCGTATCCTGGCTCGCAGCTCTGCGAGGGCGGCCTCGCGCGCCTGCTCGCGCTCTTCGAGCAGGCGGAGGCCTTCGCGCACCACCTCGCTCGCAGTTTGAAACAGGCCGGAGGCCACGCGGGACTGGACGAATTGCTCTAGTTCCGGGGTGAGGGAGACGTTCATGCTGGTGCGGGTCGGCATGCTCAATTAATGGCACATGACGGGTTCCTGTGTCAATTTGTGTTACAGGGAGGGCGAAACGGTTTGTTGGCGGCGGCCGGCTCGGGAGAATTCGCTTGAGAGGTGGACGAAAGTGTGCAATTGGTCACCAATTACACCAGCTCATCGGTAAGACGTTCCGAGGAACGACTCAGGTCAGGCCCTCCCGGCTTTCGGCCCCCCGGTTTCCGGCCCCGGTTCATTTCCTGCAGCCCGGAAGCTCGCCCACAGATCGTGGCCGTAGAATCCAACGATGGCGATGATCCACACAAGATGCACGGGGGTGACCCACGTCTGATGATACACGGATAAGGTTATGCGATCAGCATAGACTACTAGATACGCGCCCAAAGCGATCACAACAACGTCCGCGATGCGGCGATGGCCAGTTCTAGGAGTAAGAACGCTAAGTCCCTTTCCGCCGATCTCGACGGCGACGGCATACCAGAGCAGCCAGACGAGCGAGAGGAAAACGGTCACGTCGACAATCAGGTCGAGTGGATATTGGTTCCTAAGCCACCCATTCGTAAATCGCCGTTGGAGTTGCGCGACCATGGCCGCGGGGGAGTTCACTGCCCAGCAATACTGGATGTCCAGCCCTGTTTCCGGGTTGGCGGGCCAAGTGTCCCCGCGCGGCTCGGGCCTATGAAGATAGCTGGCGAGCAGCCCCATTGCGATGATCACCTGCACGACCGGTAGTATGAAACGAATTCTGTTACGTACAGTCATTTCACCTCCCAAGGATCAACCGGGAACATCAGTAATCAGTTTCACCACTCCGCAGCATCCCCCGTGCCGCTGGCTACCCCATCGCCCGGATCTGCGCAAGCGCCTTCTCCATGCCGTGCTGAGCGGCGGCGGACAGCGGGGCGCCTAGGTCGAAGGATTCGGCTCCGATGCCGATCAGCATGGCGTCGGGGGCCTTGCCATAAACTTCCAGCGCAAGGCGCAGCAGCGATCCTGGCGAGCACCAGTGGGTGGATGCGCTTTCGCCATCAACCGGCATCATCTGAACCTCGCCGGGCGGCAGGTCTGCGCGGGCGTCGATGAAGATGACGCGCTCTTCGGATGCCAGGCGCTCGGCTAATTCGGGCACTAGCTGCTGGACGGCTATGCCGCCCAGGATGGTGGCCAGTTGCGGACCTACGGCGTCGTCGCCGCGCAGGGAATTGCCGTAGCCGAGAATCAATGGCGGGCGGCGTGGCGCGCGCAGTCCTGCGTGCTGCGTCGAGATTCGTCTCGACGTTTTCCTGCTGCGAGGTGGGTGCCGTCGCGCGGAGGTAGGACGGACGATCGGTTTTTGTCGTCTGTCAACTTGCTGCACTTTGGCGCGCGATGACAGACCACGAAAGGCGATGGTCTGTCCTACCGCGAGGAAACGTCGAGACGACTCTCGACGCTGCAGGCTTGACAGCCCGCGCCACGGCGGTGTGCGCCAGGACGGTACGGGCAAGAGGTTACAGCTCTTACGTGCGTGCCTCATCGAGCAGCGTTCCATCCGGCGCGCGCAACTCGACGGCGACTGGGGTTGCGCCGCCGGCGTGCGTGGAGCAGCTCAGACACGGGTCATAGGCCCGCACCACAGCCGAGACGCGGTTCAGCATGCCTTCCTGCAGCTTTCCGCCATCGACAAAATGCTTGGCCGTTTCTTCCACGCTGCCGGCGATCGCCAGCGCGTTGTGTCCGGTGGCCACAATCAGGTTGGCCCAGACGATGCCGCCGTCTTCGTTCACTTTGTAATGATGGATGAGGGTTCCGCGCGGAGCCTCGATCACGCCGATTCCTTCGAGCGCGTTCACGCCGGCCCGCGCCCGCACGTGAGTGTCGAGGATGCGCGGATCTTGCAGCAGCACTTCCATTCGCTCCAGCGCATACAGCGCTTCAATCAGGCGCGCATAGTGGTAGAGGAACGAACTGCGCGGCGTCCGCCCGAAACGCTCGCGGAATTCGGCCAGCTCCTTATCGGCCTCCGGCGTGCCGCAGCGGTCGGCGACGCTCAATCGCGCCAGTGGGCCCACGCGGTAGATACCCGCCGGAAAACCGCGCGGCCGGAAGTACGGCGACTTCATGTACGAATCTTTCGCGGACGCTTCGGCGATATACGTCGCGTAGTCTTCGGCCGGAATCTGGTCCTCGACCACGGCGCCCTCGGCGTCGCGGAAGCGCAGCCCGCCATCGTAGAGCGCGACCGCGCCGGAGCGATCCACCAGACCCGCGCTCATCATCGGCGCGGTGCCGAAGTTCTTGATTTCTTCGTCGAAGCGATCCAGCACGCTCTTGAAAAGCGCGAGCGCCCGCCGGGCGATTTCCTTGGCTTGCGGCAGCCCGGCGAGCATCTCGCTCCGCCCGGCGGCGCTGAGCGGTTCTTTCATTCCACCGGGCACGATCCACGACGGATGCACACGCTCCTTGCACAGAATCTCAATCGCGTGCTGGCCGAACTTGCGCAGCTCGATGCCATCGCGCGCCAGCTCGGGATGCTTTTCAATGACGCCGATCACGTTGCGCTTGGCGATGTCGGAATCGAAACCGAGCAGCAGGTCCGGCGATGACAGGTGAAAGAAGCTCAGCGCGTGGGACTGCACGAATTGCGCATAATGGACCAGCTCGCGGAGCAGCGCGGCCGCCTTGGGAATCCGCACGGCGAGGATGGCGTCGCACGCCTTGGAAGACGCCAGCAGATGGCTGATGGGGCAGATGCCGCAGACGCGCGAGGTGATCCCCGGCATTTCGTAGAACGGGCGGCCTTCGGTGAACTTTTCGAACCCGCGGATCTGCGTCACGTGGAACTGGGTGCGCGCCACCTTGCCATCGTCTCCCAGATGGATGGTAATCTTTGCGTGCCCTTCAATGCGGGTTACCGGATCGATGGTGATACGTTTCATGCGGGAGTCTCCTACCCGAACTTCAACTTGGCGCTCGAGTCGGGCTTTCGCCCGGCGAGCAGGTCGCTCAAAACGCCGAGGATGGCCTTGGCCGGGGGCGGGCATCCGGGCAAATACAGATCCACTTTCACGAATTCGCGCACCGGCCGCGCCTGGGGCAGCAGCGCCGGCACGCCATCGGTCGGCACGCCCTTGGCTGCCGACACGCCTTCGATGTAGATCGATTGCAGCATCTTCTGCACCGGCAGGCCATTCCGCATGGCGGAGACGTTGCTGGTGACCGCGCAATCGCCCAGCGCCACCAGGGTCCGCGTGCGGCTGCGGATTTTCTGCAGCTTCTTCAAGTCTTCCTGGCTGCTCACCGCGCCTTCCACCAGGGTGACGTCCACGCCCTCCGGAAACTCCTGCGCATCCACCAGGGGGCCATATACCAGGTCCGCCTTGCCCGCCACGTCGATGATGGCGGCGTCGATATCGAGCAGCGACATGTGGCAGCCCGAGCAGCCGTCCAGCCACACTGTCGCCAGCTTCAGCCGGTTCATGGGCGGGCTCCTTTCGCGAGCGCCAGGGCGCTGATGTTTTCGTGGCGCTTGGTCATCTCTTCCACGGCGAACCCTTTCTCGATCAACGCACCGGTCGGGCATGACTGAACGCACTTACCGCAGTTGGTGCAACTCGATGCCGATCCCCAAGGCTGGTTCATCTCGCTGGTGATCCGGCACTTAATCCCGCGGTTGGTGACCTCCCAAACGTGCGCCCCTTCGACTTCCGCGCAGACACGCACGCACCGCGTGCACAGCACGCAGCGGTTGTGATCCAGCACGAAGCGCGTGTGCGAGAGATCCACCGGCAGCCGCGGATAATTGTACGGATACCGCACGCTGCTGACGCCCAGCGATTTGGCGAGCGATTGCAGCTCGCAATGGCCATTCGACACGCACACGGAACAAACGTGGTTGCGCTCCACGAGGAGCAGTTCGATCACCATCCGCCGGTATCGCGTAAGCTGCGCCGAGACCGTGGTCACCGACATGCCATCCTGCGCCGGCGTGGTGCAGGCCGGCAGCAGGCGACCGATGCCCGCCACCTCCACCACGCACAAGCGGCAGGCTCCCACCGCGGTGAGCCCGTCCATGTGACAGAGCGTCGGGATCTCTTTCCCGGCTCCTTCCGCCGCTTCGAGGATGGTCATTCCCTCGGTGGCGCCCACCAGCTCGCCGTCAATCCGGATCGAGATTTTCTTTTGCGCCATGGTTATCTCCCACCCACCGCTTTCACGTCACAGCGCAGGCACCGGCACGCTTCCTCGTGAGCCTCCTCGGGCGTCAGCCCGATCACCACCTCCTCGACGCCTTTCACCCGTTCGTGTGCCGGGAGTTGGCTCGGATGGTGACGGCGGCTCTCGCTCGGCTGCACAGGCGCCTCCTGCGCGTACTCAAATTCCGGAAACAGCTTCGCCCAGCGGCGCACGCCCATCAACCGCTCGTCGATGTTGCGCGCCGCTTTCTTTCCGTAACCCATCGCGTTGGAGAGATTCGAAGCGCCGCTGACCACGTCGCCGCCGGCGAAAAACCGCGGCCGGCTGGTCTCCATCGAGTAGCGGTCTATCTCGATGGTTTTTTGCTCGCTGATTTTCAGACCGGAGGCTTGCAGCAGGTCCATATCCACGGCTTCCCCGACGGCCAGAATTACGCTGTCGCACTCGTAGCGCTGAATCTCGCCGGTGGGAACCGGCTTGCGGCGGCCAGAGGAATCATACTCACCGAGCTTGGTCTTCACGACTTCGAGCGCTTTCACGTGCCCGTCGGTCGTCCCGATGATGCGGTGCGGCGCCGCCAGGAACAGGATCTTGGCGCCCTCATCCTCGGCTGCCAGCGTCTCCTCTTCAATAGCGGGCATGTCTTTCCGCTCGCGGCGATACACGATCAGCGCCTCGGCTCCCATGCGCAGAGCCGTGCGCGCCGAATCGATGGCCGCATTGCCGCCGCCGATGATCGCCACTTTGCGGCCGAGCAGGATTTCCTCCTGGCGCGCCACGGCTTCCAGGAACGGCAGCGCCGGCCACACGCCTTTCAATTCGGTGCCCGCCAGATACACCCACGATTCCTTCCAGGTTCCGAAGGACAGGAAGACCGCGTCATACCGGTCGTCGAGCTCGTGCAGCGGCAGGTCGAAACCGACCCGCGTATCGAATACGAATTTGACCCCCATCCGCTCGATGAGCTGGATCTCTTTTCGCAGCACGTCCTTGGGCAGCCGGTACTCCGGCAGCACATACCGCAGCATGCCGCCGGCCTCGGCTTTGCTCTCGTACACGGTGACGTCGTGACCGAGCATGGCCAGGTAGTACGCCGCGGTCAGGCCGGCCGGCCCCGCGCCCGCCACCGCGATCTTGCGCCCGCTCGGTTGGAATCGCCGCGCCACCACCCGCGCATTCAGCTCTTCATATCGATCGGAGGCGAACACGGAGTCGGCGATCAGCCGGTGCACATCGCGCATGTTCACCGCTTCGTCCAGCGTCTGGCGGCGGCACCGGTTGTCGCACGGATGCTGGCACACGCGCCCGGTGGATGCGGGCAGCGGATTGTCGATCACCACCGATTCGTAAGCCTCATCCAGCTTGCCTTCCTTGTAGAGTTGCAGGAAGCGCGGGATGTTCATGTGCAGCGGGCAACTGTTCTCGCAAGGCGAAAGCACCAGCTCTTCGCAGACGCCCGCCCGGCAGCGCCGCGCCACGATGTGGTCTTCGAATTCGTGGCGGAAGTGGCGCAGCGCGGTCAGCACCGGGTTGGGCGCCGACTGGCCCAGCCCGCACAAGGAGCAGTCGCGAATCATCCGGCCCAGGTCTTCGAGCACCTCGAAATGCTCGTGCGTGGCGACGCCCTGCGTGAACGAGTTCAGAATCTTCAGCGCTTTATCCAGACCCACGCGGCAGGGCACGCATTTGCCGCAGGATTCGGAATGGGTGAATTCGATGAAGAACCGCGCGACGTCCACCATGCAGTTGTCTTCATCCATCACCACCATGCCGCCCGACCCCATGATGGAGCCGATCTGCGCCAGGCTTTCGTAATCCACGGTGGTGTCGAACATCTCATGCGGGATGCAACCGCCCGATGGGCCGCCGGTCTGCACGGCCTTGATGGCCTTCCCGGCGATGCCGCCCTCGCCGATGTCGTACACCAGCGTCTTCAGCGGCGTCCCCAGCGGCAATTCCACCAGCCCGGAGTTGGTTACCTTGCCGACCAGCGAGAACACCTTGGTTCCCGCGCTCTTGGTGCTGCCGGTTTCGGTGAACCATGCGGCGCCTTTGGTGACGATGGGCGCGATGTTGTACCAGGTCTCGACGTTATTGATGTTGGTTGGCTTGCCCCACAACCCCTTCTGCGCCGGAAACGGGGGACGCGGGCGCGGCCGGCCGGCCATGCCTTCGAGCGACGCAATGAGAGCCGTCTCCTCACCGCACACGAAGGCTCCCGCGCCTTCCACCATCGAGATATCGAACTGGAACCCGCGTCCCAGGATGTTTTCGCCCAGGATGCCGTATTCGCGCGCCTGCTCGATGGCGCGTTCCAGCCGGTGGACCGCCAGCGGATACTCGGCGCGCACGTAGACGATGCCTTCGGTGGCGCCCATCACGTAAGCGCCGATGATCATGCCTTCGATCAACGAGTGCGGGTCGCTCTCGATTTCGTTGCGGTTCATGTAGGCGCCGGGGTCGCCTTCGTCCGCGTTGCAGATGATGTATTTCTGGCTGGCCTTATTCTTGGACAGGAACTCCCACTTGTTGCCGGTGAGATATCCGGCGCCGCCGCGCCCGCGCAGTTTCGAGGCCTTGATCTGCTCGATCACCGCCTCCGGGTGGCCTTCGATGAGGACCTTATATAAGGCCTGGTAGCCGCCCACCGCCATGTACTCTTCCAGGTCGTCCGGATCGACGAAGCCGCAATTGCGCGTGACGATCTTCTTCTGCCCGCGGAAGAATGGCACCTCATCCCAATTGCGCAGCTCCGGCCAGGCGGCTCCGTATTTGATGTGGGAGGTGATGTGGTCCCATTCCTCGATCTTGCAGTAGGCCAGGTCCGGCGTCACGTTGCCGGTGGCCACATCGTGCAGGATGCGCGTCACATCGCTCGACTGCACGCGGTGCAGGATCACCAGCGGCCGTCCCGGCAGGCGCACGGAGACTAGCGGCTCCTCCGAGCAAGGCCCCAGGCAGCCGACGCTGGCGAGCGACACGTCCGCGCCGCCGCGATCGATCTGCTCGGCGAAGGCGTGGTACAGGCCCTCGGCGCCGTTGCCGCGCCCGCAGGTGCCCATGCCGACCGCAATGCGGGCGCGCGCCGGCACCAGTTTCGCCAAACCGCGCTCGCGCACTTCGCTAAAAGCGTTGATATCGAGAATCCGCGTCATCGGTCGTGACCCTCGGCGATGGCCGCCACTTCGCGCGTCAGCGTCCGCTCGTTCACGTGGCCGCAGATACGATGGTCGAGTTCCACCACGGGCGCCAAAGCGCATTGCCCGAAGCATGCCACGGTGCGAATGGTGAATTTTCCGTCCGGCGAGGTGGGCGATTCGTCTTCGCCGCCGCCGATCCCCAGATCCAGCCGCACGCTTTCCAGCAGGCTGCGCGAGCCACGCGTATGGCACGCGGTTCCGCGGCAGATGCAGATGGTGTGCTCCCCTTGCGGCTTCAGGTTGAACAGCGCATAGAAGGTGGCCACGCTGTAGATCCGCGCCGGCGGGATCTTCATCGCCGTTGCGATGTAGCGCAGGGTCGCCTCCGGAAGATACTTCTGGGGATGACGGTTCTGGACGGCTTCCAGGATGGCCAGCAACGCGCCAGGACGGCCGTTGCGGCTGGCAATCACCTGGTCGATGAATGCTGCTTCCATGGCCCCAAAATAGCACCTGGACGTCCTAAATGGGAGGGGGTGGGGCCGGCGCCTCTAGGATTTGGCGTGGCTTGAGGCGTCCGGCGGGGAGCAGCCGCCAACCTCGGCCCGGGTTTCGTCTAGAATGAAGTTGAGTTATGCCTAGCCGTTCAAGCTCAGAGATGCGGAAGCCCGCAGTGCCGGACCGGCCCGCCGGCCGGTCAGACGAGGACTCCCTTGCCTATGAGCTTGTGGCGGCGTTGACCGAACAGGAGATCCTCAAGCGCTTCTACCTAGACGAGCAATCGGCGGTCGAGATTTGCGCTGTCATGGGTATCACAGAGACGCAGTTCCGGCTGATCAAGTCGCGGCTCATGGCCAGGATTGTTGAGTTGAGCCGAATGGTGCCTGTCCAGAGAGACACCCGTGCCAGGACCGTGACAACTCGGGCAACCCGAGCGAAAGGTGCCACCGCTGACATCGGTCGCCTGGTGCCCGTCGTGGCGCATGCGGTAGCGGTATTCGGAGACGAACACAAGGCCTCGCACTGGCTGGCGACGCCGCTGGCCCTGCTCGGCAACCAGAGCCCGGCGCATGTCCTTGCTCGAAGCGGCGGCGTCGAAGCCGTCGACCGAATCCTCACTCGCATCGAGCACAATATTCCGTCGTAGATGCCTCGACCTATCTACCGAGTCTGCCGAGCGACTTATGCGCGCCTGGACGGCGAGGGTGCGAAACTGGTTGGCGGGCGGTGGAACTCGCCCGGCAGATCGGTGGTGTACATGGCCGAAACTATCTCGCTAGCCGTGTTGGAGAATCTGGTGCACATGGCAAGTGAGGATTTTCCAACCGGTTATGTCGTAGTTGAGGCGGTCGTGCCCGAGGACATCCGGATGCTGACGGAAGAAGATCTGGTAACCCGGTTCGGTGGCGCCAGTCAGCAACAACTCGGCGACCGATGGATCGACTCGCGTGCTTCGGCGGTTCTTGAGGTTCGCTCCACAATTGTTCCCCTCGAACATAACTATCTGCTGAACCCACAGCATCCCGGCTTCGCGGGAATAGCCGTGCGGCCGGTGGTTCCATTCGTCTTCGATGACCGCCTTATGCGGCCGCGGAATCCACGCTGAGGCACCTTCGGAACCCTTGCGCGTTATTCTTGTTACAGCATGACGCCCGTGGCACTGACCATCGCCGGATCCGATCCTACCGGCGGCGCCGGCCTGCAAGCCGATCTCAAGACGTTTCACCAGTTCGGCGTCTATGGCGAAGCCGTGGCTACGCTGATCACAGTGCAGAACAGCGTGCGCGTCTCGCGCGTGGAGGTGCTGTCCGCCGGGCTGGTGCGCCAGCAGATTGAGGCTGTCCTCGAGGATATGCCGCCCGCCGCCGCCAAGACCGGCGCGCTCGGTTCGACGGCGATTGTGCGCGCCTTGGCCCTGGCCGCGCGGCGTTTCGAATTCCCGCTGGTGGTCGATCCGGTCATCTTCAGCACGCAGGGCCCGCCGCTGCTCCCGCCGAAAACAGTCCGTTGGCTGGCAGAGGAGTTGCTCCCTTTGGCGGCGCTTGTCACTCCCAACATTCCCGAGGCTACCGCTCTTACTGGCATCGCCATCCACGGCGTGGAAGATGCCCGCCGCGCCGCGCTGCGCCTGCATGAAATGGGCGCGCGCGCGGTACTTCTCAAGGGAGGACATCTGCCGGGCGATCCGGTCGATCTGCTGTTTGACGGCTCCACGTGGCACGAGTTCGCCGCGCCACGCATCGCGACGCCGCACACCCATGGCACCGGCTGCGCCTATTCGGCGGCCATCACCGCATGCCTGGCGCTCGGCGTGGCGCTCCCCGAAGCCGTCGCGCGCGCCAAGCGGTGGCTTACGGAGGCCATTCGCACCAACCCCGGGTTGGGCCGCGGCGCGGGGCCGATCAATCATCACGCTGCTATTCTGTAGATGAGTATGACCAGGGTGCAAATCCGATTCCGCCTCCGCCAGCCGCTCAGCGATCGCCTGTTCCAGACGATCGCCAGTGCGCACACGCTCTACGGCATTCAGCGCGTGCAATTGTCGCCGGCTATGGATAGCCTCATGGTGGAATACGATGCCACCCGCCTGCGGCCGGCCGAGGTGGAAGCCGCGCTTTCCGGCGCCGGTATCGCAACCGAACAGGCGTGACGGAGCGCGGGTTGACAGACGAAAGTCCGCTTCGGACCCGAAACCCAGGCGTCTGTCCCACTCTGCCGTCGAGCGCTGGTAGGACAGACCATCGCCTTACGTGGTCTGTCATGTTTCGCCGAAGCACGGGAAATTGACAGACGACAAAAACCGATCGTCCGTCCTACTAATCGATCAGCCCGTTGCGCACGGCGAAGCGCACCAGCTCGTTGATGCTGTGCACGTTGAGCTTTTCCATGATGCGGCCGCGGTGCGCATCCACGGTGTAGACGCTCAGGTTCAAGACGCCGGCGATTTCCTTGTTGGTCTTGCCCTCGGCGAGCATTTGCAGAACCTCGCGCTCGCGGCTGGTCAGCAGGTCGATGGGATTGGTGACGTGGCGGCGATAATCGTCCAGCACGGCGTCGGAAACGGCCGGGCTGAGGTAGCCTTCGCCCGCGGCCACGGCGCGCACCGCGCTCACCAGGTCGGCGGCCACCGAATCCTTGAGCAGGTAGCCGCGCGCGCCGGCGCGCAGAGTCTCGCGCACATACACCGAATCCTTGTGCATGCTGAGCGCCAGCACGCGCGCGTGCGGTGCATTCTCGGCCATGCGGCGGGTGGCTTCGATGCCATTCAGCTCCGGCATGGCGACATCCATCACCACCACGTCGGGCTTGAGCTTGGCGGCCAGTTCCAGCGCCTCACGGCCGTTGCCCGCCTCGCCCACGATCTCCATGTCGGATTGCTCGGCGAGGATCATCTGGAACCCGCGCCTCACCACCGGGTGGTCGTCAGCCAGCAGAATGCGAATCCGTTTCATGGGGGATGGGGAGCCGAACCTCAATTAGAACACCCTGGCCGGGCCGCGAGCGCTCCGTCAGCTCGCCACCGGCGATACGTGCGCGCGCGCGCATGCCGATCATACCCATGCCGCGGCCTTCCGCCGGCACGCCGGCCAGCCCCTTGCCGTCGTCCTCCACGCTCAGGCGGAGCTCGCGGTCTTCGGCGGTGAGCTTCACCGTCACCCGCCGCGCCACGGCGTGACGCGCCACGTTGGTGAGCGCTTCCTGCGCGATGCGGAACAGGTGAGTTTCGGTTTCGCCGGGCAGCCGGCCGTCGAAGTTCGATTCGAAACGCGCATCGATGCCGGTGCGCGCGGCGAATCCCTCCACCTGCCAGCGCAGGCTGGCTGCCAGTCCGAAATCGTCGAGAATGGTGGGCCGCAGGAGTTGCGACATCTGGCGCACGTTGCCAATCGCCTCGTCCACCAGGTGCAGGCAGTCGCTCAGCCGCTCCGCGTTCGATTGGCCGCCCGCGGCCAGCGCGGCGAGATTGGTCTTGATGGCGGTGAGCGACTGGCCCAGCTCATCGTGCAGCTCGTGCGAGAAGCGCCGCGCGGTGGCCTCCTGGTCCTCCAGCATGTGCCAGGAGACGCGGCCCAGTTCGGCCGTCTGCCATTCCATTCCGCGAATCAACCGCGACACCATGCGCACCGTGATGATGGCGAAGAGCAGCGCCAGCAGCACGCTCGCGCCGGCGAAGATCACGGTGGTATGGAGCAGCTCCGAGGTGAGTTGGTTGAGTTGCGCCTGCACCGCGCCGGCATGGCGGTATTCCCGCTCCACCAGCCGCGCCACCACGGTCATGAAGTCTTCGTGTTCGCGGAACAGCTCCACCGGCGCGAAAGTTTCCGGCTCGTCTTCCGCCAGAATGTGGCGCGCCTCGGCCGAAAACGCGAGCGATGCCTGCTTGAGGCGCGCCCAGAGATCGCGATCCGCCGTGCGGACGCCTTCGGCCGCGATGCGGGCGGTGTCGGCGTCGGCTGCATCGAGCTGTTTGAGGATGGCGCCCTCGTCCACCGAATCGGGATCGCGCGCCAGCACGGAGAATACCTCGGTCAGGCTGGTCTGCTGGCCGTGCAGCTCGCCAATCAGCCGCCGCGCCACTTCCTGTTCGCCAATCAGGCCGGCGGCGCTCTGCCGGATGGCGTGGATATTGCGGACGGCCACCAGCGCGGCCGCCAGCAACAGGATCACCACCAGGCCGAACCCGGCCGTCAGCACGCGGAAGATGTTGCCGTGGGTGATCGGCTTCGGTTGCATCGCGTTAATCAGTATCGCAACTCGGGCGCCCAGCTTGAATCGCCGGTCCCGGCTATGCGGCGCGTCCAATCCACACTAACAAATCTTAACCGTCATCACCCCGGATTCGGTGCCTGGAATAGCCTGCCGCGGCTATCGTGCTTTTTTCGTACTTGCTCCAATATGGATTTGTAAGCGGGCGATGAGGCCCGCAGAGGAGAAAAAAATGAAAAAGACGCTGTTCGCCATCGCCCTCGCGTTTGCCACCCTGTCGTTCGCCGCGCAAACGCCGGCTCCCGCGCCCGCCGCTACGCCCGCGCCAACCACCAAAACGGCCAAGAGCACTGCCAAGCCGAAGAGCACGAAGACCAAGAGCACGAAGACCACGAAGAAGTCCGCCAAGACGACCGGCTCTTCGAAGGCCTCCGGTAAATCCAAGATTGCCAGCGCGTCGCCCGCAGGCCCGGCCAAGAATTAAGGGCCTGCCGGGAAAATGGCAAGTTCAATCGCCCTTGCGGTCGCGGCCCTGAACGCTATCGGAGTCGCGGCCGTGAGGGAGCGGTTGGCAATGTAGTCGCTTAGCGATTCCTTGTCTTTCTTCCTCACGTCGCCAGCAGCGCCAAAGCCGCCGCGCCCATCACCGCCGCGCAGATCCATCCCAGCACCTTGGCTCCCCGCGAGTTCGCGCGCGCGCCCATTACTTTCTTGCTGCTCGTCAGCAGCACCACCAAAACCACCAGCGGCGGCGCGAGAACGCCATTCACCACGGCCGCCCAGAACAGCATCTTCACCGCATTCCAGCCGGCAAAATCAAGTGCCAGCCCCACCGCCAGCGCGCCTACAATGACCATGTAGAAATGCGCCGCCCGGAGCGGCTTCTTGCTCAGCGATGCTCCTCTCCACGACGCCGCTTCCGCAATGGCATAGGCGCAAGAACCCGCCAGTACCGGGACGCCCAACATGCCGGTCCCGACCAAGCCCAGCGTGAACAGCAAATACGCGCCGTTACCGGCTAACGGCCGCAATGCTTCGGACGCCTGTTTGGCCGTTTCGATGTTCCGCACGCCATGCGCGTGCAGGGTCGCCGCGGTGGTGAGAATGATGAAGAACATGATCAGATTGGAAAACAGCATTCCCGTGAACACGTCGTTCCTCGCCACGCTCAATTCCAGATTCGTGGAACCGTGCCGCTGCGCCACGGTCGTCTTCCCGTGCTTGCGGTCTTCCTCCACTTCCTGCGACGCCTGCCAAAAAAACAGGTAAGGAGAAATGGTGGTCCCCAGGATCCCCACCAGCACGGCCATGTAGGATCGCGTCCATGCCACGTGCGGCAGAAAAGTTCCGTGCAAGACGGCGGCCCAGTCCGGCCGCGCCAGAAATGCCGTCACGACGTAGGCGAACAGCACCACAGTCAGCCACTTGAAGATGCGGGCGATGAGACTGTAAGAAGTCCAGATCAACAGGCTGGCGATCAGCAAGGCAAAGAAGGGTGTCCAGTAATAGGACGCAATTCCGGATACCATGTGCATCGCATCGGCCATGCCGCCCAGATCCGCGCCGATGTTGAACACGTTCGCGACAATCAGCAGCAGGCAGGACGGCCACAGTACCCACCGCGGATACTGCAATCGGATCGCGCCCCCGAGCCCGCGGCCCGTCACCATTCCGAGCCGCGCACACATCAGTTGCACCGCCG
>OBLW0100002657.1_pt1 | contig 14358 bp, 10 predicted proteins | sample 1520161 | NCBI WGS metagenome assembly OBLW01 (sample SAMEA3539309, study PRJEB22396) | soil metagenome | biome: tundra; feature: field; material: soil | place: USA | collected 2010-05 | depth 0.15 m
CGGTCGCTTTCGCAAACATCCTCAAAGTTTCCATTGGCGCCTTGCCGGTTACTAACAGGACGTTGATGTTTTTCAGCGCTGCTGGCGAGAGGTGGTCTGGATGAACGGTAATTAGAATCGTCGTTTCCAGCGCTTGCGGCACCGTGCCCGAAGCGGGCGACCACGATGTGGGCAATAGGTGATGGGCCTCATCGAAGATCAACCAATGGGGACGCGAAGTGCGGGCGCGCAACTCTTGGACGCGAGGAAGCAAGGCGGCGCAAAACTCGGGCCGGTCCGCGAGTTTCACATCGATCAAATTAACCACGACACTCTGCTCCGGCGACTCTAATGCGTGCAGTACGGCGTTCGGATCAGGCCGATCCTTTACCGTTCCGAGCGTGAGAGCGCCGGCGAAATTTTCGAAATCACCTTCGGGATCGAGCAAGCAGAATTGATAGTGATGCTCCGCCAGCCTTTCCAATATCCCTGAGACAGCGGTTGATTTACCGCTGGCTGACGGTCCGGCTACGAGAATACTGTTGCGATACGGATTCACCAGGACCGGCTTCTCGCTTCCATCACAACAAAGGCCGAGTGAAATTGCGTGGCGCTCTAGACGCGAATCGTAGCGCGCCAAGTCGTCCTCTAACAGTTGGGTAGCAATCTCTTTCACTCCGTCACCCTGGCGGCCTGTAGTGACGATGTCGGCGCGGTCTTTGAGCGCATCAAGCGCATTGGCCATGGCAACCGAACACTCGCACTTGGATAAAAAAGCATGATCGTTTTCAGCGTCGCCGAGTCCGACGACGTTGTGGACCGAAAGGCCCATCTCTTTCATCGCAGCCTCAAGCCCGGTCGCCTTGTTGATGCCTGAGGGCAGCACCATTACTGCTCCCTTGTTGAAGATGACCTGCAGATCGAGGCCTAGTTCGCGAATCGCATTCAAGACCGCATCCTGGTGGGGTTCCCAAGTTGCGACAATGCCGCGGCCTGCGGAGGCGGGCACTCCGCGCTCTTTTAACAAATTGACGAAGGCGGGATTCACCGGTTCGCCTAACAGCTTTTCTTCTTTGGTCGCGGGCCAGTAAAGAAGTGCACCATTTTCTACCACGACCAGGTCAAACAGTTCGATTTGCTGGAATACGCTGAGCAAATCCGGAAGATGGCGGCCGGTGACAAGAACCAGCTTTCGTCCAGAGGAACGTAATTGTTTCAGAGATTCAATTACATCGTCACGGACCTGCCCGTCTGAGGCGAGCGTCCCGTCATAATCGGTAGCGAGAACCAGATAACGCATCGAAGTTGGATGCCCCTTAGCAATCCTGCAATTCGTTAATTGTTTATTAAAGAGAGAATCTTATCTTTCATTCTCTCACCCAAAGCATTCAACTTGGCCGCCTGCGGGCGGCCTTTTTATTTGGCTGCGAGAAATGCTTGCGATTAATATTGGACCATCGAGCAAGGAGCATTTGTGACGGAAGCCGAACTGAAAGAGCATCTGGACGCCGCCGGGAGCAGTCCTAAACAAATCGCTGCCGCGGTACTCGGAATACCGGCGAACACGCTTCGCTACAAACCTTCTGCGGACAAGTGGTGCATCCTGGAGATTCTTGGACATCTGGCTGACATGGAGATTTTATACGCGTACCGCATTCGACAAATGCTGGCGGACAGAGATCCGGTGATCGCGCCGATTGATCAAAACGCATGGGCGAAGAATTTGGGATATATGGAAGCATCCGTAGCGGAACTGATTGCGCTCTACGGGCTGAATCGCCACGCTAATGTTCGGATGCTTAGCCGCCTGCATGAGGGCGACCTGAAGAAATCTGCTCGACACCCTGAACTCGATCACCCTGTAACCGTTGCTGACTACGTAAAGATGATGTCGAAACACGGACCGAACCATTTGCAGCAGATTGAGCGACTGAAGAAAGAAACGACAGGAAAGCGTTAGAGGTCACGCCGAAATTCGCCGGGGCGCTGCTTGCGGGATTTCGGTTTCGGTGTTGAGGCGATCGAGCACGCCATTCAATGCGCCGCCTGCCAAAATTGCCGCTCCTCCCAGGTAGAAGCAGATGAGCAACACTATGACTGCGCCTAATGAGCCATAGATAGCGCTATAGCTATTGGAGTACCGGACATAGATACGCAATCCGAGAGAGACGACTGCGAGCAGCAGCACGCCTGCTACAGAGCCGGGCGAGATCCAATGCCACTGCCGCTCTTTCAGGTTGGGAGCAAAATGGTAGGTGATGGCGAGCGCTAACAGAAACACGGCCAGCGTGATCGGCCACTGACAGATTCTCCACAGCAGAGCGATGATGCTTCCGGGGGCAATGAAGCCGATAAGCTGATCTCCAAAAACAACGATGAGGACAGAGACAACTACAAGAAGTGTGAGTCCCAGGGTAAGCCCGATGGAAATGGCGTATTGCTTAATCAACGAACGAGTTTCTCTGACGTTGTAGGCAGCATTCAGGGTATCCATTACGGCGTTCATACCCATCGATGCGGACCATAGGGAAGCAACGATTCCTACGGACATTTTTAAGGGACCACTTGATTGAATGATTTCAACAAACGTTTGATCAATCAGTTGGTAGGCGGTGCCGGGAAGAATTCGATTGAATAATGCGTCCAACAAGGTTCGTCCGCGATCTGCCTTGCCAAAGACGCTAAGGCTTGAGATTACGCAAATCAGAAAAGGAAAAAGAGCGAGAAAAAAATAATATGCGAGTTGAGCCGCACGTCCGAAGACGTCATCCTGGCGAACCTCGGCCCAAACGAGCTTCGCAACCTCGAGTTTCGACGTTCCCCTCAAGTTGAATGACGTTGTGCTCACCATTCCGGCTTTGACGCGAAAACCGAGTGCTGCGTTGCGACTTTAGCGATGAAAGTGGTTTAAATCAACTGGAAGGGCGCGAGAGGTCGCGAAGCGAGATTAGAAAGCGAAGTTCAGACTTTGACCGAATCTCTGCGCTCGGGCGCGTAATTGACGGCGGCGGTGCGTTCCAATTTATCCCACGCGAAGGGACGCCCCTGAATGGCGCGCTTGAGGGTGCGGAACAAGACCAGAGAAAATACCTGCCGATAGGCAAAACGCTGCAACCATACCTGGCTGAGGAGCCAGGCATCTTCGCGGGCTTGGGGTTGGCGGCGCTCCAAGGCGAAGGCGAGGGATGAAGCGAGAAAATCGATAACCAGAAACGCGCCAAAAAATACCAGCAGACGCTGGAAGCTGGCTGGATCGGTCGATTCAGGGTGGAAGTGTTTCTGGATGAAATACCAGATGACTCCCACCAAGAACATAATGTCAATGAAGGGCGAGACCAGCGGAAGCAGAATCTGAAAGATCAGGATGTTGGGAAGAGCTACTACTCCAAGCACACCTTTGCGTGCGAACACACCCTTATGCTTGAAGATCGCCTGAAGAATTCCGAATGACCAGCGGAAGCGCTGGCGCATCAGGGCATTGGCGCTGGTTGGAGCCTCGGTAAAGGCCAAAGCGAGGTCTTCGTACTCCACGCGATAGCCGTCGCGTAGCAGGGCCATGGTTAGATCGGCGTCTTCGGCGACGGTATCCACGTGGTAGCCGCCGGCTTCGCGAACGAGTGAAGTGCGCCATGCTCCGATGGCTCCGGGCACGACGCTTACGGCGCCCATGGTGTTCAGCGCGCGCCGTTCAAAATTTTGACTGGTGATGTATTCGAGCGCCTGCCAGCGGGTCCAGAGATTTACGCGGTTACCAACCTTGGCATTGCCTGCCACAGCGCCGACCCTGGGATCAAGGAAGTGTGGCACCATGCGCACAATCGCATCGGGAGCAATGATGGTGTCAGCGTCGATGCCGACGAAAATCTCCGCATCGCCGATGTGCTCGAGTCCATAGTTAAGAGCTTCGGCTTTGCCGCCGTTAGGCTTGGTGAGAATCACAACCCTTCCGGCGGCTTCTTCGGCGGCAAAGACACGGCGGGCGATTTCTAAAGTGCGATCTTTGGAACCATCGTCGATGACGATGACACGCAGGTTCGGATAATCGGAATCGAGCGCGCCCTGAATTGTTCGTTCAATAACTTTCTCTTCGTTATATGCAGGAATGAGGACGGCGACGCGCGGACGATAGGCCGCAACCTGTTCGGGCGTTCCATGGACGTGCGGGGACATGCGGTCGTAAATGGCGAGCACGCCGACGGAGATGAGGCGCCCGGTCATGAGAATATCGCCGAGAAAGAAGATTACGGTAATTCCTGTCATGGTCGCGCTGAAGAGCCAGAAGCCGATCCAATTGAGGCGAGCCGACCAATATTCGTTGCCCGCAAGCGGAGGCATGACTGCGGCTTTCGTCTTGCCCATTAACTGAGAAACGGGAACGAAATCAAATCCGCGGGCCCGCGCGCCGTCGATGATCAGCGGAAGCGCGAGCACGGTTCTTTGGCGGTTGCCGCCGCCGTCGTGCATCAGGATGATGTTGCCGCACTGTTGCAGATCGTTGGGCTGGCAGGGCGGAAGGTGATCGAGCACACGCGAAGCAATTTGCTGAGGCGAGAGCGGCGGATCGTCGTTCCAATCACGGGTATCAATCTTGTTGCCGATTGTGATATAGCCGAGGCTCTGCGTGACTTCGAGCGGCTTTACTTGATCTTCGGTGTCGGGCTCAGCGTCGACCGAGTAGGGCGGACGAAACAGCAAAGTGCGAATACCGAGTTGGCTCGCGAACAACTGCTCGGTCAGGTTGAGTTCCACCCGCATGTAACCTGAACCAATCGTGCTGATATCGGGATGCGTAAACGTGTGATTCCCGATCTCGTTGCCTTCGCGGTAGATGCGCCGCGTCAGACTGCCAAATTTCTCTGCCTGAATTCCGATAAGAAAGAATGTTCCGGGGGCATGCTCGCGTTTCAAGATGTCGAGAATTTTCGGAGTCCACTCCGGATCGGGCCCATCGTCGAAGGTCAGAGAAAGATGATTTTTGCTGGCGCCGTAACGCGCCACACGATAGGGCTCAGGCAGACTCTTGAAATTCTCGCCATCAATGAGGCCGGTCTGTTTGTCGATGGTCAGTTCGCGTTCGCCGTTGGTTGGGCGAGCCTCGATGTGCAAGATCTCGCCGTCGCCTTCCATATCGACATCCTGCCCAGGAGGCACGTCTTTCAGGCGATCTGACGCGTTCGCTTCTCCGGGCATGTCCCAAACCCGCCAAAGGGAACGGTCTTCCGCGCCGAGCCTCCAGAGGGCGAAGGTTTGAATGCCAAGAGTCTGGGCAGCGCGCATTTCATTCAGAGCGGTCACAGCATCCAAAAACCACACATCGTGCTGAACGTCGTTATCGTCTTTGTAGCTGAAGTGAGGATTCAGTTCGTCTCCGTCATAATCGACGTCTTCCTCAGCATCGCGCGATCCAATCCAGGCCTCCTGAACGGAAACGCTTTTGTCGGCCTCGCCGGGGGGGAACTTGTCGGTCTCAGACTTAGGCCGCTCGGCCCAGTCGTATCCGTAGTTTCCGATTGCGCAAATAAGCTTTTCTTTGGGAATTTCTTTCACCGCGGATTCAAGATTGTCTAAAAACCAATCCTGGGACGCGACCGGGCCCGGTGTCCCGCCGGGAAAATGCTCGTCATAATTCATGATGACGACGCCGTCGACGGCTGCTGAAACCGCTGCGTAATCGTAATCTTCGTTTCGTACCTGGACGCTTACGTAGAGCTTCATTCCCTTGGCGTGGAGGTCCGACGAAAGTTCGTTCAACAGTTTTACGTAACCCGGCTGCGCATTCTTAGGAAAGGATTCGAAGTCAACCATCAAGCCGTGATAGTGGTCGGTCGCCAGAAATTGCCCGACCTCACGCCGAAACCTCGCGCGTGCATCTGCGTTGTTGAGGAAGTCGCTGATACCGGGAATGAAGTCGGTACCATCGAAGTTCTGGACGACCGGAAAGACCTCCATCTCGGTATCTTCGGCCTTCAGAAAGGGCATGACTTTGTCGTCGACTGGGTGAACTGCTTGACCGTGGACCACGTCGAACATTGTGTTTGTATCGGGATCGACTGCTTGCAGACGGCCATCGGAGGTGAGCACCTGGAGCCAGGTTGGAAAAAGCAAATCGATCTGGCGCGCATATTCGCGCAACGAGGAGAAGCTGGCCGAATCCCACGAAACATAGAATGCGGCGCGAACCCCTTGCTCGGAATTCAACGTGAGTTGCGAAGAAGGCTTGCGGACCTGATGACGATGTCCAGTGCGAGCGAGGGTGGCCAAGCGGCGCTTCTCGCGCGCTTTCGTCTTTTCATCTTCTTTTAGCGCGTGATAGGGCTTCTTTTCAGTTAACCAGGAAAGACCAGGTAGGGGCTCGTTGCGAAACGCACTGTAGATGAAGAAAATTACAAGCAGAGAAAACGTGACGGCGGCCGCGTCGAATATGCGGCGAATCCGCTTCCAACGCGCTTGCAAAGGATCGTAAAAGACCTGTTTCGCCATCTCGTCGTGATACTCATCCTAAGGTGATAGTGGCGAAGGGTCAAACGCCTGGAGATCACTTCGCGGCAAAACACAACTTTCGCGATATATTCCAAACGTGCTTCGCTCGATTCGGCAACATCGCGGCTTTTTCTTCGGGACCACACTAGCCGGCCTGGCTTTGCGACTATTTTTCGTTATCCACTTCGCCGCGGTGACGGACGACTCGCGCATCTACGCCAACCTCGGCTCCAATTGGCTACAGCATGGAATCTACGGGCAGACCGACTCCGGTCAAGCTGTGACGCGAGTGGTGCCGACCGACGCGCGGCTGCCTGGATATCCAGCATTTTTGGCTGCGATTTTCTGGGTCTTTGGAGCCGGCAACTTTAAAGCGGTCATGCTGGCTCAAATTCTGATTGGTGTCGGCACTTGTTTTCTCATTGCGGATGTAGCTCGACGAACCATCAACGATCACGCGGCTAAAATTTCATTCCTGCTCGCGGCTATTTGTCCGTTCCTGGCAAATTACGATTCCGCCGTACTCACCGAAACCTTGGAGGTATTCTTCACCGCGTTGGCTCTGGATTGCGCCGCAGCCGCTTTGAATCAATCGCATCTGATTGGCGAGGGTCACGCGACCAACCTCTGGATCGCAACTGGAGCCGCAATCGCGGCTTGTATCCTACTGCGCCCTGACGGAGGGATTCTGCTGGCGGCTGTTGGTCTTTATCTGCTGACACGAGGGGCCATCCAGAAACGACTTGTGTTGAGACCCATTGTTATTGTGGCGGTGTGCGCCCTTGCTCCTCTCGTTCCGTGGACAGTGCGCAATTTTCGCACTCTTCATCATTTCCAGCCGCTGGCTCCGCGATACGCTAACGATACGGACGAGCTCGTTCCGCGCGGTTTCAACCGTTGGGTGAAGACGTGGATGGTCGACTATGCGTCGGTGGAAGAGATCTACTGGAACGTTCCCGGCGAAAAAATTGATGCGCAGAAGTTGCCGTCGCGTGCCTTTGATAGTGAGAACAATCCCCAAGAGCTGAAAGCCGCGACTCTCGCCGTCATCGACGACTACAACGAGGATCAGGACCTGACGCCGGAACTCGATGCGCGCTTCGGTAACCTGGCCAACGAACTTATTCGCGCCCATCCGGTTCGCGACTACTTCGCGCTGCCCGTGGTCCGAATTTTGGATATGTGGCTGCGCCCGCGAACTGAGCTTCTTCCTTGCGATGTGCGGTGGTGGCAGTTTAATGATGACGCGAGGCAGTCAACACTGGCGGTGGGGCTCGGTCTGCTGAACCTGGTCTATATTGTGTTGGCTCTATTGGCACTTCGTAGGCGGAAAGAAATTCGGTGGGTAGGATTGCTGTTGTTCTTCATTTTGCTGCGTTCGGCATTTCTGGGAACGCTGGAAAATCCCGAACCGCGCTACACGCTGGAATGCTATCCAGCAGTCATTGTGCTGGCGTCGGCGTGGTTGGCGAATGTATTGGGAAAAGCCGGGGTGGTAGCCGAGTAGGGGTGTGCTGGACTCCTGTATCAGGAATCACAAACAGGAAAGCGATTAGCCCAGCGGGGAGTCGGTCATGCGAAATCGAGTGCGGACATGTTCCGACAACAACTCTATGGCGCCGCGATTGGCCACAGGATCGGCTTTTGCCAGGTATTTCAACGCTTCCACAAGCATTTTTTGGCCATCAACGTAGCGCGGGTCTGAGGTGCGTTCACGCTTCTGGCGCGAGAGATCGGGAGGAGCCGACATTGTAAAAACTTTTGCCATGCGAACTCAACTTTCAGCGTCCTGCCAGTATATAGCCCAATCAAGTCTTTTTCAGCTTGTTTCTGTTGGTTCCGTTTTCACGATTTTAGAGGCCGGTCCCTACCCTTGCGGCGAAACGATTTTTGTCTTCGGGGTTGTTTTCAACTTAAAAACACTATCGGGAATCTTCTGATCAATTTGAATATCGGAATACTTCGACAAGTGATAGTCACCGCTCGGCTCAAATAACTGCTGCTGTACCGATACTCCGCGCTTGGGATCAATCCAGAGCAGGATCTTCGCAATGTTGTTTCGCAAGTGAATCGACTTCGGAATAAGTTCCAGTTTTCGGGCGGAAACGCCGTTCACGGTCTCTGACCCCAAAAACTTCACGTCGTAAGACTTCAGCAGGTCGTGCCCGCCGCCGCCAAAGCCAAGCACGAGGTAGCTCTCAACGTCACCGCGGTTCTTGCCAGGATTGTATTCGTTGATCTGATCGATCTTAGGCTGATAGATCTGAACTTTTCCGCCGCTGTAGATGACGTACTTTTTATCGGGCTCGACAAAATCCGCAGCCATCTGCACTTCGCCGCCTTCACGGCGGAAATAGATGCGGCCCGTTTCGGTATCGGTTTCGTCGACCACTTTTTGATACTGGTTCCAAATGACATTTGCCTGAGTCGATTGAAATTTCCTGGCGGCGGCATCCATCTGGTTGAGAACATCTTCGAGTCCGCCGGTGGTCTGAGACCAAGCGAACGACGTGAATAGAAGGGTGATCGTAAGAAGTCTTGGAAAAAGCGATCTGATAAGAGCTTTCATCGATGAGAAAGTTATGTTGCTATTTTGAAACTCTGCAGCGGTGAAACCTGTTTCGGTCATTCTTTTTCGACCGAAACTTTGTAACTCTGGACGTGACCCGCCGAGTCGCGCAACGTTTCAACATTCGTGATGGTCACGGCACCAGAGATCGGTTCGATTATTTTCTCCAGTTGCCCGTGAACATCTTGCCCAGCGGCCGAGTTCACGGCACTAGCGGGAACCTGATAAATGAGGCCGCCCTTATCGCCGGGAACCACGACCAGTCCGGTAAGATGCGCATTGCGCTCCACTGGTTTGTCTTTGAAGTTGATGAAGTGCGGCGAAACGAAGATGAACAGAAGGATGAGCGTGACCATGATGTCGTAGTGCAGGCTTCCCCGCTCGTACGACCACAGAATATATCCGCGGATTGTGCGCCAAATCGCGCCCATGGAGGAGACGGAGCTTTCAAGCGCCGTCGAGGCTGTTTCAGGTTGCTGCCAGTGTATTTGCGAATTCATAGGATGGCAAATCTGAAATTACCGCTGTGATTATCGTTGGCGGCCGTAAACGGCGGCACTAACGGCGACACTAGGGGACGCGCGCGACGATTCTGTCGGTCCCCATATATGGTTGCAGCGCTTCGGGAATTCTCACGCTGCCATCGGCCTGTTGATAGTTCTCTACGATAGCGACCCAGGTGCGACCTACTGCCAGCGCGCTGCCGTTCAAGGTGTGCAGAAATTCCGTCTTACTTTTGCCCTCAGGACGATAGCGAATATTCGCTCGCCGCGCCTGAAAAGTTTCGAAATTCGAGCAAGAAGAGATTTCACGAAAGAGATTTTGCCCCGGCAGCCACACTTCGATGTCGTAGGTCTTGGCCGCGGAAAATCCGATATCGCCGGTGCATAGAGTGACGACGCGATAGTGCAGGCCAAGTTTCTGCAAAACCGTCTCGGCGTTGTTCGTCAGTTTTTCCAGTTCGTCGTACGAGCTTTCGGGACGCGCGAACTTCACAAGTTCAACTTTTTGAAACTGGTGCTGACGAATAATTCCCCGCACGTCTTTTCCGTATGATCCTGCCTCGCTGCGGAAACATGGCGTGTACGCCGTCAGCGAAATGGGTAAGCGGGCGCCGTCGAGCACTTCGTCGCGAAAGAGGTTTGTAACCGGAACCTCGGCCGTCGGAATCAGCCACAGATCCTTCTCGCCATGTGGCACGCGAAACAAATCCTGCGCGAACTTCGGCAGTTGGCCCGTGCCGTACATCGATTCAGAGTTCACAAGGTACGGCGGAAGTACTTCGGTGTATCCGTGCTCACGAGTATGCAGGTCGAGCATGAAGTTAGCGAGGGCCCGCTCCAACCGCGCGCCCAGCGCCCAGTACACAGCGAATCGAGCGCCGGACAATTTTGCGGCGCGCTCCAGATCGAGGACTCCGAGCGCTTCGCCCAGTTCCCAGTGCGGTTTCGGCTTGAAATCAAATTGCGGCGGAGTTCCCCAACGACGCGCTTCCACGTTGTCGTCCGCGCTCTTGCCCACTGGCACGCTGGCATTGGGAATATTCGGAATGGAAGTCAGAAGTTCGCGCAGTCGGGCTTCTTGTTCCGCTGCTTTTTTCTCGGACTCCTGAATCTGCTCGCGCAGTTCTTTGGTTTCGTTGATTTGCGCGGAAGCATCCTGGCCGGTCTTTTTTAGTTTTGCAATCTCTTCAGAAGCCCGGTTGCGGCGGGCTTGTAGCGTTTCAGCTGCGGTGATTGCCTGCCGGCGTTCGCCATCGATAGCGGTAAAGTCTTTCAAAACTTCCGCCGGATTCATTCCCCGCTGGCGCAGTTTCTCTTCAACCAAGCCGAGGTTGTCACGAACAAAATTCAGATCGAGCATTCTGCATTTACTTTAGCTGAAAAATGCGATTCCGTGCACCACACGGTCGACGATTATGATCAAAAACCTTTTACCGCAGAGGACGCAAAGAGCGCAGAGAAACAATAGGCCAGAAAATCTCAGCGACCTCTGCGACCTCTGCGTCCTCTGCGGTTAACATCTTTTCTCCTGTAAACTAAGTCGCGATGAGACTCCCCCGTCCACCGCGCGTCGCGTTGTTGTGGCTTGTCTTAATTCTTTGCTCGATTCTTTGCTCGACTTTAGTCTTCGCATCCGCCTACAACGCCCGTCCAAAGCTTGTTGTGGTCATCGTGATTGACCAGTTTCGCGGCGACTACCTGGAACGCTACCGCGACCAATTCGGCGAGGGAGGCTTCCGGCTGTTCCTCGATCACGGAGCTTATTTCACCGATTGCAACTATGACTACGCGAACACCCGTACAGCTCCTGGCCATGCGACGCTATTCACCGGCAGCTACACCAGCGGACATGGAATTCTTGCGAATGAGTGGTGGGACCCGCTGAAGAAGAAGCGCGTAACGTCGGTCGAAGATGAGGGGACGAAGCTGGTAGGTATAGGCAAGGATCATTCCGGACCCGGCGCTTCGCCGCACAATCTGACCAACGACACATTAGGCGACGAACTGAAACTCGCGACAGGCGGCAAAGCAAGAGTCTTTGCGGTCTCGCTGAAAGATCGAGCCGCAATCTTGCCCGCGGGATTCTCTGGCGACGGAGCTTATTGGATCGATCCCAAGAGCGGCGATTGGATTACATCGACTTATTATCGGCCCGATCTCCCGGAGTGGGTGCGCAATTTCAACGGAAGCCATCGCGCAGATAAATACCGTAACCGCGATTGGAAAGACAGTGAGGGGAAGGTTCTCCGATCAACGGCGGCGCGAAATGGCAGAGACGGCACGCCGGCTAGTTTCTATGAGGTCGTCGGCTCGACTCCTTTCGCGAACGACTACGAGTTCGAGTTTGCCAAAGAACTTGTTTTGTACGAGAAACTCGGCGCTGGTTCTGCGACCGACTTGCTGGTGGTCAGCCTCTCAGCCAACGATATTCTTGGCCACGGCGTCGGTCCCGACACTCCAGAAATGCGCAGCATGGCGCTGGAACTCGATCACAGCCTCGCCGAGTTCTTCACCTTCCTCGGCCATCAGATTGGGATGGCCAATGTGTGGATGGCGCTCTCCGCCGATCACGGCGTCGCGCCTCTGCCTGACTTCGCGAAAACTCTTCGGATGCCCGCCGCGAATCTTGACGCAAAGTCTTTGCGCGAACAAATCAATTCCCTTCTCTCGAAAAAGCACGCCAAGAATGCGGAGTACGTGGTCGATTTCGATTATCCGCTTGCCTGGCTCAATGAAGAAGCGTTCAGCGCAACCGGGTCCAAGAAAGAGTCGGACGCGGAGGCCGATGCGGGCGAAGCCATGAAGCAAGTTGGATTGTCCGGCTACTACACCAAGGCGCAATTGGCGAGAGGAGAAACTCCGGCAACTGAAATCGGGCGCCGTTATGCCCACAGCTACTCGCCCGTTGGGGGATGGTATGTCATGGGCATTCCCGTTCCTTTTCGAGTGGGGATTCCGCGGGGTACCGATCACGAGACGCCTTTCTCTTACGACACTCACGTGCCTCTCGCGTTTTATGGACTCGCATTCCAACCTGGCACTTATCGCACTCACGCTGAACCCGTGGACCTGGCAGTGACGCTGGCATCGTTGCTGGGAATCAACGCGCCCGCGCTGGCTACCGGACGCGTGCTGACTGAAGCGCTGCCTCCACATCACGCAGGACCTCAACCTGCTGCATCTGCCAATGCCGGAGGCTCTCAATGACGCGGATCGGCGGTCCCGACGTGAGCGTGAGCTTCGCCGGGATCGATTTAAAGAATCCGATCATTGCGGCGTCGGGCACATTCGGTTACGGAATCGAATTCGAAGACATTGTGCATCTCGATCGGCTCGGTGGACTGGTTGTTAAAGGATTATCGAAAGAGCCGATGACGGGTAATCCGCCTCCGCGGCTCTATGAAACTGCGGCAGGAATGCTGAACGCCATCGGGCTGCAAAATATCGGCGCCCACGCTTTTCTCGCGGACAAACTTCCCGCGTTGCGCGAAAAGAGAAACGTGGTTGTCTTCGCCAATGTCTACGGTTACACGCGCGCTGATTATGAGCAGACGATCGAGATTCTGAACGACGGCGAAGGCATCGCGGCGTATGAAATCAACGTCTCCTGCCCAAACACGGCTCACGGAGGAATACAGTTTGGCAGCGATCCGCTGTTGCTTGACGAGATAGTGCGAACCGCGAAGCGCGTGGCGAGGCGTCCGGTGATCGTCAAACTTTCTCCGAACGTGACTTCAATCTCGCAGATGGCGCACATCGCGGAAGACGCAGGCGCCGACGCAATCTCGCTGGTCAACACGTTTGTTGCGATGGCAATCGATGCGGAAACTCGCCGTCCGAGAATCGCGAACGTTACCGCTGGACTTTCTGGCCCGGCCATCAAGCCAATCGCATTGCGCATGGTTTACGACGCGGCGCGTGCAGTAAAAATTCCAATTATTGGAATGGGCGGAATCGCTACTCCAGTGGATGTAGTGGAATTTATGCTTGCGGGAGCAACCGCGGTACAAGTGGGAACCGCGAGTTTCTTCGATCCGGTGGCAACCGAAAAGTTGGTCGAGCAACTGATTGAGTATTGTCGCGACCATCGCATTGATCGGCTGAGCGATTTAACAGGCGGGTTGCTGACAGAGTGAGAAACAGATTTTGTAATTTTGTAATTTGGAATCGGGCAGGCAATCCAGACAATTCTAAGATTACAAAATTCCCCCATTACCAAATTACAAAATCTCGCTTATCTTCCGCTGACGTGCCAGATCGATCCGGGACTTTGGTAGTTCAAGCCTTCGCCCCACACTACGTGCGTGTCGCCGCGATTGTCGATCGCGATGCCGAAGTAGTCTCCAAAAGGAAAGCGGAAGCCTTGCCGGTTGATGTACCCGTAGCCTGGCACAAAGTTTGAAAGGCGGCTCTCCTCGCCCCAAGTCGCGCCACCGTTGCTCGAACTGCGGTAGTACGTGTTCCAATAAGGAGCTTTGCTGGAGTTGCGCGCGTCCATCCAGGCGATGCGGACATCGCCGGCATTCGCAGCGACGATCGCCGGAAAAGCATGCTCTACTCCCACTGCTGCGCTAGACACGCCGACCCGCGGCAGCCAACTGTCTCCGCTATTCGTCGACGACGAAAAATATATACGCTGCGGACCCAAAGCGGCGCTGCCTGCGCTCCAGAGGGCATAAAGGGTTCCATCAGCATCGGAGGTCAACGCGACTTGCGCGCCTAGAAACGCTTCGCCACAATCTTCATTTTTGCATCCCGGCGCGGCGGCCGAAACATCGAGAGATCGGAAGAGCGTCGTGTAGGGAAAGAGTGTAGATCTCGGTGGTC
>OBLW0100002658.1_pt1 | contig 14349 bp, 15 predicted proteins | sample 1520161 | NCBI WGS metagenome assembly OBLW01 (sample SAMEA3539309, study PRJEB22396) | soil metagenome | biome: tundra; feature: field; material: soil | place: USA | collected 2010-05 | depth 0.15 m
AGCCGGAGGTCAGCGGGGGCGCCGGGGCCGAGCCCTCCAAAAAAGGCGCGACCCCGGCGCCCCCGCTGAAGCCTATGCCCGTGAAGCGACCTCCCCAAACGGCCCATCAGCCAGCTTTTGCAATCTGTGTGAATCTGTGAAATCTGTGGACCAACGTCCCATTCTGCGTCATCTGCGTCATCTGCGGTTGAATGCAGTCAAGGCTGAGCGTGGCCGATGATCGGGTTCCACATTTAGGTTTTCCGCGTCTTCTGCGCGTTTCCGCGCCTTCCGCGACCAGCCCGTTCCTTCACCGCTCCCTGCCAGCCGTTCGCCGACACGTTAACCCGCCGTCCAGGATGACCTGTAGATTGGGATACCCCCGGAGGCTCTATGACCACCGACCCCACGCATGACCGCTCCCGCACCGAGGAATTCAAGGTGGACGGCGGCAAGGTGCTGGACTTCATCAAGGACCTGATCCACCAGGGCAACATCCGGCGGATCATCCTGAAGAACGAAGCCGGGAAGACCCTCATCGAGATCCCGCTCACCCTCGGCCTCGCGGGGGCCGCCCTGCTGCCGGTGTTCGCGGCCGTGGGCGCCCTGGCGGCCCTGGTGACGCGCATGGTGATCGTGGTGGAGAAGCGAGATCCCGACTGATTCTCCAACCCGTCATTGACGATCCATGAATCTTCTTGACGCTCCCCCTGCCCAATGGAAGCATGGTTCACCAATCCTTGGAAAAAACTGGGGCGTCATGAGATATACGACTGTGGTTGCCGCCCTGCTTCTCGGCACCCCTCTTGCCGCCCAGAGTTTTGAAGCTGGGCTCTTTGTCGGTCAGCAGACGTACGAATCACTCGGGTTTGTGGCCCACGGTCCAGGTTTTGGGGGCGCCGTGACTCCCGAAAACAAGACCGTGTATGGCGTCCGATTTGGATACTCGGTGGCCACCTTCGGACCAGCCTCCTTCCAGCTCACGGCAGGCTTCCAACCCGAATCCAAGACCACCGTTTCGTCTGTCCCCAATAGCACCTGGGATTTCTCTGAGTCCCATTGGTCCGTAGGTGCCATGTTCCACGTCAAGGCGCTTCTGGACTGGGGCGCGGGTATCGAGGAGCGCCTGGAAAAGCTTTCAGGAAACCAATCTGGGCGCAGTGAAAGCGCCACTTCCAGCCGTGCCTGGGTCCGGTTGAATGCATGCCATACCATCAGCAGTCCCGTGGTGAAGCCCTTCATTGGTGTGGAATGGGCCTTTTCAGTGGCGGGTGACAGCAACAATGATCCTATCTCTAGCGGTCCAGACTACCTGAAGGGCCTGGCCCCCAAAAGGCAGCTCGGCCTCTACGCCGGCGTTAGGTTCTGACCAAGTCTTCGCCACAGGGTTTGCTGATCTGCCGGACCCATCCGCGACCTCCCGACTTTCGGCTGGCGCGGCAACAGCCCTGGCCTGAGCCGGCTCAGCCGGCCGGAGCGGCTTCCTGGATGCCACCCTGTCCCCGCAGCCGCGAGATATCCCTGGTCGGCGCGTCGCCGAAGTACCGGCCGTACTCCCGGGCGAACTGCGAGGCGCTCTGGTAGCCCACCCGGCGGCTGGCGGTGCCGGCGTCCAGCATCGTCAGCAGCATGAGACGCCGCGCCTTCTGGAGGCGCAGGGCCTTCTGGTACTGCAAAGGGCTCAAGGACGAGACGGCCTTGAAGTGCTGGTGGAACGAGGACGGGCTCATGTGGACCATGGCGGCCAGCCGCTCCACATCCAGGGGCTGGTCGAAGTGGGCCCGGACCCAGGACACCGCCCGGGAGACCTGGTGGATCCGGCTCTCCTCCTGGCCGACGAGGGCCACCCGCAGGCCCAGGGGGCTCCGCAGCAGGCGGATCAGGATCTCGTCGAGGACCAGGGGCGCCAGGAGCTCCGCGTCCCCGGGCTGGGACGCTAGGCCCATTCTCACCGTTTCTCACTGTTTCTCACCGGCTGATCTCCTTATTTCTTTAGACAAGAGGTACTACCGAGAAAAACAAAGAATAAGAAACCGGTGAGGAACGATGAGGGCCAGCGAGAAAGCTAAGAGCATGGATCCTTTCTCCGCTTTCCCCCGCTGCTCTGCCGTCCTCCGCTTGTATCGCCATTCCAAGGGTCCGGTTGCGACCCTGCCTGGGCGGCTACACCCTCTGGCAGGCCGTGAAGCTCCTGCGGATCCAGGGCCAGGGTCAGGTCCAGGACTAGGCCCAAATCCTCCAATGGAAGGAGTCCTTCAGAGAACATGGAGACTTGCCACGGGCAGATTCCATCGCAAGGCCTCTCGTGCACCCATGATTGGCCATTCACGGACGGCGCGGAAGAAAGCTGGAAGGCACGGGACACAGCAAGGGGGCTTCCGCTCCGAAAGCACGGTCTGTATCCCAGCGGCGAGGGCCACGGTTCCTTCCGGGTCTTCCTTGAAATTCCGCGTCTTCAGTGACCAGCGCTTTTCTTCTTGGTCTCAGGCCGCTCGCCGGACGCCGACCAGGGTGAGGTCCCCTCCGCAGGGGGAACCCTCCAGGGAGCGCTCGAGGGTCCGGGTTTCCAGGGGTGTCACGGATGTCCCCCGGCCTGGGCCTCGGCCAGCTTGCGCAGCAGGGCGATCTGGCCCGCGTGGTAGGCATTGTGCTGCAGGGTGCCCACCAGCAGCCCCCGTATGGTGGTGTCGCTGCCCGGCATCGACTCCTCGAGCCGGTCCTCCGGGAGCATGAGCACCTCGGCCCGCAGGTTGCGATGGGCCTCCTCCAGGGCCCCGCGGATCGCCTGCCAGGCCCCTTCGGAATCCAGCCCGGAGCGGGTCCAATCCGATGTGGGTTCGCCCTTGGGACGGGTCTGGCCGTGGAGCTGTCGGCGGGCATCCTCGAGCCAGTAGGTAATATGCCCCACGATCTCCGCGATGGAATAGCTCGCCGGATCCGGATGCCACTGGGCGGCCGTCGCGTTGAGTCCCGCCAGGACCTCCATGATGGCCGGCCCGTGCCAGGCGCCGCCTCGGAAGCCTCGCTCCAGCTGGTCCGCCAGGCGAGTGGACGCAAGATCCTGGGTCTGGGGCATGGCGAACCTCCTCGGACAAAAGGTGCTGGTCAATATGCAAGCAATTCCCAACCTGTCAACCCTCTAATAAAAGTTATAATGAGACATGGATCTCCCGCAACCTCTGCCCCAGAGGAAGCCTTCGAGCTGACGGGCGGGACCGGGGCGGGCGTTTCATGGCCAACTGCGTCCCTTCAGCCTTGAGCCCTGGTTGGGCCTCGGATGGGCTCAGCCTTACACTGGCGGCACCCCCCCGGAGTTGCTTTGCCTTACCCCCGCCTGCTGGCCCCCCTCGACCTCGGGTTCACCACCCTTTCCAACCGCGTGCTCATGGGTTCCATGCACACCAACCTGGAAGAAGCTAAGGGTGGCTTTACCAAGCTGGCAGCCTTCTACGCCGAGCGGGCCAGGGGTGGTGTGGGGCTCATCGTCACGGGGGGCATCGCGCCGAATCTGCGGGGCCGCCTCACCCCCTTCGGCTCCCAGCTGTCGTGGCCCTGGCAGGTCGGCAAGCACCGCCTCGTCACCGAGGCCGTCCACCGTGCAGGCGGGAAGATCGCCCTGCAGATCCTCCACGGCGGACGGTACAGCTACCACCCCTTCAGCGTGGCACCCTCGGCCGTCAAGAGCCCCATCACCCCCTTCAAACCCTCGGAACTGAGCCACCGGGCCGTGCTCGCCACCATCCGCGACTACGCCCGCTGCGCGTCCCTGGCCCAGCGGGCGGGCTATGACGGTGTGGAGATCATGGGCAGCGAGGGCTACCTCATCAACCAGTTCACCGCCGCCCGCAGCAACCGCCGCACGGACGCCTGGGGCGGCAGCTTCGAACGCCGCATGCGCTTTCCCGTGGAAATCGTGAAGGCCGTGCGGGCGGCCGTGGGACGGGACTTCATCCTCATCTTCCGGCTCTCCATGCTGGACCTGGTGCCGGACGGCAGCTCTTGGGAGGAGGTCGTCCAGCTGGCCAATGCGGTGGAAGCGGCCGGCGCCACGCTCCTCAATACGGGCATTGGCTGGCATGAGGCTAGGGTGCCCACCATCGGCGCCATGGTGCCCCGGGGGGCCTACGCCTGGGTGACCAGACGGCTGAAGGGTGAGGTGGGCATCCCCCTCATCACCACCAACCGAATCAATACGCCAGAGGTGGCCGAGACGATCCTCGCGGACGGCTGCGCGGACATGGTGAGCATGGCGCGCCCCCTGCTGGCGGACCCCGACTTCGTGGCCAAGGCCGCCGGCGGCCGCGCCCAGGACATCAATACCTGCATCGCCTGCAACCAGGCCTGCCTGGACCGGGTCTTCGAACAGAAGCGGGCTACCTGCCTCGTGAACCCCCGGGCCTGCTATGAGACCGAGCTGGTTTTCAAGCCCGTCCTCGTCCCCAAGCGCATCGCCGTAGTGGGGGCCGGCGCCGCGGGCCTGAGTTTCGCCTGCCATGCCGCCGAGCGGGGCCATGTGGTCACCCTGTTCGAAGCCGCCAGCGAAGTGGGCGGCCAGCTCAACCTCGCCAAACGCGTGCCGGGCAAGGAGGAGTTCTTCGAGACCCTGCGCTACTTCGGCCGCCGCCTGGAAGCGGCGGGCGTGTTCGTACACTTGGGCGAGCGGGCCACCGCCGAGTCCCTGGCGAACTTCGATGAGGTCGTCCTGGCCTCGGGGGTCCGGGCCCGAACCCCCGAGGTGCCTGGGGTGGATCATCCCAAGGTCATCAGCTATCCGGACCTGCTGTCGGGCCGGAAAGTCGCGGGCCCGTCCGTGGCCATCATCCGCGCCGGGGGCATCGGCTTCGACGTGGCCGAGTTCCTGGTGCAACCGGACCAGGCACCGGAGACAAGCCGCTACCTGCGGGAGTGGGGCGTGGACAGCGCCCTTGCCCACCGAGGCGGCCTGCTGCCGGCGCCCCAGTGGCCGGAACCCGCGCGCCAGGTCTTCCTGCTCCAGCGCAAGACGACGCGCATGGGGGCGGGCCTGGGCAAGACCACGGGCTGGATCCACCGGGCCGGCCTCAAGGCCATGAAGGTGAAGCTGCAGGGCGGGGTCCTCTACGAGCGCATCGACGACGAGGGCCTCTGGATCCGGGACGGCAAGGATGCGGGATCAAGGTGCCTGGCCGTGGACAGTGTCATCCTCTGCGCCGGCCAGATCGCTGAACGCAGCCTCGAAGCCCCCCTGAAAGCCGCCGGCAAGCTCGTCCACCTCATCGGCGGCGCGGACCTGGCCGTCGAACTGGACGCCCAGCGCGCCATCCGCCAGGGCGCCGAGCTGGCCGCGAAGATCTGATCGCTCACTGGGGTTTTCAAGCAAAGCAGGAACGCAGAGGACACAGAGAGCCGCAGAGGACACAGAGAACTGCCGTGAGCAGGTTCCATCGCCAGGCTTTGCGGACATTCAAGGTCTGGCTGGTCACGGAAGACACGGTATTCCACGGAAGACGCGGAAGGGGCTGTGGCCCTCGCCGCGCGGGCCCGCCGCAGGCGGCTTCCAGCTTTCTTCTGTGACCTCCGTGATCAGTGCTTTTCTCTGTGTCCTCTGTGGGATTTCTGTGTCCTCTGTGTTCCTCCTTTTCTTTTTCGTGAAGTCCGAATAACCAATTTTTGTGACGACCGGACACGATTGAGCACGGATACGGCATCATCTGGGTTCACCTGGGTTCATCTGTGGCTGATTCGCTCCCTACTATTTCCTCCGCCGCCGCCCAGCGCTTGTTCCTGGGGGCGCAGGGGCTGATCGATGACCCGGCGCGGCGGGCGACCACCACGTCGCTGCAGGCCCTCATCCAACGGCTGGGCTTCGTGCAGGTGGACACCATCAACGTGCTGGCCCGGGCCCACGACCTCACCCTGTTCAGCCGCCTGGACGGCTACCGGCCCGAACAACTGAAGAAACTGCTGGAGGAGAAGCGGACCCACTTCGAAGGCTTCACCCACGACGCCTCCGCCATCCCCACGGCCTTCTTCCACCACTGGAAGCCCCGCTTCGAGCGGGACCGGGAGCGCATCCACGCCCACGCCTGGTGGCAGTACCACTTCCGGGGCACGGACGGCGCTCAGGTGGTGCGGGATGTGAAGGCCCGGATCGAAGCGGAAGGCCCGCTGAAGTCCGCGGACTTCGAGCATCCCGAAAAGCGGGGGCCCTGGTGGGGCTGGAAACCCCAGAAGGCGGCCCTGGATTTCCTCTGGCGGGCGGGCGAGGTCATGGTGCCCCGCCGGGAAGGCTTCCAGAAGGTCTACGACCTCACGGAGCGCGTGCTGCCGGACCACCACGCCCTGCCCTGCCCCGCTCCCGGCGAACACCTGGACTGGGCCTGCAGCACCGCCGCCGAGCGGCTGTGGGTCTTCACGCCCAAAGAGCTGGCGGACTTCTGGGCCAGCGTCGAGGCCCCGGAGGCCAAGGCCTGGTGCCTCGCTGCCATGAAGGCCGGGCGCCTTGTGGCGGTGGGCGTGGAGGGCGCCGACGGCGAGGTCCGCCCCGCCTTCGCCCTTGCGGACTGGGAGCGCCGCCTCGCCCGGCTGCCAGAGCCGCCCGATCGCACCCGCCTGCTCTGCCCCTTCGACCCCATCCTCCGGGACCGGGGCCGGGCCCTGCGCCGCTTCGGTTTCGACTACCGCTTCGAAGCCTTCGTGCCCGAGCCCAAGCGCCAGTACGGCTACTTCGTGCTGCCCATCCTGGAGGGCGACCGCCTCGTGGGGCGGCTGGATCTCAAGCTCCACCGGGACCGGAGGCTGCTGGCGGTCAAGGGCCTCTGGTGGGAAGCGGGCGTCAAGGCCACGAAGGCCCGTCTGCGGGGGCTGGACGCGGCCCTGGCGAGCATGGCAGCCTTCGTGGGAGCCGAGGAGGTGCAGCGGCCATGACCACCGATCCCGACTATTGGAACCGCCTCTACGAAGAAGAGAACCCGCCCGGTTGGGACATGGACGGGGCCACGCCCCTGGTACGGGAGCTGCTGGACCTGGCCCTGCCCTTCGGGTTGCGGCCTGGCGGCGACCTCGTGGTGCCCGGCTGCGGGTACGGCCACGACGCCGCCGAGCTCGAAGCCCGCGGGTTCTCGGTCACGGGCCTGGACTTCGCGCCCCTGGCCATTCAGGGCGCCATGCACCGCTACGGCGGTCGGGTGGCCTGGACCCAAGGGGACTGGTTCACCACGAAGCTCGGCCCCTGGGACGCGGTCTTCGACCACACCTGCTTCGTGGCCATGGATCCCGTCCGTCGCCCGGCCTACGTGGAGGCCTGCGCGGAGCACCTGCGGCCCGGCGGCCTGTGGCTGGCCGCGCTCTTTCACGAGGTGAAGGGTCCCACCGGGCCGCCCCACGCCATTCCCATGGCAACCATGCGCGCCCTGACGGAGGTCCGCTTCGAGGTGCTGCACCTGGCCGCCGCCACGGAAAGCCACCCGCGCAGGGCCGGCCGGGAATACCTCATGGTGGCCCGCAAGCGTGCCTAGAATACGTAGATCCCGGAGTCCAGCATGCGCGTGAAGGTTTTGTTCTCGCTGCTCGCCTTGTCGGCCCTGGCATTACCGGCCCAGGATCTGGTGCGTCTGGGCAACCTGAAGTTCGCCCACTACGGCGCCGTGTCCTACATGAAAGAGCTGGGGCCGAAGTACCGCCTACGGATCGAGGAGCGGGTGTTTCCCAAGGGCATCGATATCAACCCCGCCATCGTGGCGGGCGAGATCGACGCCAGCGCCGCGGCCCTGGACGCGGCCATCGCGGGCCGGGCCGCGGGCGTCCCCATCTACGTGGTGGCGGGCTTCGCCCGGGGCGGCGCCCGCCTGGTGGTGGGCGCGGGCTCCGGCATCAAGTCCCTGAAGGATCTGAAAGGGAAGAAGGTGGGCGTGGCCCGGGGGGGTGCCCAGGAAGTGCTGCTGCTGGCGGAGCTGGCCAAGGCCGGGCTCTCCTGGTCGGACAAGCCCGGCAAGGACGTGCTGGTGCTCTACCTGCCCTTCGCGGACCTCAACCAGGCCCTCATGGCCCGAAACATTGACGCCATGTGCCAGAGCGAGCCCTACAGCGCCCAGGCCATCCACCGGAAATTCGGCGTGGAACTGCTGAAGCCCTACGACACGCCCATCGGCGAGCCCATCCGCGCCCTGGTTATCACCGAGAAGCTCTACCGGGAGCGCCGCGATGTGGCCCATCGCTTTCTGCTCTGCTTCGTGGAGGCCACCAAGAAGTTCATCGACGAGCCGAAGACCGCGGAGAAGTATGTTCGCGAGGTGATGTTCAAGAACCAGATCAGCGCCGAAGACTACCAGGACGCCATCGGCAACTCGCCCTTCTGCTATGACATCACCGTGCAGCACGTGCAGATCACCACGGATCTCATGGCCAAGTACGGCGTGGGCAAGATGGCCAGCCCGCCAAGGGCCGCCGACTGGGTGAAGCTCGACCTGCTCACCGAGGCCAAGAAGCAGCTGAAGATCCCATGAGGCCGCGGCGATTCCGGCACGCCGCCTCGGGCCTCCTCGTCCCGCTGGCGGCGCTCGTGCTCTGGCAGCTGTGCTCGTCCAGAGGTTGGGTGAACCCCGCCATCCTGCCGTCGCCCCTGCAGGTGCTCCTGAAATGGTGGGCCTACCTGCGGCCCCTGGAGGCCTTCGATCCGGCCCAGGGCTCGTACCTGAAGTGGTGCCTGTCCGGCGAGCTGCCCCAGGATGCCGCCGGCAGCCTCTACCGCGTGCTGACGGGGTTCCTCCTGGGCGCCGGGCTGGCGCTACCCCTGGGCCTCGTCATGGGCTACAGCAAACTGCTCTACGGCCTCTGCAATCCGCTCATCCAGGTCCTTCGGCCCATCCCGCCCATTGCCTACATTCCGCTGGCCATCCTCTGGTTCGGCCTGGGCAACCCGCCCGCCATCTTCCTCATCGCCATCGGCGCCTTCTTCCCCGTGCTCATGAACACCGTGACCGGCGTGCAGAACGTGGACAGCATCTACCTGCGCGTGGGCCGCAACCTGGGCGCCTCGCGCTTCACCCAGTTCACCCGCATCATCCTGCCCGCGGCTACGCCCTACATCTTCACCGGCGCCCGCATCGGCATGGGCACTGCATTCATCGTGGTGATCGTCTCCGAGATGATCGCCGTGAACAGCGGCCTGGGCTACCGCATCCTCGAGGCCCGGGAATACCTCTGGTCCGACAAGATCATCGCGGGCATGTTCACCATCGGCCTGCTGGGCCTGGGTATCGACACCCTCATGAGCTGGCTCAGTTCGTCCCTGTTGAAGTGGCATCGCGGCCTGGAGCAGGGATGAGCGAAGGCGCCAGCCACATCTCCATCCATGGTGTGCACAAAGTCTTCCAGAGCGGCGACCAGGATGTGTACGCCCTCAAGGGCATCGATCTGGAAGTGGCCAGAGGCGAGTTCGTCTGCCTGCTGGGGCCCTCGGGCTGCGGGAAGTCCACCCTGCTGAACGCCGTGGCAGGGTTCAGCCTGCCCAGCGCCGGCAGCATCACCGTGGAGGGCTCCCCCATCACGGAACCTGGTCCCGATCGCGGCATGGTCTTCCAGGAATACGCCCTGTTCCCCTGGATGACCGTGGAGCAGAACATCGCCTTCGGCCTGCAGATCAAGAAAGTGGCCAAACCCGCCATCCGGGCCAGAGTGGACGAGCTGCTGGGCCTGCTGAACCTCCAGGATTTCCGGAAACGCTATCCAAAGGATCTCAGCGGCGGCATGCGCCAGCGGGTGGCCATCGCCCGGGTGCTGGCCATCGATTCGCCCATCCTGCTCATGGACGAGCCCTTCGGCGCCCTGGACGCCCTCACCCGCCGCACCCTTCAGGATGAGCTGCTGCGCCTCTGGCTCGAACTGAAGAAGACCGTCCTTTTCGTCACCCACAGCATCGAGGAGGCGCTCTACCTGGCGGATCGCACCGTGGTGATGACCTACCGGCCCGGTACCATCAAGTTTGACCTGGCCGTGGATCTTCCCCGCCCCCGCGATGTGGCCAGTCCCGCCTTCAATGCCCTGAAACGGGATCTGTCGCAGCTGCTCATGGAGGAGCAGACCCGGCACACCCAGGACGAGTTCCGGGGCGCGGCCGTGGATTAGCATGCCTAACAAAAACACCCACTGGGCCGCTGCTCGTCTGGCCGGCCCACTCCATCTCTGCGATCCTGACCCATGCATCCGACCCGCACCCTCCGGAGCCTTTGCGTCTACTGTGGCTCCAGCCCGGGCCGGCTCGAAGCCTACACCATCGCCGCCCAGTCGCTGGCCAAGGCCCTGGTCGACCGCGACATCAGGCTGGTCTATGGCGGCGCCAGTGTCGGGATCATGGGCCTGCTGGCGGACCGGGTGCTGCAGCTGGGTGGCCAGGCCGTGGGCGTCATGCCCGAGCTGCTCGTGCAGAAGGAAGCGGCGCACAGGCAACTGACCGAGCTGCATGTCACGGGATCCATGCATGAACGCAAAGCCCTGATGGCGGAACTTTCCGATGGGTTCATCGCCCTGCCGGGAGGGATCGGCACCCTGGAAGAGCTTTTCGAAATCTGGACCTGGGCCCAGCTGGGCCTGCACGACAAGCCTTGCGGCCTGCTGAATGTCGAGGGCTACTTCGACGCCCTGATCGCTTTCCTGGACCACGCGGTCGCCGAGCGGTTCGTGAAGGAGGCCCAGGGCGCCAGGCTGCTGGTCGCGGCCACGCCGGAGGCGCTGCTGGACCGGATCTTCGACCCGGAGCCGCCGTCGGTTCCCACCAGGATCAGCAGGACCGGAGCCTGATGACCAAAGGTCAGTTCACCACCTTCGGGGGCAGCGGCAGCTCCTCGCCCCGGCCCCGGGTGGCCAGGTACACCGCCAGGGTCCAGGTGGGCGCGATATCCACCAGGGGCAGGAGCTTGGTCACGAAGGAGGGCAGCAGGGCCCAGTGGAAGCCCACGATGGCCCAAAGCAAAGCCATGGTGACGAGGTCCCCCACGCCCTCGATGATCCAGGCCGGCGGGCCGCCGAATTCCACGGGCGCCGTGGCCAGCTGGATCGCGTCCACCGCGATCGCAATGATCCAGGCCGCCCGAAGGCGGGTCTTGCTGAGAGGGGACTTGCCGACCGGCTCAGGGACCATGCCCGGATTCTACAGGAATGGAACCCGGGCTGGATCCGCCGATGAGATCCTGCAGGTCAGCTCCCGGGGACCAGAGCATGGCGCAGATTCAATGGAAGGACCGCTACAACATCGGCTACAAGGACATCGACGCCCAGCACCGGGTGCTGCTGGACCTCCTCAACGAGCTCATCGACCTCATCGATCAGAAGAAGTCTCCGGAGGGCATCGCCGATATCTTCCGCGGGCTCTGCGCCTATGCCCTCACCCACTTCACCCAGGAGGAGCGGTACATGCGGGCGGCCGGGTACCCGGGCCTGGCGCGGCAGGAGGCGGAGCACGCCCGGTTCGTGGGCCAGGTGCTCGCCTTCAACCAGGCCTACGATCCTTCCGACCCCCGCCTGCTGAACGAGACCCGGACCTTCCTGCGGGAATGGTACCTCGACCACATCCTCAAATCCGACATGGACTACGTGTCCTGCCTGAAGCGCTATCACGGCGAGGCGGCCATCCGGGCGGTGATCTTCGATTTCGGGAATGTCCTCTGCCGCTTCGACAACGACCGATTCCTGGCGGGCCTCGCCGCCCTGTGCGGGCGACCGGCCGAGGAACTGAAGGTGGCCCTCTACGGTGGTTCCAGCCTGACCCAGGACTACGAGGCCGGACGGATCGGCAGCGCGGAATTCCTCGCCGGCCTGTCCGCCCTCTGCGGCCGGGACCTGCCGGAGGCCGAAGTCCTCCACAGCTACACGGACATCTTCGAACCCATCAAGGCCACCTTCGACCTGGTGCGCAAGCTGAAGCCTGGCTACAAGCTGGGCTTGCTGTCCAACACCAGCCCCTGGCATTTCGAGCACGCCATAAGGACCACGGAGGTCTTTCCGCTCTTCGATGAGGTGACGCTCTCCTTCGAGGTGGGCGCCAGCAAGCCCGACCCGCGGCTCTTCGAGGATGCCCTCGCCAAGCTGGACCTGATGGCCGAGGAATGCGTCTACATCGACGACCTGCCCGCCTTCGCCCAGGCTGCGACCAAGCACCTCATGCACGGGATCGCCTACACGACGCCCATCGCCCTGATGGCCCAGCTGCGGCAGCTCGGGGTCCAGTTCTGATACCTACCGCCGGGCTTTACCTGTGGCCCGCTCGATGCGGATGCGCAACACGGCCGTGCGGAAGAGGTCCCGGTCGATCTCCCGGTCCACCATCTCCGCGTGCTCCGCCGCGAAGCGCAGGCCCAGGGCCCGCAGCAGGCGCCGCTTCTCGCCACCTTCGGAAACCAGTTCGGCCTGGCCGAACACGATGACGCTGGCGTAGCGGGTGGCCAGTTCCAGGGGCAGGGTCTCCGCCTGGGTCACCGCGCAGTAGGAGATCTTCGGGTTGAAAGCCAGGTTGTCCAGCTTGTGGCCGGCGGTGGCGCAGTGGATGATCAGGTCGCCGTCCACCAGGGCGTGGTTCACGGGCACGGCGTAGGGCCAGCCCTTCGCGTCCACGGTGGCCAGCACGCCCCATTCGGCCTCCTGGAGGAGTTGCAGGGCCTCGGCCTCACCCAACTCCCGGTCCTTCCGCCGGATGGGGTGCTGGGGCGCGCTCACCGCCGCCTCGACGCGATCCAGTTGAGCGCCTCGATGGGCGTCATGCGGTTCAGGTCCAGGGCCTCCAGTTCGACCCGCAGGCTGTCGGGTTCCACGTCGAAAAGGGGCAGCGCGGGCTGCCCATAGGTCCCGGCCTGCGCATGCGCAGACCGGGGAGATGCCATGGGCGCCCGGGGTGGTGCTTCGGGGGCCTGGGCCAGCAGGCGCTGGGCCTTTTGGATGACGGATTTGGGCAGGCCCGCGAGGCGCGCCACCTGGATCCCGTAGCTGCGGTCCGCGGGGCCCGGCGCCACGCGGTGAAGGAAGTGCAGCTGCTCCTCCCACTCCTGCACTTCCACGTGGAGGTTCTGGATGCGGTTGTCGTCCGCCAGCTTGGTCATCTCGAAATAATGCGTGGCGAACAGCGTACGCGGCGCGCCGCCCTTCAGATCCCGCAGGAAGAGGGCGATGGCTTCCGCCAGGGCCAGGCCGTCCCGGGTGGAGGTGCCCCGGCCGATCTCGTCCAGGATCACCAGGCTGGCCGCCGTGGCCTGGTTGAGGATCCGCGCGGTTTCCGTCATCTCCACCATGAAGGTGGACTGGCCCTTGGCGAGCTGGTCCGAGGCCCCGATGCGGGTGAAGATGCGGTCCACCAGCCCGAAGCGCATGAGCTCCGCGGGCACGAAGGAGCCGGTCTGGGCCAGCACCACCAGCAGAGCTGCCGTGCGCAGGAAGGTGGACTTGCCGCCCATATTGGGGCCCGTCACCACGGCCATGGGCTGGGCGGCGCTGAACTGCAGATCGTTGGGGATGCACTCGCGGCCCAGGCGCGCCTCCAGCATGGGATGGCGGGCCGCGGCCAGCAGCAGCTCCCGCTCTTCGCCCAGCTCGGGCCGGGTCCAGCTGGAGCGCCGCGCCCGCTCCGCCAGGGCCGCCAGCACGTCGAGGGAGGCCACCGCCCGGGCCAGGGCCGTGAGGTCCGCGCGGAAGTCGAGCACCAGGGCCAGGAGGCGCTGGAACTGGACGGCCTCCAGGCGGGCCTGGTCGCTTTCGGCGCTCAGCAGCCGCTGCTCGAAGGCCACCAGCTTTTCCGTGGTAAAGCGCTCGGCGTTGGCCAGGGTCTGCTTGCGGAGGAAGTGGGCGGGCACGGCGCCCAGGTTGGCTTTCGTGATCTCGAAGTAATAGCCGAACACCCGGTTGTACTTGATCTTCAGGCTGTTGATGCCGGCGGCGGCACGCTCATCCTCTTCCAGTTCCAGCATCACCTGCTTGGCATCCCGGGCCAGGCGGCGCACGGCATCCAGTTCCGCGTCCACGCCCTCTCGGATGACGCCACCCTTTTCCAGATCCAAGGGCGGAGCTTCAGCAAGAGCGCGCTGAAGCTCCGTGAGAAGGGGCGTACAGAGCGGTGTGTCGACGGGCCATAGTTCCAATTCCGCGACCTCGGGGGCCCAACCCTCGTCCTGGATGCGGGCCGGTAGTTTCTGGAGCACGGCCAATCCATCCCGCAACTGGGCCAGCTCCGGGGGATTGGCCAGCCCCAGGGCCACGCGGCCCAGCAGGCGATCCAGATCCGGCACCTGCGAAAGCAGTGTCTGGATGGGCGCGCGGCGGCGGTCCTCCGTGAGCCAGGCCACTTGGGACCACCGGCGCTCCAGCGTGGGGCGGTCCCGAAGGGGCTGCTCCAGCCAGGCCTTCAGCAAC
>OBLW0100002664.1_pt1 | contig 14331 bp, 9 predicted proteins | sample 1520161 | NCBI WGS metagenome assembly OBLW01 (sample SAMEA3539309, study PRJEB22396) | soil metagenome | biome: tundra; feature: field; material: soil | place: USA | collected 2010-05 | depth 0.15 m
GTTCGAGAGCGTGAGATGCCGTGAGCGAGCCGCTCCTCACGCCGCTCCTCGACCTTCTGCCCGAGCTCCTGTCCGGGCGCCCGCTCGCCGTGCTGACCGGAGCGGGCATCTCGAAAGAGAGCGGCCTCCCGACCTTCCGGGGGCCGGGCGGCCTGTGGGAGGGGAATCGCCCGGAGGATCTCGCGACGCCCGAGGCCTTCGCGCGCGATCCCGAAAAGGTGTGGCGGTTCTACGCGTGGCGCCTCGAGAAGCTGCGTTGCGCGCGGCCGAACGAGGGGCACCTCGCGCTCGCGCGCATGGAGCGCATCCTGCCGCGCATGACGCTCGTGACCCAGAACGTGGACGGCCTGCACACGGCAGCGGGGAGCCGGAACCTGCTCGAGCTGCACGGCTCGCTTCTCCACGCGCGGTGCACGGAATGCGAGCGCCGCTCGGGGGCGCCAGAAGGAGAGATCCCGCCCCTCCCGCGCTGCGCGTGCGGCGGTCTTCTGAGGCCGGACGTCGTGTGGTTCGGGGAAGCCCTCGCCCCCGACGTCTGGGCGGCCGCCGCGGCCGCGGCCGAGGAATGTGCCGTGTTCTTCGTCGTCGGCACGTCCTCCGTCGTGGCGCCCGCTTCGTCGCTCGCGCTTCTGGCGGCGCGTCGCGGAGCCTACGTGTTCGAGATCAACACCGAGGAGACGCCGCTCGCGCCGCTCGCGGCGGCCGTCTTCCGCTCGAGCGCGGCCGAGGTCCTGCCGGCGATCGCAAGAGCGCTCGTGAGGAGCATCCCGTGACCGAACGGCGGCCGCGGAGGAAGTCGGGACCGAGGGCCGGGCGGCTCGCGGAGACCCCCGAAGAGGAGAGACCGAGGGAGAAGATGCTCAGAAAGGGTCCCGACGCTCTCGACGACGAGGAGCTTCTGGCCATCGTTCTCGGCACGGGCACCGCCGCAAATCCCGTGATGGAGACGGCGCGCCTTCTACTCAAGGAGGGCGGGCTGGGGGGCCTCTTCACGAAGAGCGCGGACCATTTGCGCGCCCTGACCAACGGACTCGGTCCCGCGAAGGCGACCCGAATCGAGGCGGTTCTCGCGATCGCGGCGCGCGTCACGCGCGATTCACTTTCGAAGAAAAATCTTCTCTCCGATCCCACCTCTGTGGGCCGCTACCTCATCGAGCGACTCGCCGGCGAGACGCAGGAGGTCATGGGCGGTCTGCTTCTCGACTCGAAGAACCGCCTCGTGAAGGACGCTCCGCTGTTCCGCGGCACGCTGTCCCACGCTTCCGTCGCACCCGCTCCGCTCTTCCGGCAGGCGATCCTCGCCGGCGCGGCGGGCGTCATCCTGTATCACAACCATCCCTCGGGCGACCCCGAGCCGTCGCCCGAGGACCTCGCCACGACGCAGCGTTTCGCGGCGGCCGGCCGCGAGATCGGCATCGAGGTGAAGGACCACCTCGTGATCGGCCGGGGGCGTGTCGTGTCGTTTCACGAGCGCGGGCTCCTCGGGCGCTGACGATGTCGTCGCACGTGGACGTCGCCATCACGGGAGGCGGCATCGTGGGCCTGGCCACGGGACTGAAGCTCCTCGAGCGCGTGCCGGGACTCGTCGTCGTGGTCCTCGAGAAAGAGAGCAGGATCGCCGCGCACCAGACGGGACACAACAGCGGCGTCATCCACTCTGGCCTCTACTACAAGCCGGGCTCCGAGAAGGCGAAGACGTGCGTGGAGGGCCGGCGTCTGCTCGTCGAGTTCTGCGAGAGGCACTCCGTTCCGCACGAGATCTGCGGCAAGCTCGTCGTCGCGACGGCCGAGGCCGAGCTTCTGGCCCTCGAGAACCTGGAGCGCCGCGCCGGAGAGAACGGCCTGACGGGCGTGCGAACGCTCGCGCCTCAGGAGTACCGAAAGATCGAGCCGCACGCCGGGGGCATCCGCGCGCTGCACGTTCCGGAGACGGGCATTGTGGACTACCGCGCGGTGTGCGGGAAGTTCGCGGAGCTGATCACCGGAGCGGGTGGGAGCGTGCGGACCGGCGCGCGCGTGACGAAGCTGTCTTCGACGGAATCGGCGGTGAGGCTCGTCGCGGGCGGCGAGGAGATCGAGGCGGACCTGGCGGTGAACTGCGGCGGCCTCCAGTCGGACCGGCTCGCGCGCCTCGACGGGGTCGACCCGGGCCTCAGAATCGTGCCGTTCCGCGGGGACTATCACCGGTTGGTCCTCTCGCGCGCCGGCCTCGTGAAGAACCTCATCTATCCCGTGCCCGACCCGCGCTTCCCGTTCCTCGGCGTCCACTTCACGCGGATGATCGGCGGCGGCGCCGAGGCCGGTCCGAACGCGGTGCCAGCGCTCGCGCGCGAGGGTTACACGAGGACGTCGTTCGACCTCCGCGACGCGTGGGAGACGTTCACGTATCCGGGCTTCTGGCGTCTCGCCCTGCGGCACATGGGCATGGGCCTCGGCGAGATCCACCGCGCCTTCAGCAAGCGGGCGTTCGTGAAGGCCCTGCAGCGCCTCATGCCCGACCTCCGCGCGGAGGACCTCGAGACGGGCGGGTCCGGCGTGCGGGCGCAGGCGCTGCGTCCCGACGGGCGGCTCGAGGACGATTTCAGGATCGCGATGCACGGCCGCGTGCTTCACGTCCTGAACGCCCCGTCACCAGCGGCCACGGCCTCGCTCGCGATCGGCGAGAGGATCGCCGCACGCGTTCTCGCGATGCGGCGGCCGTAGCGCCGGCGCGGTATCCTCGATTCTTCATGGCGCGCCGCTACTTCACGACCCCGATCTACTACGTCAACGACCGGCCCCACATCGGGCATCTCTACACCACGGTCGTCACGGACACGCTTGCCCGCTATTTCCGCCTCGCGGGAGAGGACGTGCGTTTTCTGACCGGCACGGACGAGCACGGCCAGAACATCGAGAAGGTCGCGAAAAAGGAAGGCGTCGCCCCGATCGTCGTGGCCGACCGCCACGCACCGACGTTTCGGAACCTCTGGAAAGAGTTCGGGATCGCGAACGACGATTTCATCCGCACGACCGAGCCGCGGCACCGCGTGGGCGTCGAGGAGATCATCCGATTGATCGACGCGGCGGGCGACCTCTACACGGCCTCTCACGAGGGCTGGTATTGCGCACCCTGCGAGGCGTTCTACCCGGAGAAAGACCTCGTGGAAGGCAAGTGCCCCGTGCACGGCACGACGCTCGAGCTGCAGAAGGAGGAAAACGTTTTTTTCCGCCTGTCGCGGTACGGCGGCCGCCTGCTCGAGCTGTACGAGCAGAAGGGCGAAGGCGGTCAGCCTTTCGTCTATCCCGAAAGCCGCCTCAACGAGGTGCGCTCGTTCGTGGCGTCGGGGCTCAAGGATCTCTCGGTCTCGCGCACGTCCATCAAGTGGGGCATCCCGTTCCCGGGCCGCCCGGGCCACGTCGTCTACGTCTGGCTCGACGCGCTCGTGAACTACATCACCGCGCTCGGCTTCGGCTCGCCGGACGCGTCGCTCTACGAGCGCTACTGGCCGGGCATCCACGTGATCGGAAAGGACATCCTGAGGTTTCACGCGGTCTATTGGCCCGCGTTCCTCATGTCGGCCGGTTTGAGCGTCCCGCGGCAGGTCGTGAGCCACGGCTGGTGGCTTCGCGATGCGAGGAAGATGTCCAAGTCGACGGGCAACGTCGTCAAGCCCGACGACCTCGTCGCCGCGTTCGGCGTGGATGCGCTGCGCTGGCACCTCGTCTCGGCGATGTCGTTCGGACAGGACGCGAGCTTCTCCGACGAGGACTTTCTCGCCGGCTACAACGCGGATCTCGCGAACGGCCTCGGCAACACGGTCTCGCGCGCCGTGAAGATGTCGAGAGATTTCTTCGACGGAAGAACGCCTTCGGTTCGGAGGAAGACGACGCCAGGAGGGCCTCTGGTTTTCGTAGCCGCCCAGAAGGCAGGAGACGACTGGAAGAATTCCTTCGAAGGTTATCGACTTCAGGACGCGGCAGCCGCAATCCGCTATCTTCTCGGCGCGATCGACGCCGAAATCACCGCGGCCGAGCCGTGGAAGGCGCTCCGCCAGCCCCCTCTTTCTTCAGAAGAACTCTTCGAATTCCGTTCCCACGTGCTCTTCGACTGTCTCGAAGCGCTACGCGTCGTGGCGTGCCTCCTTGCCCCCATCGCGCCACGCGCGGCCGTGGAAGTGCTTCGCCGCCTCGGCATCGACAGACGCGCAGAGGATTTGCGCTCGAGCGATCTCGTGTGGGGCCAGCTCCCCCTGAGCGCCCCGCTCCCGTGTGCGCCGCCGCTTTTTCCACGGGCGGACGCGAAAGAATATTTTGCTTCCAGAGGCGTCGGCGCCGCCGGTGCTTCGAAGGAGAGTTCTGTGATTGAAGAGAAAGAGAAGATTTCTTCGAAGGGTGTGTCTCAGGCAGGTGCCGCGGCAGGCGGCTCCGCTATTGGTGGCACCTCTCCCACGCCGTCGCCGGCGGCCGGCGGCAGCACGGGCGCGCTGACAGCGCCCGAGGCCTCTGGACATTCACCTTCTAAGCAAAATCCACCATTACCGTCTGCTCCTTCGCCGCAGGCCACGACTTTGGCGTCGCCTTCCGAAAGCAAAATCTCCATCGACGACTTCATGAAGATCGATCTCCGCGTGGGAGAGGTGATCGCGGCGGAGAAGGTGGAAAAGTCGAAGAAGCTGATGAAGATGACCGTGAAGCTCGGCGAGGAAGTGCGGACGATCGTCGGCGGCATCGCGACGGCGTACACGGCCGAGCAGCTCGTCGGCCGGAAGCTCGTCTTCGTCGCGAATCTCCAGCCCGCGAAGCTGATGGGCATCGAGTCGAACGGAATGGTTCTCGCCGCGACGCTGCCCGAGACGGGCGAGGCTTCGCTCCTCGCCGTGGACGCGTCGGTCCCCTCGGGTGCGAAGGTCAAGTAGTGTCCGATCCCATCGGCGACGATCCCGGCAACCACCGGCCGCTGCCGCCGGCGCCCCCGGTCCCGGCCGACCCGGCCGCGAAGGCGAACCTCGACGCCATCCTCGCGTCGCCGACCTACGCGCTTGCGCAGCAGGATCTCACCTTCCTCGCGCGCCGCGAGCTGCGCGGCGTGCGCCTCATGCTCGAGCTCGAGAAGGCCGACCTCCAGATGGACCAGGAAGGTATCCGGACCACGATCGTGGTCTTCGGCGGCGCGCGGCTCAAGGAGGGAGACCGATGGTACGCCGAGGCGCGGGAGTTCGGGCGCATCGTCTCGGCGATCTGCCAGGCGAACGGGATGGGCGATTTCGTGATCACGACGGGCGGCGGCCCGGGCGCGATGGAGGCCGCGAACCGCGGCGCGTGGGACGCTGGTGCCAAGACCGTGGGCTTCAACATCCAGCTTCCGCACGAGCAGTGGCCGAACGCCTACATCACGCCATCCCTCTGCTTCCGATTCCACTACTTCGGCATCCGCAAGATGCACCTGCTCATGCGCGCCCGCGCGCTCGTCGCGTTCCCGGGCGGCTACGGCACGCTGGACGAGCTCTTCGAGACGCTCACGCTCGTCCAGACCGGGAAGATGAAGCGCGTCCCGATCATCCTCGTGGGCCGCGCGTACTGGGAGAAGCTCGTCAACTGGCAGTTGCTCGTCGACGAGGGCGGGATCGCGCCCGAGGACCTGGATCTCATTTCCTGGGCCGAGGGCGGCGCCGAGGCGTGGAACGCGATCGTGGACTTCTACACCCGGCATCCGGCCCCGCCCGGCTCGCGCCTGCGCTGATGGCGCTCTTCGGATGACGATCGAGTACGCGGACTCGCACGGGCATCTCACGATGCTGTTCGAAGGCGACGAGATGAAGGGCGCGCCGCGGGCGTCGAGCGCGGCCGAGGTGAAGGAGCTGGTGAATCGCGCGAGGGACGCCGGCGTCACGCGCATCCTCGTGCCCGGAACCCGGCGCGGCGACCTGCGCTTGGCCGTCGACCTCGCCGAAGAGCACGACGGCGTTTTCGCGGCCATCGGAATCCATCCGCACGAGGCGAAGGAGTTCGACGAGGACGAGGACCTGAAGCTCTTCGAGGAGCTTTCGGCATCGAAGAAGGTCGTCGCGGTCGGGGAGATCGGCCTCGACTACCACTACGACCATTCGCCGAAAGAAGCGCAGCGATACGCCCTCGAGGCGCAGCTGCGTTTCGCGCGAGAGAAGGGGCTGCCCGTTCTCCTCCACAACCGCGAATCCGAGCAGGACCTTCTCCCGATCCTCGAGCGGCTTCACCCCGGAGACTCCGGGAATCTGCGCGGCGTCTTCCATTCCTTTTGCGCGGACCAAGAGACGGGGCGGCGGGTGCTCGCGCTCGGCTACCTCGTCAGCTTCTCGGGGATGATCACGTTCAAGACCGCGGACAACGTCCGCAACGCCGCGGCGGCACTGCCGCTCGCGTCGATGCTCCTCGAAACGGACGCGCCGTATCTCGCGCCCACGCCGTTCCGGGGCAAGCCGAACGAGTCGTCGTTCCTGCCGCGCACGGCCGCGAGGCTGGCCGAGGTGAAAGACGTGCCCGTCGAAGAAGTCGCGCGCGTCACGACGGACAACTTCAGGCGCCTCTTCCGCGTGTCCTAGGATGAGGTCTCGATGGCTCGGCCCCCGCATCTTTCCCGCACCGAGTTCGAGAAGCTGGTCGAAAAGGCGATCGGAGAGCTGCCAGAGTCGTTCCGGTCACGCCTGGACAACGTCGTCATCGCCATCGAGGACGAGCCGACCGACGAGGACTACGAGCTCACCGGCACGCCCGAGGATGAAGACCTCTTCGGCATCTTCCGAGGACCGATGCGTACGGAGATGTCCTGGAACATGCTCCCGACGCTTCCGCCGCAGGCCGTCGTCTTCCGCGGCCCCATCCTGCGCAACACCGGCAGCAACCGGGAGGCCGTCAAGGAGATCAAGGACACGCTCGTCCACGAGCTTGGGCATTACTTCGGACTCGAGGATGACGAAATGCCGTCCTGAGCGCCCTTTGAAAGCCTCGCGCGGGGCGGGGGCGAGCAGCTAAACTACGCGCCTTGAAAATCCTCTCCGTCAAGAGGGGTCCGGAATTTGCACCCCACGTTTCAGAACCGGGGTGTGTCCCGGTCCCGAGGAATAAATGACTCCCATTGAGACCGAAGGTCCTTCGGCCCCGCCCGCGGCGAGGACTGCCGCGCGGCCCGAAAAACGCGCGCCGGAGAACGCCGCGAAGACGCCCCCGGAGGAACACAGGCCGGAAGAAAAGCGGGACGAACGGGACGAGAAGCCGCCTGACCAACCGTCCGGAAAGCCGCGCCGGTGGCCCTGGATAGTGGGGGCCGTGGTTCTCGCGGTCGTGGCGATCATCCTTTTGATCGGCGCTCATCGGAAGCGCACACAGCGCGACGCGGATGCAAAGGCACGTCCCCGGGCGGTGTCAGTCGTGACCGCGGTCGCGCGCACGGGCGACATGCCGGTCTACCTGACGGGGCTCGGAACCGTCACGGCGCTGAACACGGTCACGGTGAGGAGCCGCGTGGACGGCCAGCTCCTGAACGTCGCCTTTCGGGAAGGGCAGAACGTCCAGAAGGGCGACCTACTGGCCGAGATCGACCCTCGTCCCTTCCAGGTGCAGCTCGAACAGGCCTCGGGGCAGCTCGCCAAGGACGAAGCCACCCTGCAGAACGCGAAGCTGGACCTCGAGCGCTATCGGGTTCTCGCGGCGCAGGACTCCATTCCGAAGCAGCAGCTCGACACGCAGGCCGCGACCGTCGCGCAAAGCGAGGGCGCGCTCAAGACCGATCAGGGACAGGTCGACGCCGCTCGGCTGAACCTCACGTATACGCGCATCACGGCCCCGATCAGCGGCCGCGCCGGGCTCCGGCTCGTGGACGCGGGCAACATGGTGCACGCCGCGGACCCGAACGGGCTCGTCGTCCTCACGGAGGTGCAGCCCATCGCCGTCATCTTCACGCTGCCCGAGGATCAGCTCAACGCAGTGCGCGACCGCCTCCGCCAGGGCCGGAAGCTGCCCGTCGAAGCGTTCGACCGCGACCTCAAGCACAAGCTCGCGACAGGCGAGCTCGCGACGGTGGACAACCAGATCGACACGACGACGGGCACGGTGAAGCTCAAGGCCATTTTCTCGAACGCCGACGACGGGCTCTTTCCGAACCAGTTCGTGAACCCGCGGCTCCTCATCGACACACTCAAGGGCGTCGTCCTCGTGCCAAACGCCGCGATCCAGCGCGGCACGCAGTCCACGTTCGCTTTCGTCGTGAAAGAGGATCAGACGGTCGATGCGCGCCCCGTCGAGGTGCGGCTCACGGAGGGCGATACGACCGCGGTCGCGAAAGGCATTGCCGCGGGCGAGACCGTGGTGACCGAAGGCGTCGACAAGCTGCAGGCCGGCGTGAAAGTGGAGGCGGGCAAGCCCGGCGCACCCGCCCCCGCCGGCAGCCCCGCGCCGCAGAGCAAGGGCGCCACCTCCGCAGCGCACCGATGAACCCCTCCCGTCCATTCATTCTGCGGCCGGTCGCGACCTCGCTCCTGATGGCCGGCCTGCTTCTGGTGGGCATCGTGGGTTTCCAGTTTCTGCCGGTCTCGGCGCTGCCCCAGGTCGACTACCCGACGATCCAGGTCCTGACGTTCTACCCGGGCGCGAGCCCCGACGTGATGGCGTCCTCCGTCACCGCTCCGCTCGAAAGGCAGTTCGGCCAGGTGCCGGGCCTCAACCAGATGACGTCGACGAGCTCGCAGGGAGCTTCCGTCATCACGCTCCAGTTCACGCTCGAGCTCAACATCGACGTCGCCGAGCAGCAGGTACAGGCCGCGATCAACGCCGCGGGGACATTCCTCCCCGTCGACCTGCCGAACCCGCCGATCTACAGCAAGACGAACCCGGCCGACGCCCCGATTCTCACGCTCGCCCTCACGTCGAAGACGCTGCCGCTCTCGCAGGTGGAGGACATCGCCGACACGCGCCTCGCCCAGAAGATCTCGCAGCTTCCTGGAGTAGGCCTCGTGTCGATCAGCGGCGGCCAGAAGCCGGCGGTCCGTGTTCAAGTGAACCCCGCGGCTCTGTCCTCCTACGGCCTCACGATGGAGGACGTTCGGACGGCTCTCGCGCAGGCGAACGTCAACCAGGCGAAGGGGAGCTTCGACGGGTCCACGCAGTCGTACACGATCGGCGCGAACGACCAGCTCCTCAAGAGCGCCGACTACCGCCCGCTCGTCGTCGCCTACAAGAACGGCGCGCCCGTTCATCTCTCCGACGTGGCGACGGTCGTCGACAGTGCCGAGAACGTGAAGCAGGCGGCTTGGATGAACCAGACGCCCGCCGTGATCCTGAACATCCAGCGGCAGCCGGGCGCGAACATCATCGCGGTCGTCGACCGCATCAAGGCGCTCCTCCCGCAGCTCAAGAGCGGCCTGCCGGCCGCGATCGACCTCGCGATCCTGACGGACCGCACGACGACGATCCGCGCGTCGGTCAAGGACGTCGAGTTCGAGCTGATGCTCGTGGTCGCTCTCGTCGTCATGGTCATCTTCCTGTTCCTGAGGAGCGTCGCGGCCACGATCATCCCGAGCGTCGCGGTTCCGCTCTCCCTCGTGGGCACGTTCGCCGTGATGTACGCCCTCGGCTACAGCCTGAACAACCTCACGCTCATGGCGCTGACGATCTCGACCGGCTTCGTCGTGGACGACGCGATCGTCATGATCGAGAACATCACGCGGTACATCGAGGCAGGGGAGAAGCCTCTCGAGGCCGCGCTGAAGGGGTCCGAGCAGATCGGGTTCACGATCCTGTCGCTGACCGTGTCCCTCATCGCCGTCCTCATCCCGCTCCTCTTCATGGGCGACATCGTGGGGCGGCTGTTCCGCGAATTCGCGGTGACGCTGTCGGTGACGATCCTCATCTCCGCGGTCGTTTCGCTCACGCTCACGCCGATGATGTGTGCGCGCCTCCTGCGCCACAAGTCCGAGTCGGAGCAGAGCCGCCTCTACCGGGCTTCCGAGCGCGCCTTCAATCGGATCATCGACTTCTACGACCGCACGCTGCACTGGGTCCTCAGGCACCAGACGGCGACGCTCGTCGTCGCGGTCGCCACGTTCGTCGCGACGATCCTCCTGTACATCGTGATCCCGAAGGGCTTCTTCCCGGTTCAGGACACCGGCGTCCTCCTCGGCATCTCGGAGGCGCCGCAGTCCGCCTCCTTCGAGACGATGTCGGAGAGGCAGCAGCAGCTCGCGGCCGTTATCCTGAAGGACCCCGCCGTCGAGAGCCTCTCGTCGTTCATCGGCGTCGACGGCACGAACCAGACGCCGAACAGCGGGCGAATCCAGATCAACCTCAAGCCGCTCGACGAGCGCAAGATTCGCGCGGACGACCTGATCCGCCGGCTCCAACCGGAGCTGCAGAAGGTCGCCGGAATGACGCTCTTCCTTCAGCCCGTGCAGGACCTCACGGTGGAGGATCGGGTCAGCCGGACGCAGTACCAGTACAGCCTCGAGGACGCCGACACCGCCGAGCTGAACACGTGGGTCCCGCGATTCGTCGAGAAGCTGAAAGGCCTGCCCGAGCTGCGCGACGTCGCGAGCGACATGCAGAACGCGGGGCTTCAGGCGCGCGTCGTCATCGACCGGAACGCGGCGGCGCGGTTCGGCATCACGCCGCAGCAGATCGACAACGCGCTCTACGACACGTTCGGGCAGCGCCAGGTCTCGACGATGTTCACTCAGCTCAACCAGTACCGCGTCGTCCTCGAAGGGAAGCCCGAGCTGCAGGTCCGTCCGGAAGACCTCCAGAACGTCTACCTGCGCTCTTCGGCCGGCGGCTCGGTGCCTCTGCGCTCGCTCGCGACCGTCGAGACGGCGAACACGCCTCTCGCCGTGAACCATCAGGGGCAGTTCCCCGTCGCGACGGTGTCTTTCAACCTCGCTCCGGACGCCTCGCTCGGAGGGGCTGTCCGAGCCATCGAAAAGGCGCGAAAGCAGCTCGGCCTTCCCGAGAGCATCGAGGCGGGATTCCAGGGAACCGCGCGGGCGTTCGGTGCGTCGCTCACGAACACGCCGCTCCTCATTCTCGCGGCGCTCGTGACGGTCTACATCCTTCTCGGCGTCCTGTACGAGAGCACGATCCACCCCATCACGATCCTTTCGACGCTTCCGTCCGCGGGCGTCGGGGCTCTCCTCTCGCTCATTCTCTGCCGCCAAGACTTCTCGGTCGTCGCGCTCATCGGCATCATTCTTCTCATCGGCATCGTCGAGAAGAACGCGATCATGATGATCGACTTCGCCCTCGACGCCGAGCGGAAGGACAAGAAGGCCCCCCTCGAAGCCATCACCCAGGCCGCGCTGCAGAGATTCCGGCCGATCATCATGACGACGATGGCCGCGCTGCTCGCCGGCGTGCCTCTCGCGCTCGGGGGCGGCACCGGCTCGGAGCTGAGGAAACCGCTCGGGATCGCGATCGTGGGCGGCCTCATCTTCAGCCAGCTCCTGACGCTCTACACGACGCCGGTCATCTACCTCGCCTTCGACCGCCTCGCGGCCCGGCTCATGAAGAAGCGGGGCCGGACGAACGAGAGAGCGCCGGGGCCCGTGCCCGAGCCGGTGCCGGCGGGGGGCCGATGAGCCTCTCGGCTCCGTTCATCCGCCGGCCGATCGGCACGAGCCTTCTCACCGTGGCGCTCGCGCTCGCGGGCGGCATCGCGTACTTCTTCCTCCCGGTGGCGCCGCTCCCTCAGGTGGAGTTCCCGACGATCTCGGTTTCGGCGAACCTGCCCGGCGCGAGTCCCGAGACGATGGCCTCGTCGGTCGCGACGCCGCTCGAGCGGCAGTTCGGGCGGATCGCGGGGATCACGGAGATGACGTCGCAGAGCTCCCTCGGCTCGACGTCGATCACGCTCCAGTTCGACCTGACGAGGAACATCGACGCCGCCGGGCGGGACATCCAGGCCGCGATCAACGCGGCGCGCGGCCAGCTCCCCTCGAACCTCCCGAACAATCCCCGTTACCGGAAGGTGAATCCCGCCGACGCCCCGATCATGCTGATCGGTCTGACCTCGGACACCGTCGAGAGGTCGCGGATGTACGACCTCGCGTCCTCCGTCCTCCAGCAGAAGCTCGCACAGGTTCCGGGCGTCGGGCAGGTTTTCGTGGGCGGGGGCGCGCTTCCGGCGGTGCGCGTGGAACTGAACCCGACCGCTCTTTCGCGCACGGGCCTCGGCCTGGAGGACGTGAGGACGTTTCTCGCGAGCGTGAACACGAACCGGCCGAAAGGCGAAGTCGGCCGCGGGGACCGCCTCTGGTCCATCGCGGCGACCGACCAGCTCTTCAAGGCCGCCCAGTACGAGCCGCTCGTCGTCTCGTACAAGAACGGGGCGGCCCTCCGGCTCTCCGACATCGCCACCGCGACGGATTCCGTCGAGGACGTGAGGACGACCGGCGTTGCGAACAACAAGCCGGCGATTCTCATCATCGTCTTCCGCCAGCCCGGCGCGAACATCATCGAAACCGTCGACAGCATCTATGCCCTCATGCCGCAGCTCCAGGCCGAGGTGCCGCCGACGGTCGCGGTCACCGTCATGCTCGACCGGACGACGACGATCCGGGCGTCCGTGAAGGACGTCGAGATCACGCTCCTGATCTCGATCTCCCTCGTCGTCCTCGTCGTCTTCGCGTTCCTCAGGAGTGTCCGCTCGACCCTCATCCCGAGCGTCGCCGTGCCCGTTTCGCTCATTGGAACGTTCGGCGCGATGTATCTCCTCGGCTACAGCATCGACAACCTGTCTCTCATGGCCATGACGATCGCGACCGGCTTTGTCGTGGACGACGCCATCGTCGTCATCGAGAACATCACGCGGCACATCGAAGCGGGCATGAAACCGTTCGAAGCCGCGCTCGAGGGCGCGCGCGAGATCGGGTTCACGGTCTTCTCGATGAGCATGTCGCTCATCGCCGTGTTCATTCCGATCCTCCTCATGGGGGGCATCGTGGGCCGGCTCTTCCGCGAGTTCGCCGTGACGCTTTCGGTCGCAATCTTCGTCTCGATGCTCATCTCGCTCACGACGACCCCGATGATGTGCGCCTGGCTGCTCAAGGGAAAAGAGGAGCAGAAGCACGGCCGGCTGTACGCCGCGAGCGAGCGCGCGTTCCAGTGGATTCTCGACGGGTACGAGACGACGCTCCGCTGGGTGCTGCGCCACCAGCCGCTCACGCTCGCCGTGACGCTCGTGACGATGGCGGCGACGGTCTTCCTTTACGTCAAGGTGCCAAAGGGCTTTTTCCCGCAGCAGGACACCGGCCGTCTTTCGGGCTCCATCCTGGGCGACCAGAACACGTCCTTTTCGGCAATGTCGCGGCGCGTCGCCGACTTCGTGGGCGTCGTCATGAAGGACCCGGCCGTCCAGTACGTGCAGGCTTTCGCGGGTGGACAGGGGGTGCTGAACCAGGGCCGGATGTTCGTCACGCTGAAGCCTCTCGGCGAGCGCAAGGCCACCGCGGACCAGATAATCGGCCGCCTGAGGGGACAGCTCGGCTCCGTGGCCGGCGGCAGCCTTTTTCTACAGGCCGTGCAGGACCTCCGCATCGGCGGCTTCGCGTCGAACGCCCAATACCAGTACACGCTTTCCGCCGACAACCAGAAGGACCTCGAAGAATGGGCGCCGAAGGTGCTTCAGAAGCTCCGGTCCGTCAAAGGCCTCGCGGACCTCAACAGCGACCAGCAGACGAAGGGCCTCGAAGCGACCGTCGTCATCGACCGTGCGACGGCCTCGCGTCTCGGCATCGCGCCGCAGCAGATCGACGACGCCCTATACGACGCGTTCGGCCAGCGGCAGGTGTCGACGATGTACACGCCTCTGAATCAGTACCACGTCGTGATGGAGGTCGATCCGAGGTTCTGGCAGGATCCCGAGAGCCTCAGGTCGATCTGGGTGCAAGCGAAGAGCGGAACGCAGGTGCCTCTTTCGGCCTTTACGCGGTTCGAGCGCTCCACGGCGCCGCTCGCGATCAACCACCAGGGACAGTTCCCGGCCGTGACGCTCTCGTTCAACCTCGCGCCCGGAGTCGCGCTCGGCGACGCGGTGAACGAGATCGACCGCGCCGAGCGCGAGATCGGCGTCCCGTCCGGAATCCGCGCGAGCTACCAGGGCACGGCGAAGGCGTTTCAGGAGTCGCTCGCCAACGAGCCGCTTCTCATTCTCGCGGCGCTGGTGGCGGTCTACATCGTCCTCGGCGTCCTGTACGAAAGCCTGATACACCCGGTCACGATCCTCTCGACCCTGCCGTCGGCGGGCGTTGGCGCGCTTCTCGCGCTTCTCCTCACGGGGACGGACCTCAGCGTGATCGCGCTCATCGGCATCATCCTTCTCATCGGCATCGT
>OBLW0100002665.1_pt1 | contig 14330 bp, 9 predicted proteins | sample 1520161 | NCBI WGS metagenome assembly OBLW01 (sample SAMEA3539309, study PRJEB22396) | soil metagenome | biome: tundra; feature: field; material: soil | place: USA | collected 2010-05 | depth 0.15 m
CAAGGCCCTGACCGGCACGGACATCACGCTCGACGTCGCCTGAGGACTGACCGGCGGCCCGCCGTCGATGACGGCTGCAGGCGGCCGGGGGAGCGCCGTCCGCCGGCCTTCACGGTGATCGGGCGGCCCACCCCGGGCGGAGGTCACCGAGTGCGCGGTGCGCCGGCCCCGGCGGGACGTCGGCAGATCGTCAGCGTGTCCTGCGTCGGCGCACGATGCCGATGCCGCCCGCCACGGCGATCAGCGCGAGCGTGAACACTGAGGCCCGCAGGACGCTCGGCCAGCCCGGCGCGGCGGCCGCCGCGCCTCCCGCTACGCGGCCGCCGGTGTCACTCGGCGCGGCCGGGCCGACTGGCGCCGGGACTGACGTGCCGCGCAGTTGGCGGAGCACCCCCAGCGCCTGATAGCCGTACCGGTCCGACGGTTCGACGTAGGAGTTCTCGCTGAATTCGTTCCAGCTGATCAGGCCGAGCACGTCCGGCGAGGATCGGACCGCGGCCGAGTACTCATAACGGAGGGTCTGGCCGCCGTCGCGGGGGACTACGTGGATTCCCCCGACGAGCCGGGCATCGAATCCCGGGGCGAAAGGTGCGATCCAGTATTTGCGGTCATGGTGGATGGCCTGGCTCATCGCCCTGAGCTTGGCCGTGTAGCCGGGATCCGTGGCCGGGTTCACCGATGACCAGTAGTACGCGTCACCGTCGGTGACACTGGCGAGCCGCTGGAAGGCCGCCGCGGACTTTTCCGTGGATAGCACGAGGATCTTGCGCCGGACGGCGCCGGTCACCTTGGCCACGGCAGCGCGCGGGAATGCCCAGGTGCCGCTCCAGATGGTCAACGGCTTGCCGCCCAGCCGGAAGAACACCGGGTTGCTGGCGTATCGATCGCAGAACGTCTGGAAGCCGGCTGCTACCTCGGCTACCGGCAGTGGCTTCCGGTAGAAGTCCAGGCCCTGGTAGATCATGGCCAGCTTGAAGCGTTCCTGGCCCGCGACGCTCATCAGCAGCCGCAGCCGCTGGTCGTTGGGGCCGGTGTCCTTCCAGCTGACGATGAATCCGTCGATCCCGGCGGCTTTCGCCTCCTCGATCTGGCGGCGCATGACGCTGGCCTCGCCGCTGGAGTACTTGCCGATCAAGGGATAGTCGATCTTGGCTCGGTTCCAGGAATGGTGGGTGAACCACAGGTAGTAGTAGGCGAGCACTGGTGTCGGCGACATCACCGGTTCCGCGGCGGCCGGATTTCCCCCGGCGGCCGCGGGCCCGGCTCCGGTCATGGCGATGCTGGCGCCGACCGCGCAGGCGATGACAGCACTCCTGGCTTTCGGCGCGAGCATCGTCACCTCGGCCACCATTTCGGCCGCCCCGGCCTTAGGTGATCGAGCAGCCATCTCCGGCGCGTGGTGGCGAACAGGGGCAGTCCGCCGCCGGCCAGCAGCAGGCCGCCCCCTACGGCGGCGAGATCGGGCGCGCTCACGGCGGTGAGGTTCACTGTCTTGGTGCGGGACAGCCGGAAGCTGCCCGCCGAGACGATCGCGCCGCCGGCCCTCACATCGATCTGGTAGTCACCCTGCGGCAGGTGGTCGAGGGTAACGGCGTGACCAGGCCCGAGCGCGACCCGCCGCACCGCCTGGTTCGGCATCCGCACCAGCGCGTAGCTGCCAATGCGGTCACCGAACAGCGCGTCATGTGCGGTGATGGTCAGGTTATGGAAGTACCCGACGAAGGTGGGCGTGGCCTGTTCCCGCGGGCTGAACCGCTCTACTCCGGCGTACACGACATTGGCCTTGGCGAACATCACGGCCTGCGCGGCATACTTCATGTCATTGCTGGTCAGCGTGCTGTCCCGGTAGACGGGCAGTACGCAGTCGAGCCAGCTCGGGTGGGTCGCGGAGATGTTCACCTGCCCCCCCGCGCTGCTCTTCAGGGTGACCCGGGAGATGCGGCGGGGATCGAGCGCCTTTCCGTCCTGGTCCGTGAATCGGGGCCGCACCGGGCACTGAACGGTGAACGCGGCGGTCACGGTGTAGTCGGCACGCATCGGCAGGCCGTTCACCGCCGCGCGGAACGCGTCCTGCCCATCACGCTCACCGGCCCACCGGGCGAAGTGGTAATGCCGGACCCGCGTGTCGATGCTGGTGTCGAGGAGCGTGAGCGTGTGCTGACCGAAATTGTGCTGCTCGGTGTAGGACGCCTTGCCGCTGGCGTCCGTCACCATCGACCTGCCGTCGAAGCTGAACTGGACATGCGGCAGCGCCGGCAGTGTCCGGATGGTGAGTGTGACCGGCCAGGATTGGCGCCGGGGATGGCTGCCGTCGGCCGGGATCGGGATCGGGATCGAGGCCACCGGCGGGGGTGCGGTGCGCGGTGCGGTCTGGCCCGGCGCCGGGGCCGGGAAACGTGCCGGGCTCGGGGCGCCCGCTGCGGTCGGGGCCGGAGCCGGCGCGGGCCTCAGGGCCGGAGCCGGCGCGGGCCTCGGGGCCGGGCTCAGGGCCGGGGGGGCCGCTGGGCTAGTCGCTGGAGACGGGGACACGGCCGGAACCGGGTCTGAGTACCAGTGCCTGTGCCCTGGCCAGTACTGATACCCGTGCCGGTGCCAGCCTCCGTACCCCCCGCCGTATCCGCTGCCGCCGTACCCGCCGCCGTCCCCCCAGCCGCCGTACCCGCCGCCGTACCCACCCCCATGCCAGTGCGCATGCGGGTCCGGGAACCATGGCGCGCTCGGGTCCGGGGGCGGCCAGTCGACCCGAGCGGCCAGGGCCGCCTGGCTGACCCGGACGCCCCGCGTCAACTGGCTGACCTGGACGCCCCGCGTCAACTGGCTGAACTGAGCGACGAGCAGGCATCCCAGCGCCGCGGTCGCCGCGACCAGGGCGGCCCGGCGCAGTTGTCGTCCCCTCATGGAATCCTCACTTCCGGCGCCGTCCCCGGATCGGATGCGCGCCCCGGTTCCGGCACGGTCTGACCCGGCGGCCCGGGGTCGAGATCGAAGTCAGCGTCGCCCGCTGACGGGCCGGGGGCGGAGTCGAAGGACGCGCCGCCCGCTGGCGGGGCCAGGCTGAGGTCCGGCCCGTGGTCAGGTTCCAGGGCCCGGTCCGGCCGCCGGGCGGCCGGGATCATCGCTAGCCGGCGCTTCGCGGTCTGCGCGGACGCCATGGCGGCGAAGACGAACAGCAGCAGCGCCACCGCGGCGGCCGCTCCGTACAGGCTGTAGATCGCTCCCCGTGGCGCCACCCGCTGCGGCCGGGCGACCCCGGCCTGAGCGGACGTGACGGCCGGCATGATGACGGGCGGCCGTGGCGCCGCGGCGAAGTCGAAGGCGCTGGCCAGGCTCGTCGCACGGGCATCCCGCGACGTCAGCGGGGCGAGCCGCCAATTGCGCTCGATGAATGCGAGCGCGCTGGTGTAATCGAGGACCGTGTGATTGACCTGGCCCTTCCTGGCGTACGCGCTGACCAGCAGCGCTGGCACCCGCAACCCGAGTTGGGCCGACCCGGCGCGCGGCGGGGCGACGTTGTCATACCAGCCGCCGGATCCGTCGTAGGACCACATCAACGCCGAACTGTCCCAGTAGGGGCTCTGCATGAGCTGGGTGACCAGGTTGTGGATCATGTCCTGCGCGGCCGGGATCGATCGCGCGGCCTGCTCGTCATCTGATGCGCTGGCGATGTACGCCACCGCGGGCAGCGTCCGGTCGGCGACGTCCTTGTAGTACTGGCCCATCCCGACGATGTGCTTGCGGAGCACGGGATCATCGACGAACCGGGCGTAATTCAGCAGCGGAACGCGCACCGTCTGGGTGTTGGGGCCGGCCGACGGCGCCGTCTGGTACGTCGCATTCGAGTTGTAGTCCTGAACATAGAACTTCCAGCTGATGCCGGCCGCTTGCAGCCGGTCGAAAATCGTCAGCTGACGGCCGTAACCGCTAGCCGGGACCTGCTGTCCACCGCCCGGCGGCGGTGCGGCCGAGACCCAGTAGGACCGGTTGACACGGGTGCCCTGCAGCGCCGAGGAGAAGAAATGGTCGAACAATACGTAATTGCTCGCGGTGTCCCAGTAGAAGGGAAGTTCCCGGCGGTTGTAGTAGCCCATCGCCAAAGTTCCGTTGCGCCCCTCCTCCTGGTAAGCGGAGACGAATCCGTTCATCGCGCCATCGTTGTACTGCCGGCTGATGACGGTTCCGCTGGCGTTCAGCGTTGGGGCCTGGATTCCAGGCAGCGCGAATGGCCTCACGCATCCGTCTTTCGGCCTGGCCGCCATCATGGCTTGGCAGGTGCCGGACGGGGGCCCGTCGGCACCCGGATAGCTGCCGAAATAGTTGTCAAAGGTGCGTCCCCCCTGCATGAGGAAGATGAAGTGCTGTATGGGGGTGCGGGGGAGGGTGCGGGGGCCGGCGCGGGGGGCGCTGCGCTGCGCCTGCGGCGCTTTACGCGCTGCGCCCCCCACCCCAGCCCCCGCCGGGGTGGCGAAGACGAGGGCGATTGCGGCTGCCATGGCGAGGGTGGTGGCGGGAACCCGGGACCTCATGGGTGCACCTCGTAGATGACGACGACTGGTTCGACGACGCCGGGTCCGGAGGACGCCCGGACGCTGACGGAGGAGGTGAATACGGCCACGCCGTGGAATTTGCTGGCCAGCCGGCGCGCCTCATTCGCGAAGAACGGGCTGTGGGCCGCGGTGTAGGAGTCCCACACGATGTACTGGAATACGCCGTCCCGCAGCGCCTTGTCCGGGTTGGGCACGGGGGAGTAGGCCGGGTTGCGGTCGTGCCGGTTGGGGCTCACGGACAGGGCGGACACCGGGCGGCGGCCGTAGAACTCCAGGACGTTCGCCACCGAGGGGCCGATGGCCAGCAGTCGTGCGCCGCGGGGGGCGTTGCGGGCGACCCAGTCGCCTGCCTGCCTGCCGCCGTTCAGGCCGCCGCTGCCCGCCAGGAAGCTGCTGCTCGCCGAGGGTTCGATGCGGCCCCAGCTGGACACCACGAGGCTGCCCACGGTGATCGCGGCCAGCGCTGCCATGGCTGCGCCCGGCCGCCACCACCGGCGCCACCGCCACCCGCCGCGAGGCAGGGGGAGCGGGCGGGCCAGCGTCCGGCCGGCCAGGATCGCCAGCGGCACCGTCACCGGGAGCAGGTACTCAAAGCCCTTGACCGGCCAGAGGGTGAAGAAGATCACCGGTATGACGAGCCAGCTGATCAGCAGCCGCTCCCGCCAGGTTGCCTCGCGCCGCAGCCAGATCAGGCCCCCGAACGCGGCCGCGAGCACGGCCACCCCAATCCAGGACGGCAGCACGGTGACGTAGAACCAGGTCCCATGGTTCGGCGGCCGGAACATCTGCCAGAGCAGGTAGTTCTGTCCCGTCTGGCCCTGGCCGGAAAGGCGCAGCGAGATCGGCCACACCGCGACTTCCGCCACCATGATCCCGGCGGCGGGAAGGAGATGTTTGATCCGCATCCGCGCCGGGGGCGTCAGGGCGAAAAACGCGTAAAGGCCGCCCAGCAGGACGACGCTCGTCTCCTTGGACAGGATCGCGGCGCCCATCGCGGCCCCGCCGGCCAGCAGCCAGCCCGGGGCGCCGTCCTGCAGGTAGCGGACCACGCAGTAGAGCGCCGCGGTCGCGCACAACGTCATCAGCCCGTCCAGCAGGACCTGCCTGCTGACGATCACGTGGTACGGCATGACAGCGAGCAGGAGCGCGCCGAGCAGGCCGGCGCCCCGTCCGTACAGCCGCCTGCCCAGCAGGAACGTCAGGCCCACGGCGGCGACGCCGATCATGGCTGCGAACGCCCGTGCGGTCCAGTCGGTCTCGTGGACGCGCAGCAGGACCGACAGCAGGGTCTGGAACAGCAACGGGTGCGCGCGGAACACCGGAAACAGGGTGCTCAGTGCGTGATCACCGGCCAGCGACGCCGCGGTTCCCGTGTACACCGCCTCGTCACCGTTGAAACCGACTGCGGCCAGCTGCCAGAACCGGAAGAAGAGCGCGATGACCAGGATGGCCGCCAGCGGCCCGGCGGTCGACAGCAGCCAGCGCCGGTCTCGGCCGGTGGCCAGCAGCCCAGGGGAGGCGGCGTCACCGTGCCTGGTATCGGGAAAGGATGGGGCAGCGCCCAGTTCCCTCGCTGCGGATGTGACCGGGCGCAGCAGCACATGCCGTGAGCTCACGCGTACCTCCCAGGGATGGCCGGCTCGCCCCAGCGAGGCCACGTCCCCGCCCTGACGGTGCTGGCCGCGAGGTCGGGCGGGCCGGATGAAGGTTGCGCGTCGGCGTCGATGAGGCGGGCGATCTCATCGGCCCAGCTGAAGGTGTTCGAGGCCAGCGTCCGGATCCGCACGTTGGACAGGAAACCGGCCAGGATCTCCCGTTCAGCGATCCGAAGCTGCTGGTAGCTCAGCCCCCCGATGGTGATCGCCGGGGCGAGATAGCGGAACGGCGGGAATCCGTAGGCGTCGTCGGTGTTGACGATCAGCTGGTTGAGCGCGCTCTTCCGGTCGAGGTCGACCAGGCGGGGGGTGCCGCGCTCGATGATGAACAGCTCCCTGACCTGGGTCGCGCTCGTCATCCGGCACGGGACGAGGCGGTCAACGCTGTATTTCGGCGGCGGGATGAGCATCTGGGTGAGGGCGTTGATCCCCATGATGGGCAGGTTGAACCGGGACAGCGCGATGCCGATGGAGCGACCGCCCTTGGAGTGCAGACGGCTCTGGATCTGCAGCCTGCGCCACTCGCCGCGGGTGAGGTCGTCGGCCGGGACCGCGCGCAGGGTGTGCGCACTGATCGTCAGCGGCTTGGGGAAGCACCACGCGCCGCCGTCGGCGTCCACGACGGTCATGTCGTCGGACAGGAAGCGGCCGCCGTGCTCGCGCAGCAGCCGCAGCACGGTCCCGGTCTTGCCGGTGTCGGTCAGCGCCGACAGCATCACGCCGACGCCGTTGATCTCGACGCAGGCCGAGTGCAGCAGCATCCGGCCCTTGGCGGCCATGACGAACCGCAGCAGGGGTTCAAGGATGTTGGTGTAGACGACGTGCTCCGAATGCGCCAGCAGCGGCCCCACCTCTATCGAGATGCGGTCGCCGAGGTACACGCGGAAGTTGGCGCCGAGGCGGCCCAGGTGCTCTTCATAGCGGATGACGGTGGGGTCGGCGTACTCGGTCATGGCGGCACGCCGCCGCGGCGCGGTGCCGCCCACATCGCCCACCCGCACCGCGATGTCCACGTCGCTGTCGGACACCCACTGGGCTCGGAAGAACTCCAGCTCGGGGAGCATGATCTGGGACCCGATGGTCACCACGCCCGCCACGTCGTAGCGGAAGTCCAGGTACCGGGGCCGCTTGCGGCCGGCCGCGACAGCAGCGGGGCGCCGGGCGGAACCGGACCCGGCCACGACCTCGGGCGGCCCGGTGTCGACCAGCACCCGCACCGGATCGCGCACCGGCCCGGAGCCGGCCGGCCCGTAGATCGCCCGGTCGCTCAGCAGGAAGCGGACGATGAAGAGCGAGGCCAGCGTGATGATGTTGCTGACGGGGACCGTGATCCCCGCCCCGACCAGCGCCGCCAGGAACGGCAGTCGCACCAGCATCAGCACGTTGTTCATCACGAAGAAGCTGATCGCCCGGCGGGCCCGCGAACCAGTTGAGCGCTTGCGGTAGATGAGGGTGTCCAGGCCGGCGAAATTCCACGCCGTGGACACCTGCGTGGCCAGGGCCGCGGACAGCAGGTCGTTCCAGCCAAAGATGCCGTAGAAGAGCCACAGTGCGCCGGTGTTGACGGCCAGGCCGCTGAGGCCGATCAGCCCGAAGCCGATCATCCGCAGCATCTGGAACAGCCCGCTCAGGGGGGTGGCGGGCCGTTCGCGTAGCTGCCTGGCCAGCCGGGTGAGGCGCAGCTGGGCCAGGTGGCCGAGGAATCTGGCCCCCTTGCGCAGCGCTCCCCTGGACTGTGCCGGATGCCGCCCGGGCGCCCGGTAGGCGACCTCGGCAACCCTCGTCGCCGGATGCCGGACCAGGATCTCCAGCAGGATCCGGGACGCCGCCGGGCTGAGCCGGTCGGCGTCCACGGCGGCGGTGCGGAACATGAACAGCCCGCTCAGCGGGTCGCTGACCATGGCCAGGCGACGCGGGAACGTGGTCTTCACCAGCCGGGCGGCCAGCGCGGCCAGCGTGCGCCCGGCCGCGCGGTCCTCCGGTGGAGTGCGGCCCGCGAAACGTGTGCCCACCACGATGTCGGAGTTGTGCCGCAGCGCCGTGCTCGCTAGCACCACGGCGGCGCTCGGCGGGTGCTGCGGGCCGGCGTTCATCACCAGTACCCAGGCGCCGCGGGCATGCCGGGTGCCGGCCAGGACGGCCTGACTGCGGTCCGCGCCGCGGCCGGCCCTGGGCAGGCAGAGCAGCCGTACCGGGACGGGGCACATCTGGGCGCTGAAGGCCAGCGCGTCCAGGTTCAGGCCGTCACCGTGGAGCACGACGATGATCTCGGCGTGCATCGGCGCCACCTCGGGCCCGAGGCGCTCGACGAGCTCCGCGACACCGTGTTCCCCTGGGCGGGTGGGGATGACCACGGTCAGCTGCGGCCGGTCCCCGTTCGCGGCGCTATTGAGGTCAACAGGCCGGACGTTCCCGGTGTCTTTGTCGCCATGGCTAGCCGCCCCCCGCAGCGGATAGCCAGGCTCGAAGCTCACGTCGCCAACAGGCGAGGCCGGGTCGATGCGCATTGAGATTCTGCCCCCAGGCGGTAAGACGCTATCCGCTCGCCGGGACACGGCAGCGGTGCGCGGATCATGGTTGTTGAGCAATACCGGGGTTCTGGCGGGTGCCCGGGCGCGCCAGATGCCGCCAGGAGGCAACGCAAAGGGTCGGCGGGTGGACGGCTAGCCGTGCCTCCGGCGGTTGCGGGCATTTCCGTCACGAATGCACTTCTGGCCGAGCGAGGCGCGATTACGCTAATGTCGCCCCGCGCCTCGCCGCCTACCGAGCTCCCCGTGCCGAGCAGGTGAATCAAACCTCGCCAAAGTTCATGTAAAACGGAGAACATCCTTAGTTCTCCTAAGATCTAGGCTTGTCTTTGATGTACCATTAAAACGATTTGTGATATTGCCAGCGCCTTGTTAGGTCGGGACGTTAGCAGATTTTTCCGGGCCACGCCAAGTCTCATATCACTTAGCGTTCGGCCGCTATTCATCTGGCGACCACAGCGGCTTGATAAAATATTTACTTTGTGGCCGGACGTCCGGTGCATGAATTAAGGCTGCCTTATGCCGTTTATTCCTGCCCGGTCCGCGAACCGTTCATTATTGCGGCCGGGCGCCGTTTTCCCGGCGTCCTGGCCGGCTATCCGGCCGCGATCCGGCTGGAGGCGGGCGCGGTCGAACCGCGCACCACCAGCTCAGGCTCGAACAAGAGCTCTTCAGGGGCGACGGTCAGCCCCTCCACCTGGTGCACAAGCGTGCTGACCACGGCGCGGCCCATGGCGTCGATGGGCTGCCGGATCGTGGTCAGCGGCGGGTCGGTGCAGCTCATGAACGCCGAATCGTCGTAGCCGATGACCGAGACATCGCCAGGCACGGCGAGCCCGAGGCGGCGGACCGCCCTGATCGCGCCGAGCGCGAGGACGTCGCTGCCGCAGATGATGCCGGTGACCCCGGAGCGGACCAGCCGGGTCCCCGCGGCGTGGCCGGCCTCCAGCGAGAACATGGTGCGCTCCACCATGCCGGACGTGCCTACTCCCGTTCGCCGCGCGCTGGCCAGGAACGCGGCCAGCTTCCGGCGCGACGGCATATGGTCCTCGGGACCGATGATCAGGCCCAGGTGCTGGTGCCCCAGGGACGCCAGGTGACCGAAGGCCTGCTCTACCGCGTCAGCGTCATCAACGGAAACCCGCGGGAAGCCGATCTGATCCACAGCCGCGTTGACCAGCACCGCGGGCACCCCCCGTTCCAGCAGCAGCCGGTAGTGGTCGTGCGGGGAGTCCGCCTCGGCGAAGTTGCCCCCGGCGAAGACCACCCCGGACACCTGCTGGCCGAGCAGCATCCGGACGTAGTCAGCCTCGGACAGGCCGCTGGCCGTGCGCACGCACAGCACCGGGGTGAATCCCTGCTGCGTCAGCCCGCCCCCGACGACCTCGGCCAGGGCCGGGAAGATCGGGTTCTGCAGTTCCGGCAGCACCAGGCCGACCAGCCGCCCACGTTCCCCGCGCAGCTTCGTCGGGCGCTCGTAGCCGAGGACGTCCAGCGCGGTCAGCACGGCGTCCCTGGTCGACTGGGAAACCCCCTGCTTGCCGTTCAGCACCCGGCTGACCGTCGCCTCGCTGACTCCGACCTTCTTCGCCACATCCGCAAGCCGTCGTGTCATGACGCAACTATACGATATTTAACGCAAGTATTTGCAAGAGCTTGCGGCATTGAGTAAATCAATTTCTGCCTGATGTCCTGGTCGGCTGGGCGGCGGCTCTTGCCCGGCTAGGCCCGGTGGGCTGGATCGCCGCTGGCTCGCTGGAGGCAACCGCAGGTCAAGCCCGGCAACGGTAGCGCAGTGCGATGATCTCATGGCTGTCTATGTTGTGCGTTGTGAAGTCGTTATCGTTCAATAAATCGTTCAAGTCTTGCTAGTAGATGAAAGCACATATAACGTCTGCGGTACCTGGTGACGGAGCTCACATCACCCCCACCTGCACACTCATCGCTCCACCCGACATCGAGGTCGTCATGAAGAGATTTGGCACGATGAACAGACAGCTCTACCGGCGGACCGGCTGCCGCACGATAGCCGGGGTCGCCGCCGTCGCGGCTCTGGGGCTCGCCGCCTCGGCGTGCTCGAGCAGCAGTCCCTCGAACTCGGCGAGCAGCAGCGGCCCGGTGACCATCAGCGTCAACTGCGAACCGCCGGCCACCGCGACGGCTCAGCACAAGGAGTGGATCGAGGACGTCGCCGCCTTTGAGAAGGCAAACCCCAGCATCACCATCAAGAGCGTCACCTACACCGGCCAGTGTGAGGTCCCGGCCCAATTCACCGCGACGCTCAAGGCCGGCACCGAGACCAACCTCTTTTACGCCTACTTCACCGACCTCCACCAGGTCCTCGACGCAGGCCAGGCTGCCGACATCACCTCCTACGTGAACTCCAAGACAGTACCGGCGCTGGCCGACATCGTCCCGTCCGCGCTGGCCGCGGAAACCGCGGGCAAGACGCTCTACGGACTGCCGACGTCCAACTACACGCAGGGCCTGATCATCAACAGGAAGCTGTTCACACAGGCCGGGCTCAACCCCAACCAGCCGCCGGCCACCTGGGCCGACGTGGAGAAGGACGCCAAGGCGATTGCCGCTCTCGGCCACGGCATCTACGGCTACGGCGACTACAGTGCGAGCCCCGTCGGCGGCTGGCACTTCACCTCCGAGATGGATGCGATGGGCGGCCAGATCGTGGGCTCCGACGGCCAGGCGGCCTTCGACAACTCGACCAACGCACCGCAGGCCTCAGCGATCCTGCAGGCACTGCACCAGATGCGGTTCGTCGATCACAGCATGAGCCCGACCCAGCAACTCGCCTGGGGCACCCTGCAACAGCAGATTGCCGCCAACAAGCTCGGGATGTACATCGCGGCGCCTGACGACATCTACAACACCATCGTCCCGGTAGACCACGGCAACGTGAACGATTACGGCATGGGCCCGCTGCCAAGCACCAGCGGCACCCCCGCGGGCTCGCTGTCTGGTGGCAACGGCTACATGTTCGCGAAGAGCGACACGCCGGCACAGATCCAGGCCGGCATCAAGTGGCTCGACTTCGAGTCGCTGACACCGGGCAAGGGCCAGTTCAACTTCACGAGGAGCAAGGCCGACGGCTTCCCTGTCGGCTTCCCTGAGCCGCAGCTGTTCACCGGTGCCACCGCGCAGAAGTACCAGCAGCTCCTCGGCGCGAGCGCGACCATCAAGACGCCCTACTTCTCGACCTTCGTCGCCGCGCACGAGAATGGCATGGGCGAGCCGCCCGACGCCCAGGCGCTGTACACGGCATTGAACACGCCGATGCTCGACGCGCTCACCGAACCGAACCCTAATTACAGCAAGCTGCTCTCGGCTGCAGCGAGCAACGTCAACACACTCCTGGCCAACAGCGGCGGGTAAGAGGCCGCCGCGGGGGCCGGGCTCCCGGCCCCCGCGGCGAGTCCCGGCGCCAGCGCGGCTGATTGCACCTCAGCGCGGCCATCACATCCCGGCGGAGTCATCGCGCCTTAGCTGGCTGGCCTCGTCCAAGGAGGATCCGGAGAAATCGATGACGGACATTGCGGTCACGCTCAGCAAGACCAAGGGCAGCCCTGGCCCGCTCGAGCGGTGGGCCGCCCGCAGCGGGCGGAGCCGGCAGCTCAGGCGCAACCTCTCCGCGCACGGGTTCCTCATCGGTGCGGTGTTGTGCTTCGCGTTTTTCTCCTGGTACCCGATGGCGCGCGAGATCATCATGAGCTTCCAGAAGACCCACCTGGGTGTGACCACGTGGGCCGGGTGGCAGAACTACAGCCGGATCTTCCACGATCCGACGTTCTGGACGGCCTGGCGCAACACGCTGGAGTTCACCGGGCTCGCGCTGGTCTTCGGCTACGCGGTGCCGTTCTTCGCCGCAATCCTGCTCAACGAACTGCGGCACGCCAGGGGCTATCTCCGGGTGCTGGTCTACCTGCCGGTGATGCTGCCGCCGGCCTCGGCGCTGCTGCTCTTCTCCTACTTCTACGACCCAACCTACGGGCTGTTCAACCGCGTCCTGCAGCTACTGCACCTGCCGACCTCGCAGTGGGTGCAGTCGCCAGGAACCACCATGCCGACCATCGCGATGATCGCAGTGGTGATCGCGGCAACCTGGATGAACATGGGCGCTGCGACACTGATCTACCTCGCCGCGCTGCAGAACATCCCCGGCGAACTGTACGAGGCCGCGGAACTCGACGGCGCCGGGCTGTTCCGCCGGATCTGGCACGTCACGGTGCCGCAGACCAGGCTGATCCTCTCGATGCTGCTGATGCTGCAGATCGTCGCCACCATGCAGATGTTCATCGAGGCATTCATCCTGACCGGGGGGCCAGGCGTGAACAACAACACGTTGTCTGTGGTCGACCTCGTCTACATTTACGCGTTCTCCATGAGTGGCTCAAGCAACTACAACAGCGCCTCGGCGCTCGGCGTGGTGCTCATGCTGGTGCTCGGCGCCTTCTCCGGCGCCTACCTCTGGCTGAGCCGCGACCGCGGCTAGAAGACAGGAGCTCATGTGTCAGTGCTCGCCGCCAGGGCCGAGACGTCAAGGCGCCGCACGGCGCAGCGCGACGCGACGTCACGGACACTGATATCCAAGGCCCAGCTGAACCGACGGGGCAGTAAGCTCACCTACCGGATCGTTCTGACCCTGGTCGTCGTCGTATTCACGCTTGTATTCATCGGCCCGCTTTACTTCCTGTTCACCGACGGGCTCAAGTCCACCCAAGAAGCGGGCCAGGTGCCGCCGACGTTTTTTCCTGCCCATATCCATCCGAGCACCTACGTCACCGCTTGGAAGACCCTCAGCGTCGGCCGGCTGATGTTCAACACCCTGTATTACGCGTTCGGTGCGCTCGCGTTCCAGCTCATCTTCGACGTTTCCGCTGCCTACGCGTTCTCCAAGCTCCGGCCGGTGCTGGGTAACGCCATCTTCGGCATGATGCTGGCCACCCTGATGATCCCCTCCACCGTCCTGATCGTGCCGCAGTACCTCACCGTCGCTAACCTGCCGATCCTGCATGTGAACCTGATCGGCACACCCGAGGCCATATGGCTGCCTTCCGTCGCTAACGCCTTCAACATCTTCCTGCTCAAGCGGTTCTTCGATTCGATTCCAGCCGAGCTGATGGATGCCGCGGCGATCGATGGTGCGTCTCCGCTGCGCGCCCTGCGCTCGATAGTCCTGCCGATATCCCGGCCGATCCTGGGCGTCGTCACGATCTTCGGGTTCGTCGCTGTCTGGAAAGATTTTCTCTGGCCGCTGCTTGTCGAGAGCGGCTACACCCCGACCAGGGAAACGATCAATGTCGGGATCACGGGGGCGACGACTACACCCGAGAATCTCATCATCGCCGCTTCCGCCATCGCCGCGATTCCCACGATCATTTTTTTCCTGATCTTCCAGCGCAACATCCTGTCCGGCCTGACCGCCGGAAGCCTCAAGGGATGAAAGATCGCGAGCCGCATCGCCTGTTATCGCGGGCCGCGCTGTGCCCACAACCAGAAACCCGCCGACTCCACAGGATTTTCCCCGGAGGTTAACGTGCCCCACTCTGGCCAGAGCGCCGCGTCGCGTGACTGGTGGCGGACGGCTG
>OBLW0100002667.1_pt1 | contig 14321 bp, 13 predicted proteins | sample 1520161 | NCBI WGS metagenome assembly OBLW01 (sample SAMEA3539309, study PRJEB22396) | soil metagenome | biome: tundra; feature: field; material: soil | place: USA | collected 2010-05 | depth 0.15 m
GCGGCGGAACGCGCGCACCCGGAGAAGTGGGTCTTCACCCTGACGGACGGCAGCGGCCTTCCGCTGTGGGATTCCGGCGTCCGGCAAGCTCTGAAGCGGGCAGCGGCTGCCGAAGGCTGCGATTTCCCTGGCCTTGGTCCGCATTCTTTCCGGCGCGCCAATATCACGTGGCGGCAGGAGGAAGGCGCGTCGAGCATCGAAGCGTCGAAGATTGCCGGCCACAGCACGGTGCGCATGACGGAGGAATACACGAAGATCCAACTCGGCCGGCAGGAAGAACTCACGCGCCGGGTTCAAGAGCGCTTGGCCAACGCGGGTCAGAAGCAACCAGCCGCGCTGCAATAAAGTGGACTCCAGGCAAACGCCCTGCACACCGCGCGCAATGTTCAGCCCAAGGCATGATAGCCTCATGGAATGCGCCCGGTGGCAACATACCAGGAGATTCAGCAGTGGGTGCTGGAGCATTATGGGTTCAAGCCGGAGACCTGCTGGATTGCGCACTGCAAGGAAATCTATGGTCTGCCCGTAGCCGAGGCGCCCAACCGGCAGGGTGAGCAGCGCGTGAAGCCCTGCCCGCCGGAAAGGCAACTGGCCATCAAGAAGGCGTTCGAGCACTTTGGCATGCTGGCTTGACTGTGAGGTAAACCCAGCGTCCGCGATCAGGATCGGTCGCGAAGGTCTGCGGGTGCGCGTTGACATAGCATCGGATTACGGGAAGCGCCGGATGCGGAGTACCGGCCAAAAAACCGGCAAATAGAGGTACAGTCAACAAACGAGGCGTAGAATCCAATAATGGCGAACCCGCTCGAATGGCTTAGCGAGAGGCTTTTGAGAAGCATTATGGCTAGCGTGCCACCTCCCCCGCTTTGGATGAGGCGCGCGGGGCACGGACAAGCCCCACCTCGTCGATTATCTTTGCTGGCTCTGGACGCTTCGGCTGAACAGACTTGGAATGACCAACTGGCCGAACTTGAGCAGTGGGCTGAAGACAATCGGAGCGAAGGCAAATGGGGGTATATTGGTCCGTATCCGAGAAAGCAAAATGGAAATTCCGATATACTTCTTCACAACCCCATCATGAAGCGCCACGTCCTCATCTTCGGTCTCGTCGGCGGCCTCCTCATCGCCACCCTCCAATACACCGAATACCGCTTCGTCATCATCGAGCACTCCGTCGAGCTCTACAGCGCGCTCGTCGCCATCCTCTTCGCGACCTTCGGCATCTGGCTCGGCCTCCGCATCACGCGCAGTCGCGAAACCATCCGCGAAACGGTCGTGGTGAGGGAAGTGCTTGTCCCCGCGGAAGCCCCCGCCCTCGAACCCTTCGCTCCCAATACGGCCCACCAGCAGACCCTCGGCATCACGGCACGCGAGCTCGAAATCCTCACCCTGATCGCCCGCGGCTTCAGCAATCGCGAGATCGCCACGCAGCTTTTCGTTTCCGAAAACACCGTCAAGACACACTGTGCCCGCGCCTTCGACAAGCTCGGAGCCGCCCGCCGCACCCAGGCCGTCCGGCGCGGCAAAGAACTAGGCCTCCTGCCGTGACCGCGTCACCCGAAAGCACGATTTCCGCTCCATTCCTGCAAAATCATCCGAAAGTATGACGACATCCGGCCCCGTTACACCGTATCGTGACTCCATCGTCACTCGCACCAGGAGCCTCACATGAAGAAAACCGTCCTCACCTTCGGCCTCATCTCCGGCCTCATCATCTCCGTCCTTATGGGCGGCTCGCTTCTCCTCGCCGACAAGATCGGCTCCGGCCACAGCATGGCTCTCGGCTACACCATCATGGTGGCGTCGTTCCTGCTAATCTACTTCGGCATCCGCAGCTACCGCGACAACACCCTCGCCGGCCAAATCTCCTTCGGCCGCGCCTTCGCCTGCGGCATCCTGATCACCCTCATCACCACCGTCTGCTACGTCGCCATGTGGGAGGTCCTCTACTTCAACTTCATGCCCCACTTCATGGACAGCTACTTCGCCGCGCAGATTCACAAGGTCCAGTCCTCCGGACTTGACCCCGCCACCACCGCCGCGCAGGTCGCTGCCATACAGCACTCTCAGCAGCTCTACCAGAACCCCTTCGTCAACATGGCCTACACCTTCATGGAGCCCCTGCCCGTCGGCCTTATCATTACTCTCATCTCCGCTGCCATCCTCCGCCGCAAAGCCCCTGTCGAACCCACCGCCGCTCCCGCAGTCATGACCACATAAATCAAAAGGCCTTATACGGAAATTGATTGTTGTCTCCTTCGGCAGACAACAAATAGAGCAGCCCGCAACCGCGCGCGGGAAAGCACGCCACGTGCCAGTCCCCGCGCGGAGTCCTGGAGTCCGCGTGGAGTCCAAACCGCCCCAAAAAGGCCCCGTGGCGTCCACCGGCGTCCAAATCGCCCTCCGCTAAGTCCTTTGTTTTGCGCCAGAATGTCCGTAAGTGATTGATATTTCTTAAATGGCATGGAAGAGGTCGTGAGTTCGAATCTCACCAGGTCCACCAAACGTTTCGAAGACTTACCCTCACCCCGAATTACCAGTCTTACGTCCAACTGAAGTCCGGAACTGCGCCACATGTGGATCTTGCAGAGTGGCGTCTGCCGCATCGTGCAGCGCAACTGGCGCGATGACATCGACGATCCGAAATCGAAGACCAGGAAGCGCCCGCTTACGTTGGGATACCTCGTTGAACGCTACCGCCTCCAAGCCGCGGCGGAACGCGCGCACCCGGAGAAGTGGGTCTTCACCCTGACGGACGGCAGCGCCCTGCCGCTGTGGGATTCCGGCGTCCGGCAAGCTCCGAGGCGGGCGGCAGCGGTCGAGGGCTGCGATTTGCCCGGTCTCGGTCCGCACTCTTTCCGGCGCGCCAATATCGCGTGGCGGCAGGAGGAAGGCGCGTCGAGCATCGAAGCCTCGAAAAATCGCCGGCCACAGCACGGTCCGCATGACCTCGGAATACACGAAGATCCAACTCGGCCGGCAGGAAGAACTCACGCGCCGGATTCAGGAGCGCTTGGCCAACGCGGGTCAGAAGCAGCTAACGGCGCTGCAATAACAGAGATAAGTCCTTGACCGACCGGCATATTGAAAGGCTGGTCTCCGTTACCTCTCGCGTTCAGGTTTTCTGTGACCGGTACCCTGACACTGCGGACACTGCCCCGTGCCCGCGCAGTTGGTGCACTGGCCGCCATTACTGGTCCCCTTGCACATCGTGCACTGGCCCGATCCGGCACACACGTCGCACTTCACTCTTTGTTCACTCACGATGCCATGTATAACACAGTTCGAGCTTTGTGTAGTTTGCCGGCAGGTTCGAGCACGCTTGACGTGGGCGGCCCGTACATCCGCGTGGAGTGCAGCGGGATGGACTCCGGCTGCCCAATGCCAATGCATGAGGGCTATACGTTGTATATACCGCTGTGTGTCTTAATGGAAATTGCTCTCGCGCCGCAGCCGGATCTGGAAGGCGCAGCGAAGCACGCCGTCGTTCCCGCGGCTCAGCCGCTGAATCGTGCGGAACTCGCCCAATTGCGCGTCCTCCGCCACCAGGGCCGGCGTGATGTACCGGCCACCTTCAAACTTCAGTTCCTCGGTCCATTGCAACGGATACCCTCCGCCCCACAGCACGAAGTGAACGTGTGCCGGCACGCGCATGCCCGGATAGCTGCCGGGATAAATCGTGCGCAGCTCAAATCCTCCCGCGGCATTCGTCTTCATCCAACCATAGATCCGCGGCGGATACTCCGCGCGGTTTTCGCCGTAGTATCCCTCGGCATCGGTATTGTAAGCATAGACCGTGACACCCTCCGCGGGAGTCGGTCCGTCCGGAGCCGACACGCGACCCGCCACTATCAGCGGTTCGCCCGGCTCACCGCTCTTTACGATTTGCGTTTGCCACGAAAGCTCGCTCGGCGCGGGCCGGTGGATCATCACCAGGCCGTTGTTTCTGGCGTTCTTCCAGACGCTAGCCGGCAGCGAATCGAAAGGCTCCTCCGCACTCAGCCGCAGGGCACCCACCGCCGGTACCAGCCAGGCAGCCTGCCAAAGAAACTGGCGGCGCGTGTTTTGCCTTACATCTCGCAGGATCATCCCTGGTACCCTCAGTGGAAAGACGGTGCAGCTCCGCGGAGTGTTAACCGGAGTTTCCATTTTGGGCTCCGCGGGGCCCGGTTGGCGTGCCGAACAATCTGCTGGCAGTCTCGTCCCAGCCGCATCTCCACCGCGACTTGATGCCCGGCATGACTCCACGTGGGCGACCCGGCATGGTGCTGGGTAGAAGAGATTTTCGCGAAACGCCGATTTCGGCCCGCCGTGGCGACGAATGGGGGCAGCGCAGATCAAGTTTCGCCCAACGGCGGTGGGTCACATATCCAGGGATGGCTTCAATTACCGGGTGAACATCGGACTCCGCCGCGGCATCGGTAGGGCAAACCTATATCGTCGATAATCGTCGATGAATGTCATCCACAATAAGCTGGTGTGGTGTTTCCCCTTGAAGCCGGCGAAAGCGGGTCCTGGAGGACCCGCGCAGACCTGGAGGTCTGCCCCACTCAAGACGGCTCGCGATGAACCAGTTCGGGGGAGAAGGCGGGGATGCACACCGCGATGTATTCAGCGCCACCGGGTTCCGGCGTGCTGTAGCGCACCCACTCGCCCCGGTGGGCGGCGATGGCCTGGCCGGCCTTCACATCAATGGTCATCGAGCTTGTCTCCACTCGAAGGATGCCCCGCAATACCACGGTGTACTCATCAAAATCGGGGGTTTGGCCGGGTTCACTCCACCCCGCGGGACTCTCCATGCGAGCTATGCTCACAGCTTCGGTCGCGGAGTTGACGCGGCCCACGTACTCCGCAATCCGCTTCGGAAGATTGCCGGCTGCCGCAACGATAGTTGGCTTTTCGATCAGGTCAGGCATGGATATTCTTAACATCCTACAACGCCGGACAACAAACCCCGGCTGGCCGGACAAGTGACGAGAGAACGCCGGGGATCATTGCGCGACAGACGCGGTCTGCATATATGCTGTCGGGAGACTTGAATGACGGAAGCTGCTCAAAAACGACCGGGTCCCGGAACTGTCCCGCAAGTGTGTGCGAAGAATTCCAACGATCCATCGGGTGGTCTCATAGCCTCGCCAATACCAGTTGTTGCGGATGAGATCGCTGCGGACGCTGAGGATCTCGCGCCGCGCAAAGAGCTCCATTTTGCCTCCGTGGACTGGCACTGGCGCGGTATCGATCGTCTCGGTCGAGAGGCGTGGCGCGCGGCAGCCGTTGAGCTCGACCACCGCGAGCCTGGCATCGGTAGTCATCGCGTCCCCCGTGCCGTTCTCGGTGACTCTGGGAACGTTCGTGCGCCCGGCCCAGTCCAGGGTGTTCGTACAACCCGTAAATACCAAATCGTAGGCGACTTTGTCGCGTTCCCGATCCACGTCTGCCGCAATCTTGTGCGTGAAAGGCCGGCCTGGCCGCAAGTAGCCGAACTCCACGTCATGCGTGGCGGCGCCAATCCATAACTCCTGGCCCTCCCAACCGCCCTCCTGCTTCCACAAGCGAATATGGTGACGCTTGGAAACGTCGTTCAGGCCCTTTTCCAGGGACATGTCCGCCGGCACCCCATTGAGCAACATCGAAGACATGGGCGCGGAATCGAATCCCCGTCTCAGGCCGATCGCCCGAAGCCACCGCACGCGGCGGCCAAAGGACAATGGACGGGCCTCCGACCAGCCTGCGGCAGCGAACGCGGCGGCAACCTGATCGCGAGATCCGACGATCAATACGTTCGTAAGATCCGACGGACGCTGGCGTGCGGTGGCGTACGTCCGGCTCGGCATGGAAGCGACCAGGCGGCGAAAGTCTTCGCGCTCAGCTTCGCGCCCGGCTTCGCGCTCATTTGGGGGCAATTCGCTGCCAACCGGCTCTTCAACGGACGAGGCGGCAAACAGGGGTTCGGTCAGTATCAGCGTGAGTTCGGCGCCGGCGGGGAAATAGATCTCCGGCTCCGGAAGGTTGATGACCGCAGCCTTGACGATCCATTCGGCGATCGCTGCGTGCAGCTCGCAGCGAAAAAGCAAGGCCCTGACGTAGCCGCTAACGCGGTAGGAACCGCTTTCGGTGGCCCGGACGCCGTGAATCCTGCCATCGCGGGTCACGCGCTCGCGGGCATTGTCCACTTCCGCTACGCGCGCCCGAAGCGCAACCGGATCGCGGCCCGGAAGGGCCACCTGGTTGAATTCCAGGTCGAGCGAGGCGGTTTCATGGCGGATTCCCAGCCCCACGCGCGCGGCCCTCTTCACGCTTCCGGACACCACGCTTCCCGCCGGCAAGACGGTCTCACCATCCGCTTTTACGGGAGCGATCAGAACGGCACTGACAGAGGTACCTGCCCTGCTCGCGTATGAACCCACTGTGGTTGTCAGCCGGATGTGGACTTCGGTTCCGGCCGGCGCATGCCGGATCGCAGACGGGTTAATCGAGAACAACAGAAACGGGAGAATCAGCATCGTGCGCTATGAGGTCGTCTGACTTTCCGCTATTGCCCGATCGCTGGGTCTGCAGCCGGTTTCCTCGAGTCCCCTCTCGTACGTCCAGTATAACCGCTCGAATACGCCATTCCACACTCTTGAGCAAGAAAATATACGGGCCGCGGCACCGATTCGTTGCCGCAGAGGTTCACTGTTCATCAGTTGAAGGACGCTCTCTGTGAAGGAATGCACATCCGGCGCATGAAAGCCGGTGACACCGTGCCGTACGCCCACGCGAGCGCCAGTCTCGGGGCTCACCACCACCGGGACGCCCGAAGCCATCGCCTCGAGCAGCACCAGACCAAAGGTGTCAGTCCGGGAAGGGAACACAAACACATCCATATTGGCAAACGCTTCCGCCAGCGCCTCTCCGCGGAGAATGCCCGGCGTCTCGCCAAACTCGAGGTTCTTGCGGAGCCAGTCTCTCTCGTTTCCTTCACCGATCAGGGTGAAGCGGAAATCGCGCCGGCCCCGGTCGAGGAGACTTCTCTCCAGGTCGGCGAACATGCGCACATTCTTCTCCGGAGTGAGCCGGCCCACATACCCGATCGAAAACGAGCGGTCCCGGCGGCAGCGCCGTTGTGGAGAATATGCTTCGGTATCGACACCGTGCGCCATCAGGAATGCGGGTTTGCCTGTCCGCTGCTGAAGCAGACGGACCATAGCCTCGTTGGGTGCGAGCATGAAGCGGGCCAGGCCATAGAAGCGCATGCACGCGCGCAGGCTCCACTCTTCGGCTGTCACCGAGATGCGCTCCCGCCAAGTATCCGGCAGAAAGGAAAAGAGCTTGTTCAGGCGCTGGCCCGCGTATTCATGCAGGTTGGTATGCCAGGACGCGACCAGCGGGACGCGCAGGGTATGCGCGACCCAAAGACCCAGGATCCCGATATCGCCTGGCGCGGTGATGTGTACCAGATGCGGGTGGAACGGCCGCACCTGCGCCGTCACCCAATTCTTGTAGCGGCTCAGAAAGGGGTCGCAGGACAAATCATGATCCAGCGGAAACGCCGCCGGACCTCGTTTGATCTCCACCGCCGTGACAGATCGTTGACAAGCGATCTGCGTTCGAGGCCCGCTATGCACACAGAGGAACGGAAGCTGCCGGCGACTGGCAAAGGCGGCGAACTGCCGGCTGAGCGTAGCTACTCCGTTGGCCTCGCTAAAGCAGTCGGTGAAGAGGGCGACGCGAAGAGGAGATATCAAGAGGCTGCCTCGAAAGCCAAATTAGCCGGCAAGCTCTTCTCGACGCCCGGCGCGAGTCTCAGGTTTCGAATCGGGACATTCCGCGTCGGCCCGGATTCGGTCCAACCCGCCGGACACTCCATACGCGCGACGCTCACAGCCGCGGCTGCGGCGTCGACGCGGCCCAGGCGCTCCGCAAACCGGTTCGGAAGATCGCCGGCCGCCGCAACGATGGTTGGCTGTTCAATCGGCTCGGGCATGGATATTCTTGACATCATACACTACCGGAGACTTGCATTTGCATCCGTCTCCGGTCCAGCATGTAAGGAAGAGAAGGTCTTAGAGATCGCCGGGGAGTAGATCGCCCAGGCAACGCGCCGACTCACCTCCGACCGCCGGGGCCGTCCGAAAAAACTCCATCCCGTGTCTCGCTCGGTGACGTGCCGCACGGCGTCCTGAGCATCGGCCGGAATTCACGTTGTTCGCGACGGAAACCAGCATGGAGCCTTAATGAAGCTTCGCTTGGCTGGAGTCCCCGGAGTGCTTTTCGTATCCTGAACAGGTGAGCACCGGAAGGCGCGGATACTTTGGAAAGCGCGGATCGCTAGCGGAAAGCCTGCAGAGATAGAAAAGAGAACCACGGTCCGAGCGGATTAGCTCGACGTGGGCACAAGTGGCACACAGACCTACCGATTTGTCGATATATTTCGGCCCCCCGTTAAAAGCTTAGCCGGATTCCCAACTGGGCCGCAAACGGGATGCCAACCGTGGTGCCGGGACCGAAGAAATCGCCCAGCGCGCCGGCGGGCACGCGCAACTGATTCAGGCTGGCGATGGGTTGCGTCTCGGAGCAATCCGCGTTCAGGCAAAATGCAGTGGCGTTGGCCAGGTTGTTGACCGGCACTGGCAGCGCAGCGAGATTCGTGACATAGTTGGCGCCCGGATTGTTGCGGTTGAACAAATTGAAGATTTCGATAAACGGCGTCAACCGCCAGCGCTCATGCAAACGGAACGGACGGCTGAGGCGCACATCCGTCTGGATGTACGGCGTGCCACGGAATTGATCCATGCCGGTTTGGACGCCGTTGACCACGGCCCGGTCGTCCAGCGTATCTCCAAATCCATTCACGTCCACAGGGGTAGTGAGCGTGAAAGGCCGGGCGCTCTCGGCCTGGCTCAATACCGACAGTTCAAAGCCGCCCGGGATGTGGACGGTTCCCGCCAGAACCAGGCGGTGGGTCACGTCTTCTCCCGACGGCCCGTAATCTCTTTTCGCAAACGCCTGGAGCGGGTTGCAGACCCCGTTCACGTAGTCGAAGAGTTCGCCCAGGACGCAGCCCCAGGTTTCGGCGCTCGACAGCGTATAGTTCAGGACCAGGCTGAATCGGGAAACGTTGGCTTGCAGATGGACCGAAAGCCCGTCGTACCGGGACCGATTGTCGGACCGGAAAACGGTTATGTTGGGGACGTACTGCTGTTGGGTCGCGGCGTCGCTGGCAAAAAGCGGCGAGAAAAGCGTGTAGCCGGCTTGGTATATGTATCGGCGGTAGGCGTGTACGCCAGCCTCGTGAGTCCAGTCGGCGCCGATCGTCCAACGGGAGTTGAACGCATGCTGAACGCCGGCGCCGGCATGCAGCGCATAAGGCGTCTTGTAGGCCGGATCGATTAGAGCGCCGGCGCCACCATTGGCCGCTCCCGGAAGACAGCCGGCATCGGACAGGTGGACGCAGGGCGCGGGAGACTCATTCACGGCCTGGAACGCAGTCACCCAGCCATTTTGCGCCAGGTCGTTGTAAAAGAGACCGAAGCCGGCGCGGATTACCGTGTTCCTGGACTTGCCCGGCGCATAGGCGATTCCCAAACGCGGCCCGAAGGCCTTACGGTAATCGTGAGGCGCGGCCGGCTGGCGGAAAAGCGGTATCTGCAAAGCCTCGAGCGTGAGCAGCGCGGGATTATCCAATTGGGACCTGCCGGAGGCCGTGAAGAGTCCAAAGGTGGTGTCGTAGCGCAGGCCGTAGTTCAAGACGAACTGCGGCGTGGGTCGCCAGGAATCCTGGGCGTACATTCCGAGGCGCTGCACGTTCTGCGAGAAGCTGCCGTTGCCCGCCGGCGTGCTCGTACAAGTTGTGCCGGGGGTGACGGCGAGGGTCGCGGTGGGAGTGCAGGTCAGGTCCACGGCGAATTGCTGCGGGTTGTTCAGGTAGTCCACGGGATTTTGCGGGAAGACGGTAAGGTTTTCCGCGGTCGCTGGAAGCGCGCCGCCGAGCACCGGCTCGTGAATGAAGTCGATGCCGAAACTGGGCGTGTGCCGGCTGGAAGAGTGCGTCACGGCATAACGGAACTGGTATTTTTCCTGATCGCGCTGTACCGGAAAGGCGGTAATCGGCGTGACAAACTGGTTGTCGCCGAAGGTTTCAAAGCCGGAAATGGTCTGAGAGGTGGAACTGAACGGGAAGGCCAGCGCGAAGCCGAGATCGGAGTTGCGATATTCATTCAAGCGCAATCCGCTGGCGGTGAAGGTGAAGGCTCCCAGCCATGTGGGACTGAAGATGAACTGCTGGCCCAGCACCAGGTTCATATAGTTGGAATGCGAGGTGGCGCCGGTGGAGGGAAGCGTAGCTTGCTCCACGAAGGCGTTGTCGGTGGTGTAGGTGTCGAGGGCGGCCCGCACGAACCACTGCGCGCGGGACGACTGCGCCCAGTCGAAGCGCAGGGTGCCCAGGAAATCCCGGAATGGGACCGAAACATTGCCGGGCACGGATATCGAAGTCACGCCCGGGATGAGGCCCTGCCCGGCCAGCCCGGCGAGAGCCTGGAACTGGGTGAGGCTGGCGGGGCTGTAGGCGATGCTGGCGTCTTCGTGGACGCCTTCGACGGAAGCGAAGAACCAGAGTTTGTCCTTCACGATGGGTCCGCCGAGCGTGCCGACGTAGTTTTGGCGGGAGAAAGGCTGTTTCGGCAGAGGCGCGGGATTCTCGATGGGGTAACGCGCATTGAGCGCCGCGGCGCGTTCGTAGAAGGCCTCCTCACCGTGCCACAGGTTGGTGCCGCTCTTGGTCGTAATCACCACGGAGCCGCCCACGGTCCGGCCGGTATCCGCATTCTGCTGCGAAGTCTGAACGGCAAATTCCTGAATCGCGTCGGGTGAGAAGTTCTGCAGGAAGCCGCCGATGTAATCGTCCGAATTGTCGCCTCCGTCGACGGAGGTCACATCATTGAGTCCGGAACTGCCTCCGAAGGAGACCGCCGTGATACGAGCCTTGGTGGGGTCGGACGGCTCGACCGGCTCGGTCCCAGGGACCAGGTAAGCGATATTGGCGAAGCTACGGTTCGCCAGAGGAATTGTCTCCAGATCCCCGGCGGTGACCGCGCCGCCGTGAACGGCGGAGCTGGTATCCACGGGCTGGGTGACGATGGAAGACGGCTGCGCTTGCACGTTCAGCGTCTGCCGCGCCGAGCGAAGGTTCAGCGTGACGCCGACTTCGCGCACCGAGCTGACGACGACTGTCACGTTGGAACTGGCCTCGGCGAAACCGGGGGCCCGCACGGTCAATTTATAGTTGCCGGGCAGCAGATCGTCGAAGCGGAATTCTCCGCGGCTATCGGTTTTGGTATGACGTTCGAGGGAAGACTCGGGGGCCTGCAGGGACACATTCGCGGACTGGACGCGGCCTCCACTCGAATCGGCAACGGTGCCCGCCAGGCTGCCTCGGAAATCCTGGGCTTGGCACATGCATGGGACCAGGGTTAGCGCAAACACGGCAGCGATGATCAAGGGACTAATTCGACGCATTGCGGAAACGTAGAAATAGACTATCGCAGACGCGCTGCTACTACCACAGATCGTAGTTGCATTTCCCCCCAGCCGGCCGATTCCGGAGACGTAGACACAGACTGTCACGGACGGGCTACACTCGTCTTCCCTTTCGGCCGATAGGAGAGTAAGGCGGATGGCCGCGCCATCCGCAGTGGAACTGCGATCACTTGCGCGGATAGGACGGCTGCGACCGGTGCTTATCAAACTAGGGCTTAACGACGGACCCCCGCCAGCGGAACCGTGCCTTGAGACGGAAAGTCCCCCGTCTCCGGAGGAGCCGGTATCCTCGCTTGAGGAGCCGCTATCCTCGCTTGAGGAACCGGTATCCCCGCTTGAGGAACCGGTATCCCCGCTTGAGGAACCGGTATCCTCGCTTGACGAAGCCATCCGACAGCTCGAACTGTCGGAACTGGAACTTGCCGAATCAACTTTGGTCCCAGAGGCCGCGGCGGTTCAGCACGCCGTGCCGGAGGACGTAGCCGAAGCAGTCGTCTATTGGCTGGCGCTCTACAGTCGGGGCCCGTCTGAGGCGGCGCGCAAAATTAACGAACTGGCTGCCAAGGCGCCGGAACGGGTGGTGGAGACCTTGCTACCGCTGTACCAGACGGGAAACCGGGGAGGGACTGCCCGTTTTCTGGCAAGCTTGTTGAGCAACGAGGACAGGACGGTCGCGAAGCTGTGCGATCCGGCCGCCTCTCTGGACGGCTCCGTCTGCGCCGCCAAGGCGCTGACGCAGCACGAACCGAACTTCTATACGCGCTTCGCCAAGGGCCTGCTCATCGACGATCGGATGACCGAAGCAGCGCGCCAGCGAGGCCTGACGATTCTGAAGAATCTCGGCAGCGGCGCCCAGCTGATCCCTACGATGATGCAGTTCCTGCAGGATCCAGACGGCCGCATTCGGTCCAAAGCCGCGCTGATGTTCGGAAAAATCATCTCCGGACGGGGCATCATGGAACGGCTGGTACGCGATGAAGACGCTCGAGTGCGCGCCAACTTGGTGGAGGGCCTTTGGAACTGCCCAGCCAGTGTTGACTGCCGCCCGCTGTTCCGGCATGCCTTGGAAGATCCTAACCACCGCGTGGTCGCCAATGCGTTGGTCGGTTTGCATCGCTTGGGGGAAAACCGCGAGGTCGTCGCGCACCTGATCAAAATGGCCCGTCATCCGGAAGCTCTCTTTCGCGCGGCTGTCGCGTGGGTTATGGGCCAGACCGGTGACAAACGCTATACGGGCGTGTTGCGCCAACTGGTTCGCGACCCAGATCCCCTGGTACGACGCAACGCGCTGCGTTCTCTCGGGCGGATCAACCTGGCATGTGCCGGCAACACTGCTTCGGAAAACCATCCCAACAGCGGCACGCAGGGTGACAGCTCCGATCCTGTGGCTACGATCCAATAAAGGCAGCCCGCAGTCGCGCGGATCGTCCTGCGAGCCCGCGGGAGCTTAACCGTTTTGGGGAATGCACCCGCTCGCTTACGCTTGCAGCTCAGTAACCCTTGCGAGATCAACGCGTCCGTTACCGAGCCGCGACCGCAAGGGAGCAGTTTCCCCAAAACGGTTAAGGACCCCGAGCCCGCGCCACCACCTCACACACCTCCGGGTTGCGGTAGGCTAGTGATGTAGGGTGCATTCGCGGTCCGGAGATGGTCCGCCGGCCCGCAGATACCCCAATCCCGAATCGTCAAGGAGACAACCAATGACCAAGTTCGTTTTGATTTGTGCCACCCTCGCCATGACGGCGAGTCTGAGTTTCGCGCAGAAGTTTACCAGTCCGCCCGCGGACACCTCGGTCACCATCGCCGGGAAGACCATTACAATCAAATACTCGGCGCCTTCCGTACATGGCCGGCAGATCTTCGGCGACGGCGGCAAGATCTCGCACGACCCGCACTATCCCGTCTGGCGCGCGGGCGCAAACTCCGCCACGGCGCTTCACACGGAGGCCGATCTGGATATCCAGGGTCTGCACGTGCCGGCGGGCGACTACACTCTTTTCGCCAATGTGGCCGATCCCGACCACTGGGAGTTGATCGTCAGTAAAGACACCAAAGAGTGGGGCTTGGCCTACAAGAAGGACATGGACCTGGGCCGCGTGAAGATGGATATGAGCAAGCCGGCGGCGCTGGTGGAGGTTTACAACATGACGCTTTCGAGCGGCGGGGGAAATTCCGGCAAGCTGCAACTGGAGTGGGAGAACCACGCCGCATCCGTGTCTTTCACGGCGAAGTGACAGCGGCCCCGCGGAAACTGCCGGGAAGCCCGCGCTTCCATGCCGTGGCTGCAAGTGCTTTCGCGCCACCGGCTTGCCGGAACATTGCGCTTTAGCGTAACGTATCAAGTTACGGATGCCTTTTTGCAGCCAATGCGGGAACCCGGTGGACGCGGCGGATGTCTTCTGCGCCAAGTGCGGCGCCCGGCAGCCGAATGCTCCACCGCGTCCCGCCGACCCGTTCGCGTCGATCACGCCGCGTACGGCCTCCATCCTCTGCTACATTCCCGGACTCGGCTGGATCTGTTCGATCATCGTGCTGGCGTCGGAACGCTTTCGCGCCAACCGCGTAGTCCGCTTCCACGCCTTTCAAGGCCTGTATCTGTTCGTGGCGTACCTTATCGAAGACTGGGTACTGAAGCCCGTCTTCACAGTCGTCCGGCACGTGCCCCTCAACGGCCTCATCCAGCTAGTCTTGTTGGGCATGTCGATCTTCATGATCATCAAGGCCAGCCGGGACGAAGCTTACGCGCTCCCCATTATCGGCGAACTCGCGGAGAAGTCGGTTTCCGAGCGGTGAGTAGGCCG
>OBLW0100002668.1_pt1 | contig 14315 bp, 10 predicted proteins | sample 1520161 | NCBI WGS metagenome assembly OBLW01 (sample SAMEA3539309, study PRJEB22396) | soil metagenome | biome: tundra; feature: field; material: soil | place: USA | collected 2010-05 | depth 0.15 m
CGGCCACGGCCGCCTCGCTGGCGGTCGGGATGGCCTTGCGCGTGGACACAATCTCATTTTCCACCTCCGCGAGCTGGCGGTTCAGATTGTCGCCGGCCTCGACAGCCTCCTGCCGCTGAATTGTCCGCGTGTAGGCTATGGCCGCCGCGCAGAAACGGTTGACGGTATCGACGGTCTCGTCCCGGGAGCGCCCGGTCGCGGTTACCGTCACGACGTCGTTGTTCCGATCGAGCGTAATCTCGAGATGCTCCGCCAGCTCCTTCGCGGAGACGGGCGGCTGCAGGTGTGAGCCGACATCCTCGAGCAGCCCGGGAGCCTGAAGCATCACCACGAGACTTGGCGCGGCCAGGGCCCTGGGCCGATAGGAGTCATCGACCGTGGACGGCTCGTAGCGGATCAGCTGCGCGGTGGAGGCGAAAGAGCGGCTCCATACCGCGCGGGCTACAAGGGCGCCAGCGACCGCGAGGACCAGGGTCCAAGCCGCCACTGAGCGCCATCGGCGCGCCCAAATGTCGAGAACGGCCCACGCGTCGAAGGGCGCCGGCGGCAGTTTCTTGTTATTTGTGACGTTCATAGGGTGCTTTGGAGCATGAGAGAGAGGGTGAGGACCCCATATGGACGCTGCGGCGGTCAAAGAGCTCCGTCGAAGCGGCTGGGGTATTCGCCTACCCCTTCTTGGTGGCCGAGCCCTGTTCCCTCGAGCGATGCTCGACGAGCTGATTTTGGAACGCGTAGTGGACAAGCTCCGAGTTGTTGGACATGGACATCTTTTCCAGCAGCCTCGCGCGGTAGGTGCTCACCGTCTTCACGCTCAGGGACAGATCGCGCGCAATCGCGCTCACGGGCTTGCCCGAGGCGATCATTCTCAGGATGAGGAATTCGCGATCCGACAGGCTTTCGTGCGGGGCGGTCTGTGAGTCGTGCACAATGAGCGACGCCAGTTTCTCGGCGAGCGTGGGGCTGACATAGCGGCCTCCGGCGACCGCCTTTTTCACGGCGCCAACGAGCTCCTCGGGCGCGCTCTCCTTGGTCATGTATCCCGACGCCCCGGCCTTCAGCAGGCGGACGGCGAACTGATCCTCCGGGTGCATGCTCAGTATGATGACCGGAAGCTTGGGCCGCTCCTTCTTGATCTCCTTAAGTACGTCCAGGCCGCTGCGTCCCGGCATCGTCAGGTCGAGGATGACGATGTCCCAGGGCTCCTTCCAGACGCGCTCGAGCGTCTCCTGGGAGTTGGTCGCCTCTCCAAACACCGAGCGGGCGAATGCCTCGGCCAGGATCTGCTTCAGGCCCCGGCGCACGACCGCGTGGTCGTCTGCGATCAGGATCCTCATGCGCCACCCAGGATTTCGGCCACCGCCTCGGGCATCGGCACGCGCAGGGTGACGGTAGTGCCCTTGTCCGGCAGGCCGGCGAATTGGACCTCGCCGCCCACCTGGGCCATGCGCTCCCTCATCCCAATGATCCCGATCGACTGGGCGTCGGCCACTTCCTTCTCGGAGATGCCGCGGCCATTGTCGCGCACGGTCAGGATCAGCTCATGGCCAACCTGCGTCAGGCGGACATCGACAAGCGTCGCACTTGCGTGGCGGATGATGTTTGTGAGCGTCTCCTGGAAGGCTCGAAAGCACGCGGTGCTCAGTTCCCTGTCCCAGACCGCCTCTTTGACGTCGATGGTAACCTCGCACAGTATGGACGTGCGGCTTTGGAAATCCATTGCCTGCCATTCGATCGCGGCGGCGAGGCCGAGGCTGTCGAGCACGCCTGGCCGCAGCTCCGTCGCGATCCGCCTGACCGTGAGGATCGTCGCGTCGAGCTGGGCCGACATGGCCCTGATCATGCGGTGGATGGCGGTTTCGCCGGCGAGCCTGCCGGAAATCCACGACAGGTCGAGCTTCAGTCCGGTCAGCGCCTGCCCAAGCTCGTCGTGGACCTCCCGCGCTATCCGGGTTCGTTCCTCCTCCCGGACAAGCTGAAGCCTGCCCGTCAGCGCCCGCAGCTGGTCGTGCGAGCGGCGAAACTTTTCCTCCGCTTCCAGGCGATCGCGCCTTTGGCCGGTTTCCCGCAGCGCCCGGTTCACGGCGGGCACGAGACGGGAGAGGCGGGTCTTGAGGACATAATCGGTGGCGCCCTGCTTCAGCATCTCGATCACGACCTCCTCGCCCAGGCCGCCCGTGACAAAGATAAAGGGGACATCGGGCGCGACCTGCTTTGCGATCTTGAGGGCCGTGCCGCCATCGAACGTCGGCATCCAATAGTCCGACAGGATGATGCCGGGCGCCCTGCGGCTAAGCGCCGCCTCGAATCCCTCGCGGGTATCGACGGTGTCCATCGAGAACTTGAGCCCGGATTCGAGCAATGTCTGCTGGATCAGCACGACACTGGGCTCGCTGTCCTCCACCAGGAGGATGCACAGCTCCTCGGCAGCCGTTTTCGGCCGGGCGTTTTTGGGGAGAACCGGCTGGCGGTCGACGACAAGCGTGTCCAGCACCGCGCCGCGAGGGCCTTCAGCGAGTGTTTGTTCCGTGTTCATGCCTGCGCTGGACGACATTGGGTTCATGCATCTCGAGAGGGCTGAAGTGGGCTCCGGTGGATCCCAGCCCGAAGGCATGGCGTTCATAGCTCCTCGTGAGCTCGGAATTCAGCCGGCGAAGCTCGCTGTCCGCCAACGGCGTAACGGTCGCCTCCTTTTTAAAGTGTATTGCCATGATGGATTGAGGTAGGGCACGCCGCTCTCGGCGGAGGTAGCGCGGTCGCCGCGTTCCCTCCCAATGAGTAGGTTGACACCCTAACTTCCCCGGAGTGCCGACCCCGGCGTTGGCGGGGCGCAGTTGAACGGGCGCTTTGGGCGGCAGCCCGCGCATAAACGCCGAGGGTGGATGTCCCCGCCGTCCCCCAGTCGAAATCTCGCGCGCGGGCGAGGCCCGCGACGCGCAGCTGGCCGCTCCACACGCGGTCTTCGGAAATGCGGGTCAATTGCCCCTGCATCTGTCCAATATCAAGGGGTTCCAACAGGCCGGCCGCCCCGCCGACAGTCTCCTCCAGCGCGCCCGATGTGGACGAGAGCACCGGGCATCCGCACGCCATGGCCTCGACGGGGGGCAGCCCGAATCCCTCATAAAGCGACGGGAAGACAAAGGCGTCGGCCGCACGGTACCAGTCGGGAAGCTCGGCAGGCGGCACGAACCCGAGAAGGCTTATGTCCCGGGCAAAGGGCGAGGCGCGGACCAGGTCGTGGATCGTTCTAGCGCCGTGCCAGTCGCCGCCCGCCAGGACGAGCCGAAAGGGCGATCCGGTCGCGGCCTTGAAGCGGTTGAAGGCGGCGACGAGCCTGGCGTGGTTTTTCGCGGGGTGCTCAAGGCGCGCCACGTACAGGAGGAAGGGGCCCGAAATGCCTCGCGGGGTGCACACCGCCTCATGGGCGCGGGCCTGTGATCCGGGCCGGAATTGACCGTGGTCGACGCCGTTGGGAATGACGGTCAGGCGTCCGGCCGGCACCCGGAAGAACCGTTTGACGTCGCGGGCGGTCGCATGGCTGACGGCGATGATCTCGTCCTGGCGGCGCGCGAGCTGGCGGGCGACCACGCGGCCATAGAACATCCGGGCCCGGTCGTATTTTCTCTCCAGGTGAAACGGCGCCAGGTCATGGATCGTCGAAACCAGCGCGCACGGCCTGGGCCAGAGCATCCGCCGGTAGCTCGGGACATGCAGGACGTCGATGCCGAGGCGCCGCACGAGATCCGGCAGCGCGGTTTGATGCCAGAGAATATCCCTGATCGGCGGCCGATGGCGCTCCGAAACGGGCACGACGCGCATCGCTCCAGCGACGAAGCCGAAGAGAGGAAGGTCCTCCTCAAGGATGAAGAGCGTGAATTCGTGGAGCGCCGCGGCCGGAAGAAGGGCGCGCAGCAACGAGAATACATACTGGCCGACCCCGGAGCGGCCGCGCTGTATGACGGAGGTCGACAGGGCGATCCTCACGCCTGGCCCTTCAGGTTTTTTCCCGCGCACGCGGGCCGCTGGCGCCAGCGCTGCGCCAGGATCGCCGGCAGGAAATGGACCAGGTCGTCTGCATAGCGACGGGCCAGGCGCCTGGGCTCCTGGAGGAGCCGAAAAAGCCACTCCGTGCCGCTTCGCCGCATCCATACCGGCGCGCGCGCGATCCTGGCGGCGAGAAAGTCGATGGTGCCGCCTGCGCCGATCAAGACCGGGACATCCAGCTCGCCGCGATGGCGCGAGATCCACTTTTCCTGCTTTGGGCACCCGAAGCAGACGAGCATGACATGCGGCTTCGCCGCGTGCACCCGCCCGATGATTTCCGCGTCGTTCATCTCGCCCAGCGGGCGGTACGGCGGCGAATAGTGCGCGATCTCGGGGAGCCCCGGGTGGGCGGCGGCGATGCGGCGCGCCGCATCGGATGCCACGCCTGGGCCGCCGCCGAGCAGGAAAATGCGCCATCCCTGTTCGGCGGCCCTTTGGAGCAGGCTCGGTATCAGGTCGGATCCGGCCACCCGGCAGGGCAGAGCGTCTCCCAGCCAGCGCGAGGCCCACACGAGGGGTTTGCCGTCGCAAAGGACAAGGTCCGCGCGGGCCAGGATATTGTGCAATTCGGGGTCGCGCCGCGCCTTCACCAGGAAATCGACGTTCGGGGTGACAACGTAGTGGGTGCCCCCCTCGGCCACCATGGACTCGATGCGATCGACGGCACTGGCAAGCGTCACGGGATCGAAGGGCACGCCAAGTATCGTGACCGGCCACTCCATGCCCCTGGAAAATGAAGGCATTTGGGCAGTGCGTGGCATGTCCTTTCAGACAGCGCCCGGAGGGAAGCCGGGGTAGGGTCCCCGACCCAATATGGGTGGGGCAAGTCCCCCGAAACCGGACGGGTTGGGGTGGACACCTACTTCCGCTTGGGCCGTCCGGCGGTTACTTTGATGCGCATCCATGACGCTCCTGCGATTCCTAGTTCGCTACTCGCCGGCGATGGTCATCTGGACCTCGGCCGCGGCGCTGCTCAGCGGCGCCTGCAGCGCCGGCCTGATCGCGCTCATCAACTCGGCGCTCAACCGCCATGGCAGCCCTGGCAAGGCGCTCGTCCTTGGCTTTGCCGCCCTGGGGCTGGGCCGCATCCTCACCAACGCGCTTGCGCAGGTGACCCTCGCGCATTTTTCCCAGGCGACCACCGCGCGGCTGCGCCTGGACCTTGTGAGCAAGATCCTCTCGGTGCCTCTGCGCCAGATCGAGGAGCTCGGCGCGCCGAAGCTCATGGTCGCGCTCACCGAGGATATCCTGGAAATAACGCAGGCGACGCTCAGCATCCCGATCTTTGCCGTCAACTTTGCGGTGCTGCTAGGCGGCGCGGTCTACCTCGCCTGGCTGTCGTTTCCCGTGTTCCTCGGCATGTTCGCGTTCGGGGTCGTCGGCGCCGTCACCTACCGCGTGCTGATCCGGAGCGGATTTGGCCACCTGAGCGCGGCCCGAGACGGCCAGGACCGCCTCTTCCAGCATTTTCGCTCGCTCACGGAGGGCATCAAGGAGCTCAAGATGCACCGCGCGCGCCGCGAGGCCTACCTGAAGGAGGACGTCGCCCAGGCCGCGGCCGTGTGCCAGAAGCACAACGTCGCGGCCGAGTGGCGCTTTATTGTGGCTCAGAACTGGAACCAGCTCCTCTTTCTCGGGCTGATCGGCCTGATCCTCTTTCTCCTTCCCCGCATGGAGAGCGTCGGCCCCCAGGCGATGACGGGCTACATCATCGCCACCCTCTACCTCATGGGGCCGCTGGCGGGCCTCTTGGGCAGCCTTTCGGTGTTCAGCCGCGCCAACGTCTCTCTGCGGAAGGTGGAGCAGCTCGGACTCGCGCTGTCCGCGCACCCAAGCGACAACGCGGCCGTTGCCCGCAGGCAGTTTACGTCGGATCGATTCGAGGCCCTGGAACTTGTCCAGGTGAGGCATAACTACCACCGGGAGCGCGAGGATGACAATTTCGAGCTCGGGCCGATCGACCTCACCCTGAGGCCGGGCGAGCTCGTGTTCCTGATTGGCGGCAACGGCAGCGGGAAATCGACGCTCGCGAAGGTGATCACCGGCCTGTACCCGCCGGCGGGAGGGGAGATCCGTCTCAACGGCAGCGTGATTGGCGACCACAACCGCGACGACTACCGCCAGTGTTTTTCTACGGTGTTCGCCGACTACTTCCTCTTCGACCGGATTGTCGGCAAGGGCGGCGCGGACGCCGACCGGCGCGCCCGGGAATATCTCGAGCGCCTTCACCTTGAGCACAAGGTCTCGATCAAGGACGGGGTGTTTTCCACCACGCAGCTTTCGCAGGGCCAGCGTAAGCGCCTCGCGCTGCTGTGCGCCTATATCGAGGACCGGCCGTTCTACCTGTTCGACGAGTGGGCCTCCGACCAGGACCCGCTGTTCAAGGATGTTTTCTACGCCCAGCTTCTTCCGGAACTGCGCTCACTCCAAAAGGCGGTCCTGGCGATCACCCATGACGACCGCTACTTCGGCTGCGCCGACCGCCTGATCAAGCTGGACTACGGCAAGATCACGCGCGAACACGCGGAGCGGCCGGTGCCCGTGAGCTCACGATAGGCTTGGGACCCCCCCTTTAGTAGGGCTGGACCCCAGTAACAGGGGCGTTCGCGGCGCATCTAAGTGCAGAACCTATGGTACCCACATCGGATAGAGTTGGGCTGCACATGAGCCTCGCGACGCCAATGGCGACGGGGCGCCGCCGCGTTGGCCGGCCCCTGGCCGCAGCCCTCGCCGCGCAAGTCCTTGTTGCCCAGGGGATGGCAGCCACCTACGCGTTCGCCCCGCTGGCGGGAGACGCCATCGTGCTCGACCACACCGACGGGACCGGTGGCAATGCGCGCTTCTTCAATCCCACGTCGGTCGCCGTGGACGGCTCCGGCAACATCTTCATCGCGGACGGCGGGGACCATACCATCCGCAAGGTGGCCGCGGGCGGCGTCGTTACGACTTTCGCCGGCAGCTCGGGACAGCCCGGAAGCACCGACGGATCGGGCTCGAGCGCCCGCTTCCTGTATCCATATGCGATCGCCGTCGACGCCTCGGGCAATGTCTACGTGGCGGACAGCGGCAACCAGAACATTCGCGGCATCTCGCCCGGCGGAAACGTGTACACCATCGCCGGAACCGCGGGCGTGGCGGGAAGCACGGACGGGACTGGAGTGGCGGCCCTCTTCAACCTGCCTCAGGGAATAACGGTCGACGCTGCGGGAAACATCTATGTCAGCGACACCAACAACAGCACCATCCGCAAGATCACCGCAGGCGGCGTCGTCTCCACGCTGGCCGGCGCCGCGGGACAGACGGGCGGCGCCGATGGGGCGGGCGCCTCGGCGCGCTTCAGCTACCCCTTTGGGCTCGCCGCGGACGCCCTCGGCAACATCTATGTGGCGGATTTCGACAACGACGCGGTCCGCAAGGTGACGCCCGGGGGATCGGTCACGACGCTGGCAGGCAGCGCGGGGACGTCCGGCAGCGTCGACGGGCAGGGCAGCGCCGCCCGGTTCAACCATCCCGAGGCGGTGTCGGTGGACGCTGCGGGCAATGTCTACGTGATCGACACCTCAAACCAGACTGTGCGCATGATCACCGCCGGCGGCAGTGTGACAACGCTCGCCGGGATGCCAAGCATCGGCGGCCGGGCAGACGGCACCGGGGCTGCGGCAAGGTTCTTTTATCCCGGCGGCATAGCATCGACGAGTTCCGGCTCCGTCTACGTGGCCGACACCGGCAATCACGCGATCCGGGCGATGGCGTCCCCGGGCGTGGTGACCACTCTGGCGGGAGGCGCGGGGCAGATGGGTTCCGTTGACGGAACCGGCGCCCAGGCGCTCTTCGCGTATCCGTACGGCCTCGCAGTCGACGGGGCCGGGAACCTTTTCATCGCCGACAGCGGCAACAACACGATTCGCAAGGCGACCGCGACAGGTGCCGTGACGACCTTCGCGGGCTCGGCCGGGCCCCTTGGTGGCAGCGCGGACGGCTCGGGCGCCGCAGCGCGCTTCAGCTCCCCGTCGGGGATGGCCGTGGACGCAAGCGGCAACATTTTCGTCGCGGACGCCGGGAATTCCACCATCCGCAAGATCTCGGCGGGCGGGGCGGTGACGACGTTCGCCGGCACCGCGGGCTCCGCCGGCAGCTCCGACGGCACGGGAGCCGCGGCGCGGTTCAACGCGCCTGAAGGGGTTGCCGTGGACGCCGTTGGCAACGTCTACGTTGCCGACACGAGAAACGACACGATCCGCAAGATCACAGCCGGGGGAACGGTTACGACCCTGGCGGGCGTCGCGGGCCAGACCGGAACCGGCGACGGCGCCGGAGGCTCGGCGCGCTTCAACGGCCCGTGCGCCGTCGCGGTGGACATCTTGGGAAATGTCTATGTCGCGGACTTCTTCAACGCGACGATCCGCGCGATCAACACGTCCAACACGGTGACGACCCTCGCGGGCTCCGCCGGCCACGTGGGGTTTGCGGATGGGGCCGGCGCCGTGGCGAGATTCAACCAGCCCTATGGGCTGGCGATTGACGGCTCGGGAAACCTTTACGTGGCGGACACATACAACCGCGCGGTTCGCGAGATTTCACCGGGCGGCTCGGTGACGACGCTCAACGGCGCGCAATGCCGCTTCTATTATCCACAGGGAATCGCGGTGGACGGTTCTGGGAACCTCTTTGTCGCCGACGGCGACAACCAGGCCATCAGCGCGGGTGCAGCCGTCGTTGCGCCGCCGGGCGGCGCGGCAGTCGCCAGCGAGTCGGTAACGGCAGGCCAAAACACCAATTTCACGATCGGCGCGGCCGCCGCGTCGACGGACTACCAATGGCAGATGTCAATGGACGCGGGCGCGACGTGGAGCAACGTGGGCGACGACGCGACCTTCGGCGGCGCGACGACCACGACGCTCACCGTGACCAACTCGACCGTCTCGATGAGTGGCGAGGACTTTCGGGCGCAGCTCTCGAATACGGCGGGCTCGAGCGTCAGCGGGACCGGCACGCTCACGGTGTCGGGCTCGGTGACAGGGGGCGGCCCGACGGGAAGCGCCCGGATCATAAACCTCTCGATAAGGTCATATGTCGGAACGGGAGCCAGCGCGGTCACCGTCGGCTTCGCGATCAGCGGCTCGGGCTCGAAGCAGATGCTGATTCGCGGCGACGGCCCGACACTTGCGGCCTTCGGCGTCGGCGGCGTGCTTACCAACCCGCAGCTTTCACTCTTCAACAGCGCCGCCGTTATGATGGACACGAACACGGCCTGGGGCGGCAGCGCCTCGCTCGCCGCTGACTTTGCGTCCGTGGGCGCGTTCGCGCTGCCGGTGGATTCGGCCGACTCGGCCCTCTTTGTTTCGCTCGCGGCCGGCACCACGTACACCGCGGAGATAGTCGGCGTGAACGGGTCGACCGGAATAGCCCTCGCCGAGCTTTACGACGCCGACGCCGGCGATCCACCCGCACGCCTCTTCAATGTGTCCGCCCGCGCTCTGTCGGGGACGGGAAGCGCTGTCCTTACGGCGGGCTTCGTGATTGGGGGCAGCGGCAACGAGACGCTGCTCATCCGGGGCATCGGCCCCGGGCTGACGCAATTCGGGGTCGGCGGGGTTCTCGCCTCGCCGCAGGTCACGCTGTTCGACTCCACGGGAAAATCCATCAGCACCAATTCCGGCTGGGGGGGCGGAAGCGCGCTTACCGCGGCATTTTCCAAGGTCGGGGCATTTGCGCTTCCGGCCGGCTCGGCGGATTCGGCCCTGCTCGTCACCCTTCCATCCGGCCAATACACGGTTCAAGTCAGCGGCGCCAACAACTCGTCCGGCATAGCGCTCGTCGAGGTCTACGAAGATAATTGAGGCCGCGCGAACCCCTCGGCCCTCAACCTATCACTCGTGAATCTGCAAGATCCCCCGACTTTGGAGCGCCAGCCGCCGCCGGACGCGGAAGCGGGCCAAGCCGCGCCCGGTGAGAACGGGACAACAGTGAAGGACGGAGACGCTAATGTTCCCCGCACGCGTCTTGAGAAAGAGCTGCGGGCCTCCGAACTTAGCTATCGCAGGCTGTTCGAGGCTGCCAACGACGGCATCGTGATCCTTGAACTCAAAACGGGACGCATCACCGACGTGAATCCCTTCCTCACCAAACTCCTGGGTTTTTCTAGAAGCGAGATGCTGGGTAAGACCGTCGGGGAGATGAGTCCGTTCAAGGACATTGAGCCCAACCAGGCCATGCTTGAGCGATTGCAGAAGGAGGGATGCGTCCGCTATGAGGACCTGCCGCTGGAGACGAGGGATGGCCGCCAAGTTGCTGTGGAATTTGTCAGCAATGTGTACCAGGCCGGCGACAAGAAGGTGATACAATGCAACATTCGCGACATCACGGATCGCAAGCTCGCGGAGAAAGTGATCCGCGACCTGAACGAGGTGCTGGAGGAACGTGTTGCCGAGCGCACGGCGCAGCTGCAGGCCCTCAACGTGGAACTGGAGGCGTTCAGCTATTCAGTCTCCCACGACTTGCGCGCCCCCCTGCGCCATATCATGGGGTTCGTTGAACTGCTGCAAAAGGATGCCGTACCTTCGCTCTCGACAGAAAGCCAGGGGCGCCTGAGGACGATTTTCCTCGAGGCGAAGCGGATGGGCAACCTGATCGATGACCTTCTGGACTTCTCGCACGTCGGTCGGGCGGACCTCAAGAAAAGGGACGTCAATCTCGACGAGCTGGTGCGGGAGACGCTGAACGATCACCAGGTTGAGACAAATGAGCGGAAAATTGTGTGGGATGTCCATTCCCTGCCAACCGTGCGGGCTGACCGAGCCCTCATGCGAATGGTGTTCGTCAACCTGATTTCCAACGCGGTCAAGTTCACAGGCGGCCGAGGGAAGCCCAAAATCGAGATCGGGAGCGTTCCCAACGGGGACGATCAATCGGTGATCTTCGTCCGCGACAACGGCGCGGGATTCGATCCGAAATACACCAAGAAGCTGTTCGGGGTGTTCCAGCGCCTCCACAAGCAGTCGGAATTCACGGGCACGGGCATCGGACTGGCCAACGTCCAGCGCATCATTCACCGGCACGGCGGCCGGGCCTGGGCGGAAGGCATCGTGGATGAAGGCGCCACATTTTATTTCTCGATCCCCAAGACGAACGGCGGGAGCAATGGACACTGATCCAACGAATTTGAGAGACATACTGCTTATCGAAGACGACGAATGGGACGTGGAGCTCATGTTGGCGGCCTTGGCGGCAAGCCAACACGCCGGCCGGGTCGCGGTCGTCGACAACGGCGCCGAGGCGCTCGACTATCTCAATCGCGAAGGCAAGTTCGCAGAGCGCGCGGGTGGCAACCCGGTCTTTGTCTTGCTGGACAACAAGATGCCCAAGGTCGATGGCATCGAAGTGCTCAGGTTCATTAAGTCCGACGAGGCCCTGAAAGTGATCCCGGTCGTGGTGTTTACGTCCTCGCGCGAGAAGTCGGATCTGCACGAGTTCTACGAATACGGCGTCAACGCCTACGTGGTGAAGCCCGTGGATGTGTCCGAGTTCATGAATGTGGTCAGGCAGATCATGCTCTTCTGGGGAACTGCCAATGAACCGCCCCTCGCTTGCCAAAGCAAAGGCGCGATCGCAGGGAACGGCAGGGAAGCGATGTCGGGGAAAAGAGCCTAGAAAAATCCTTTCCCCGCTGCGCGCTCTGCGCCCAAAGGACCGTCCATACGGTGCGGCGCACAGTTAGGTCAACCGTCGGCTGAAAAGCCACGCGGCGCCGGAAAGAGTCAGCATGCCGATTGCGGTGAGCGGCAGAAAATCAGTCAGGAGCTGGGTGAATCCTGCATCCTCCAGGTAAACCCGCTTGGTAAGGTCGAGGGCATAGCGGAGGGGATTGATGACCATGACGGATTGCAGGAAATGCGGCATGCTGCTGATAGGAGTTGTCAGGCCGGAAAGGAGGGCAAACGGCATCACCAGGAGAAATGCGTAGAGCATTGCCTGCTGCATGGTCATCGCGATTGAGGAGACGAAAAGGCCGAGGCCTACAGCGGCCATCAGGAACAGCCCGAGCCCGGAGTAAAGGACGACAAAGGATCCGACGAAGGGAATGTGAAACCAGAACTGTGCGATCAGCAGGATGGTGGTCGATTGGGTCAAGCCGATGACCATGTTGGGAATGGCCTTCCCCGCCATGATCTCAAAGGGCCGGAAGGGGGTGACGAGCAGCTGGTCGAAAGTTCCCTGTTCGCGCTCCCGGGCAACGGACAGGGCCGTGAGCATCAGCGTCCCCATCATCGTCAGCGTGCCGATCAAGCTGGGGATCATGCTCCAGCGCGAATCGAGGTTGGGGTTGTACCACGCTCGTGTGACGATCCGGATTGGCGCCCCGGGCAGGCCGTGACTGGATCGCCAGTCCGCGTTGAAGTCGTCGACCACTCTTCCCAAATACCCCAGGGCCGTGCCGGCGGTGTTGGAATTGCGCCCGTCGGCGATTACCTCGACCTGCGCGGATTCCCCGGCGAGCAGGCGCCGCTCGAAATCCTGGTCGATTCGGATTACGAGGAGCGCGCGGCTGCTGTCGATCCAGGTGGAAATGTCCTTGGTTCTGGCGAGATTGGCCTGGCGCCGAAAGACGCCGGACCCATCAAGGCGCGAAAGAAGGTCGGCCGAGGCCGTGCCGTGGTCCTGGTTGATGACGGCGTAGGGGACGGAGCTGAGGTCGAAGCTGGCGGCGTACCCGAAGATCAGGCATTGCAGGATCGGCGGCAGGAAGATGATGAACCGGCTGCGCGGATCCTTCAGGACGGCCAGGAATTCCTTTCGGATCAGCGCCAGGATTCGCAGGAGGGAGGAGCGCATGCGAGTCTTTCAGGTTAGCCGCTTGCGGGTGGCTAGCCGGGTCAGGACCATCAGCGCCGCAGCCATTGCCGCAAGCACCCCCAGATTCAGCCAGACAACGCTTCCGACATCACCGGCAAGGTAAAGTGTCTGCATGAGAGCCACCGCGTACCTTGCCGGCAGGGCATAGGTGATTCCCCGGATGAATGCCGGCATACTGCGCAGGTCGTAGAGGAAGCCCGAGAGCATCATCGCCGGCAGGAAGGTCAGGAGCATGGCCAACTGGCTGGCGAGGAACTGGCTCTTGACCAGCGTCGACACGAGGAGCCCTATTCCCAGGGCGACCAGGAGGTATGTCGTCGAGGCGGCGCAAAGCAGGGGGAAGGATCCGCGCAGGGGGACATGGAACAGGAATTTTCCAGCCAAGAGGCAGAGCATGAAACCGATCATGCCCAGTCCAAAATAGGGCAGGAGCTTGCTAACCAGGAATTCCCCCGCCCGCATGGGCGTGACGAAAAGAGCCTCGAGCGTTCCCCGTTCCCATTCCCGCGCCACGACCATGGCGGTGAGGAACGCCCCGATGATAGTCATCACCAGGACGATCAGGCCTGGGACCAGGAAATAATGGCTGTTGATGCTCTCGTTGAACCACATCCTGTCGACAACGATCACCGGGCCGGCCGATGACAAGGCGCCGGATCCGGCCTGCGCCGCGCCCCATTGGGCGACCGGCCCCTGAGCGTAGGCCTGCATGATGCGCGCCTGGTTGGCGTCCGTGCCGTTGACCAAAATCTGGACTTCTGCCCCGCCCGAATGCCAGCGCCGCGTGAAGTCGGACGGAATCACCAACGCCCCATCCGCCTTCCGGCTCATCACCAGCGTCTTCGCCTCGGCAATCGAGTGGACCACCGTAACGCCGAAATAAGGCGAGAGCTGGAAAGCCCCGATGAGGCCGGCGCTGTCCGAGGAGGCGTCCTCGTCGACCACGGCGACCGAGACGCGCGTCACATCGAGAGAAAGCCCATAGCCGAAGAGCAAGATCATCATCAGCGGAAAGACGACGCCGATGGCGATGCTGCTGGGATCGCGCAGGACCTGCAGCGTCTCCTTGAGCGTCAGGGCGCGGATTCGCCGCAGCTTAGCCGACAAGGCTATCATGGCCGCCTTTCCACGGAGTTGCTCCCAGGCTTGCCGCGCGCCTCGAGCACAATTGCGATGAAGGCGTCCTCCATCGTCGCTGACCGGCCCGCCTCCGCCGGAGCCCGGGCGCGAAGCTCTGCGGGCGTGCCCTGCGCTAGGACCTTTCCGTTGTCCAAGATCGCGGCCCTGTCGCAATACTCGGCCTCCGCCATGAGGTGCGTGGTCACGATCACGGTCACCCCGCCCGAGGCAAGCGCCGTGATCCGCTGCCAAAACTCGCGGCGGGCGAAGGGATCTGCGCCGCTGGTCGGCTCGTCCAGAAA
>OBLW0100002669.1_pt1 | contig 14314 bp, 14 predicted proteins | sample 1520161 | NCBI WGS metagenome assembly OBLW01 (sample SAMEA3539309, study PRJEB22396) | soil metagenome | biome: tundra; feature: field; material: soil | place: USA | collected 2010-05 | depth 0.15 m
CTGCGGCAACGGACCGTTCACCACGATTTGGAATTTTGCGCCGGGAAGTAGCTAGCAAAACACGGTCTGGATTTTCTGTTTCCTCTCTGTTTTTACAAGAGGCTAGGGCGCTGGCGCGGGCTGATCGCTGATTGCTGATCCGCTCATTTTCAAACAGCCTCCGGCCGGGGAGGGTGAACCGGCACGCAGCCCAACACCCCAAAAACCTTGCGTTTGCAACGCGGCCTGCAAATGCCACTGATATTTATCAGTGACCGTTGCAGCACCCAGCACCCTCTTAAACCTACGCTACTTTCCGGCTCGCGAACGGCGGTCGGCTTCACCGAGTTCGTCGACCAACCGTGGAATATCCAGGGCGGAAGGGGCTCCTAAAGGTTCCGACTTTTACATATTAACGGCTTTTTTCGGAAATTACTATCCCTAATTTCTCCTAAGGTTATCTCCTAGTACGAAGGACGCGACACTACGCACGCTAGCCCGCATTTCTCACGGGCCTGCCGTGAAGGTGTGAGCGGTCGTTTGGAGCCCGGTTTTCCACAGGCCTTGTCCGTCCTCCGGCGCTGGAATGCGGATTGCTGACTGAGGGAGGCTCAGAAATCGTATAAATCGGTCGGAAAGACTGTTTTGCCTGTTTCGCACTCCCATTTCGCGCACGGCTCCGCAGAGCCCCTAGCGTGGACTTGATAGTCAAGCAGAACTTGAGGTTGAGAGATGCGGCTTGGTTAGCAGCCTCACGTCCGGTGCTGCTTTGCTCTGGCGGCTTCACCACGACTTGAACCGATTCCGGCGTAAAACAGGTGGAGCGGATTACGTTGCGAATCGTCGGCTGGTGCTTCGTTGCGCTGGCGTTGTACATTGCCTACGAATCCGGCTCCACGTTGATCGGGCACAAGGCACCGGAACGGAGCATCCCTGGAATCATCGTCGCCGCACTCTCGGTGGTGGTGATGCCGTTGTTGGCACGAGCGAAGCGGCGGGTTGCTGCCGGAATCGGAAGCGGGGCCATGAGCGCCGATTCCAAACAAGCCGATTTTTGCACTTATTTGTCGGCGATCCTGTTGGGCGGCTTGCTTCTCAACGCCGTGCTTGGCTGGTGGTGGGCCGATCCGGTGGCGGGGCTGGTGATGGTTCCGATCATCGCCAAGGAAGGTATCGACGGAATCAGAGGCAAGGCTTGCGATGACTGCGGGTGCAACTGAAACGCCACCGCACTTGGCCGACCGCCTCAGTTCGGATCGCCTTGCTTTTAACGCCTTCTTACCTTGCAGGGGCGGCTTCGGTGACGATGTGAATGAAGGGGCGGGCGGCGGCTTGGCAGTGCGAAAAGCCGGGCGTAGTTCCTACGCGGGCAGCGCCGCGCATGCGCCGGGGTGCCCTGCACGTTGATGCAATCCCCGGCGTCCGGCTGTCCCCACTGCTCGACGAAGGCGGCGCGGTGATCAGGATGTCGGCGCCCCGGACCTCGGCAGCGATCACCGTATCGAGATCGCACCGGACCGGGTCGGCAGCGATTCGCGCGGATTTTCTGGTCGCCGGACGACGACCGCGACATGACGCGAATCCGATGCCCGTCAGCCGCCAGCCACCGGGCCGCAGCACCGACCGGGACCGGGACGGACGCTTCCCACAACGCCGTTTCGGGTCAATCAATGCCGGATTGGTGGTGGGAAGGGCTGTTCTCGCCACTAAGCCGGGCCTAAACGCTGCGGAACGTATAAACTGCTGGTGTTGCAGGTGTGCCCATGTAGGCCGCGGCTTCTGTAGCCAGCTATTCGAAACGTCAGGGTGGTCCGAATGTCATGTTCGACATGTCCGACATAACCTAGCCCCTCGAGGTCGCAACCCGATACCACGGCGTTCGTTCTCTGCGTGGTGGACGTGCCAGCGCTGTGGAGCGCCAACGCACGGGAATTTGACTGTGGGCGGCTGAAGCTGAACGACGTGTAGTATTTCGGACACGATAAACCTCAAAGCCGCGTGCGTTCATGCTACACTGATCGCCGGAGGCCCGTATCAGTAAGAAATGGTACAACCTGTTCCTGTCGGTCGATCAGCCGGCCGGAGAGGAGGGCGCACCGGAAGACAGCCCTCCAACCGCTAAGACTCCCGCCCAGACCGTCGCCGAGATCGCGTCCTCCGTGGCGGTCGAGACGAAGTTCTCTAGCCCAGTTAGCGCCGCGGCGGGTTTCGACGAAATCTACCACGCCGCAGAGATTCAGGCGCCCGCCCACGGCTATACTATCACGAAGGTCACCGAGATGCTGCAAAGCGAGCGTATCCGCACCCTTCCAGCGGAAGTGAAGAAAAACTCGGTTTTGCTGGCATTGGACGCCGCCGGCGTCAAGATCGAGGAAGTCATCGAAGACGCCGTAAAGCGGGATCGCGCGCTCGATGGCTTCGAGCGCGTTCAGCAGAAGTCGCTGGACCAGTTGGAAGCCCGCACGGTGCAGGATAACTCGCAGATTCAGGCCGAGTTAGACCGTCTGACCCAGGAGCACAAGGCCCGTATCCAAGCCAACAACGACGAAGTAGCTAAACAGAAAGAGCGCTTCTACGCATGGCGGTTGCAAAAGCAGCAAGAGGAACAAAAAATCGCCGAATCCGTTTCTTATTTTGTGGCCGAAAGTCCCATCACTACCGGCGGCGCCGCGGCTGCGTCGCGCGGTGCGCAGGCGGGCGCCAGGCCAGAGTCCCCGAAAACTTCGGGCGCATAGCCGTAAGGAGAGGAATTGCCTATGTTTAATCGGCTGTCCCGCATGCTGCGTTCCTTCTTCGGGTTTTTCATCTCCATAGCGGAAAACCCGGAAATCATCCTCGAGCAGAACATTCGCGACATGAACGACCAGGTGCCGCGCATGAACGAGTCGATCGCCATGGTGAAGGCCAACGCCACGCTGCTCGAAAGGGAAGAGGCGAAGTACAAGAACGATATCAACGACCTGACGGCCAAGACCAAGGCCGCCATCCAGGCCGGGCGCGACGATCTGGCGGGGAGCTTTGCCATCCGGCTCGAACAGGTGCGCAGCGCGCTCGCCCGCAACCAGGGCCAGCTTTCCACCGCGCGCGCGGCGTTCGACAAAGCCATGGCGGTGAAAAAGGCCTTCATGATGGAGAAGGACCGTAAAACGCACGAAGCGCTAGGTGCCATCGCCGATTACCGCCGGTCGCAATGGCAGAAGAAAGTCGCCGACGTGATGGAGCAGTTCGACGTCTCGGGCATCAGCGCCACGCACGACGAGATGGTGCGCAAGATCGAGGAAACCACCGCGGTGAACGAGGCCCGCATGGAGATGGCCATGGGTAACGTCGATCAGCAGGCGATCAAGATCGACGAGGAGGTCGAGAAGCTGCGCGCCAACGAGTTGGTCAAGCAGTTCAAAGTGGAGATGGGCATTGTGCCGCCGGAGGCCGCGCCGGAAGCCGCGCAGAAGACCATCGGCGCGCGCGAGGCGGAAAGGAACGCCTGAGGTAAATTATGGCTGTCAAAATTGAGAAGGGCGGATGGGCCCTCATATTCCTCGTCGGGCTTGGCTTGGTTGGCTACAGCCTGCAAAAATACGGCGTAGTGAATTTCCGGAGTGTGCTCGGCTCGCGTTCCGATACATCTCCCAGCGAGCCGCTCGATACTTCGAAGCCATTGCCGGTCGCCGCGACAAGCGATGCAAGCTGCGACACGGCCCGCATCCGGGTGAATATCTGGGTCGGCTGCGCGGCCGGCCTGGTCGCCAACGGCGGCCTGGATACCGCGTCGGGCTCCATCTACGACAAGGCCGGGCTCAAGGTCAGCTTCAAAATCATCGACGACTGGACCGAAGGCGCCGCGGCGCTGGCCACCAACAACGTGGATGTGATGCTCACCACCGCCGATGTCTGGGCCAAAGACTACGCGCAGTTTCAAGACAAGAAAGTCGGGGCGCACGCCTTCTTCATGGTGGATTGGTCGCGCGGCGCCGATGGCGTGATCGGAAAGCAGGGCATCAACAGCATCGAGGATCTGGCCGGCAAGACCGTGGCATTCGCGCCGTACACGCCGTCCCATTTCCTGCTTTGGAACGGCCTGAAGAGCTCGGGCCTGACCACCGAACAGCGTAACGAGATCTTCTCCAAAGCCGTGCACACCAAGGACGGCATCGAGCCGGCCACGCTATTCGCCCAGCAGAAAGTGGATGCCGCGGTAGCCTGGGATCCGGATATGAGCGACGCCGTTACCAAGCGCCCCGGATCTAGGAAGATCTACGACACGCGCATCGCCAACCATTTGATCGCCGATATTCTGGTGGTGAGCGACCGTTTCGCTTCGCGCTGTCCGCAGACAGCCGTGAAACTGGCCCAGGGCTGGCTGGAAGGCGTAGAGTTCATCAAGGCGCATCCCAATCGCGCTTACACCCTGATCGGCACCATCAAGGATTTCAACATTCCCGAAGATCTCGCCAAGACCATGCTGGGTGGCGTGAAACTGGCCGACTATGCGGACAACAAGGCTTTCTTTGGCATGCGCGGCGCCGATACCGACTACACCAACATCTTCAAAATGGCGCAGGAGATGTACCACGAGGATCGTATCATCAAGCACACCTTCGACGCAGAGTCCAGCGTGGACCGTCGCTTTATCGACCAGTTGAGCGGTAAATTTTCAGGGGAATCCACGGAGCCGCCCACCGAATACAAAGCGCCGGCCAAAGGAGCTACGCCCTTCGCCACGCAGCGGCGCTCCATTTACTTCGACACGAACTCGGCCCGGATGAGTCTCGACTCGCGCGCGGTGGTGGACGAGATCGGCGATTTCCTGAAAGCCTACGGAAACACGGTGGTGGACATCGACGGCAACACGGATTCGAGCGGCTCACGCGCGCGCAACGTGGAACTTTCCAAGGAGCGCGCCGAGACGGTGAAGCAGTATCTCATCGATAAATATGGATTCCCCACCACGCGTATGCGTACTGCCGGTAACGGGCCGGACCGGCCGCTGGCCGACAACTCCACGCCGGAAGGCCGGGAGAAGAATCGCCGCACCGACATCAAGGTGTATGCAAACCCCGGTGCGTAGGTTTGCCTGCGAGCCCTTGAGCCGGCCGAGTCTTTCGAAACATCTGCATGCCCGACCTCTTCACTATCCGTAAAGACACTTCGCGCCGCACCCGGCTGATCCTGGCGGTATCGGCCTGGGCCGGTATCCTGGCCGCCTGGTTCTTACTCACGCATTGGGAAATATTGCCGCCGTTTTCCCTCCCAAAACCCCTCGGCGTGATGAGCGCATTCTTCCGGCTTTGGACCGAATACGACCTGCTCGGCAATGTAATCAAAAGCTGGTGGCGCATCGCGCAGGCCTTTACGATTTGCGTGGTCATCGCCATTCCGCTGGGCCTGCTGATGGGCAGCTTCCGGTGGGTGCATGACTTGGTCAACCCGGTCGCGGCGCCCATGCGCTCCATGCCCATCACGGCCTTCCTTCCGGCGTTCATCGCTCTGTTTGGCATGGACGAAACCATGAAAGTCGCGTTCCTCTGGTTTGGCATGTTCTTCTACTTGCTGGCTGTGGTGGTGGAGGAAGTGAACAAGGTGGATGATAGCTTGCTCGAGACGGCCTGGACATTGGGCGCGCAGCGGCGGCATATCCTGTGGCTGCTGTTCCGCGCGTCAGTGCCCTCGATCTTCGGCTCGTTTCGCATCCTGTACGATATCGGGTGGACTTATGTGATCCTGGCCGAGATGGTTAACGCGCGCAAAGGAGTGGGCTACATGGTGGAGGCTGCGCGCAAGGTGCTGGATTTCGAACGCGTCTATGCGGGGATCATCGCCATCGGTGTGGCGGCGTTCTTGTTCCGGTTTCTGCTGACTTTCTTGGAGACCCGACTATTTCCCTGGCGCCGCGTGTCGCGCCCCCTTTCGGAGCCCGTGGTGGCCGCCCCCCATGCCAAGTAAAAACGGAGTGCGTGGTGCATGGTTTAGCGTGCAGCGGCGAACTTCAGTTCGCCGTCCCCGCGCCATGCGCTCGACCATCGGTACAGAGGAGGTTCTGCAGCCAGTCCCGCTCGCACGGCGTTATTCTCTATATACGCTACAATCCGTTCCACCGCCGGTTCGTCCCGCACCCAGTGATCGTACGATTTGTGCTGCCAAAACGGCTGGCCTGTGCGAGCGAGGATCAGGTTTGCTTCCCGCGCCGTCGTCTCCTTCAGCCATTGAAGCACGCTGCTGGCCTGCTGCCGTGGCCCGATCAACACGTGAACGTGATTGCCCATTACTACGAAGGCGCGCAAATCGTACAGTCCCTTTTCACAACCGCGGCCAAGCGTTTCTACTATCTGATCCGCCACCTCCGGAAGCTTCAAAAACATGGGCCACAGCCGCGTGGTATCCAGATAGCGATCCATCCACACGAAGGCTTTGCCTGCAGACATCTTGTCCGACGGTCGATATCGCGCTTTGGGCAGGCTTCCGTGCAGGTGCCAGGTTACGAACGGCCACTCGCCATCCGGATACACGTGGGGCAATCGCCTTATTGACGTACTCATGGAAGCAGTGTGCGCTGAGCGGTAGGATTGTCTCAAGTGCTGCACGGCGATCTGAAGTTCGCCGCAGCACGCTAAAGCGTGCGCCACAAGACACCGGAAGCCAGACCAGGGCAGGAGGGGATAGAGCATGAGTAAAACCAAGATCTCCGTGCACAACCTCTCCCGCAGCTTCGCCGGGCCCAACGGAACCCGCATCGAAGCGCTGCACAACGTGAGCTTCGAAGTCGAAGACGCCTTCTCCGCGGACGGAAAGGACATCGGCGAATTCAGCGTCCTGCTGGGACCCTCCGGCTGCGGCAAATCCACACTGCTGCGCATGATCGCCGGCCTCGACCACCCCTCCTCCGGCGAGATCCTGGTCAACGGTAAGCCTGTAGGTGCCCCCGGCCGCGATCGCGGCATGGTTTTCCAAAAGTACACGTCCTTCCCCTGGTTGACGGTCGCCGATAACATCGCCTACGGCCCGCGCATCAATGGCGTGCCCGCTGCCGAGAGCGGTCCGCTGGTCGAGCATCTGATCGAAGCCGTGGGCCTCGGCGGTTTTGAGAAGTCTTATCCCGATACGCTCTCCGGCGGCATGCAGCAACGCGTGGCCATCGCCCGCACTTTGGCGAACCGCCCGCAAGTGATCTTGATGGATGAACCCTTCGGCGCGCTCGACGCCCAAACCCGCGCCGATATGCAGCAACTTCTACTGCGTGTTTGGGAGGAAACCGCCAGCACCATCCTTTTTGTCACCCACGATGTCGACGAAGCCATCTTTCTTGCGGATCGCATTTTCATTCTGAGCGCCCGTCCGGGTACTATTGTGGAAGATATCCCGGTTCCGTTCGGGCGGCCGCGCTCGCCGGATATCCGGCAAGCCGAGCCGTTTCACGAGATGCAACACCACGTGCTGGCTTGCCTGCGTAGCGCGCCCGGAAAGGGCCAGGTGCGGGTGAGCATTTAATGCCGCGGGACGATTCGACAGGGTCCGACATCAACTACGTCAAAGAAGCCGCCAGGCTGCAGTACAACTGGATCACACTGGCCGGGATCGCGGGGTTCGCCCTGGTGTCCGGGAGCGCGCTCCCGCTGCTGCTCGGCGCGGGACTGGAGCTGATGTATCTGAGCGTGGTTCCCCACAACCCCCGCTTTCAACGCCTCGTGCGCTCCTGGAAATACGCCGAAGAGAAGCGCCTCAACGATCAGCGCCTCAACGCTATGTATCGCGAAATCCCGGAGGAAATGCGGGTGCGGTACGCCAAGGTGGATACTGTATGCAACGCCATCCGCCAGAATTATAGCCGCCTCTCCTCCACTTCGCAGATCTTCGCCGAACAGATGGAAGACCGGCTGCAAGGCCTCCTGCAGGGATATGTGCGGCTGCTGCATGCCGCCTGGCAGCATCGCGAGTATTTGCGCACCACCGATCCCAACGCCGTCCAGCGCGAGTTGGCGAATCTCGAAAAGAGCCAGGATTCCGACACGCCCAAAGTCCAGGAGATCAACCTCAAGCGCGTCGAGATCCTGAACAAGCGCATTGAGAAGTTCCATAAGATCCAGGAGAATTGCGCGGTGATCGATGCGCAGTGCGCGGCCGTCGAGGACGTGCTCGGACTCATCAAGGATCAATCGGTCACCATGCGCGATCCGCAACAACTGAGCGAACATCTGGAAGGGCTGGTGAAAGATGTGGAGCAGACCGAAGAAACGGTGCGCGAGATGGAAAACATCTTCACTAACGTGCCGGAGATGAACGGCATCGCGCCACTGCCCGAGGACGCCGGCGGCTCCGGCGGTATGACATTCCCGCGCAACCGGATGCGGAATTGAACGCATGATTCCCGCCACCCCTAATCCCCCGCTGATGCCCGAATGGGCCCAATCGCTTTCCGAGAAATACTATTCGCGCACGCTCTCCATGTTCGTGCTGTACGGGAACGTGCACGACCTAGTTCCGCTTGATCGCGGCGGCGCTGTCGAATACGTTCCGCTGCTTTCCTTCCTGAACCAGGCTCTGTTCGGCCGCCGCGACCTGGTGCTGACCTACGACCGCGGCGGCGGTTTGAGCTTCGCGCGGCAAGAGATGCAGACGGACTTCCGCAACGCGCTCGCCGGCTACGACAGTTTTCATCAAACGAATTACGCGCAGGCCTTGCCGCGCAATCCCGACGGCGTGCTGAACATCCTGGACAATTACCTGCGATTGCGCATTGCGGACGGCAAGAAGATCGCGCTGATCCTGGATTTTGCCGAGACCATCGCGCCCGCCGGCGATGTTTCTAGCATGCCGGCCGACGACCGCAACGCGCTGGTCATTCTGAAACGCTGGGCGCAGAATCCGGCATTCCTGCGGGCGGATGTCACCATCTGCCTGATCGCCGCAAATCAGATCGAGCTCAACCAGGGCATCGTGCAGAACCCCGGCGTAGCTTCAATCCAGATTCCGTTGCCGGATGAAAACGAGAGGCTCGACTTCATCCGCGCACAACTGGCTGCGATGCCTCTGCCGGCAGGTTCCGACGTGTCCGATGCCACGTTAGCCAAACTCGGCGCGGGTCTGAAACGCGTACAACTGCTGTCCACCATTTCGCACGCCGTGCAGAACAAGCGGCCGCTGACTACCGCGTTCCTCGCCCAGCGCAAGAAGGAGCTAATCGAAGCCGAGTCCGGCGGCCTGCTCGAATTCATCCAGAGCCGCTTCGATTTATCCATGGTAGCGGGTCACGAACCGGTCAAGCGGAAGCTGCGGGATGCGGCGGCGGCCATTCGCTCCGGCAACACGGAAGTGGTGCCCATGGGATACGTGATCTGCGGCCCGGTCGGCACGGGCAAGACTTTCCTCACGACATGCTTCGCCGGCGAAGTGGGCATCCCGGTGGTAGCGCTGAAGAACTTCCGCAGCATGTGGCAAGGCGTCACCGAAGGAAACCTGGAGCGTGTGCTGAATCTGCTGCAGGCGATGTGTCCCATCGCCGTGATGGTGGACGAGGCCGATGCGCAGTTGGGCAATCGTTCCATGTCCGGAGATAGCGGCGTGAGCAATCGGGTGTTCGCCCAGATCGCCCAGTTCATGGGCAATACCGAGTTGCGCGGCAAAGTGATCTGGTTCCTGCTCACCAGCCGCCCGGACCTGCTGCCCGTCGATCTGAAGCGGCAGGGACGCGCCGAAGAGCACCTCGCCCTGTTCTATCCCGAAACCGAGGAGGAGCGGCTGGCCATGCTGCGCGCGATGCAGAAGAAGACCGGCACCAAGCTACCCTCGGCGGAGGCCGAGAAGTTCTTCCTGGACCACTCCGGCTCGCTCTCGGGCGCCGATGTGGAAGCCGTGCTCACTCGGGCGCGCATGAAATCGGTGCTGGAGAACAATGCGGTTCTAAACCTGGACGATCTCAAATCCGCCCTGGAGGATTTCATTCCGCCATCCTACCCCACCGAAATCGAAATGCAGAACCTGGCAGCCGTGCTGGAATGCACCAGCCGTAGTTTGCTGCCCGCCAAATACAAGGACATGGACCGCGCGGAGGCCGTCCGTCGTGCGCAGGAACTGGCGCTACTGACACGCGGGTAGTGATGCTCAGATCACGATGCCATCCAGCCGGAAAACTCGCTTCGTGGGGACAAACGGCGGGACGGTTTTCACTTCGATGAGCGGCGTCCCATCCCGCCAAAAGCTCCGGAAATCGCGCTTCTCCCCGGTGCGATAGTAATGCAGCAGGTACGCCATATCGCACGCCGTGTAATCGCAGAACCACCTATCGATATCGGTTATCCCGATCTGGTGGAGCATGCTCAGCGCATAGCACCCCGCCTCCCGCTCATAGTCGATAATCGCGGGCAGCAGACTCGTGCTGACCGGAGGCGTTTGCGGCCTGCCGATCTCGAATAAGCGTGGGTCGACGTTCCATTGGACCGTGTGGCCAAACAGGTGCGCCAACAGGAAAAGCCGTTGCTCGGGACTCACGGCGCAATCGATATGAATCTCTGCCCCGTCCAGATCGCCGGTCAGCGGGTCGGGAATGTCGCGCATCACCACGCGAATGCCGTAGAAATGCTCCAGGTGCTCCTGTATCCGAGTGCAGTATTCGGCAAACCTTGTCATGCCTCGGTGACCCTCCACCTTCACGACTCTATCGTAGGCTTGCGTTACGTGTCTACCATGACGCGACGTGTGTTCACACAAATATGCCCGCAAAACTCAATCCCGCCTGCGAGTGTCGCCCTGCTCGTGGAACAACTGATCGCCCGCAAACGCGCGCTCTTTGCCGATGACGAGCGACTGATTGGGACCTGGGAAGTAACGCGGACGGAGGATGGCATCAACCTGCGAGCCGACGCGCGAGACCCGCGTTCCTTGCCTCGGGATCCGATATAGACGACCATGGCAGAGGCATCCGAAATCGCCTTTTTGAAATCCGCCATCCAGGATGCTTTTCGCCGATCACGCCGCACTCCCACCCAGTGTGCATGGCGACCAGTTCCGGTGTCTTGCCCAGGACTTCCAGATGCATCGCCTGCGCCTTGCGCACGATGTCGTTGGCCGGCTCGGGCTTCCAACCCGGGTAGCCGCCCGGCTTGCGCTCCACGTCAAAGCCCGCCAGCCGGAATATGGTGGAGACCATGCTTCCGGCGGCCAGTTTGCTACGTTCGATGGCGCTGCTCTGGCTGGTTTCGATCTCCACGTCATCCTCTCTTGGTGGATATCCGACGTACGGAGGTGTTCACTGCTGTGATTCTTCGCGTCCCAACGTCTTCGCCAGATACTCCACGATCTGTTTCACCTCCGCGTCGGACGCCTGCGCTCCGCGAGCCACCATGGTCTCGACCACCGCATTCCATTCCGTGCCGTTCATCCGCTGGCTGGTCACCACTTCTATCGAATGACAACCTGTCCCGCAAGTCTTCTCAACTAATGCCTGCGCTCCGCCCGCTGGCAGCGCCGCCGGCCTGAACCCGCCGACTTTTGGCAAGCCGCGCCTTGCCGCAGCGCCCGCCGCCACCGCCTTCGAAACCGAAACCGGCAACGGCTTACGGTCAACATTGGGCAGCGCAAATGCAACCAAACTATTGCTGACCCCGCCGCCGAGGAACCCGCCGCCCCCCGCTGCCATCAGCGCCACGTACTGCCGCTCGTCTCGCCCCATGTAGGTAATCGGGCTGGTGTGCCCACTCGCCTCCAACTTCACTTCCCAAAGCAGCTTCCCCGTCCGCGAATCGAACGCCCGGAAGCGGGAATCGTTCGTGGCCCCGATAAACACGAGCCCGCCCGCTGTCGCGATGCTACCGCCCAGATTCAGCGTTCCTGTATCGCGTACCCCTATCGCCTCCAGTGCCTCGATCCTGCCCAACACCGAGCGCCACGCAATGTCGCCCGAAGCCAGATCGACCGCGATCAGCTCTCCAAACGGCGGATTCTGGCACGGTATACGTGTCTCTCGATCCCAGAACCGCGCATACGGCCCGTATGCCGAGGTCCGCAGGTAGTCCGAACCGCGCCTCTCCAAGTGCCCCCACTGTCCCACGTTCATCACGTTCACAAACAACAAACCAAGCGAAGGATCAATCGACACCCCGCCCCAATTTCCCCCGCCGAGCGTGCTCGGGAAGAACAGGGCGTTGCCTTCGAGCGGCAGCGGCGTGTACGGCTCGCCGATCTTCATCCGATTCGCTTCAAACAACTCCCTGCAAAACCGCGCATGTTCCGGTGACCGGTCATACATGTCCTCCAGGCGGAACGTGTTCTTCGCCAGCGGCGGAGGCTTCACGGGAAACGGCTGCGTCTTCGATGTCACTTCCCCCGGCACCGACGTTTGGGGCACCGACCGTTCTTCCATCCCGTACACCGGCTCCCCCGTCACGCGGTCGAACACGAACAACAAACCCATCTTAGTGATCTCGGCGACCGCCGGAATGACCCGCGCGCCGCGGCGGATATCAAACAACGCCGGCGGAGCGGCCAAGTCATAATCCCAAAGGTCGTGGTGGACCAACTGTTGGTGCCACCTCCTTGTGCCCGTCCGGGCATCAAGGGCCACCAGCGAGTTCCCGTACAGGCCGTCTCCAACTCGATCCGCGCCATAAAAGTCGGAGGTCGGTGATCCCAGAGGCGCGTACACAATTCCGCGCTTCACATCGATTGTAAAGAACCCCCACACATTGGTCCCCGATCGATTCTTCCAGCCACCAGAAGGCCACGTTTCCGATCCAGGCTCCCCCGGCCGCGCCACCGTGTGAAACGTCCATAGCAGCTTGCCGGTCTTCGCATCCCAGCCCCGAATATCCCCGTACGCACCGGCGCTGGGCGATCCCTCGCCATTACTGCATCCCGTAATCACAATATCCCCGAACACCGCCGGCGGCGACTGCAGCGCGTATCTCCCATCCTTCAGATCCCCCAGCACACCTTTCCTGACGTCTACCCGGCCCTCATTGCCAAATCCGGGCGCTGGCTTTCCGGTGGTCACGTCCAGCGCGAGCATGAAGAGGCCATTCCCGGTGAACACGCGCGGATGCAAGCTGCCAGCTCCCGGCCAATACGCCAGACCGCGGAGAGCCACAGGCGCCGCGTCGTATTTCCAAAGCAACTGGCCCGTCTCCGGCACGAGCGCGTAAACGCCGTCCGGACCCGTCACATACATCACCCCGGCTAGCACGATCGGCACGGCCTCCGATCCCGGCTTTCCCATGCGGAACGTCCACACTGGCTTTAGCCGCTCCACGTTGCCCGTATTGATCTGGCGCGACGAGGAGTACCGCATCGCCCCCGGATCATTCCCATAGGAAGGCCAATCCGTCTGGGCGAGACCGGCGGCGGACAGCAGGAGCAGTGCCGCATATCGAGTCACCCCCCTACTCTATCCCGGATTTACGTTTCCTGCGCGTCCTGGCGAACCGTCTTGAATTGGTCGCCATCGAACTAGGTTGATTGCTGCAGACCGCAACGGGTGGTGGACCCAGACACAGCCTTTGCGATATGTATAGTAGGGCATGCTCATTCGCATCATGGCCTCGCGCCACTCCGCATTCTACAGCCCGCTTCTCTGTTGTATTCGGTTCCTCCGGGACGAGGGTCGCGAAGTCACCTACAGCGTGCTGGGAGCCGATCAGCGAACTTACGCTTTGATCCGCGACGGCGCAGTCGATATTGTGCAATCCGCTGTGTCATCCAATTGGAAACCGAGGGAACGCGGAGTCGAACCGCTCCCCGTGCATTTCGCGCAGATCAACCAGCGCGATGGTTTCTTCCTGGTCGGCCGCCAACCAGATCCCGCATTCGACTGGAAAAAGCTTGAGGGCAAAACCCTACTTGCGGACCACGGGCTTCAGCCGTTGGTCATGTTGAAGTATGCGGTGCTGCACAATGGAGCCGACTGGAAGAAGATCAAGGTTATCGACGCCGGGACGCCCGAAAAGATGGAAGCGGCGTTTGGCGCCGGCACAGCGGATTACGTTCACCTACAGGCGCCGGCAGTTTGCGGCGAGATGGCAGTCTCGGTCGGAGGGTCGATGCCGGCAGTAGCGTTCAGCAGCCTGTGCTGTGGGCGCGAATACCAAAAGACCGAGGCTTATCGAGCCTTCCTCAAGGCGTACGAACGCGCCAGAGGGTGGGTCCGGACGGCTCCCGCCGAGGAAGTCGCGGCGGGCGAAGCGTCGTTCTTTCCTCTCGTCGCTCCCGAAGTTCTAGCGCCTGCCATCCGAAGCTATCAGGCCTTGGGCTGTTGGGACGGAGGTATCGAAATCTCCCGAGACCTGTATGAACAAGCGGCGCGTGTCAAGCACTTTGAGACACCCAGCATAAATATTTACTGACTATCTTC
>OBLW0100002670.1_pt1 | contig 14310 bp, 10 predicted proteins | sample 1520161 | NCBI WGS metagenome assembly OBLW01 (sample SAMEA3539309, study PRJEB22396) | soil metagenome | biome: tundra; feature: field; material: soil | place: USA | collected 2010-05 | depth 0.15 m
CTTCTTGTCCAATCGGAATCTGAATCGCAACCGGCTTGGCGTTGAGGCGCTTGCGGAGGGTATCGATGGCGTGCTCGAAATCCGCACCCATCTTGTCGATCTTGTTGATGAAACAAATGCGCGGAACGCCGTATTTATCGGCCTGACGCCAGACTTTTTCGGATTGCGGCTGCACGCCATGGACCGCGTCAAACACAGCGACGGCGCCGTCGAGCACGCGCAAGGATCGCTCAACCTCGGCGGTGAAATCCACGTGGCCGGGAGTATCGATAATATTGATGCGAATGTCGTGCCAGGTGCAGGTCGTCGCCGCGGAAGTGATGGTGATGCCGCGCTCCTGCTCCTGCTCCATCCAGTCCATGATGGCCGTGCCTTCGTGGACCTCGCCGATGCGGTGCGTCTTTCCCGTATAAAACAGGATGCGCTCCGTCGTCGTGGTCTTCCCGGCATCGATGTGGGCCATGATGCCGATGTTCCTGCAACGTTCTAATGGGACTGTTCTGGGCACGACTCTCTCTACTCTTTCTGGGGGCTCTGAAATTCTGTCGTTAGTCGATGGTCGTTAGTCGCTCGCCTCAAGCTCGTAGCCCGAAGCTCGCAGCTCTTTTACCACCGGTAATGCGCAAACGCCTTGTTCGCTTCCGCCATGCGATGAACATCTTCTTTCTTCTTGATGGCGGCGCCTTTTCCGTTCGAGGCGTCGAGCAATTCATTCGTCAACTTGTCGACCATTCCCTTTTCGCCGCGTCCGCGCGCGTAGCTGACAATCCAGCGAATCGCAAGCGAGGTCCGGCGATCGGGTGCCACTTCGATCGGAACCTGGTAGTTCGCGCCGCCCACCCGCCGGGTCTTCACTTCCAGCAAGGGCTTGGCGTTTTCTACTGCCTTGGTGAAAAGTTTCAGGGCCTCGTCGCCACCTTTTTCCTGCAACTTCTCGAGCGACTTATAGAAAATGCCCTCGGCAGTCGATTTCTTTCCCTGCCACATCATCGAGTTGATGAACTTCGTCACCAGGTCCGATCCGTAAATCGGATCTGCTTCGACCTTGCGCTTCGGAGTGTGTCCTTTTCTAGGCATACTGTTTAGCTCTCAGCTCTAATTTTGCGAATCAAATTTCTCAGCGCTTCACTGGCAACCGCTCTTAAGCTTTCTTCGCCCGTTTCGTTCCGTACTTCGAGCGGCCCTGGTTACGCCCCGCTACTCCGGTCGCGTCCAGCGTTCCGCGCACCACGTGATAACGAACGCCCGGCAAATCCTTCACGCGGCCTCCGCGGATCAGCACGATCGAGTGCTCCTGCAGGTTATGGCCTACGCCTGGGATATACGTCGTCACTTCGATTCCGTTGGTCAGGCGAACGCGCGCCACTTTCCGCAGTGCCGAGTTCGGCTTCTTTGGCGTCTGCGTATACACGCGCGTACAGACGCCGCGCTTCTGCGGACACGATTGCAGGGCCGGACTGGCCGTTTTGTACTTCGTCCGTTCCCGTCCGAACTTCACCAACTGATTAAAAGTAGGCACTCTGGATGCTCCTAAAAGTCGCTGGTCGTTAGTCGTTCGCGATCAGCGCTCGCAAACGACTAACGGCCACCGGCGAACGACGATCTAAGACAGGGGCTTACCCGGTCTCAGTTCTGGCACAGGCTCTCGCGCCCAGCCATACTCTCGCCACGGCACCGCTTGTGCCGGGGAGAAATCATTCAATTCCCGCTCAGACTAATCGCCGACGACGGTGACGCCACGCCTGACCTCATATATAAAGGTACGGAGGCGTTCCGTTTCGTCCGCTACTCCCGCATAGCCTCGCGTGACTCCCGTCATCTTCGGGCGCGATGGTGTTCGCAGGATGTTTCAGCGAGGGCGTCCCCGGCCTGTTTCACCAGGTACGTATTTCTTAAAGCTCAGCCACGGTTCTCCCGGAGCCTGTCGCTCATAAATCTTACGAATGCGACAGAACGCCGTTATACCGGCAAGCCAGACTAAACTCGCGGAACCGTTTGATAATAACAACTCCATTGCACATCGTCAACCACTGTTCCACGCATCGAAGAGAAGGCGGGTCTCGGGTTAGCTATCAGCCGTCAGCCTCAACCGTCGGTAAAACCTTACTTTCGCTGAGAACCGAACCTGATGGCTGACGACTGAGGGCTGACGGCTGATTGCTAACCCCAAGCCGCCCGCGAGTGTTAAACTTTGAAACCTCGAAACCTTGATACCTGAAAATCTAACAAGAGGATTCATGCATCGTTGCGGTTCCGGTCTTTTTACTACACTGGTCATTAGTCTTAGTCTTGTGCTCGTCCTCACCGGTTGCCTCGGCAAGAGCAGCGGCAATCCCGGCGGCGGCGGAGTCGCGAGCGTTTCTCTGAGCCCACCCCAATCGATCTCCCTGAACGTGGGCGCCACGCAGGTTTTCAGCGCCTTCGCCAGGGATGTGAATGGCAAGACCATCGTTGGCGTTACTCCCCAATTTATCGTCACCAGCGGCAGTCCCGACGGTTCGGTGCCACTTTCCGTCGCCGTCAACGGGAACGGCTGCGCTGGCACCTGGGACCCCAGCATCTCCATTTGCAGTCCCGGAACTTCGGGTATTGCGATCGTGACCGCGGTGGTGGAAGGCGTCCGAAGCCAGCCAACCACCGTTTATGTCCATCAGGTCATCGACAACATCCAGATTAGCCGTCTCGATCCGCAGGGCCCGCCGGCCTATGACTGCTTCTCCCAGAGCCAAGTCTGGTACTACCAGGCGCTCGCCTACAGCAATAAGGTTGACATCACCGACACCGTCGGTCCAATCACTTGGTCGTCGAGTAATCCGGGGGTGGTCACCGCTGCTCCTTATGTGCCACCGAACCAACCGAATGTTTTGAATCAGGTCCAGGCTACTGCAGCCACTCCAGGCATCACCCAGCTCTTTGCCACCGTCTCTGGGGCCACGAGCACGCCTTATCCCTACACGACTTGCTTGATCCAGTCCATCCATTTGCAGATCGGGGGGCAGGGGCAGGCGGGAAACTCGATCACCGTAGACAGCGGAGGCGGCGTAACCCTCACTGCAACCGCCTACGACTCCCTGCATCTTCTGACTAATAATCCGCCTCTTAAAAATCCTCCGCTGACCTGGATGACCTCGAATCCTGAAATCGCAGCCTTCGGCAACACCCTCACCAACAGCTCCGGAACGAACACCGCTACCGCCCGGGCCAACCTCGGCGGCGCAACCCTGACCGCCGCCTGCACTCCTCCGACTTGCAACATCGGAGTGCTGCCCGGCTTGCCAATCTACGCGAGCGACGGCACATTGCAGAATGGGACGGCAGGATACGGCGCGATCTCGGTGGACGTAACTTCGACCTCTCCGCCTCCGACTTATACCGCTTGGGCGGCAACCACCGACTGCCAGGATCAATCGGGCTGCAGCAGCGCGTTATTTTCGGTGACGCCTGGAACCACTCCGATCAGCTCAATCTTCGGTCTACCGCGCACTCCGAATTCCATGCGCTTTAACCTGACGACACAACGGTTGTACATCGGCAGCGATCAGGGATTGATGTACATCGATTTCAGCGGCAGCAGTTCTTCCGTCACCGAGGTTTCCACTTCTTCCACTCCTTGCAATGTTTCAATATGCGGTAAAGTGCTGGCGATTTCGAGCGATGGCACGAAGGTGGCAGTGGCCGACACTACTTCCACCCCCGGCCAGGTTTATATTTATGACGGCGCCGGCGCGGCCGCCCCGGTCGATCTCATTCTCTCGAACTCGGGAGAAACCGCAACCACCGCCGCTTTTTCGCCTGACCAGTTGAAACTTTTTATCCTCACGACCGCGGGTAACCTATACGTCTACTCCACGGTGGATCCGTTGAGATCTTTGCCGCTGGCGGGCGCAGTGACCGACGTGAAATTTTCGGCGGACGGCAGCTTTGCCTATATCGCCGGAACTCCGGCGAATGCCGTCTCCACATACTCGACCTGTTCCCTGCCCAACGTGGCCACGCAGGAGATTGACAGTGCCGCAACCTCGGCCAAGCCGTTTCAGATATTCCCGTCGCCGGTCGTGCAAGCGGATCCGGCCGGCTTAACGCAGAACATCCTCGTTCTCGAACCACCCTACGTTGCAACCCTGACAGCGGCCGATTTCACGCAGGTGCCGATTCCGTACGCGGATCCTCTGCAGCTTACGTGTGATCCTCCGACCATCCATTCCTTCACGCAAACAGCGAACCCGCCCGACCTTGGCCAGGGACCATTCACTCCGATCTATGCCCAGTTGGTGAACGATGGTGCGCAGATGATTGTGGTGGGCAAAGGCATTCACGCAGTGCTTGTCTTCGACGTAGCCAACGGAAGCACGAGTTCCGTTACTCTAAATAATCCCCTCGGCGGGACCAGCGCTCCACTCGCCGCCGAAGCTTCCACCGACGGAAGCCAGGTCTACGTTGCCGCCTGCGACCAGTACAATGGAACGACCTGCTCTGCCGGTTCGGTGCATATCGTGAACACTTGCGGCGTCCTATCGTGCAGCAACCCTCCCACTCTTCCTCTAGGAGATTTCCAGCAGGTTCCTTATGCGAACATCAATCAAGATAACAATCCGAATATGTGCAACGGCCTTGGCGTGGGCGCACCGCTGTGCCTGCCCGATTTGATTGTGATTCAACCTAAGTAGCAAGTCGGCAAGCATTTGTATGGCGACAGGCCACGCGCCCGTCCAGCCGGATGCGGATTTGGCGTATCTCAGTCAAGTCTGAGCTTGCAGTGATGTATGTTTTGGAATTTTACTGAGAACTGAGAACCGGGAACTGAGAACTTCTCCTACGACTCCACGTCTTTCCCCACACTATCGAGCACGCCATTGATAAACTGTACCGACTCGGGGGTGGAAAACCTCCGCGCGATTTCCAGCGCCTCATTGATCACGACCGCCCGCGGCGTTTCCGGATAACCCAGCAACTCGGCTACCGCTCCGCGCAGCACATTCCGATCCACGGTCGCCATGCGCTCCATGCGCCAGTGTTGAGTGTGCTTGCCGATGAGCCCGTCGATCTCCGGCAGGCGGTCGCTGGCCACCTGAAAAAGATCGTTGGCAAACCCGCGCACTTCTTCCTCGACGTTGGTCCGTTCGGCCCAGAATGTCTTGCGCACCACATCGGGAGTCTGCTTTCCCATGTCGGCCTGAAAGAGCATCTGGAGAACGAGTTCGCGGGATTTGCGGCGGGTGCCCATAGTCAGTTGCCAGCTATCAGTTGTCAGTTCTCAGTAGAACCTTATAGTTGATGAGCTGACATCAGTCTATAGGACGGTGGTTGCAAGAAGGGTGCGATCACGAGCGAGACTTGCGTTTCCGAGAGACCGGTTTTGCTTTGCCTTTACTGACAACTGATAACTGACGACTGACAACTCGCTTCAGATTCGCCATCTCCACCGCGGCCAGTGCCGCATCGAGTCCTTTGTTGCCCATCTTCAAACCGGCACGATCGATCGCCTGTTCCAGCGTTTCACAAGTGAGCACTCCGAAGGCGTGCGGGACGCCCGTCTCTTGCGCCGATTGGCCGATGCCGCGCGTGACCTCATTGACGATCACGTCGTAGTGGGCGGTGTCGCCGCGAAGCAGACAGCCGATGCAGAGGATTGCGTCGTATTTCCCCGTCTCGGCGAGTGCGCGTGAGGCCGAGGGAATTTCGAATGCTCCGGGCACTCGTACCAATGCGATATCTTTCTTCTTCGCGCCGGAACGCAACAAACCGTCGTAAGCGCTTTGGAAAAGCCGCTCGGTGATGAAGGAGTTGAAGCGTGAGACCACGATGGCAAACCGCTTTCCAGCCGCGTTCAGGCTGCCTTCGATTGATGGAACCTCTGGTTCGTCAATGCGTTCGATTTTTATTTTTTTTGTCGTGTTCTATCTCTTTCTCTACGCGTGCAAGCATAAACATCGGAGCCACAAGCAATGCCGGTTCGTATCAGGATATCGCTTTAGCGATATCACAAGGCTATCGAATTAATGCCCCTTTAGGGGCTGAGGGGTTCGGTCGACTCTATGAGCGATCTCGAAGCCGCGAATCAAAATGAACGTCGCGTTTGTCGCAGCGGTGAACCGCTGCGCCACCCAAACTCTAGCGCAACGGCGAAGGCCCTACCGTTCCACCGCCATCGCAACCGCGTTTCCTCCGCCCAGGCAAAGCGCCGCAATTCCGCGGTGGACGTCGCGGCGAATCATTTCGTAGATCAGGGTCACGAGGACGCGTGCTCCGCTGGCGCCGATGGGATGGCCGAGAGCAACGGCGCCTCCGTTAACGTTGACGCGGTTCATGTCGAGGCCGAGCTCGCGAATCACGCCGAGCGCCTGAACGGAAAAGGCTTCATTCAATTCGTAGAGATCGACATCGTCTTTGTTCCAGCCCGTCTTCTCCCAGATCTTTTTCACGGCGCCTACGGGAGCCATCATCACCCACTTGGGCTCGACTCCGCTGGTGGACTGCGCGACGATGCGAACCATCGGCTTTGCGCCCAGTTCTTGCGCGCGCTGCGCACTGGTCACGACTACGGCGGCGGCTCCGTCGTTAACGCCCGGAGCGTTGCCGGCGGTGACGGTCCCATCTTTTTTGAAGGCGGGCTTCAGAGCGCGCAGCGCTTCGATGGTGGTATCTTCGCGCGGGCCTTCGTCTTTGTCGAAGATTATGGGCGGTTGACCTTTTTTCTTGACGGGAAGCTCCACCGGCACGATCTGCGCCTTGAAGCGGCATTCTTTTTGCGCGGAGATCGCTTTGCGATGGGAGTTCACGGCAAACTCATCCTGCTCTTCGCGGGTGATGCCATATTTTTCGGCTACGTTCTCCCCGGTCAGGCCCATGTGATAGTCGTTGAAAATATCCCAGAGCCCGTCATGCACCATGGAGTCGACGAGTTGTCCGTTGCCGAGGCGATATCCTTTGCGCGCATTGGGTAAGAGATAAGGAGCGTTGCTCATGGATTCCATGCCACCGGCGACGACGATCGAACTGTTGCCGGTTTGAATGGCCTGAGCGGCGAGCGCGACTGCTTTCAATCCGGAGCCGCAGACTTTGTTTATTGTCATGGCACCTACTTCGGGAGCAAGTCCGCCGAACAATGCGGCTTGACGCGCGGGATTCTGGCCAAGTCCGGCGGAGACAACATTGCCCATGATGCACTCGTCGACTTGCCGCGGCTGAAGATTGGCGCGCTGGACGGCCTCGCGGACAGCGACGGCTCCCAGTTGCGGGGCGGTGAGGTCGCTGAGACCGCCTTGAAATTTTCCGATGGGGGTGCGGCACGCGGAAATGATTACCACATCATTGGAAACCGCCATGGTTGCGCTCCTTCATGTTCTTGATCGGTGCAAAAACATCTTTCATTATAGATGGCGGGAAGTTGGTCGAGGTCGCGGAGGCGTTTCGCTGAGCGCATGCGGGTGGACGGCGCTGTTTTTCGCGACGAAGAAAAAACTCCTGCGAAGAAGAAAGCGTTTTTGTTCGAGTGGTCGCGCCATTCGATAATTTTTTTCGCAAGCGAATCGATGAAGTGACTTTGGTACAGTGTTTCCTGCATCGCTTGCGAGCATTTTTCTCTTGACTTCGTTCTGCGTTGACAATATACATTCAACTAGTTGCAACAAAACACCGTTGCGAAATTCCATGAAGAATGGAAAGGGAGAATAGATCCATGGCAACCAAAAAGAAAGCAAAGAAGAAGAGCAGCAAGAAGCACTAAGAACAGGCAACAGGCAACGACCAAGGGGACGCGATAAGCGTCCCCAAAGTTTTTTGGGGGCGATTGCCATAAAACAGTTGTCATCCTGAGCGAAGCAAGACCTTCACGAAGTGAAGGTTTTGCGGAGTCGAAGGACCCCTACTTTGCCAGCGCTGCTGCCGCGAGTTCCCACAAAGCTTCCCCGACTCGGTACGCGAGCTGTGATTCGAAGAGGACGCGGGTGTGGCGCGCGAAATCTGTGGAGGTAGGGGTCCTTCGACTCCGCAGAACGATCCGCTTCGCGGATCGTTCCACTACGCTCAGGATGACAATTCAATTTAGGGTGTGAATATTCGCGGCCCTTTTAGTGGACGCGTACGGTCGACTTCTTCGGCGGGGCAACGATGACCTTTTCCGTCGCTGGGCAGAGGTTGCGGTAGGGGCAGAACGTGCAGTGATACTTTGGATTGGCCGGGAAGTGGCCACGCGCGATTCCATCCGCCACGTCTTGCACGCGTTCCTTCGCTTCTTCCAACTCTGCTCCGGTTCGCGTGGTGAAGATCGGAATATTGTTTTCGATGTTGTGGAAGATCAGGCGATCGGCGCGCTTGCCCAGGATCTCCTGAACGGCAATCGCATACAAGGAAAGTTGGAGACTCTTATCGGCATCTTCCTGCGACTTCGGCTTGCCGGTCTTGTAATCGACGATCGCGACCGTGTCGGGGCCCGTGCGGTCGAGGCGATCGAGGCGTCCGGCTACCTTCGCAGTGCCTACGGTTAGCTCGAATTTGTGTTCGGTTTCGATGACTTCGGGGGCAGCAGCGGCGCGAGCTGCATCGAAGAACTGCCGTAACTGTTCTCTTCCCTGCCGCAGATAAAGATCGTACTGATAGCGGTCGGCGACGCCAGCCTCGGCGAGCGCAAAGCGGAACTGTTCAAACAAATCGTCGTCGCTGATCTCGCGTTGATAGCGCTGGGCGTCATAGAAGCTTTTCAGGACGGCGTGTATGGCTCCGCCAAAATGGAGCGCTGCCGGAACTTCGCGAGGCAGGTTCCAATCCCTTTCGAGTTTGAAGCGCAGTGGACACTGTTCGTAGATATCGATGGTCGATGCGCTCAGGCCGGTGTAGAGGCTGGCCGAGGGTTCCATGAGCAGCCAGGCGGCGACATTGGAATGCTGCAGGGCGATGCGCTGCTCTTCTTCGGCGAACAAGGTATCCTGCACGGCGGCGGCGGAGCGAGTGCGCCAGAACCTCTCGTGGACCGGGCTGCTCATAAACTCGCGGAGAAACTTGTTGGGCCTCGGATCCTTCGCGCCGATGCCCTTTTTCGCGTAAATGGCAAGCGTATCCTTGGCGCGCGTCATGGCCACATAGTAGAGGCGGCGCTCTTCCTGTTCATGGAGCGCTTTAGGATCGGCTGGAGAGGAGTCCGAGCGCCGCAACTCCGCTGGAAAAGCAATGAGCGGCTCTCTGTAGTTGCAGGGAAAAGAAGTGGACGATCCGCGCAGGATGGCGACGAGGCGGTATTCGAGTCCTTTGGCGGCATGTGCGGTCAAGAGTTGCACGGCGTCGGCGTCAGTGCGAGGCAGCGCGATGGACCCCTTGGCCTGGACAAAATAATCGAGGTACTCGAGGAATTCGGATGGGCTGCCCGCTTCGGCGATCGGCTTCGTGTGCCACTCATCGACAAACTTCAGGAACGTGATCAGCAGGGGCGAACGCTCCAGGCCAAAGTGGCGGACGACAATCTTCAGCGCTTCCGCGGCGCGGACGCCTTCCTTTTTCAATTCCTGATGCACCGTGTCCACGCTTGTGAGCAAGGCCGCACCATTGGGAAGCTTCGCGAGGGCGATACGGAGATCGATTTGACGCCGCATGGCCCGCATCGCGGCTCGCAGTTCGGCGGGGTCGATGGCAAATTGCGGCAACGTGGCTACGCGGAACAGGCTGGCCGCGTCGTTTGTGGAGACAGCGGCGGTGAGGCACGCGACGGCGTCGCGCACTTCGGCGGTATCGAGAACGTCCAGACCTTCGATGGAGAACGGAATGCCGCGCTCGGCCAGTTCGTGGACCAGTTCGTCGCGATTGCTGTGCTGGCGATAAAGGACGGCGAAGTCTTTCCATGCGCAACGCAATTCTTTCCGCTTCTGCTGCATGCGATAGGCGAGATCGGCGGCCTCGACCTCCCTGTCTCCCCAGGTGATGATTTCGACAGGCGGCGCGGCGATGGGCTCGCATTTTTGCTTGGCTTCATCCTCGCGCAGGGATTCGAGAGGCTTGCGCTGGTAGGAGATGGCGCTTATTTTTTGGGCGAAGACTTGCGGGTTGCAGTTCACGATGCCGAAAGCCGCGCCGAGAATCGGCGAAAGCGAGCGGCGGTTTTTTCCCAGCACTACGATTTTGGTGGCGGAAAAGTTTTTGGCAAAGAGCGTAAAGGCCTCGCTCGACGCGCCGCGAAACTGGTAGATCGCCTGATCGGGATCGCCGACCGCAAAAACGTTGGCCGCCGAACCGGCCAGCAGGGAAAGAATTTCGACCTGGGCAAAATTCGCGTCCTGAAACTCATCCATCAGCACAAAACGAGTGCGGCACCGCTGTTCATCGAGCAAGGTGGGATCGTCGAGAAGCAGGCGATGGGCTTTGGTGATCATGTGGCCGAAAGTGCCGAGGTTATTGTCGCGGAGCATGGCTTCGACGGTTTCAAATACGCAAGCAATTTCCTGGCAGCGCTCCAGAATTTCGGCATCCTGCAACTGGTCTTGCTTCTTGGAGCGGGCAACGCGGGGAAGCGGAATCTCGCCCCGCTCCAGACGCTGAACATAGGCTCTATATTCGGCGGGGCCAATCAGTTCGTCCTGGCAACGGCGAATGAAATCGAGCAGGCTGTCGAGAAACTGGCCCACGTTGGCGGCGCGCACAAAGTGCTTGAGGCGAAGATCGCGGATGCGGCGGCGCAGGTAGACCCACAGATCTTTCTCGTCGAGCAAGCGGAAGTTAGCGCCGCGAAGTTTTAGCAGTCCGTTGCACCATTCGTGGAACGTCCCAGTTTGCAGGCCTGCGGCGGCGCTCTTGAGTTCGCCGCGAACGCGGGTCAGCATTTCTGCCGCAGAATTTTCGCTGTAGCTGAGGGCGAGAATTTCGTCGGGGCGTGCGTGGCCTTCGCGAATCAGGTACGCAACTCGTTGCGTGAGGACTGTAGTCTTGCCGGTGCCTGCGCCGGCAATCACGAGCATGGGTCCGTGAACGTGTTCGATGGCTTGCCGCTGGAATTCGTCGGGAACGATCTTGGTTGCGGATAAGACTGTGGCCACTGGAAAATCTCTACGCGAAGAATATCAGAGAGGGTTGTGGAAGCGGGTGTGCCCCAGGTTCGCGCCCGTTTTTTGGGCGCTAACCTGGGCGCCGCCTGCACCACTGAAAGTTCGTGGATTTCGTTCTCGAGGCAAGATGAATATTTAGTTTCCTTTGTTATTCCGCAGAGCTTCGAGGGCGAGGGCGGTCGCCACGATGGCGGCGGTTTCGGCGCGAAGGATGGTGTCGCCGAGCGAGGCGGCTTGCCATCCTGTTTTTTTGAACCATGCCAGTTCTTCGTCGGTCCACCCGCCTTCGGGACCGATAGCCAGAACCACGTCGGGGTTGCAGCACGCTTGCAAGACGTCGCTCATGTTACGAGCGTCTTGGGATCCGGCCAGGGTCTCGGCAAGGACAATTCGGGTCAGACAGTCCGCTGGAAGAACATTTGTATCCGCAAGCGCTTTAAGTTTTATCGGAGGCAGGATTTCGACCGGGGCCATTCTGCGTGATTGTTCCGAGGCTTGACGGACGATGCGTTGCCAGCGTTCGTGGCGCTTCGCGGAAGCGCTGGCGAGATGAGCGTCCGTGCGACTGGCGATTATGGGGATGATACGGGCGACTCCGACCTCAGTGCATTTTTCGATCGCCCACTCCATGCGGTCGAATTTAAAGATCGAAAGCGCAAGAGTAACGGCAGGAATCGCCGGCTTCGAACTGAACAGGTCAATCTTCTTGCCGAGCAAGAACTCGATGCGGTCTTCGGTATTGGAATTGAAATTGGATATGGTGGTGATGGTTCCGCGACGAACTTCGCTGCCCGCGACAATGTCGAACTCCTGCCCGATCTCGGCGCGCAAGACGCGAGCCAGATGAGCGGCGTGTTCGCCCACAAGAACGGCGGTGTCTCCGGAAACTTCGTCGGCGATCCAGCGGCGGCGGGTCATGAAGGACAGTTCTCAGTTCCCAGTTCCCAGTACTCAGTCTTCCCTGGGTGGTTTTACTGAGAACTCTTCTACACAAACATGTCTTTTACACGGCCTAGCAATGACCGATGCTCGGGCTTGTTTTCGACGGGGGAGAGTTCGCCCAGTTCGGCCAGGAGTTCACGCTGTCGCTTCGTCAGCTTACCGGGAGTTTGGATTCGCACCTCGACGTAGAGATCGCCTTTGCCGTGGCCGTTGAGGATCGGCACCCCTTTATTGCGAATTCTGAACGAGGTTCCGGACTGCGTGCCTTCAGGCACTTTCAACTTGTGCTCTCCCTCGAGCGTGGGCACGAGAATATCGGTCCCGAGAGCAGCTTGCGCAAAAGAGATGGGAACCACGCAGTGGATGTCATTACCTTCGCGTTCAAAGAAGGCGTGCTCCTTCACGTGCAACACGACATACAAGTCCCCGGCGGGGCCGCCGAATGCTCCGGCTTCGCCGAGTCCAGTGAAACGGATGCGCGTGCCATCCTCGACGCCCGCGGGCACTTTGGCTTCGACCTCGCGCTCGCGCAGCAAGCGGCCTTCGCCCTTGCACTTCGGGCAGGGATCGGTGATTACGTTGCCCGCGCCCTGGCAGGTGGGGCAGGTACGAGCGATGCTGAAGAAGCCCTGCTGATAGCGGACCTGGCCGCGTCCATTGCAAGAGCGGCAAGCGACGGGAGCTTTGCCGGCGGCGGCCCCGGTCCCGCGGCAGGTGTCGCAGGTCTCATGGCGGCGGACATTGACGGTCTTGTCGGTGCCGAATACGGCTTCGTCAAATTCGAGGTGCAAATCTTCGCGCAGATCGGCTCCGCGCTGAGCGCGGCTGCGGCGGCGTCCGCCTTGTCCAAACATGTCGCCGAAGCCGAAGATGTCACCGAAAATATCGCCGAAATCCTGGAAGATAGCGGGATCGAATCCAGCGGCGGCCCCCGATCCTCCGCCCAAGCCGGCGTGGCCGAAGCGGTCGTAGAGCGAGCGCTTCTCGGTGTCCGCGAGAATGGCGTAGGCTTCGGTGATCTCTTTGAATTTGTCTTCCGCTTCCGGATTGTTCGGGTTGCGGTCGGGATGGTACGTCATCGCGAGCTTGCGATAGGCGCTCTTGATTTCGACGTCGCTCGCGGTGCGAGTGACGCCGAGAACCTCATAAAAATCGCGTTTTATATTTGCGGCCAGAAATTTCTCCAAACTCAGCCCTGAAGGGGCAATTAAAGCAGTGTCTGACTTTTATGCAGTCCGGAACTATCCGCGGCTATTGCGCGCGACCCGCACCATCGCGGGACGAAGCAGCCGATCTTTGTACTTGTAACCACTCTGCAACTCGTCCACGACATGATGGTCGGGAACGTCGTGGGTATCCACCATTTCAATAGCTTCATGCACGCGCGGGTCGAAGGGCTGGCCCACCGCGGGAATGGTTTGCACTCCGGCCTTTTGCAGCGCGTCCTGAAACTGGCGGTAGATCAGCTCGACGCCGGAGCGGAAGTCAGTGGAGTCCGCATGGGCTTTCAAAGCGCGCTCGAAGCTATCGAGAATGGGCAGAAAAGTTTTGATGACGTCGGCCGCGGCAAATTCGCGAAACTCCTGCTGTTCCTTGACCGCGCGCTTGCGGGCATTGTCGAATTCCGCCTGCAATCGCGCCAGTCGATCAAGCAGCGCGTCGCGCTCGGCCTTGAGCTTCTCGGTTTCGGTGACTCCGATCGGATCTCCGCCACTGCCCGGCATCGCGACCGGCGCAGCCCCTTCCCCAACTTCCGCGGGCGGCAGTTCGCGGTCCAGATCGAAATCTGCTTCAGTTTTTCCGTTTCCTCTTGCCATATTGCTGCATTACTCCGATTCATTCAAAAGTTTGTCGAACAGCCGCGCGATATACGACACCGCCGACATGGTGTGTTGATAGTCGAGCCGCGTTGGTCCGATGACGGCCAGCGAACCCATCACTTCACCGCCCACGCGCGCGGGCGCGCCGATCAGGACGAAATTCTGCAGATTCGAAGCCGGCAGCGCCTCGTCGAGCCCGATCACGACGCGCACCGCTTCCTGGCGCGTGTCGAGATAGGCGCCCAGAAGCTTCACGACTTTTTCTTTCTCTTCGAGCGTTCGCAGCATGTCTTGCAGGCGCTGACGATCTTCCTGGGTGCCATGATTTGTGACCAGGTTCGCGGCGCCTTCCACGAACACGGTTTGCGCGCCTTCGTTCGAAGCAAGCGCTCCCTGCTGGTAGAGCTGCTCGATGGACTTCATCAGCCGGTCGTACTCGCTGCGTTCCTGCTCCAGGCGGCGGGCCAGTTCGGCGCGCATGTCGCCCATGGTCCAGCCGCGAAAATTCTCGTTGATGTAGC
>OBLW0100002671.1_pt1 | contig 14305 bp, 12 predicted proteins | sample 1520161 | NCBI WGS metagenome assembly OBLW01 (sample SAMEA3539309, study PRJEB22396) | soil metagenome | biome: tundra; feature: field; material: soil | place: USA | collected 2010-05 | depth 0.15 m
TCCCGCCCGCCGCGCGCGGCCATTCCGCGGCCAACAGCAGTTCCAGTTCCTGCCAAACATCCGGCGAGGAAGTCTTGAGCGGCTGCCCGGCGGCGTCTGGAACCTGGATCACGCGGTAATCGACCGACCAGGACTCCTTTCCGCGCCCGTAAGCCTTGACCTCGACCTCAAGTCGGTCGTCCTGCACATCCACGCCGGCCACCAGCAGCGACGCCTTGGCCGGCACGGTCCCAAGCGGGTAATCCTCGCGGCGCAGGTAAACCTTCTCCCAATCGGGCGCCGACCCGCGTTCCGTCCAGAGTTCCGCCAGCACGGTGTTCAGGAACGCCTTGAGCGTCTCTACCGAGGCCTTGGCGACCAGGAACTCCGCGGCGATGGTCCCCCAGGACCGCTTCGGGGAGATCAGTTGCGATACTCGGAAACCGGGGATTGGCGATCCGGGATTCTGCGGACGGTACTCGCCGCGCTCCACCATCCAGGACTTCTGGTTGTGCGGGATGTGCTCCCGGCACTTCTCGCAGCAGTAGGCGGCCTTCTCCGGCTCGCCTTCCGGCCACACCAGCCCGCCTTCAGTGCCGTCGCTAAACACCAGGACCTGGAAGTGGTTGCATTTGGGGCACGGAACGAAGTACTCCCGCTGGTCGCTCGCATTCCACGCGGCCTGAATCCGGCTCTCCCCGTCAACGGTGGGGGTCGAGCAGATCAGCACCTTTTTGTTGTGCTCAAACTCTCCGGTGCGCTGCATCGCCAGCGATACGGGGTCGCCCTCCGATCCCGCGCTCACCGGATACCGGTCCACCTCGTCCAGCAGCAGAAACCGGATGGGACGCATGGCCAGGCCGGACGGCGAGATGGCCCCGGTGAATGTAATATGTCCGGAACCGTTGGCGAAGACTTTGTGCATCGCCGTGTTGTTCGAGTCGCGCGACTTCACCGCGGCGAGCTTCCCGCGCAACGCCGGCGAGTGGCGGAATAATGGGGCCACGCGATCCTTGGAGAGCGCCTTGGCGTCTTCCGCTCTCGGCTCGACGGCCAGCGTCGGTCCCGGATCAACGTCCGCGATGTATCCCAGGAAGTTGACCATCACGCTGGTCTTCAACATTTGGGCAGCGGACATCAACACCACCTGTTTGCAGGGGTGGTTGGGGCCCAGGCAGTCCATGGGCTCGCGCTGGAAGCGCCGGGTATGCCACTGGCCCCGTTCCGCCGAGCCGGACCCGGTAAGCACCACGTTCTCATCGGCCCAGTCGGAGACGGAAATGTCCCGTGGCGGCAGTAACGCCTGCGCGCCGACCTCGTACATGGAAAATGGGGTAGCCATCAGTAGCCCGCGTCCGAGATCGCTTTGGCCATCTTGCGTCGCAACGCGTTCGTTTCGCCCGCCAGTATCCGGTGGATCTCCGCTTCACTCTTTGCGGCAGCGACCAGCGGCGCCACGCGATCCGGGTATGCCGATAGCGCATCCCCGACGATTGCGGACCAATGCGCCGCATACTCGCCGGCCTTGGTAGCCTGAATCAATTTGCCGGCGCGTTCTTCATATTCCAACTGCGCCGTCTTCGCCTTGAACGTCTCGCTCACGGCGCGGGCTCGCAGGTAGGCCGAGACAGGATCGCTCGATACGTCGGGCTGACTCGGAATGCCCGCACCGCCACGCGCTGGCGGCGCACTGAACGGCGCCGCCTGCGGTCTGGTCGCCTGGTGCAACGTCTTGCCCGCGAACGTGTTCCTTTCCCATTCCTGGTTCGCCCGCTCCGGATCGATGCTCCCATCCGGATTCGGCGTGATCCGCTTGGTCGTGATGGCCTTCTGCACCGCGCTGAGGGCCACGCCGCGCAACCGCGCGTACGCCCGCTGAGAGATGCCGGTCACGCAGGCCCGCCCATCGGTGACTGAATCTCGTGCGGCATGCGATGCCGTTTCGCGCAGATGTTCACGTGAATCGATCTCCTTAAGAACACTGAACTTAGCTCTTGCCTTCCAGTCGAAAACGAGTGATGAATCGTCATGCGCGGATCAGCCGCCGAAAGGACAAGCAAAACGATGAAGACCAACGCCGAAACCACTCAGAACGAAGCCACAGCCGCCGCCGTTGCGGAACAGGGCGCCCCCAGCGCGCCGGAGCAGGCCACCTCGACGAAGGGCGCCAGCCAGAAGAAGGGCGCCCCCAAGGCCAAGAAAGCCGTCAAGAAAGCTAAGCCCGCCGCGAAGAAGGCAGCGAAGGCGGCCAAGAAGGCCCCCAAAACGGCCGCCAAGCCCGCCACGACGACGCCGGCCGGCAAGAAGACCGCCAAAGCCGCCGCGCCGAAGACGGATAGCCAGGCGCGCGATGGCAGCAAGAAGGCGATTGTGATCGCAATGCTCACCACGAAGGACGGTGCCACGCTGGCCGCGATCATGAAGGCGACAGATTGGAAAAAACACAGCATCCGCGGCTTCATTTCCGGCAACCTCATGAAGAAGATGGACCTGCCGGTCGAGTCCTTCAAGAACGAGGCTGGCGAGCGTACCTACCGGATCGCCAAGTAGGAGCGCGCGCAGGACGCCGCCAGCCGCGAGGCTGGCGGCTCATGCAAGGAGACAGGCAGATGGCACGAACCACAAAGCAGACCGATGCTGAGGAGATCGAAGACATGGAGCAACTGCGCGCTCGCATTCGAGACGCCGAAGCCAAGCTCAAGACCGCGCGCCAGCGCGCGACGCAGGCGCCGACGACCGGCTTCGCGATCCCGCTGACGGAGACGACCAACCTGGGCCTCGCGATGTTGATCGCGGAATCCGAAGACGGCCAGTACGAGCCGGTGGGCGTTGTCGCCAGCATCAGCGAGGCGCGCGAGATCGCAAGCAGCGACCTTAAAGGCCGGATGCGCCGCCTGGAACGCGACCAAGCTACTGGGCTCTGCCCTTACTCCTACAAGGTCTGGGCCAACGGAATTGACGGCGATTACCACATCGCCATCGAGCTATCGGCCACCAAACTGTAGCCGCCGCGCCTTAGCCTTGGGGAGTGAAGTCGCCGGACTTTAGCCCTTCGCCTTGGGCTTCGGCCCGCGCCGATTCGGGTTCAGCGCCGCCTCTTTGCTGTGCTCCTCAATCCGCCGCTGAATCGGCATGGGGTACGCGCTGCGAGTTTCTGCATAAAGGCACGCACTCTGGTCATTACGTCCGCCGCTTCCTGTTGGTCGTGGCCGAGGCAGACTTGGTAGCGCCGCGCTGTCGCGCTTTCCGCCTCATAATACCCGATTAGCGCAAACTGCGCGTAGAATCAGAGACATGGCTGAACAATACAAGCCGGGGCAGAAAGTCCCGAACTCAGGCATTTATCGCGTTGCCCACGACAAGGGCCACGCGCAGCCGCACGAGGTAACGTGCGTCTTCAATGAACCGTTCCCGCCCTGTCACGGCTGCGGGAGCAGCGTTCGCTTCGAAGCAGTGCGGCTAGCGGTACACATCAAGCAGCACGAGCACTTTAAGTAACCGCCACTTTCCCGGCTGGCTCGATGCCTGTGTTTACTGAAAACTCAACGTAGTCGCCAGGGTAGGCTAGGGTGATCGTAGCCCGCTCGCGGGACGCCAATTGCTTGCGGAAGGCATCCAGGATGGATTCCTCTTCAGTTGTTCGAATTTCTAAGTACATTTTAGCCTCCGGGTGTAGTGGTTTGAGTGTCTGTCAGTCATCTGTATTGGTACCTTCAGAATTCTCAATTCGGCTGACCAGTCCGCCAGCGCCAGGCAGAGGCCCTCGACGTCCGGGTGGCCGGCGAGAAGCGAGGCTTCGGTGGCTGCGATCTCAGCGCGGCACCGGTCCACCTCACGCTGCCACTGCGCCTCGCTCTGCGGCCACCCCGGAGTAACTTCTTCCGTCGGAGTCAAGCTTCGCCTCTTGCCCGGTGAATTCCTGCCAGCGCCGAATAATCACGTCGCAATACTTCGGCTCCAGTTCGACCAGCCGCGCCTGGCGCCCGGCCTTCTCGCACGCGATCAACGTCGTGCCAGACCCGCCAAACGGGTCCAGGACGGTGTCGCGCGTCTTGCTGCTGTTGCGCACCGCTCGCTCGACCAACTCAACCGGCTTCATCGTCGGGTGCAGATCGTTGACGTGCGGCTTCTTGATGAACCACACGTCGCCCTGGTCGCGGGCGCCGCACCAGAAATGCTCCGCGCCTTCCTTCCAGCCGTAGAGGATCGGCTCGTACTGCCGCTGGTAGTCCGACCGCCCCATCGTGAACGTGTTCTTCGCCCAGACAACAAACGTGCTCCAGTGGCCGCCCGCCTCGCGGAACACCCGTTGCAGGGTGTGGATCTCCGAGGACGACATGCAGATGTAGAGGGCTCCTTTGCAGACCGCCAGCATGTTCACGCACGCGTCGCGCAGGAACTGCTCGAAGTCGGACCCCAGGTTGTCGTTGGCGATGGGCCTGTTCGTGCCCCGGAGCTTGTCCTTCATCGTCGCACCGTAGTTCACGTTGTACGGTGGATCGCAGAAGACCATTTCGGCCAACCCGCCGGCCAGCACTTTCTCCACGGCTTCGATCTGTGTGGCATCGCCGCACAGCAACCGGTGTGCGCCAAGCAGCCACACGTCACCAGGGATGGTGATGACTTCTTCCTGCGCCTCTGGTACGGCGTTCTCGTCGGTCAGGCCCTCGTTTGTCCCCTCCGGGTCCGCCAGGATGGTTTCCAATTCCTCTGCGGAGAACCCAATCAGGTCGAGGTTGAATCCGTTGACCTCCAGATCCTGCAACTCGACGCGCAACATCTCCTCATCCCATCCCGCGTTGAGCGCGATCTGGTTGTCCGCCAGAACCAGCGCGCGCCGCTGCGCTTCGGTAAGGTGTCCGAGAACAATCACCGGGACCTCGGCCATCTTTAACTTGCGGGCGGCCAGCAGGCGCGCGTGGCCCGCGATAATCACGCCGTCTGCGCCGACCAGGACTGGATTGACGAATCCGAACTCCGCAATGCTGGCGGCGACCTGGGCAACCTGCGCGTCCGAGTGCGTCCGCGAATTGCGTGCGTACGGAATCAGCCGTTCGATGGGCCACTGCTCGACTTGGAGGACGGCCTTCACGATGCCTTCTTTCGCGGCCCGTAGTGCGGGTTCGGCCCGTGGTGTTTGATGGCACCGGCGTCCTGCGCCTTGGGATTCAACGCCTGCCCCGGATCGATGCCGCGCGCAGCCGCGATCTCCGCGAACGTCGCGCCCGACTCATGGATCGCCTCGTTTCCGGTCAGGTTCATCATTCTGCCCAGGATCACGTCGCAGTATGCCGGCGAGATCTCCAACCCGTATCCGATGCGGCCCAGCACTTCCGCCGCGGCGAGCGTCGTTCCCGACCCCATGAACGGATCGAAGATCGCATCGCCCGTGTCGCTGAAGGCCAGCAGGAAGAACTCGACGAGCGGGCGCGGGAACGGAGCAGAGTGCGATCCCTGGCTCGACTCGCTCTTGACCTCGATCACGTTCGATGGGCGCGCCAGTCCGGGATGCCGGCCCTCCGAATCGTCGGACAGACTATTCCTGCTGTGATCCCATGCCTCCTGGTTCTTCCCGCCGTCCGCCGCCGCGCCCCGTGCGCCGGTGCCCAGCAGCCCGCTGCCCGATGTCGATTTCGGGTTGTTGGGCGAGTAGTCGAAGCAATCGTCTGAGGCGTGACTCACAGCCTCGGGTCGGAATTTGATCTCCCCTTGGCGGCTGAAGTGGTAGACGCCCTCGAAGGCATTCTTAAACCTGTTTCCCCATCCGCCCGGCACGCCATTGTCTGTCTTACGCCAGCAGAACTCGTCCACAAATCGCCAGCCCCATTGGCGCTTGTGGGCGATCACCAGATCCATCACGTAGAGGTTCCGTTCGCCCTCGTCGGCGTGGGCCTTCATGTTGAGAAGGTAAGACCCGTCCGGGGCCAGAATCGACTCGATGCCCGCAGCCACGGCCTGATACCAGGCGGTGTACTCGGCGGGGGGAATCGGTTTGAACCCGCTCGTGGGATCGTACTCCCGCTGCGTGGCGTAAGGCGGCGACGTGATCGCGACCGCCGCCCGCGCGCCGGCCAGCAACTTCTCCACCACCGCCAGATCCCGGCAATCGCCGCAGATCAGCCGGTGCTTCCCGATTTGCCACACGTCTCCGGGCTGGGTGACCGGCGTGGCTGACGGCTCGGGGATTTCTTCGGCAACATCCTGGTTCTGTGCCCCGACATCGCCGAGCAACGCTTCCAGTTCCTCGTCGCTGAAGCCGATCAGCGTGAGTTCCACGCCGGCCCTGGCGAGGTCGCCCAGTTCCGCGGCCAGCGCCGTCTCGTCCCATCCGGCGTTCATGGCAAGGCGGTTGTCCGCAAGGATATAGGCCCGCCGTTGAGTCTCGCTGAGGTGGTCCAGCACCACCACCGGAACCTCGGTAAGGCCCAATTGCCGCGCCGCCAGGAGCCGCCCGTGGCCGGCGATGATCCCGTCGTTGGTATCGACGAGGATCGGGTTGACGAAACCGAACTCCACAATGCTGGCGGCGATCTGGGCGACCTGCTCCGGCGAGTGCGTCCGGGCGTTCTTCGCGTAAGGCACAAGCCGGCTGATCAGCCAGATTTCAATGCGGCGCGCCATGACGGGCGTAATGGTTGCTGAAGGTGTTGGCATCTAACGTGCGCCCTCGGACGACCGTGGCGAACGCTGGCGCGGCCAGGGTGACCACCTCCCCTGACCACCTGCGCTGACCACCTAGATAAGTGCAACTAACTAGAGACTTTTTGGGACGATTCCACCCGCCGCGCGCCGCCGAAAGCCAGGTCCCAGGATTTGCCCACGCGAGGTGCCTGGCACCCCAAAATTGGCCTTCCTTTGCGCCCACGAGCGCCCGTGTCGCGCCGTCTGGCTCCCGGTTGGCTCGTTGGCCCACTCTTCGCCACAGGTGCGCATAGCCGCCCCTCTTTGCGCCTGACCCAAGCGGGGTTGTGCAATCGTGCAACACGCCGCCGCCGCGCGCCGGGAAGCACCTATGAAGTAATCGGTTGGGTTGATTCCTTCGCGCAGTTGCTACTGTGGCGGGGACGCCTGCAGGCTCTCCTCGAAGAGGTCGCCACTTTGTTGCTCTGCGAGGACATCCTCGACATCCAGATCCCGTTCTACCGTCTGGCCCATACTTTCGAGTTTCCGCTGAAGATTGAACGTTCTGGCGTGTGCTCGACTGAGGACAGTGTCGTATGTCGTGGGCTGAATCTTAGTGTGGTTCCCGATAGCGACGTCCTCTACCCCCGGCTCGATTGACGTCCCTAACACGTACGCAACGATCTCGGTTTCTCGCTGCGCACAGCCGCGCTTCCGGAGTTCGCTTGCATAATCACGGGCTTGATCGAGTTCCTCCTGCGTGAGTTCAAATCCGGTCCGCTTCAACTCGACGATCAAGACCTTTCGCAATCCGCGAACCTCGCCACCCTCTTCATAGCTGTCCGCCCCATAGAATCCGATGGATCTGCCAGGAAGGGCTATAAAATCTGGACGACGGCGCGAAGCCTCTTCCTCAGGGCGACCGAAGAAGTTACGTACGACTTCCGTCATCCCGCGATTCGACCGGAAGTCGACAGCCTCATATTCGGGCCCGAATACCCACAGACCCCGTTCGAACAAGGGCTGGAGATCATGGAGTTCGTCTGATCCAGACAGCCTCACCAGCTTCTGTAACCTGGCGACGAGCGTCAGCCGCTGCTGTAGCTCGCCGAGGACGAGTTCAGCGCCCGTGGCGGTCCATCTCTGCATCAGGCGATTCCAGGTATCCAAGTCTTCCGGAGAACAACTGGCGAGCTGTTCCAGCAGGTCGTAGCTGGATCGTGCGTGCTCAAGCTTGCCGTAGATCTCAACCGTTCGAAGAAGATCCCGCTCCGAAAGGGTTGGGCACTTTTCCTGCACCTCGTCAATGAACTTGCCAAGGATTCGTTTCGAGGCGCCGGGCAACTCCCGAATGAGGCTCTTCTGCTGCGAGAGTGCCGACCTCTTCCGCCGCTTCCGGTCGTCCGCAAGAAGGCCGTGGAGTGCTTTGACCACATGCTGATGAACGGCATCCCTGACAGCGTTAACCCTTGCGTTGGCGTGGAACCCACTCCAGTCCTGCTTTACGTCCGCACGGAGGAGGTCAGCCTTTACGACGAAGCTGTACTTCTTAGCCTCGGAGGTCCGACCGTCCAAGTAGTGCCCTTCACCGTCAAGCCCTTCCCAGGAAGGCTCTCCGACCATGCGATCATTTACCCACCAAGTTATGCCGCGGAGTCTGGCTGTTCGATCCTGGACCGGTGCATCCAAGCGATGAATCTCGATCTTCCCCTGATTCGGGACGTCTACTAATTCGGTCGTTAGAGCTTCTAGCGTTAGTAGATCTATGCGGCTCCCGTTAACCGAGACGTAAAACGCGGGGTCAACAAGGAACTTGGCTCCGATCAGCTCTCGGATTTCGACGTCAGGCAAAAGGCCACGGTCGGCCCGGCCCCGAACGACGGTACCGTGTCCCGCCTTAGGGCTGTCGGAGAGAACTTCGCAATGAAACGGCTCTTGGCCCCCCGAGGTCAGCTTGACGCAAGCGGTGATGCACTGGCCTGCTTTCCAAGTTTCAACTTCGTATTCGTCGGAAAAGCAGAAGCTGGCATGCCGCCCTTTGCCGCTCCTTCCGAAAGCCAGCCGTCTTCTCGCCGACGTGCCCGGCGGGAACTCAACAAACTCGCCCTGCTCAAGGGTCCGATTGTAGGAGAGCGTTTTCCATCGGCGCGAGAATTCCGCCGGAGTCATGCCACTGCCATTGTCCTCCAGCGACCAGGGATCGCCAACAGAGTTGGGCCAGCGAATCGAAACTTGCGTGGCACCGGCATCGTATCCGTTCGCAACCATCTCAATAAGAGCGATCCGAGGATCAGTGATGATCTGCCCAGCGTGGTCTCGCAAAAAGCTGGTGCCGAAAGCGAATGGAAAATCCAGATCAAGTTGAGCACCGCCTGTCGATTCGCTCTCGTCGGCCATAATCAGTTGCCTACTATATCAGGCGGCTGATGGGCCGTGGTAAGCCCGTGTCCGGCAATGAAGCAGCATTGGCGGCGTCTCTTCGCCGGCCCGTGCCTGGAGCCCGCACCCATCCGATGTAGCGCCCCCCGCGTTTGGGCTACTTCTGCCTCAATGTGTGGTGCAGTCGGTCAGACTTGCAAGGAACCCGGTCAACGTACCGTCCACCGACCGGTCTCTTGGCTTTTCACGGGACCAAGCAGTCCGTGACCACCTGGAGAAAAGCCGCCCGAATCTCCGGCGGCGCATACGTCGTCCCGTTGGGGTTGCCGTCAAGATGTTTGAGATCCCAGGCCCGCCCGTGCTCCAGAGGCTCGTTGAAGCTGTATCGGGTACCCATGGCGGAACTGGCCGACAGCGGCTTCGGCTCACCTGGGCGCATGAAGAGAATCGCTCGGTTGATGCGGCCCTTGCGATGGCGCACCACGCGTGCCACCAGACCCGCCGATTGCAGCCGCGCCAACCGTTGTTCGGAAACGCTGGCGTACAGACTACCGTCGGCCTGGTAGACGGGAATCGAGGTATTCATGTTTTTGGGCACACGTGGAGTAGCAGGAACCGCTGCGGGAAGGAGATTCACGAGCGTCCCGGCGCTCGAATGGCGCAGAAGCGACACGCACGTCGCGTCTGTTCCAATTCTCTCAAAAACGACGCGGGAGATCAATACTTTTGTACGGATAACCACCTTTGTTTTCTGCTGGTTGAGAGCATTCAGGACGCCAAGACATCGCGCGATGGCTACCATGAATCCCATGGCTACCAACGCTGCCCGGAATCGGGCGGGGTTGGGAGGTGGTCCTTATATAGGAAGGTGAATTCTTCTTCCTGGACGACAACAAGGCCGATGATGGCTACCATGGTCACCACGGGTACCAAGCGATTACAAACAGTGGCGATTTACTGGTATCCACTGACTGGCCATGGCTACCAAGACCGTTAGACCGGATTTGGACCCGGCAATCCGCGTTGGTTACACGATGCTCCACGCGTGCGCGCGGTTGAGAACCGTTTTGAAAGTCGTCGTCCAAGACGAAGAATTAGCTCCCTTATATAGGAGCACCAGCATCCCACCGTGAGCGCAACGCAAACCCCAAGTTGCCCGCATCTACGACAAAGGAGCGTGGAAATCTATACCGCACACCAAGAGAGACCGCGGGCGGCCGCGATACGTGGTTTTTTCCATTCCACACCTATTTCCCGTGAGCGAGAGTGAAGAAGGATTGACTCCGCTCCTTGCTCGAAATTTTGTGATACCTCAATAATCCCTTCCTGACCATAGCCATAAGGAGTCGCTTCGCCGTGTGCCATCGTGACAGTTCAAGTTGCCGCTGACACTGGCTAACATTGATTTGGCCGTTCGTCGCGACGAAATTTAGTACCATCCGCTCACGTTGGTCTAGGCTGCGGAGAAGAGACTCGGCGACAACTGCGTGGACCGCGGAATCAACCAGCGCCTTTCGAAACTTCACATTATTTCGAAGTGTGACGCGAACCGCAAATGCTCCTCCATCTGCGCCTTTCTGCTCAAATTCAGGCTTTGGAAGCTTGAATTCCGCCATCGTGTCCCGCATGCGCCTTGTTCCTTCGTTATGGCACTTCACAAAGTCTAGGTACTTAAGCGCCTCCATGGTCGTTGGATTTCTTGGATTGTGGCTCTCATAGATATTCTCCGGAGTGACCGTTGGCGGAAAACCGCCAGGGCTCTCGATGACCAACTTGTCGTCAAGCATTTTCACGAACACCGGACGATTCCTTAGCCCATAAGAGCGATGAACACATGCGTTGACGAGGGCTTCATACCACGCTGAACGTGGGTATTCCGGCACGCTGTAAAACTTCCCATCCTTGCCGAGTGCGGAGAAGTCGCGCAACTGAGACTCAAGAATTGCCGCTGTCCGTTCAATCAAGAGGGGTATTGGCCCTTCGACAGAAATATCTTTGACCACGTTATACTGCTCTCCCGTTTTTTCAACCTCACCGTCGTAGCGAAGAAAGCGCACTTTACAGCCTGGAAACTTCTCTACGGGGTCAGTCGCAAATACGAGCGCGCAAGCCGTGTTTGGGATAAAACTCCCGTTCACAAACTTTGCAAGCCTTCTATGGCTAAGAATCTGTTCATTTGTCTGATCTCCGCTGAGCGACCATTTGCTACGAACGCTTTCACAAAAAGCGGTGACGAGTGAGGAGCTGAAGTCATCAGGCCACGCCAGGTCTGAAACAAGCTCCCGCTCAAAGTCCAATTCGCGCTTATCGATCTGGAGTTCCCTGATCTCCTCGTCGGTTAACTCCCTTTTCTCGTCTGCGACGCGAACAAACGCCTTAGTGGCAGCAGTGCGGACGACCTTGTCCTCGCGGTAGGGAATGCGAAAAAGCAGGACAAAGTCCTGCTCGCCTTGCGCATTGACGACAGAAACGCGCTTAGAGTCGGGGCGGCAATCAGAACAGAAATCCTTAGCGGCCTTTTCAAGTTCGTTTAGCTCATCCGTAGAAAGGCGGGAGCACCCCGTAACGGTGCCATCCTTTTCGATTCCGATAGCCGTCAGGCCTCCGTCGGGCTTTGTATTTGCCCACATTGAACAGTAGTCGCCAAGCACTCGGCGGTCTATGCGAGAGGACTTTCGCTCTATGCGTCGGTCTTCGCAAAGCAGGGCAAGTAGACCACTTTCGGCATGCTTATAGATCTCGTCTGGGGTAAGAAGGGCACGCAGGGGGGCGTCGAACGCAAGTTGAAGCTGTTCCGGCATGACGCTAACGCGTCGAGGCTCACTCGACGCTTTATCTTACAGAAACTACGGGAAAAACTCAACCATCTCGACGCTCAGGAGAACTCTGGCCTTCTCCTCGGTCAGCGGCACATCAGCATTCGGCCTTACGGTCGAAGCTGCGTGGACGTCCATCCCCGGATCAGTCCTTCGAGAACGCACTGGCAGCACAGGTCGGTCCCAAAGCCTGTCGTGGAGCCGCCGCGCAAGCGATCCTTGGGGTCCGGCGGCTCTTCGAATTGCAGTGCCATGGTTTCGGTCTAGCGTGTACTGCACGCCTGGAAGTGCCGGGTGCTTTCTGCCTTGGGAAGGCTCCGGTTCAAACTTCCCGTTTGTCGAATTCCCTTAATCTCCCCCCGCCGGAGAAGGAGCGAGCGCCGACGGCGGCCGCTGAAGCGTGGGCACCCGGCTGCACAAAGTAATATCATGAACTTTCGGTCCCATTCTCAATTAGATGCAGAGGCCGCAGGCGACCTATGTCCAAGCTCGAAGAACTCACGCGCGGCGCCGCCGTCAAGGGAACCTTGCCCGATTGCCTCGTTACGGTGATTGACGTCAAGCGGTACTGCTCGGCAGCAATCGAGCTCACCTACAAAGACTCCGCCGGCAAACCAAGCATCGTGCTCCTGTACCGGGATCGCGAACGGATCATGGGAATCGGCGACTCGCATCGCCGCCTCTTGGTCTGCCCGTATACCACTTCAGAGGTCTTGGCATGAACGTCTTCGACACCCACGCAAAGATCGTGGCCGATTACGCCAGCTACATCTGCAGCTTCATCAACATCGCAGATCCCGCCATCAAGAAGAAGGTCGATTCGGCGCTCTCCGAAGGTAAGCTCTGGCCCGACCCGCTCCTCCAGTTCAACCCAGCCTACGAACTGGCCGGCAGCGTCAAAGACATCGCGCAAAGCGGCCTGCTCCACCACGCGATCCCCGAAATCTTCAAGGGCTACTCCCTCTACCGCCATCAACTCGAAGCCATCCGCTTGGGCGCGGCTGGCAAAGACTTCGTCGTCACCTCGGGCACTGGCTCGGGTAAATCTCTCACCTACATCGGTTCCATCTTTCATCGGCTCCTCACCGAACCCAAAACCGAAGGCGTAGCGGCAATCATCGTCTACCCGATGAACGCCCTCATCAATTCCCAAACCAACGAATTCAACATCTACAAAAAGAACTACGAGGATGCTACCGGCCAGACCTTTCCGATAACTGTCGGCCAATACACCGGCCAGGAAAAAAGCGGACCCCGCGCCGAGATGCAGGAGAACCCGCCCCAAATCCTCCTCACCAACTACATGATGCTCGAACTCCTGCTGACCCGTCTGCAGGAACGCAAAATCCGCGACGCCATCTACAGCAACCTCCGCTTCCTTGTATTCGACGAACTCCACACCTACCGCGGCCGCCAGGGCGCCGACGTTGCCATGCTCATCCGCCGCATTCGCGCGCAGTGCAAACAGGAAATCGTCTGTATCGGAACCTCCGCCACCATGGTTTCCGTCGGCACCCTCGAAGCCCAGCGCGAAGAGGTCGCCAAAGTCGCCACCACGATGTTTGGTAAGCGCTTTACCTCCGCCCAAATCGTAAATGAGACGCTGACCCGATCCCTGAAATACTCGGGACGCCTGCCGGGCAGCGAAGCCCTCGCACAAGCCATCACAGTCGGCATCGATACCACTGCCGCCGAAACAGAACTGCGCTCCCACCCGGTGGCCGTCTGGCTCGAAAACCGCATCGCGCTCGAAGAAAAGGAAGGCCAGCTCATCCGGCGCAAACCCCTCAAAACCAGCGAGGTCGTATCCGCCCTCGCCGAGGACTCCGGCCAACCGGAGCCAATCTGCAAAGAAACCCTCGCCAACCTCCTGCTGTGGATCAGTTCCGTCAATGAAGCCCTGATGGACAAAGGGTTCCGTTACACCATCCTTCCCTTCAAGCTCCACCAGTTCATCGCCCAGACTGGCTCCGTCTACACCACTCTCGACCAGGACGAATCCAACCGCTTCATCACCCTCGAACCCGGCATCTATAAGCAGGACGACGAGAACAAGAAACGCATCTACCCCAACGTCTTCAGCCGCGCCACTGGCCAACCCTTCCTGTGCGTCTCCCTCGCAGACGGGCGCCTCGAACCTAGAGAATTCCGGGCAAGCTCAAACGACGAAGTAGACGGAACGGACCAGAAGAAAGACGGCTACCTCATCGTCGGCGAAGACGTCTGGAACCCCGAAACCGATCTAGAGGATCTCCCCGAAGCGTGGCTCCGCCGCCCGAAGAGCGGCCCCGTGGTGCCCGATTCCAAGAAGGTCGGGCGTTTCCCCCGCAAGCTGTGGTTCAACGAATACGGTGAATATGCCGACGCCCCCACCGCCGGTCTGAACCTCTGGGGCTGGTTCATGACGGTGCCCCTTCTTTTCGATCCCACGGGTGGCATCGTCTTCGACCCCAACACCAACGAAGGCACCAAACTCACCAAACTCGGCAGCGAAGGCCGCAGCACATCCA
>OBLW0100002672.1_pt1 | contig 14302 bp, 13 predicted proteins | sample 1520161 | NCBI WGS metagenome assembly OBLW01 (sample SAMEA3539309, study PRJEB22396) | soil metagenome | biome: tundra; feature: field; material: soil | place: USA | collected 2010-05 | depth 0.15 m
CTTATGTGAAGACGTGTTTCAACGATCGATTGATCGGACCATCCTGACGGTTCACCGCGACACTGTCATTCTTCTCCAGGAGCACCCTCCCAAAGAGTATTGTTTAAGCGGCATAATTCTACCGTTTATGAACAATAGACTGATTAAAAGGTAATATTATGCCGTTTATCTGATACTGCTCCGAGAGTGTGCAAAGTTGTGGGGCGGTCACGCTGAGAGGAGCTGTGGGGTTTGATCAGCGACGGGCCTGAAACCTTTGTGCCAGTGTCGGAATGCGTCTTCCAAAGTCCCATTAAGCACATGAACGCGAACGTCCAGGAACTTCTGGACGGTATACCGATTCCATCTCATCTGCTGCTTCTTCACCATCCGTTTCGCGATGATTTCATTGACTGCTGACTCGACGAACCCGGTTGAGATCCGTTGACCGGCGCGGTATCGCTTACCATAATCGGGCATAGAGCCTGCATTCAATTTCAGATAGCGTATCGTCTCCAAAAGCATATGCCCTAGTTTCTTCAATGAAGGAATGGGCACGACGCGCGACGCCTGCGTCCATCGCTCAAGTTGCATTAAGGCCTCGATTTCCAGTTCGGTGTGGCCGTTCCAAAGACGCCACTTCCCGCGGTCGATCTCAGCCAGTGCATGGCCGCGAACTCCACCATCGACAACAGCGTTTATACCCTTTGCGATTTGCTGGAGATTCGTGAATCTCATCGAAATGTGGAACCAATCCAATACATGGTCAGCAAGTGGCGCGAGTCGCTTCTGAATGGCCCGCAAACCGGCGTCGCCGTCAGTTAGAACTGTAAGCGAAGTGGCTTCATTGGCTCCGCAATGTTGCAACGCAAGCTCGATGGCGCTCACAGGACCAGAACCGCCGTTTCGTACGGAAGCAAAGCGCGTAGCATGGCCATCGCGATCCAATGCCTTGCCGGCAATAACCTCGAAGTTTCGCTCCGGCCGTTGGTGTCGATTTCTGACGTATCCACCGTCGAACCCGACTATCAATTCTTTGCAGGGGTCATTCGATGCAACCGTAGCGAGAGCTTGCGCCGACTTCTGAAGTCGTTTGCCCACCTTCATAGTCCGGTTGCGGACGGTGCTCGCAGTTGCTTGGGCAGACAAGGGCAGAAGCTCGCCGAGGAAATCGGCGGCCTTTCGAAACGGCAGCAGAGCAGTCATCTTGGCCGTTAGAAATCGCAACTCCGGCGTGATGGGACTTTTGTTCGTGAACAGTGATGAAAAGCTTTGCGCCAACGATCCAGAGCAGGCGCATGTGCACAGCCGCCGAATACGCATGTCGACACGACCATATACAGATCGCAGAGTGGAATGGTAATACCCCTTCGTGCGAAACGACTTGCCACATCGCCGGCAGGGTTTGATGTTGGCAACGTGTTGTTGAACCTGCGCGGTCACGATTTGTTCCTGCAGGCTTGCAAGCAGCGCTTTGCCCTCGGCTATGGTCAATCCCACACTGGCCGGAGAGATTTCCTCTGCCCGCTCGATCAGCCCCACCTCATGTTCGACAGGACTGCCTGGAGTAGCCTCGAATATCAACTTGATTGTCCATCTCATCCCCCGAGACTAACCCACCCCACAACTTTGCACACTCTCCTTCGTTGCACGTTGCAAGCTTGGAGAAGTCACGTTGAATTTAGATCTGCTGAATTTCCTTCGCGACTGGCTGAACAATCACATCATGAAGGAAGACAAGGGATACGGGACTTGGCTTGTGGGTCGCAAGAGAGATCATCGTATTTCTGCGCGAGTGTAGGCGCGGTTGACGAGGATACCATTCGGCGATACATCGAAAGCCAGAAGGGGGAAGACCCTGGGGAGAGTTTCAAGATCACAGCGTCAAGCGAGCCTTAAGCCGGCTCTTAGCCGGGCGCTTTCAAGCGGCTTCAGCCGCAAACCGGTGACTTTCAGTCGGTGGTCGTTTAGGTGCCGCGCGACACCTGTTGTAAGTGTTGTTCGGCACTCTCGTGATGGCAATACGCATTCGCTCAACACGGTTCCTATTTTGGTTGAGCCTTCCGATCCGGGAAAAGAATCCAACTTGAGCAAAATTGAACAGATTTCAGGTTGAGACAACCCGACTTTGAGCCGTTAATAGGAAAGTAACCCACCGGGCGCATCTCTTCCGCGCCTACGCACGCCTCACGCACTCTCACCTCTCCGCGGATTCCAGCCTAAGAAAATCAAAAGACTCAACTCTGGAATGGCAGTTTGAAAGGAAAGGACCCATGGCACTCGTCAAGAAAGTTGCCGTACAGGCAACCTCTGTCTCTGAAGGAAAGCTCTCTGCTGTGACTACCCGCGAAGCGGAAGCGCAGCGCAAGAAGGCTAGAACCCTCGCCAAACAGCAACAGGCGGCTGAACGCATTGCTGCCGCCACCGGACAGTTGGCTTCCGGCATAGCCGAAGCATCGTCGGCTGCCGAGGAACTGAAACGCGCCAGCGATCAGATTGCTGCGGGCGCCGAAGAAGCATCGAGCGCCGCGCAGGAATCCCTTGCTGCATTCCAACAGGTGGGCGTCGCCATCACCAAGCAGTTGCAGAACGCCGACGTTAGCCGCGGCAAGGGCGAGGTGTGCCAAACATTGATTGTTCGAACCAGTGCGGATGTTGCCGGCCTGATCACCAATGTTGGAGTGGCCGCGCAGCGACAGATTGCCTCTGTGGCCATGGTTGTCGAGTTGGAAAAGCAGGCCGCAACCATTGGCGACATCGTCAAGGCAGTAGCGCGCATCGCCGACCAGACCAACCTGCTGGCATTGAATGCCGCCATCGAAGCGGCTCGCGCGGGCAAACATGGCAAGGGTTTTGCGGTCGTAGCCGATGAAGTACGGACGCTGGCAGAGACCTCTGAAAAGAGCGCGAAGCAGATTCAGGAACTGGTCGGACAGATCCAAACGGATGTGAAGAAGATCGCTGACGGCATCAATACCTCCGCCAAGACGATGGAAGAAGAAGTCGAAAAGGGCAAGACGATTACGACGCAACTGGAACAGATCCGTCTCGACGCGATTGAGATCGTAAAGGGTATCCAGGAGATTGGCGCCAACGCCGCGCAGTCCAACATTGCTTCGCAGCAGGCACTCAAAGGCTCGCAGAGCATAGCTGCCGCGGCCGAAGAGCAATCCGCCGCCGCTGAGGAGTCCGCCAAGACAGTGGCAGAGCAGACCCAGGCGCTGGCCGAGTGCGAGCAGACGGCACAGGCATTGTCAGAGCTTGCGGAAGATCTGAAGAACTCAACAGACGTTGCCAAGAGTGCGGAGCAGGTGGCGTCCTCTTCAGAGGAGTTGTCTTCCGCAGTGCAGGAGATCAACCGCTCCAGCGCACAGATCATGACCGCTCTGGGCCAGATTCGTAAAGGCGCCGAAGTGCAATCTTCGGCTTCCGAAGAATCTGCCGCCGCCACCAATCAGATCGAGAAGGGGTTGGACGTCGCCCAGAAGCGCGCCACCGCGAGCGCGGAAAAAGTAGTCGCCATCAAGAATCTGCTTGGCGATAACAAGACGGCTGTTAACGGGCTGATTACCGGTCTTTCGACTTCAGCGGACGCCTCTCGCGCCAGCATCAAGCAGATGAACGACTTGGAGCTCGTGTCTCGGCGCATCGACAAGATCGTTGAGGCTATCAGCACTGTCTCGATCCAGACCAATATGCTGGCTGTCAACGGCGCTATTGAAGCCGCGCGGGCCGGCGAATTCGGCAAGGGCTTTGTCGTTGTGGCCACCGATATTCGCAACCTGGCCCATGATTCGTCGGAAAACGCCGACCGGATCAAGGACCTGGTAAAGGCGGTGCAGGATCAGATCGGCGTAGTGGGACGCGATCTGAACGAGATAGTGGCATCGGCAATCTCTGAAGTGGAGAAGGCCAAGAGCACGACGAACGACCTGGTGTCGATTGAAACGGACATCCTGGTAGTCGAAAAGGGGACGCAGGAGATACTTGCCGCTTCCGACGAAATCGCCTCTGCCATCGTCCAGGTGAAAAAGGGCATCGAGCAGATCTCTGCCGCAGCAACCGAAGCCGACAAGGCAGCAACCGAAGCGGCCGGCGCCGCGCAACAGCAGGCCAAGGGAGCCGAGGACCTGGCCGCCGCCATCGAAGAGATCTCTTCTCTGGCAGATGAACTGCAGAGCGCAGCGTAAGGGAGGCCACAATGACGACAAGGACATCAAAGCGCATGGGTGGGACGGCGCTTCTCGAGGAAGACATTCTCGACGAGCGCGTCCCCGACATACAACCGGATGGGGCGGGCGTCGAAGAAGATCAGATCGACGAACGCAACTCCGCTACGCAGCAAGTCACGCAACAAGTCACGCAACAGGGCACACAGCAGTTTGTCACCTTCATTGCCGGCGATGAAGTATTTGCAGCCGACATGGTGCCGGTGAAAGAGATCATACGGGTTCCAGAGGTGGTGCGAGTGCCCCTGGCGCCGGCCGCACTGGAAGGGCTGGCGAATTTGCGGGGAAAGGTCTTGCCCATCATCTCTCTGCGTCGACTCTTCGGCTTTCCAGAGCTGCCCCATGACGACTCGACCCGCGCACTGGTGGTGGATGTTGGGCAGCCGCTGGGATTTGTCGTGGACCGTGTCTCCAGTGTGGTTGGCGTCGATGCCAGCCATATCGAAGACGTGGGCTCAATCAAGACCACGGTAAATACCGAGATGCTCTCCAGCCTCATCAAGGATGTGGGGGGCCACGCGATGATCATGGTGCTTGACTTTGCCAAGCTCATCGAGCGGGAGTTCTCGCAGATCGCATCTATATCAAAAAGTACTGGTGTGGCGGGAGCCGTCCAAGCAAGCGTACAGAGTGAGGAAGAAGATTCGAGCGACGAGTTGCAACTGGTCAGCTTCGATGTCGACGGCCAGGAGTACGCCATTGCCATCGAAGACGTGCAGGAGATCGTGCAAGTCCCGGAGTCGGTGATTCATGTGCCGCGCTCGGAATCCCACGTTCTCGGCGTGATGACGTTGCGCAGCCGTCTTCTGCCGCTGGTCAACCTGCGCAGCATGTTCGCCTTGCCGCACCGGGATCTGGACGAGAAGAGCCGCATCGTCGTGCTCACCTTCGGCGGAGTTTCGGTAGGTGTCGTCGTCGATGCTGTCAGCGAAGTGCTTCGGGTCTCAAAGTCTGGAGTAGACGCGCTTCCCGGCATGCTGGCCCGCGAAGGAAACCTCGCCGAGGTCACTTCAATCTGCCGGCTGGACGAGGGAAAGCGCCTGGTGTCGATTGTCACCGCGCGCAATCTCTTCGGCCATTCCGTCATCAAGGAGGCACTGAGCACCGTGAACGAAAGCGAGCTGGACAGCGACCGCGTAGACACGAAACAGGACGACAACATTGACGACGACGAACAAGTCGTCATTTTTCGTCTGGACAAGGAGGAGTTCGGTGCGCCGATCGCCAGCGTGCAGGAGATTGTGCGCGTGCCGGAACAGCTCATTCGCGTACCGAAAGCGCCTTCATTTGTCGAGGGCGTCATCAACCTGCGCGGAACCGTGCTACCGGTGATCGACCTTCGCCTGCGCCTCGGTCTCAAGCAGGTGGAACGCACCGATCGCCAGCGGATCATGGTGTTTCTCATCTCCGAGGTCCGCACCGGCTTCATCGTCGACCAGGTGGCCGAGGTCTTGAGAATCCCCAAGGCCGCAATCGAGCCTGCGCCGCAACTGTCCGCGGATCAAAGCCGGCTGTTGAGTCGCATGGCCAATCTGGAGAAACAGAAGCGGATGGTTCAACTCATCGATCCACCACACCTTATGGCGAAGAAGGAAGTAGCGGCGTTGGCCGCGGTCACGGGGTAAGGCCATGATCAAACTGCTGATTGTCGATGACTCGGCCTTGATGCGGCGTCAGTTGATGACGCTGTTTCAGGCCGAGGGAGACTTCGAGGTTCGCCAGGCAAGGAACGGCTCCGAAGCGGTGAGGGAGAATGCGGAATTCCAGCCGGATGTTGTCACTCTGGACATCAACATGCCGGAGATGGATGGTTTGACCGCGCTTTCCCTCATCATGGCTGAAAGACCCGTCTCTGTGGTCATGGTTTCCTCGCTCACAGAACAAGGGGCGCTGGCGACGTTTGAAGCTCTGAATCTCGGTGCTGTAGATTACGTTTCCAAACCTGGCGGAACCATTTCTTTGTCCATCGACAGGATTACGGAACAACTAATGGCCAAGGTGCGAAGTGCCGCGCGGGCACGGCCGAGAGGCAAGGGAATGACCACGGCCGGAATTGTCCGGCGCATGCAGGAGGAGCGCAAGAAGACGGTCCAGGAGTCCTCCGCACCCAAACGGACCGGAGCGGCGACCGACGGTTTGCTGGTGATCGGAGCTTCTACCGGCGGACCACGCGCGCTCGAGATTGTCCTATCGGGATTGCCGGAAGGGTTCCCCTGGCCCGTGCTGGTGGCGCAACACATGCCAGCCGCGTTTACCAGGGCTTTTGCTGAACGGCTGAATCAGTGTTGCGCTCTTGAGGTTCTAGAGGCGGCGAGCGCCTTGGCCATCGAGCCCGGCAAAGTTTATATCGGACGTGGCGGGGCAGACACGCTGCTCGCAAACCGGGCTGGCAGGCTAACGGTTATGCCCTCGCCGGAGAATTCGGAGTTTCTCTGGCATCCTTCGGTCGAACTGCTGGGAAGATCGGTAATGCAACATTACGATGCAAAGCGGACGACGGCGGTGTTATTGACCGGCATGGGCCACGATGGATCGGATGCGTTCACCGAAATCAAGAAGCGCGGCGGACACACGATTGCCGAATCGGAAGACTCTGCAGTGGTGTATGGCATGCCTGCGGAACTGGTCAGGAAGGGCGGCGCGAGCTTGATCTTGGCCGCTGAAAAAATCGCCGCGCAGCTTTCAACCTGGGCCGGCAGGTAAGGAACAAACGATGGCTCTTGTAAAACGGAAAGAGACTCAACCAGCCGAGCACGGACAGCCGAAGCAGCAGAGCTGTGAGGATCTCGCGGCTGCACTGGAAGACGCCGAAGCGGCGACCCGCAGACATGCCGCACGCGACATCGTACCATGCCCACATGCCGCCTCGAAATTGGTGAGCCGCCTGAATCGCGAGCAGGACGCGGCGGTGCGTGAAGCGATTCTGAATTCGCTGGCTCGCCTGAACGACCCCTCGGCTATCGACGGGCTGGTCGATTGTCTTCGCAGCGAGGACGTAGCCCTGCGCAACGAGGTCATCGAGACTTTCAAGCACATGAATGACGAAGGAGTGCCCGTACTGAGATCCCTGCTGGCTGACCCCGATCCGGATGTGCGAATCTTCGTGGTCAATATCATCGATTCCGAGCGGCATCCGGAGGCTGAAAGCTGGCTGATCGAGGTAATCGAACGCGACGCGCACGTGAATGTCTGCGCCACGGCGGTCGATCTACTCTGCGAAGTCGGTACGGAGGCGGCCATCGATCCGCTGGTCCGGCTTAAGGAACGCTTTCGCTCAGAAGCCTACATCCAGTTTGCCGCCGATCTGGCGCTCAAACGCATTCGTGAGGTCTGACCCTCTCATGACCTCATATGCGTCCTTGCCAGAACCCGGCCCAAGCATCAGCATCGACGACTTCTTGAAGTTCAAGGAGTTCTTCTATCGCAGGACCGGGATCAGCTTCGAGGCGTCCAAGCGCTACTTTGTGGACAAGCGTCTGGTCGAACGCATCGAGGCTACCGGCACGGCCAATTTTCGCGGCTACTTTACCATGTTACGTTTCCAGGCCTCGGGCGAGGAGCTGCAACAGCTCACCAACCTGATGACGGTGAACGAGACCTACTTTCTGCGCGAGGAATACCAATTCAAGTGCCTGGTCGATTCCATCCTTCCTGAGATTGTCCGGAACAGAAGCAGCTCGGATGCAATCCGTATCTGGTGCATTCCTTCTTCTTCCGGAGAAGAGCCTTATTCGATTGCCATGTACCTTTTGGAAAAGTGGAGCGGCATTACGGAGTGTGATGTTGAGATCGTCTCGTCGGACATAGACACCAGCATCCTGCGCCGTGCGCGTGCCGGCCGCTATTCGGTCCGCTCGGTGCAGAACGTGCCACCTCGATGGCTGGGAAAATACTTCAAGGAGGCGGGGGACGAATATCAACTCTGCGACGATCTGCGCCAGGCGGTCGAGTTTACCAGGGTCAATCTCTCAGAGTCCGCCGATACACTCACCTACCGTAACTTCGATGTCGTCTTTTGCCGTAACCTGCTGATCTATTTTGACGACGTCTCTCGCACGACGGCTGCGGAGACCTTTTACGAAGCGCTGAATCCGGGGGGCTTCATCTGCCTGGGCCATTCAGAATCCATGAGCCGGATCTCGTCTTTGTTCAAGGTGCGCAAATTTCCCGACGCGATCGTATACCAGAAAGGCCTTGAAACTCGATGAAACGCATCCTGATTGTCGACGATGCAGCTACGGTGCGCATGTACCATCGCAGCATTCTGGAACCCGCCGGTTACACGGTGGAGGAAGCATGGAACGGGATCGAGGCGCTTGAGAAAGCCCTCGAATCGCCCTTCGACCTCTATCTAGTGGACATCAACATGCCCAAGCTCGACGGCTATGGCTTCCTGCGCGAACTGCGCCAGCAACAGATCGCACAGCAGCCAGCCATCATGGTATCTACCGAAGCCGAAGCGCGGGACGAGAAGGCGGCTTACCAATCCGGCGCCAACAGCTATCTCATCAAGCCCGTTCGGCAGGCGCAGCTTCTTTCTGATGTTCGTCTCCTGCTTGGGGAGGCAATCCAATGAGCGCCTCGCCCATGAAACCGCTGTCTCCGAACCCGTTGTTGGAGCAGTTCCTCTCCGAAGCTCGCGATCTGCTGGAAAACACTGGCAAGAAGTTGATGCAATTGGAAGGCGCTCCCGACGACCAGGATATCCTCAACGAGCTTTTCCGCTGCGTGCACACATTGAAGGGAAACAGCGGACTGTTCACTTTCCCCGAGATGACGCGCGTACTTCATGCCGGAGAAGACCTGCTGGGGATGGTGAGAAGCGGCCACGCAACCTATTCCCGAGAGTTAGCCGACTGTCTGCTGGAAGCGATGGATTATGTAGGCGCACTTTGCGGCGAAATTGAATCTACGGAAACGATCGATGCATCGCGCGCTGCCGAATCGCAGCAGATGACTGAAGCTCTCCGAAAGCTGATGCCGGAACAGAAATCGGGTGAAGACGCGGCGGCGGCAGCTGGATCAAACAATGGGAGCACGAAGGGCGCGGCCTCGAATGCGGATGATCCAGGTTTCCGGCCGTCGCCATTAGGAAGCATCCCCGAAGCCATAAAGTTGGCGGCTCTTGAGCAATGCCGTCAGGGAGATCAACTGCATTGGATTACCTATAGGCCACAGCGGGAATGCTTCTTCCATGGGGACGATCCGCTTAACAGCGCACGGCAGACTCCCGGACTTATGTGGGGCCGGGTGCTGGCGCGTGAGCCCTTGCCTCCGCTGGCCGAGTTGGACACTTACAGTTGCCTCCTCGGTTTCGATCTGCTTACCAATGCTCCACGCGAGGAGCTGGATCAGTACTACCGCTATCTTCCGGATCAGGTGGAAGTAACCGCTGTTCGCACGTCGTGGCTCGAGGACGAACAGGAGAGAATGGATAAACCGAGCAAAGCGCCCTCGACCGCGATTCGGACTCGATCGTTCTCGGACGACGGCGAGGCCGCCTTCGCCAGGATTCTTGCGGCTCAGCGGCAGATTCTTCTCCTCGAAGATCGTCCCGCATGGCATGCGGGCAGGCTCAGGTCAGTTGCCGAGGTGCTGGCCAATCTGAGTCAGGCTGTCGGCGAAACTTCCGCCCGGAGCGACATTCAGGCAGCGCTCGATGAAGCCCTGTCGACCGGCCACAATACTCTTTTGATGGCATGGCTCGACGGGCACAAGAACCTTCTGTTGGAGGCCAGTGTTCCACCTTCGCCGGTCGCTAACGACGAGGTCGCTATTCCCCGCGGCGAACCGACCGCGGACATTGGCTCTTCTCCGGAAAACGACCCCGGCAAAGTTGCGGCCGATGATGGAATCAAGTTCGGACGGCGGGCTGAAGACGCCTTTAGCGGCCCAAGGAGCCTCAAAGTCGATCAGACCAAGATCGACAGGCTGATGAACCTGATCGGCGAACTTGTGGTCGAAAAAAACGCGCTGCCATATCTGGCCCAACGGGCCGAGGTCCAGTTCGGCATTCGCGAACTTTCCCGAGAGATCAAAGGCCAATATTCAGTGATCAATCGCATCGCCGACGAAATGCAGGATGCCATCATGCAGGTACGCATGATGGCAGTCTCAATTGTCTTCCAGCGGTTTCCGCGCCTGGTGCGTGACACCTCCCGCAAACTCGGCAAAGAGGCCCAGCTGGTGCTCGAAGGCGAGCAGACGGAGGCCGACAAGAACATCATCGAATCGCTGGCTGACCCGTTGATTCACATCGTCCGCAATAGTCTCGATCACGGGCTTGAAACGCCGGAGGTCCGGCGCGCATGCGGCAAGCCGGAAACCGGTAAGTTGACCATTCGCGCCGCACAGCAAGCAGATCGGGTGGTGATTGAAATCATCGACGACGGCAAAGGCATCGATCCTTCAGTCATAAAGCGCAAAGCATACGAAAAAGGGTTGATTGACGAAGCGATGCTGGAGCGCATTAGTGACCAGGAGGCCATCAACCTGATCTTTGCAGCCGGGCTCTCTACTGCCGAAGTGGTGTCCGACCTCTCCGGCCGCGGAGTAGGCATGGACGTGGTCCGCTCGGCGGTCGAGAAGATCAATGGCACCGTTCAAATCGAAAGTGAATTGGGCAAAGGCACCTCGATTCGAATCTCGCTGCCACTTTCAATGGCGGTGACCCAGGTCATGGTCATCGAGTCCGACGGGCAACTGTTTGGTGTGCCGATGGACAACGTAGTCGAGACGGTTCGAGTTCCGAGAAGCGCAATTCGTGCGATCAAACAGAGCCAGACGGCCGTTTTGCGCGGGCGCATCGTTCCGCTCAAGGCGCTCAACACACTGCTCGGGATTCCATCTGTCCCTCGGCTGAATTCGGACGATGAACTAGCTGTACTTCTCGTTCAGACTGGCAGTGAGGTTTTCGGATTGATGGTGGACGGATTCAAGGAGACCATAGGTTTGATTCAGAAACCTCTAGGTGGTTTCTTGTCCGGCCTTTCGGCCTACTCGGGCTCGGCCCTGATGGGCGACGGTTCAGTACTCATGATTCTCAATGTTCGGGAGATTGTCTGATGCCCATTGAATTTAAGAGGAATCGCGCCATATTTCGCGACGAGGTGAGCGTGGAGGAGGCGGAAGGGCTGCTCGAATGGCTCCAGAAGAGGCCTGGCGCCAAGGCGGATTTGAGCGCTTTGAGCCACCTTCACACCGCCAACCTCCAGGTCCTGATGACGGCCAAAACCCGCATCGCCAGTTGGCCTAAAAATGTTGAACTCCGCGCGTGGCTGGAACCGGCATTGAATTCTGGGGAATGAGAGGCTCATATGGCAAAGACAATTCTGGTCGTCGACGATTCAGTGACCATGGTGATGAGTCTCAAGACCACTCTGTCCATGGGCGGGTTTCAAGTTGAAACCGCCAACAACGGCCAGCAGGCGCTCGACAAGTTGAAAACGGGAGTCAAACCCGACCTCATACTGACCGATATCAATATGCCGGTCATGGGCGGTCTGGAAATGATTGGCAAAGTGCGCGCGATGCCCGGCTGCCGATTTTTCCCCATTCTAACGCTGACCACCGAAAGCGACGCTGCCAAGCGCGATGAGGGCAGACGCCTCGGCGCTACCGGTTGGCTGGTGAAGCCGGTATCGGGCAATGACCTAGTCAAGGTCGTCAAGCAACTACTGCCGGGAGCATAAAGCCATGATGTCAGTGCATTCCGAGGGGTTTGGAATGATCTCCGCCCGCCGAACCAGGCTGGTGGCGATCAGGGAGTCGGTGGCATGAATGATCGCGAGATACGGCTGCGCCGCATTCGAAGACGTCTGCTCATTCAAGTCGCGGTCGGGCTCGTTTGCAACCTGGTGCTGTATATGGTCTTGTCCAGTTTCCAGGGAACGGCTTTCATCCCCGATTGGTCGCGCATTCCGGGAATATTGGCACTTTTCAACTATGTACCCTTCCTGATCTTGCAGTGGATAAATTGGATCGGGGGACGCCGTGCGGTCTTCGACATGTGGGCCTTCGGCCAACTCAACTTCGATGAAGTTTCGCGAGAGCTGGCCGTCCGCAAAGCTGTCGAAGCAGACATCAAGCACTGTAAACCCTACATCGACGTGATGCACGGACAAATCGGCGATTCATTGGCCGAATCCGAGCGCGAAGTAGTCGTGGTAATAGAGCAGATCGATGCGCTGAATGCGAAGACAGGTAAGCAGAGGGAGCGTATCGCGCAATCTGTAAAGAGCGCTGGCGAACTAACAGAAAACACCCAGATTCGGGTCGAGAATAACAGGGAAGTTATCGCCGCCATCGAGTTGCATTTGGAGGTACAAACCGACGAATTCAAGAACAACTTCGAGCGTATTCAAGGACTGGCCGGCGATGTTCGCGCGCTGACGCCACTGATTAAAGTCATTACGTCCATCGCCAAGCAGACCAACCTGCTTGCCCTGAATGCCGAAATCGAGGCGGCGCGTGCGGGAAGCACTGGCCGCGGCTTCGCTGTGGTGGCCCTTGAGGTCAGAAAGCTTGCAGTGCTTTCTACCCAGGCCGCTGCCGACATTGCCACAAAGATCAATGCAACCTGCAAGAGAGTGGACGAGGAGATGTCCAAGGCTCATGCTTCGCTCGAGGAGCACGCGGCCAGCAGCGCGATGAACCATCTTGCTGCCGACCTGGGTGAAATGCAGTTGGAGTTCTGCTCAAACAGCCAGTTGCTCCTTGAAGTGATCACCGAGGTTGATGCGAATTACGCGGAGACCGTGACCCGGCTCTCGGAAGCATTGGGGCACATCCAGTTTCAGGATGTCATGCGCCAGAGACTGGAACACGTGCAGATAGCGCTGGTCGAAATGCGCGATCACTTATTGCGGTTGGCCAAAACGCCAGAGCGTCCCGGCTGGGATGGCCTCTTCGATACTACATTTAAAGGATTGCTGGAGTCCCATCTCAGTAGCTACAAAATGGCAAGCCAGACTGCCACCCATCTTGCGGTAGCCGGCCGGGCAAAAAGCAGTAGCCTCGACCGCCCGGCCATCGAGCTTTTCTGATTGAAGTGTGGCGTGGGTTGGAATAGTGAAGCACCGGGCCGCTCAGCAAGTTGAGGGCCGTGCGACAGGCGGCCGACGGCATTGTCGTCATTGGCACCAACGGGATGCATCTCAATTCGGATTCATGCCGCGGTGCTCGCGGTTCGCGTCGGACCACAGTTGCAAGGTCAAATCTTCTCGCTTTGGAACGCCGAGTTGCAGGCGCAATTCCGTCGAGTAACGTTTCTGAAAGATGTCGAGGTCGAAGGGAACTCCTCGCGCTAGAAAGCGCACGTCGTCGCGGTCTTTCTGGCTGTATCTTTCGAGTTTGGATAGGGCCAGATCGCAGGGGTCGAGGGCCATCAGATGGAGGTTGCTGTAGGCACCGGAAAACATCGGAATGATGAGCATCCTTCCGGCGATGATCCGCTTACCCATGGAGGCCCCGGTACCGCAATTGCCGCTGCGGGATGTAATACGCCAAGCGCTCCTGGGTTAAGACAACGTGGCTCACTGTCTGCTGGGGTGGATCGAGTCTAGCGAGTATAACGATAGCTTTTCCCGGAACCACCTCTGCAACCAGCTTCAGTATCCATTTCATACCCGAAGCCTTCACCACCCCACCACTTTGCATGCTCTCCCCCATGTTTGATACAGTTCCGCGACACTCCTGGTGTGTTATCTCCTTGGGGTTTTCCGATAGAGCAATGTGGGAGCGAGGGCTTGCCGCAGGGAGATTGGCGACGGGTGAGCGTGTGTTTGTCTCGTCAGAGCGAACTGGCCTCAAGAGTTCCTGTACTTCTTCCAATCGCCTCCCATGGCTTTGGCCATATCCCAAGCAGCAGAACGCAACCAATTTGATTTTCTGCGCCGCAGGTCCCTAAGTATGTTGGCGACTTGGCGTTTGCTTCCCAGGTGGACATTCGCGGCTTCAGAGCCCATGGCATAGAGAAGCGTTTCTTCGTCGCGCTCTTCGGGCAAGTCGGCAATCTCAATGGGATTTGATTCCGGCGAGAGGCGGCGAATTAACCACGTCCCCATGATTTTCTGAAATGGATCGTGCGACCGCAC